>Ga0315274_10006248_pt1 | contig 17366 bp, 11 predicted proteins | sample YL17G02_20_MG_FD_203700 | JGI IMG/M metagenome (GOLD analysis project Ga0315274, IMG submission 203700) | Sediment microbial communities from Yellowstone Lake, YNP, Wyoming, USA - YL17G02_20 | ecosystem: Environmental > Aquatic > Freshwater > Lake > Sediment | place: USA: Wyoming | collected...
GCATCCAGTGAGGCCGCGCCATCGAAGGAAACCAACCCTACCTGGTCTGGCGGCAGGTTCATGTGTGCCACAAAGCCCTGGGCCGCATTCTGCACCTCCGCGAGCCTGGTCCCCGCCATGCTGCCAGAGCGGTCCATGGCGAGCATCACGTCGGCCGCGTGGGGCACCGTGACGGAACAACTGGCCGTTAGCACCAGGCTGACCGATACCTGGTCACCGTGATCCACCAGCGCCGGCTGAATGGTCTTATCACCCGTCACCTGGCAAAAGCCGACGACCGTCTGGGCCAGATCGGTCTCGAACGGCGGGAAAACGTGGTCGTCTATCGTGGCCGTGTTGACGATCAGGGTCCCCGAGGGCAAGGTGCCACGAACAATGAACAATGGATCAATGAACAATGAAGCAATGATACCGGCAGCGTGTCGGTCACCAGGACGTTCGAGGCATCGGCATGGCCGGTGTTCCGGACAAGTATCGTGTACGTGATGAGGTCATCGGGCCGTACCATCAGGCGGCTGGCCGACTTGCGCGAGAAATGAAGCTCAGGAGCCAGGACAACGGTCACGGCCGAGGACCACAGGCCATACCCTTCCAACCGGGCAGTATTGACGATAAGGGTGCCATCGGGCAAGGGGCTATTGACCGTGGCCTGATAGGCGATGGTCACGGCTCCTCCCGCCGGTACGTCCACCTGCCAGGTGAGGAGGTTCCCGACGACGGTCGTTACACCACTGCTGGCCGTGATGACGCCATTCCACGTCACTTCAGCCGGGAAAAAGTCGCTGACGGTCGCACCGATCATATCCTCGTCGTCGCTATTGCTCACGGTGATCACGTAGGTCAGGGTCTCTCCCAGGCCGGCTTCCCCGCGGTCCACCGTCTTGACGATGGAGAATGGAAGGGGAATGCATACACATCCGCTCAAGTCCAACTCCATTTCCACCAGAACACGGCCTACCTCGAATCCGTCGGCCAGAGCGACGAGGTCGAAAGTGTGCCATCTTTCCATAGTACAGAAAGGGGCGTGGAGAGAGACCTGGAAGACGCGGCTCTCCAGGGCCGGTACGTCGTAATAGACTGGTGGGGAGACGCTGACCACCCAGCTGGCGTAGCTGGTTGGATCCACCCCGACTGTCAGGTCGACCCCATCCACCGCCTCACGGATGAGGTCCACGACGGCCTGGGGCACCTGGTCGATCTGCCTGGCACGGTAGTAGGCTCCGTCGGTGGCTGTGGCCACACGAGTGAAAGCATCGCTGGCGCATGGGCTGGGATCATAGGCAATCGTGAAGACCGTGATACCGGCAGCGACCAATTGGTTCACCACGTCGGCGTAAACCAGGTCATCCGCGGTGCCCACGAGTCCATCCCGACCGGGGTCAGGCCCGGTGGTGTAACCGCAGAAGGTGCAGTCGTGCGGTGGAGCATCGCCAAAGAGGACCACCATCCTCTTGCTATCCGGGCGCCAGGAGAACGTGCCTTGGGCGGGCAGGGTTTCCCACAGGGCCCGGCTATAGTCCTCCGGCGCGTCGCTTTTTTCCCCCCCTCCCCCCCCTATAGGGGGGGGAGGGGGGGGAGCACCTGCAGCGCCTGGGCCACGGCGGCGGTGTCGGTGGTGATATCTGAGGCTACGGCCCAAGGGACGTCGGATCCACCACCACAAGAATCGCTGTACCCGCAGCCACCGAAAGAACCGTTGTAGTCGGCAAAGTAACCGGCCCCGAAGGCAGCGTCGCTCACCAGGGCGGCCACCTGGTTCATGACGTCGGCGGAATGGGCGATCACCTCGTCGGTCACATCGTTCATGGTGCCGGTGCGGTCGAGAAGGAAGACGACGTCAGCACGTTGAACAGCGGGATAGCCCAGCGTGACGGTGAGCGGAAACGTGACGGTCTGGCTACAAGTGGTGGACGTAGTCACGGTCGGTGGACCAACGGTGGGAGGAATTTCAATCACAGTCGTGACCGGTGCTGTAGGCACAATGTGGCCCTCGTGATCGTCAACCAGGGCGGTGTTGGTGATCAGCGTGCCGCCGGCCAGCCCATCCAGAGTGGTAGCCTGGTAGGCGATGGCAACGGCGCTGTTGGCGGCGATGTTACCGGTCCAGGTGATCACGCGACCGACGGGATCATACCCATAGAAGCCGACGTCGGGGTTGACAGTCAAAGCATCGGCCCAGGTAACCAGGGCCGGCAGCGTGTCGGTGAAGCGAGCACCGATGGCCGGCAGGCTGCCCGTGTTGCTCATAACAATGGTATAGCGCAAGGTCTCGTTGGGTCGGGCAACGGCCTTGTCCACCTGTTTGGTGCTGTACACCCTGACGTGTCCGATGCTATCGTAGACGCGGTTGGGAGCCTGCCAGTTCGCGATGGCCAGTTCGACGTCTTCGTCCGCATCCCAGTTCCCCCACGCCAGGGCCGTAGCATAGTCCTGCTCTACCGAGAGCCAGGCTGAAGTCAGCGCACCGGCAATGTTTTCGTAGACGCGGCTGGGCCTACCCCGGTTGGCGACGGCCAGGTCCAGGTCACCATCTACGTCCCAATCGCCCCAGGCGACGGCGGAGGTGTTGTCGTCGGCGATAGGAGAAGACCAATCAAGCGTGAGCACCCCGCCGTCGTTTCTATAGACCTGGTTGGGCTGCCCGGCATTGCCCACAGCCAGGTCGGGGTCACCATTCCCATCATAGTCACCTCAGGAAAGGCCGGTGGTCCGGTTGTCTTCGGCGGAGGACCAATCCAGGGTAAAAGTACCGTCGCCGTTACTGCGGTAAAGACGAATGGGCTGGTTTTCGTTACCTACCGCCAGGTCGGGATAATTGTCGCCATTGTAGTCGGCCACGGCTATAGCGGTAGTAAAGTCGCTCTCGGCCGAGGACCAAAGCAAGGCTTAGAAATGAACAATGAATCAATGCACAATGAACAAAAGATACCGCCACCATCGTTACGGTACACCCGGTTGGGCTGATTCCGGTTGCCCATGGCCAGATCGGGGTCACTGTCCAGGTCGAAATCGGTCCAGGCCAGGCTGGTGGTCCAGTCCTCCTCGGCGGAAGACCAGGCCAAGGCAAAGGTACAGTTGCCCTCGTTGTGATAGACCTGGTTGGGTTGGCCGTAGTTATTGCCCACGGCCAGATCAGGGTTGTCGTCGCCGTCATAATCAGCCCAGGCGAGGGCATACGATTCGTCGGTCTCGACGGAGGACCAGGCGAGTTGGAAAGTATGGTCGCCCATGTTCCGGTATACCCGGTTGGGCTGGCCGTCGTTCGCTACGGCCAGGTCCAGGTCGCCGTCACGGTCGCAATCGGCCCAGGCGATGCTGGTGGAGGCCTCGGCCACGGGGGCAGACCAGGTCGCAGTCGTACCCAGGTCGGCCCGCGTGACGGGGGGGGCCAGGCTGAGTAAAAGGGACAAGAGGGTGATGGAAACGATGAAACGCCTGCTGGAGAGAGATCTGGTTATGAAGGTAAGGGAAAAACGAGCGTGGCAGAATGCAGCGACTATGAAGCTTGTTCCCTTGGCCAGACAACGTCGAGAACACGTACCTCATCGGGGAGAGGTCGTCGCCCATGCGATCCTCACAAGAGATTATAGTGGACTTTTCCTGTAAAGTCAACATATTCATATTTCCCTTTATCGGAAGCCGTTCAAGACCAGGGGAAGATACAACCAATGTGACGGTGTAGTTATCTGCACGCCATAGTACTCGCTCCCATCGTCGTTGACCGAACAGGCCGGCGAGTTGTCGCCGTCACAGGCCTCCAGCGAGAAGCGCAAAGTCTGGCCTTCGCTCGCGTCCCCCTGAGCCGGGAGGACAAACGTCCAGACCCCATCGCCGTTGCCGCCAGGGTCACTCCCAGAGAGGCTGTGCTGGTCGTAAGGGGCCGTATAGCCATAGCGCAGTGTGGTGCTGAAGACGCCGTGGTCGCCTGCAATATGGTCCGAGACCGCCACTGTGACGGTGAGTGGCTCATTGCTGGGAACCGAACTGGCGCAAGAAGGCACGCCAATCGCCGGCCCCTGGATGTCGTCGTCCAGGACTTCCAGCGTGTACACCGGGCTCCAGGCTCCGCTGTGGGAGTTGTCGTTGTCCTCCGCCCAGACGCGCCAGACCACCGCCGCGCCCGCTGGGAAGGGGCCAATCGCCGTGTCGGCCTGATAGGCAGTGCTGACGAGATCCATCCCCAGGCTGCCGGCCACGTCGCCATCCAGTGCGCCGTCGCTGTCCCACTCCAGGTAGACTGAGGCGGTGCTGGAAGAGGTATCATAGACTCCGCTGGGGTCGGCGATCTCCACGCCAAGAACAATAGAGACTTCCTCCACGGCTGTGGGAGGCATAGGATTGCTGAAAGCAGGCGGAGCAGTATCGTCGTCGGTGACGGTGACGGCAAAGTAGTCTCCGCCATTGTCACCGGAGGAGCAGGCCGGCGAGTTGTCGCCGTCACAGGCCTCCAGCGAGAAGCACAAGGCCTGGCCTTCTCTCGCATCCCCCTGAGCCGGGAGGACAAACGTCCAGACCCCATCGCCGTTGCCGCCAGGACCACTCCCCGAGAGGCTGCGCTGGTCGTAAGGGGCCGTATAGCCATAGCGCAGCGTGGTGCTGAAGACACCGTGGTCGCCTGCAATATGGTCCGAGACCGCCACTGTGATGGTGAGTGGCTCATTGCTGGGAACCGAACTGGCGTAAGAAGGCACGCCAATCGCCGGCCCCTGGGCGTCGTCGTCTTGGACGTCCAGCGTGTATATCGGGCTCCAGGCCTCGCTGCGGGAGTTGTCATTGTCCTGCGCCCACACGTGCCAGACCACAGTCGTGCCTGCGCCGAAGGGACCGATGGCCTCACCTGCCCGATAGGTAGCCCCCGAGACCGGATCCATGCCCAGTACCCCCGCCACATCATCCTCCAGTTTGCCGTCCGTGTCCCACTCCAGGTAAACAGGAGCCGTGCTGGAAGAGGTATCATAGACCCCACTGGGATCGGTGATATCCACCTGGAGAAGTATGGTCATATCGTCGGTCGCTGTGATCGGGGCCTGGTTGCTGAAAGCAGGCGGAGTGACGTCTTGGTCACCGATCATGACCTCAAAGTAGTTGCCGCCATTGTCATTGACCGAGCCGACAGGGGAGTTGTCGTTGTCGCAGGCATCCAGGAAGAAGCGCAGCATCTGGCCCTCGTGCGCATCATCTTGGGCAGGGATGACGAAGGTCCAGGTGCCATCACCATTGCCACCAGGACCACCGCCCGAGATGCTGGATTGGTTGTCGGGAGCCGCGTACCCATACCGCAGGGTAGCACTGAGGACGCCGTGGCCGCCCGTGGCCTGGTCCGAGACCTGCACCGTGACGGTGACCGGCTCATCGCTGGGGGCCGAACCGGCGTAAGATGGCACACCAATCACCGGGCCTTGGGTGTCGTCGTCACGGATGTCTACCGTGTACACCGGGCTCCAGGCCCCGCTGCGGGAATTGTCGTCGTCCTCGGCCCACACACGCCAGACTACCACCGTGCCTGCCGGGAAGGGGCCAATGGCCATGTCGGCCCTGTAGGTATCACCGGAGAAGAGGTCCATGTCCAGACTCCCCGCCACATCGTCATCCAGTTCGCCGTCGGTGTCCCACTCCAGGTAGACAGAAGCAGTGCTGGAATCGTCGTCGTAGACCCCACTTGAGTCAGTAATTTCCACCTGGAGGAAAACACTCTCGCTGTCAGCGGCCATAGTGGGAGTGTTGTTGGTGAAGAGAGGCGGGGCAGCGTCATCGTCGGCGATGGCGACAGCAAAGTGGCTTCCCCCACCATCATTGACCGAGCAGGCCGGCGAGTTGTCGCCGTCGCACGCTTCCAGGGAGAAGCGTAGGGTCTGACCCTCATGGGCATCCCCCTGAGCAGGGATGACGAACGTCCAGGTGCCGTCGCCGTTGCCACCGGGACCGCTCCCGGAGACATTGTGCTGATTGTAGGGCGCTGCGTAGCCAGAGCTTAGCGTAGCACTGAGCACACCGTAGGTACCCGTCGCCTGGTCGAAAATCCCCACTGTAACGGTGATGGACGCATTGCTGAGTGTCGGACTGCTGTAGGCCGGTGCACCAATCACCGGACCCTGGGTGTCGTCGTCGCCAATGGCTACTGCGAAGTAGTTCCCACCGTTGTTGTTGACTGAGCAAGCAGGAGAGTCGTCGTTGTCAGAGGCATCCAGGAAGAAGCGCAGCGTCTGGCCCTCATAGACATCCCCCTGGGCAGAAATGACGAAGATCCAGAGACCGTCACCGTCGCCACCAGGACCACCGCCCGGGACGCTGGATTGGTTGTAGGGAGCCGTGTACCCATACCGCAAGGTGGCACTGAGGACGCCGTGGCCGCCCGTGGCCTGGTCCGAGACCTGCACCGTGACGGTGACCGGCTCATCGCTGGGCACCGAACTGGCGTAAGAAGGCGCACCAATCGCCGGGCCTTGGGCGTCGTCGTCATGGATGTCCAGCGTGTACGCCGGACTCCAGGCCCCGCTGCGGGAGTTGTCGTCGTCCTCCGCCCAGGCACGCCAGACTACCGCTGTGCCCGCCGGGAAAGGGCCAATGGCTGCGTCAGCCTGGTACGTATCGCCGGATGAGAGTCCCATACCCAGCCTGCCGGCCACGTCGCCGTCCAGTTCGCCATCGGTGTCCCACTCCAGATACACAGAAGCAGTACTTGAGGATGTATCGTAGATTCCGCTGGGATCGGCAACGTCCACCTGCAGAATGATGGGCATGCTGTCAGTGGCCGTGATGGGCGCAGGGTTGGTGAAAGTGGGAGCAGCCATATCGTCGTCGGCAACAACGATGGCAAAGTAGCCTCCACCGTCGTCGTTGGCGGAGCAGGCCGGCGAGTTGTCGCCATCGCAGGCTTCCAGGGAGAAGCGCAAAGTCTGGCCCTCGCGCACATCCCCCTGGGCAGGGATGACGAAGGTCCACACGCCGTCACCGTTGCCGCCGGGCCCGCTGCCGGTGATAATGGACTGGGTATAGGGAGCCACGTACCCATACCGCAGGGTAGCGCTGAGGACACCATGGCCCCCTGTAGTCTGGTCCGAGACCTGCACCGTGACGGTGACTGGCTCATTGTTGGGGACCGAGCTGAGGTAGGAAGGTATGCCAATGACCGGACCCTGGATATCGTCTTGATACACCATGACCCAGGCAGACCGTGTGATCACAGTACCCACACCGTCATGGATGGCTACTGTATTCGTTACAATTGTGCCGACCGGCAGGGAATTGCTGACCGTGACCTGAAAAGTAACCGCCACTGGCACACCAACCGACACCGTTCCCGTCCACGTAATGGCACGACTGGCCGGGCTATATCCCCAACTGCCATTGCTTGCAGAGAGATTGTTCGCCCAGGTCACCTGGGCCGGCAGCGTGTCCGTAAGCCTCGCTCCACTGGCAACTGCGTTACCGGTGTTCGTCAGCGTGATGGTATAGAGCAGACTACCACCCGGTATCACCAATGACCTGTCTGCCTCCTTTGACGAAGCGGAGAGATCGAGAACAGGACAAGTCTGGGTGCTGGCATTGGCGATGTTTGAGTAATCGGAATACTGACCATCGCTGTGACGATGCGCCCTGACACGGTAGTAATAAGTCGTATCACAGGCCAGGCCAGTGTTCTGATAGGTGGTAACGTCGGCTCCCACTGTCGCTATCTCTATCCAGCCACTCACACCGTTGGGGGAGCGTTCGACGTGAAAGTCAGACTCACCCATAGAGTTGTCCTGCCAGGTCAGGTCAATGGTGCCGGACGAGACTGAGATAGCACTCAAGCCGGATGGTGCAGGCAACGAACAGGTCTGAGTCGTAGCGCTGGCGGTGTTGGAATAAGCGGAGTATTGCGCATCGCCGTGACGATGAGCACGGACGCGGTAATAGTAAGTCTCATTGCAGGTCAGGCCATCGTCCTGATAACTGGTGGCATTGGACCCTGACGTGGCAATTTGTAACCAGCCACTCGTGCCGTCGGGAGAGCGTTCTATGTGAAAATCGGACTCATCGCCAGAGTTGTCGTGCCATGACAGGGTGATGGCGGTGCTGGATATAGCAGTTGCCACCAAATCCGACGGAGGATTCGGGGGTGGTGCCACTCCCGGCGTTCCGCTGCTGTAGAGGATTTCTCTACTGCCCAGAGTATCATCCTCCCAGACCAGGTGGAGCATGCCTGTGTCATCCACAACCAGGTCGGGTGCTCCTGAGGAGCCCAGAGAGTTGGACACGTTCTCAGCCACAGACCAGGCTGCGCCGCCCAGTTTGTAGGCAAAGAAAATCTCTCCCCTGGGGCTTTGCCAGGCCACGTGCTTTCCGTCGCCCTCGACGGCGATGACGGGAGCGCGGTACAGCCCGAGCATGTTTGACCCCACCAATTCAGTGGCCTGCCATTCCCCTCCGCCCGGCCGCGTTTTATAGAGCACACTCCACGTGCTGTCGCGCCACACCACGTGCAAGGCATCGGCGTCATCTACAGCCAGCGACGGCTCATAGGAAGCAGCCGAATCGTCGGAGACGTTGAAGGGACTCGTCCAACTGCCACCATCGGGCTTGCAGGCATAGAGAATTTCATAGTCACCGTAGGAAGTGCCCTTCCATACCACGTGAACGGTGTCGGCGCTGTCTACAGCGATGGATGGGTCGGTCGAGTAACTAAAGTTGCTGGACAAGTTCGCGGGAGACGACCAGGTACCGCCGGGCGGCTTACTGGCGTGCCATACGTAGTGCGAGTCGCTGAGGGGATAAGACCACACTGCATGGACAGTGCCACTGCTGTCTACAGCAACGTCAGTGCCTTCAATCTCGGATGAATCCGGCGCAATGCGCTCTGGAGATGACCAGGTACTCCCGTTGGGTTTGAAAGCGTACAGAACACCATATAATCCAATCAGGTCAGAACTCCACCACACCAGATGGAGAGCATTATTCGTATCCACCGTCAGGGCCGGATCGTAGGAGTTCTGAGGGCAACCGGAGATGGCCGTTGGCGTGGACCAGTTGCCATCTGGAGGCTTGTTGGTATAGTAGATGTAGCCTTCCTCTTCCCAGACCACGTGTAACGTACCATCGCTGGTGAGGGCAATCGCCGGCTGGCTGGAGTCTGTCCAGGAATTGGAGAGGTTGATAGCAGCAGACCAGGCAGCCTGCAGAATGTGAGTGGGTACCAACAGGGACACGAGCCCGAGGATCAGGCTCAAGCCGCCGGTCAAAGCGAGCCTGAACCCTCTATTCAGTTTTGCAAATCTGCATGTCATTTCACCTTTCCCCCGCCGTTATGATGATGTGTTGCGTGTCGCGTGTTACGTGGTGATGTTTCGTATATGGACCTCCGGTGTATGAGAGACGTGGAATGAAACTCGTGGCAGAGTGAAAAGCGAAGGGGATAGGTACAACGAGGGGCAGCAGAACCCTCTGGGGGACAGACAGGGCCATAATCTCACTCGCCGTACCGGAGGCGGGAAGTCATCGAACACTGCTCCTGCGCGCCTGCCAATGCTCCGGCGAGAGAGTCTCTGCCTGTCTTGATGGTCAAGCAATCTCGCGCTCACGTACCTTGCTCAAAAATGTTGCTGTTGTGGTGGGGCTTCAAAAAACATTATAGCAGATTATTCTCACAAAGTCAATACTTTCACAAGCCAAATCGAAGAGCAGGAAGCCGTCTGGCGATCGGGATTTGCTACTTCTTCTTGAACGCATCTTGTCCAGGCGGAACGAACACATCTTACGAATTCCGCATAACCAGCGGTAGGTAGATACGAAGGTTCTCTGGCGGAACCGCCGCCCCCGGCCCACACCAGAAGCCAGCGCAAAGTCCGTAGGGAGCATTCCCAACCACGCCGGCCGCCGCCTGGCCGATCGCGCCGTCCAGTGCATACAGGCACCATCTATACGAAAGCCAAGTGTGGCGCATCGGACATCGCATTTGTTTCCTCCTGAGTATAGGTTCGCTGGTGCACAGTGGAGCAGAGTCACTCAGCGAACGGAGTCACTCCCAGACCAGAAGCGAGTGGCCCCACGTGTTCAGGGCTGAGATATGCCGAGAAGACCCGCCGGCCGTTGTACTCTTTCTTGCCAATCTTGCCATGGGTGGTCAGTTCCAGGTAATTGGTGTAGTGACCACTGCAAGTCCACAGGTCCATTTCACAGCGATTCTTGGCATTCTCATCAACTTTGCGCATCTGTGACAGACCGGCCAGATCCCAGTCCAACAGGTATAGCACTGCCCTACGGGTCGTGTCGAGAGGCAACGCACAAAGCCTTGATGGCTTCATGTACTCCTGACACTCTTCACAGAACTTTCGTCCTTCAACTTCACCCCTGGCACTGGAGTGAGCTACTGCAAGGCTGATTACGGCAAAGATCACGACCAGGCCGGACCCAATCACGATGCCCCATATTGGTACCTGTTCGCCAGTTGTCCGCTGGACAGAGGTAGTATTCGCTATAGACATTCCCCCCAAGACCAGGATGGGCAGGACACTACTCACAAAAGTCACAGCTGATCTTTACTCCTATGCTTCTGCCAGGTCATAGTCCTCGATCACTGTGGTCTCTCCTTCCCGGACCACAATGCCCTCAGACCCGAGAAACCCCCGCACATACCACTTGTCGCCCCACTTGATGGCATACTCGCAGGTGCCCACCGGGACGTCCTCGAATGCGAATCTTCCCTCGGCATCGGTCGTGGCAGAGGCATAGAAGCACTGACCTGCACAGGGGGAACTACCAGAGAAGAACACACCGACGCTCAGGCAGAGCTCAACCTTGGCTCCCTCCAGCGGGGCTCCGTCGCGCAACACCCGTCCTGTCACGCGGCCAACCCGAGGCTCGGTGAGCGGGGGCAGCGAGACCGGGCCGCTATCCGAGACGACGACAACGGTGACGTCATCGCTGACTAGGCCGGAGGTTGCCTGCCGGTAATGGACCCACTGCTCACCGTCAAAGATGCTGACACCTTGATCTGTCCCCACGTAAGCGCGCCCGGTGCTATCCACCGCGATGGCCTGCACATGCCCGCAGAACTCTGTACCCTCGTACGTAGTCCATTCTCCGCCGCGGAATACCTTAACCTCGTCCCAGCCAGTAACCCAGACACGCCCCTCAGCATCTATCGCCAGGCTTCCTTCAGGAAGAAAGAAATCCAGCCGATGGTGCTCCCACCGTTCACCATCGAACGCGCTGAGTCCTTTGTCGTGTACGAGCCACACGTGTCCCGCGGCGTCGGCCTCAACGGCAGCTATGCTCTCATCAGGCAGTCCTTGGCTTTCGTCGTAGGGAGTCCAGGCACTCCCGTCGAAGACGCTCACCCCCGATGCTGTGGCGATCCAAACCCTATCCTGGGCATCCACAGCCAGGTCCGTCACCATGGAAGCGTGTTCCCCCAGACCAAAATCGTCGGAACCATAGGTGGTCCAACTGGTACCGTCGAAAACAGAGACACCTTCATAGTGGGCAAACCAGGCCCGCCCTTTACCGTCGAAGGTGATGGCCGATACACCATAGAACCCGGGCGGATCATAGCCTTGCCAATTCGCGCCATCGAAAACCACGACCGCGGATCCCACGGAAGCCCACAGACGCCCCTGCCCATCCAGCGCCATCGCCTCTACCCGATGCCCATACTCTGGCAATTGGGCGGTGTAGTCCTTCCACCCATCGCTATCCAGGGCACATAACCCCTGGTCTGTTCCAAACCAGGCCGAACCTGTGGGTGGTATTGGGGTTGGTGTGGGTGTAGACGTAGGCAGCGGTGTCGGCGTGGCAGTCGGTACGGGTGTGGATGTGGACGTAGGGGAGGGCATTGGCGTGTCAGTGGGGACAGGAAGGCTTGGTTGAGGCGATGAGGTTGGGGCGGCTGGGGTTGTGGGAAGAGAAAAACCACAAGCAGAAAGCAAGAGACACACCAACAGGTACGTCAGCAGCAATTTGGTCTTTTTCATCGCAACACCTCGTCGTGATGTCCATGCGGCTCTTCTTCCACCCGCCGTTGCACTGGCTGCGATACTTGCTCATCAAGCGGAGTCGCTCCCAATGCAGAAGCAAGGCGGTTCACGTGTTCAAGGCGCAAGTTGGCCGAGAAGACGAGCCGGCCGTTATAGTTCTTCCTACCGACCTTGCCATAGGTTGTCAGTTCCAGGTAATTCGTGTGATGGCCGTGACAGGTCCACAGATTCATCTCGCAGCGATTCTTGGCATCTTCCTGGAACTTGTAAGTGCGGGACAACTTATCCAGGTTCCAGTCCAGCATGTGCAGTATTACCTGACGAGTTTCGGCAATTGGGAAGGTATACAAGCGTCTCGATTTCATGTACTCCTGGCATACTTCGCAGAACTTTTGCCGCTCGACCGCTCTCTTAGCCCGGGAGTAAGTCACCATCAGACTGATTACAGCGAAGACTGCTACCAGTCCTGCCCCGATCAGAATCCCCCACACAGGTATCTGCTCGCCGGCCATATCTTGGATAGCGGTGGAATCCGCAATAGCCCTACCCACCAGGATCAGGATCGGCAGCACGACGCCCACAAAGGTTACAATCGTGGCCGTCCAACTGGCATGTGAGGGTCTACGGTCCTTGCCCCACCTGGCACCCACGCTCGCCATCCATCCTACCACAACCGCTGGCAGAAATGGTAAGGCCAGCATCATCACCACAATCATCGCTAAAAGACTAAGCAGCGCAATGAGGGCCGAGAGGCTCGACTTGGGGTTGACGAGCCACACAGCGCCCGGCTGTCCCAGAACTGTGATACTCAGTCTCAACAACAGGAAACTCAGAAGGACGACGACAAGCCCACATACGGCTGCGGCCAGATAACCCAGTGGAATGCCGAGGATCGCACCCAGGATCACCCGCCAGATGGAACCTGGATGGGCAACCCCGCTCGGCTGGTATGCCGATTTGACCCTCGAAGGTACGGCTGCTAGACTCTGCCGGAACTCCTCCGCCCAGCTTCTCATCTCAGGCAGCCAATCCGGTCCCTCAGTACGTACAGGGACTGGAGGCACTTTCATCATCAGATCAGGATGTTGCTTCAGGACCTCCTGATGAGCCGGAGCCCAGAGCGATTCCTTGGCCGCTTCCCTAACTGCGTCTATAGGATCAGACTCCATCGCCGTTATCAAGGCTTCCACGACTCGCAGGTTGCTTGCACCCAACTTGCCAAGCTCTCTCGCCGCCTTTATTCTGACGGCATTGAAAGGCTGGTCAGGCCGCAACTCCTGCAGAAGCCTCTCGACCTCTGGAGACAATGGCTGTTCCATTTTGACAACTCCTTCCTGCTTTCCCCTTTTTGCTGCCAGGCTGCGCTGTCCCCTCGCTGTCAACGGGCTCAGGAGTCCAAACGCCAGACCCAGAATGGCACCGAAGAAGACATACATTGATACAGCCTTTCTATGACGTCTCCACCTTACCACAGGCGCATTGCAGAAGTGTCCCAGAGATGCACCAACAGCCCGTCAGTTTGGTTTCTCCCCAAGCAACGCCTGCATCCTCTCCCCCGCCCCCTCCACAATCGGCTCCCCGTGCCCGAAGCACAGCACCTCCACCGGCAGGGTGGCCAGCCTGCGCACTGACTCCCGTACCTGGGCCACGTCCAGCGTGAACAGCGGAAGTGACAGTTGTAGCCCCTCCTTGCCCGTCATCGGGTTCTTGTTGAAGAAGATGTCGCCGCAGAAGAGGATGCGCCGCTCCGGCTGGTATAGTGCGATACTGCCGGGAGTATGGCCGGGCGTGTGGATCACCTGCAGCCCACCCAGCGCTTCGATCACGTCCCCGTCCTGCAGGGGTCGGCTCACTTTGCAGGGAGATCGCTTCAGGATCGTCCTGTCGCCCAGCCAGTTCATCAGTCTCTGGAAGGGTGATGCGCCCGGCATAGTCTTTGCCTGCTCGATGTAAGGCATCTCGTCCTGGTGAGCCAGGACCTGAGCGCCGGAGCGGCGGGCTAACTCCGCTACGCTGCCCATGTGGTCGCCGTGCGCGTGGGTCAACACGATGGCCCGCAGTTCGGAGATGGCATAACCTGCCTCCTGCAACTGGGCCACGATCTGGTCGGCCGCGCCGGCCAGTCCGCTGTCCACCAGCGTCAACCCCTCCCCCGAGACCAGCAGGTAGACGTTGCCGCTGTCGCTGCGCAGGTCCTCGATCAGGTAGACGTCAGGTATGATTTGGCGCATGTTTCACCTCCGTGTATGTTGCGTGTTGCGTGTTCCGTGTTCCGCGCTGCGCGTTACGTGCTCACGTCCTGCACCTGGATTTCCAGAGATTGCCAGTGAAAATATCCGGATGCTCCCCAGCGTTGGGCCAGGGGGGTGTATGTTCCTGAGGGGCTGTCCCCTACCAGCCACACCTCCGCCTGGGGCCAGATCTCGACGACACAGTGCACCACGTCCATGGCCTCGACGATCGGCGAATCCAGCCACACCAACACCAGGTCGGGGGGGGGCTCCTGTACCAGGGCCGCGGCTGCCCGCTCAGCCGGGACGCTGACCACGACCTGGTAATCCCCCTCAGTCCCCATCCGCCTGGTCAAACTCTCTCGCTGGAACCTGGTGCCACCCACCACTGCCACTCGCCGTCGTTTCTCCATCAGGTATTCCACCGCCTGAAAAAACAAAACTGCCGCCTTACTTTGACGGCAGTCTACCACAGAGGTGTTGCAGAAATGCATCAAGAGTGTCACAAACCGAGCATTTCCTGCTGGACCCGCTCTATATCCGGCCTGGCCCACAGTTCTTCGAAGCGGCTCAGCGCCTCCTGATAGTGTTGCCAGGCCCGTTCCCGGTCGCCCTCGTCCCCCCGCCGCCGGTACAGGCGGGCCAGGTCCACCAACGTGCGCCCCTCCTCCCAGCGGCAGCCCATGCCCTGGAACAGGGCCAGCGCCTCCCTCAGGCGGGCCTCGGCCTGCTCATACCCCTCCTGGTCCGTGTACACCAGTCCTCGTGCCCGCAGCGCCAGCGCCAGCCACGACTTGCTTCCACCCCGCCGGGCTATCTCCTCGGCCAGGGCAGCATAGTGCAGCGCCGCCTCTCCGTCCCCCGTCCGCGCCACGCACTCCGCTAGGCAGGGATAGAAAAAATGGTCGGCCAGCATGCACCCGGGCCAACAACAGGGGAGCAAACCAGGGGCCCAGCCCATGTTTCCGCCGCAGTTCGATTGTCTGGGTCCCGCTCTGAAAGGCTTCCGGCCAGCGATCCCACTGCACATAGACCCAGGTGATGAAAATCAGGCACGCACTGAGCAGCCGGACGTGCCCTATCCGTCCGAACTCGTCCCCGGCTAACCCCAGGTACTTGACAGCCTGAGCATACTCACCCATAAACCACAACGCCCGCCCCAATTGACGATGGAACTCAGCCCTCCTCTGGAGGTCGGCTTTCTGTTCGACCTCCTCCAGGTGGCTGCAGAACACATCCCTGGCCTGGCGTAATTCTCCCTGCCAGGGATAGATCTCCCCTAGAAGGCTCAGCGCAGCGACCCATTCATCAGTGACTCCCAACTGTTGCGCCAGGGCCACTGCCTCCTGGGCTCGCTGCCGGGCAGTCTCATAGTCCTGGCCCAAGCGATAGCGATAGGCGTTTGTGCTCCAGGCGATCAGCAGCCGGACCCTTTCCACACAGCGTGACTCATTCCCCAACAGCTCCAATCCGGCCTTAACCAGGGCCTGGGTGCGGTCCCAGTCGTAAGGCAGGCCCAGCGTGCCAGCCCAGAAGGCGGTCAGTTCGGCCAGCTTGCGGTACAACCGCGCTCCAGCGATCTTATTCCCCTTTATCCCCCGCCACAGTGCCAGCGCCTCCTCGTGCAGGGTCACCGCCTCTCGGATCTCTAACGTAGCATATACGTCGGCCAGTCGCTCCAGAACCTCCAACCGACGAGGTTCTTGCCCAGGTCTCCGCAGCATACTCAGCGCCCGGCGATAGTGACGCACCGCCTCCTGGTTGGCATAGATGGCCGCGGCCCGCTCTGCCGCCAGCAGCGAATAGCGCAGCGCCTCTTCGCGGCCCTCCTCTCCTCGTACCCCCTGGAAGAAGTGGTAGGCTAACTGCTCGGCATGGGCGGACAGGTCTCCGGCGTACACCGACTCCATGATCCGCCCGATGCGCCGGTGCAGAAGCGCCTGGCGGCGCGAACTCATCCGCTCGTACAGCGCACGGGCGATCAGCGCGTGGCGGAAGCGGTACATCTCCCCCTGTTCCAGGCGCACCTCGTCCACCAGCCCGGCCATCAGCGCCTCGTCCAGCAGGTTCAGCAGCCCCTCGTCGTCCAGGCTTACCAGCGCTTTCAACACGTCAAAGTCGAACTCCTGGCCCATGGCGCTGGCCTGGACCAACGCGTGCCGGCAAGTCTCGGAGAGCCGATCCAACCGCCGGTTGAGCACCGCCTGGATGGTGCCCGGCACAGTCAGCACTCCGCTTCGCGGCCGTTCCCATCCCTCAGCGGTCAGCCGGATTCCCCCTTCCTCCCACAGCACCTTCACCACCTCTTCGACGAAGAAGGGATTCCCCGCCGTCTCCCGGTGAAGGGCATCGGCCAGGTCCGGGCTGACTTGCTGGTCCCCCAACAGGGCTTCCGCCAGCCCTTTCACGCCCGCCAGGTTCAGCCTGGCCAACTCCAGCGTGAAGGTACGATGCGTCTGCCATATCCGCTGCTGTACTTCTGGCAAAGAAAGTTCCGGTCCCACTTCCCCGCTGCGATAGGCTCCCAGGAACAAGATGCGCCCCTCTTCCTCCGTCCGTGCGAAGACGTGTTCCAGGAGTTGCAGGCTGGCCGCGTCAGCCCAGTGCAGGTCGTCCAGGAACAGGCACAATTGGCGAATGAACAATGAGACAATGAACAATGAACAATCAATCTCAGCAACCTCTTCGCCGGGGAGTGTCCGCAGGTAGCCCCGCAGGGCCTCGGTCCATGGCGCATAGGGGACCTCCATCAACGGCTCACGGCAACTCCCCTGGAGAACCACAGCCTGGCCAGGTAACCGTTGCACGTGAGCAGTGAACTCTTGGGCCAAGCGGGTCTTGCCGATCCCCGCTTCACCACACAGGAATACCAGGGAGCTTTTCCCTTCCAAAACCTGCTGCCAACAGCGCTCCAGCCTGCCCCACTCCTCCTCCCGCCCGACCAGCCGGGCCGAGGCGACCTCTGCAGGAACGACCACCGTGGAGGAAAGCAACCTCTGCCGGAGCAACCCCTCCAGTGCTTCCTGCACCGCAGCCGCCGAAGGGAAACGGGCTTCAGGGGATTTGGCCAGCAGTTTGAGGATGATGTGCTCCAGCGCCGGGGACACGGCAGGATTCACGAACCGGGGAGGTGGAGGAGAGTCTTGCAGGTGGGCGCGCACAACCGCCCATCCCCCCCTTA
>Ga0315274_10006251_pt1 | contig 17364 bp, 12 predicted proteins | sample YL17G02_20_MG_FD_203700 | JGI IMG/M metagenome (GOLD analysis project Ga0315274, IMG submission 203700) | Sediment microbial communities from Yellowstone Lake, YNP, Wyoming, USA - YL17G02_20 | ecosystem: Environmental > Aquatic > Freshwater > Lake > Sediment | place: USA: Wyoming | collected...
GTTCGGTCGAATCCTTTACGACTATCGCACAGCTTGTCGAACTAATCTTCACCGTAAAAGGGCTGACAATCAAAGACTGGAAGCGGCAAAGCCGATTAAGGCCCGGACTGCTTCACCCTGCCGCACGCACATTTCAGGCGATGCGTATCCTGGTCAACGATGAGCTTGGCTCGCTCAAAGAACTGCTGCGGGTAGCCCCATTCTGCCTGCGGCCGGGCGGGCGAATCGGAATCATCAGTTTCCACAGCGGCGAAGACCGGCTGGTCAAAAAGGCGTTCGCAAGCGGGCTTCGCGACGGCCTGTACAGGTCGGCGGCGACCGAGGTAATTGTGCCGGACAGAAGCGAAATCTATTCCAACCCCCGCAGCAGTTCGGCTAAATTCCGCTGGGCATGCCTGAAAGGAACTTCTACGCCGCGCGATTTCACAGGGGAATAACTTAAGCTGCCAGTGCTCTGTCGCATACCAAATGATGGATGTCATTCTGAGCGAAGCGAAGAATCTCCGTTACGCAAGCCAGATGCTTCGACTTACGGCTCAGCATGACAACTCATCAAATAACCGAAGACAGAGAACAAGGTTCCGATTCTGTGGTATTACCTCCTGCCTCTGTTTGGAGAGAAAGATTGTGGCCCTTGCTTAAATCATGGAGGGGCAAATTTTATCTGTTGAAAACGGGGCGGGGAGGGTGCATCGCCAGACCGCTTTTGCTCATTATCCTTTGAAGAAACTTAGGGCGAGAGAGTTGCTGTTGGGTCAACTGATTTTGAGGGGAAAAGCGAGAAATATGCCCAAAGAGACATCGTTGATGGGTTCTATCTTCTCTTCTTCTTTCGCAGATTCTTTTTTCGTTTACTTCTTTGCTTGGTTTTTCTGCTTTGTCTTTTGTCTTCAGTAGATAGTGTTTTATTTTTTTTAATTGAAGGATAATTACGTGATAGTAAAGTCCTGAGTTCCTTGCGTGAATCGTCTTGATTAACCCAATCTTGCGCCGCTGCCCGAAGTTCAGCTGGTACAGATTGGTTTGCAATTAATCTATAAAGTGTTCGAAGATAGCAGATACCTTCATAGCGATCCAATCTTTCAACATAGTCAATAAACTCGATAATTCCTTCCCAATTCTCATTGTGATACTCATCAATGGATAACATGTCCCGATAGGCATTATACGCATTCATCCAGTGCCCCTGAATAAACGAAAGAAAGCCCGAATTGAGAAAATAGACTGCTAAAGCTTTGCCTGTAGGGTTTTGGCCAGCTTTTCTTAATTCATCAAGTTTTCCTTTATATCTTTCTGTAAGTTTAATTGCACCTGCTTCATCCCCAGTCAAAAAACGAATGCGTGATATATCTATGGCCACAGCAAGAAAATCATCAAAATAACAAATGGCGGTTTCGGCGAATTCGCGAATAGCCATAAGTTCATCAGGTGGTGGGAGATTACGAACAGAAACTGCTGCTGGTCGCAAACGGCTACTCGTATCAAGCAATCTAACTTGTCTGCGAGGTTCTTGCGACGGCTCCATTATTGAAGAAAGTGATTGTTCGAGATGTCGTGAAATTGCGGCACAATCCTCATATTTTTGCTCACGATAACATAATGCTGCTATTAAAAGCAGCATCATATCATGTAGGTTATGTGCACGGGCCTCTAAAACATTGGAAAGAGTGTTGATTGTTTTCGTTCGTTGCATAACTATTTGAGCGGTATGTTTTAAGGTAGTCTCAATAAATTGTTTTTCTACTGCCTTTGTAAGTCTAAAAGAGATCTCAGGGAAAAAAGGGTGCTGGTCATGTTTAGGATTATTTTTATTTATCTGAGGTGATTCCTGTATAGCTACGAGAATCGTGAAGCCGTAGCGTTTCATGTAATTCTTGGCATATTGATCTATCTTTGTTGTTCTGACCGGAACAAACCGAAGACTCACTTGATTTTTAATTTTTCCATTTTTAAACAAATCACGTAATGTACTACCGGTTCGGTTCCAATCCTTACGTTGAATTGAAAACCCATCATAAGCAAGACCGATTTTGGTGCTTTGTCCGGTTCGAAGATAGATTTGTGTTGTAAAAAACCAGGTTAGGACAGAAAGCGGTAGAAGGGTGATAATCGTAATGATATTCCATAAAGGCACTGATGGTATGCAACCTAGTTTTATGAGGCCCCCAGCAACTGTAAGACCAATTACCAATGCCCCTATAGCACCTTTTGGGCTAATCCAAAAGTTAGTCGAAGAGAAATTAGGAATAAGTTTTAGGAGATCTTTCTCCATAGGGCTATCAACGATTTTATACCGTATAAATGCTCTAAATTAAATCTATTAAGGATTAGTATGTGCTGCCTTCTTATATGCATAAACCATATCTGAAGTATTATCTCCACCACCAATGCCACCAACCGTACCGAGTGTATTTACAAAATATTCTTCAATGTCTCTAGCAACTTGAGATGAGCTAGCTGTCCTAAAAATCCATGCATCTTTCTTTTCTCTGATATTATGTTCATTGAAAAGTCTATCTTTCGCATCTTTACTAATACCCACATACCAAGCACTGTAGTTTCCGCCACATCTTTGTATATGAGTCGTGATCTCGTCAATTATTTCTTGTTTTTCCTTTGCCACGATACACTCTCCTTTCGAGTTTTGATTACCTCCTGCTGCCTTCGAATCCTTCCCGCCTTCGGCGGACAAGTATCTGGATTCCCGCTCCTTCGACATTTCCTCAGGGCGTTTTTTCCGGCCTGTGCGATTCGAGGAACTGCAGAAGTTTTGGTATTTCCGATTCCGCCGCTTTCCATATTTCCCTGAGGTCAACTCCGCGGTAGTGGTGAATCAGCTTATCCCGCATACGCGCCATTGCAGACCACGGCAAAGAGGGGTTTGTCTTCTTAAACTTTTCGCTGAGCAATTTCGCCACCTCTCCGATAATAAGGAACTGGTGGATTATCGCCGACTGTGTCTTGGGGTCGTTGCGAAACTGCTCAAAATCCATTTGCCCCCTGAACAGAACTATCTGCCTGGCGGCCTGTGTCATATCGAGCAGTAAACCTGCGTCACGCTGCATAAATCTCCCTCGCTGAGCCAAGTATCTCGCGCCTGAAAATTGGATTCTCACTCTCCTCAATAGCTTCTTTACTGACCAGGTCAACCTCTCTGCCCAATAGCTTTACCAATTCATCCTCCATACGATAATGGTCGAACATACTCCAGTCCGCATCGGACGCAAAGGTTGCAAGCAGGTCTATGTCGCTGTCCGCTCGCAGATAGCCTCGCACCGACGAGCCGAACACCGCTAATCGGCTTATCTTCCACCGCCGGCAAAATTCCACGATTTTTTCCTGCGAAATCCCTAAATCCATCGGCGTCATTTTAATTATCCTCTATAATCTCGTATGTCCCTTATGTTACTTCTATCCGACTTTTTCAGCAAGCCCAGCGCAACTAGTAATATTATTGTCTGGATTGTTGTAAAAAGCAAGTAAAGAATCACCCGTATTTCGAGTGCCCCGCCGTCCGACGTAAACGAACGACTGCGCTCTCCACTTCGCCCCAAACGACGTGGCTTCCGACTTCGCTCCCAAGTCGCAGGGCAAGCAAGTGTCAGGGGATTAACGTCTCGGTCGTGGTCGGCGACGCCGAGAAGCAAAACGCGACCCTTTGCGGGCGGTTGAAAACTTGCCTCTGTGCAATCCCAACTGGGGTTTCGGCGTAAGGGGTTTGATATAGGTAAAGCCGGGACATTCCACCGGAGTAAATTCACGCCCTATGAATTTTTCAATCTGACGAAGGTACTTGTGCTCCTCTCTGGAAACAAACGTAATGGCGTCACCCGTGGCTTCGGCTCGGCCCGTGCGGCCAATGCGATGAATGTAATCTTCAGGAATGACGGGCACATCGAAATTGATGACGTGCGAGATTCCCGTAACGTCGATGCCTCGAGCGGCGATGTCGGTTGCAACCATAACGCGGTATTTGCCGTTTTTGAAGCCATCCATTGCTCGCTCGCGCTGGCTCTGGTTGCGGCCAGAATGTATCGCCACGGATACAATGTCCGCCCGCTCGAGGTAGCGGTTAATCTTGTCCGCGCCGTGCTTGGTGCGGGAAAAGAGCAACACAGTGGACAAGTGGGTGCCGCGGAGCAGGTGCAGAAGAAGACTGATTTTCTGCTCCTTCTCGACCAGATAGACGTGTTGTGTGATTGTTTCGATGGGGTTTCGCGGTATGCCGATCTGGAACATGATGGGGGATTTCTGAACGCTTGCGGTGAGTGCTCTTACTTCAGGCGATATTGTGGCTGAAAAGAGCATAGTCTGGCGTTTTTTTGGCACAGCGGCGATGATTTTTTGCACATCCTTAATAAAACCCATATCGAACATCCGGTCGGCTTCATCGAGGACGAGCACTTCAACGGATGTCAGGTCAACGGTGTGTCGCTGCATGTGATCGAGGAGCCGTCCTGGTGTTGCAACAATAATGTCAACGCCATTATGAAGTGCGGTCAACTGCCCCTTGATATTCACTCCGCCATAGACGGTGAGCGTTCGCAGATGCAGAAATCGGCCATAGCGGAGTATGAACTTTTCAATTTGCAGCGCCAGCTCGCGAGTTGGGGTAAGGATAAGCGATCTGACAACTCGCCTTTTGGTCGACGGTTCGTGGGAGAGCCGGTCCAAAATAGGGAGAACAAAAACGGCGGTTTTGCCTGTGCCGGTCTGGGCGCAGCCGATAATATCTCTGCCGGCAATCGCGGCTGGAATGGCCTGGGACTGAATTTCGGTGGGAGCGGTGTAGCCGGCAGCAAGAATGCCTTTCACCAGCGGGTCGGAAAGACCAAGTGTTTTAAATGGCATCAGATAATCCTAAAGAATATTAACCTGATTATTGGTTCCGCCAGACGGAAGGCGGACAAGTGTTGTTTTGTTCGATATTGTTCGATAAACTTGCTGGCGTTGCGGATGAAGACGAGCGTAGCGACCAGGGTAACGGTTTTTTTGAAGGTTCTTTGCTCGGTGAATGAATGAAGTTCATCGTCCCAGTCCCAGCCAGATTCGATTAGTTTCGGGAGAACATATTTTCGACACTGATTAACACAGATTTCAACGTTATATTCATTTGCTTATCTATTCATCTAATCGCCGCTTGTTCGTCCTTATTCAATTGCTATCTTAACATCCAAAAAGCTTTTTAACCAATTCGTCATTTTCCTTTTCTGACTTTGCTACTTCATCATCTTTACTTTCTGCTTTTAGCTGATGGCATTTCTTGGAAATATCCGCAAGTTTTTGGTGAAGCTTATTTTTCGAATCAAACTTTGGTATTCTCACATTCTCCATTACAGACGGCGTACCAAACCCCCGACCCGCAGATGAAAATGATTTTATAAAATCCCTTACAGGCGTTGAATTTATAATTGCACAAAGGTAATGTGCCTCAAGTTCTTTTTCAGTTGCGATCAAGGCGGTTGTTTCTAATGGAATAAGAGTTTTGTATCCGATGGGCGTTTTGTATTGAGAAGCAACACAGGCTATTAAATCATTGGTCATTCTTTTCCAAACAACCTTGTAATTGGACATTGTGTAATCAGCCACGCCAAAAACAGCATAAAAAGCTGACTTTTCCATTAAATCCTTGAGTACTCGAGACGCCCTATTAAGTAAAATCTTTTTAAATTTAGTAAGATAACTATATGTTTTCGGCCATTCTAATTTCATTATTTTTTCTGAGTATGGCGCACGTTTGGTAGGGTCTTGAGTTAGCAATATGTAAACACTCGAAACATAACCCCATCTTTGAATATCCGAACCTCTTAGTGCGGGATAAACCAGATCGCTCTCTATCGCGTCCTCCACAGAATAAATTTCGGTTTTACCTTTTTCTACTAAATTTTGTATTAACAAGTTTTTTCCTGATAAAACTTGTTTAATTTTTAACCAGAAAACACCGTAAGGGGAAATATAAGCACCCGAGTGCGGGCTGTAGTAATTCTCGCCTTTTATTTTTGATAAGTATTGGAACTCATCAGAAAAGGTTTGCCAAGCACTTTCCGGCTTGTCTGCATTAAGCGGCTTGGCGACAAGTTTTTTCTTTTGAAGTGATGGTAAAACTTCGCTTAACAATTTATCTGCTGGGATTTTCCCGACGCGTTTTTTCTTTGTCCAAACAAAATAAGGCAGTGGATATTCAGTCTTTTCGCCTTTCTTTAGAATAATCGCTGCGGTTTTGTTTGCTGCTCCTTCAAACGGCTGAAAAGATGAGAAATCGTGTGCTTTTAAAACTTTTATGAAATTATCTTGTCTCAATTTAAACCTTCTAAATCCTTCGCCAGCGCCTTTTGATTTAAAGACCTCCTGTGTAATCAAAAATCCAAGTTTCGCTCCTCTTTTCAGATAGTAATCAGCCGAAGCGTAGGTGAAAAGCATAGAAAAATCCTTTTTCCCTCCGCCCAGACGAGTTTGAAAACCTTTAAGAGAAAAAAGTCCATAATCTTTCCAAAGTTTCAATGTTGCATTACGATAATCCTGTGAAAGATAATCCCACCTAATCCATGGTGGATTGCCAATAACAAAGTCAAATTGTCCGGCAACCATTGGAGCAAAAGCGTTTTTCAGAAAGCGTGCCCAGATGCCATTTTTGTTTTGCCTCTCGAGTTCAAGGATGTCCTTGTAAAAATTTTCAACAACACTTTCATTCGGCGGGAAAACCAGTCCTTTTTTCTTGAAATGTTTCATTGCGATTTCCGGTTCAAAACCGCTTTTGATACATTGTTCTATCAAGGGCGCCGCCTGCTTCATAAGGAATCCTTGATTCTCTATCCATATCAATGGGACATTAAATTCCTTGACAGAGGTTTTGATTTTGACGTAATCGCCGTCCTCAAAATTTAATTCCATCTGCCAAGTACCTTGTTGCGGCCATAAAACAGAGTCCGCCAAATAAACAGGAATCTCAAGATAGGACAGTTCGTTTGCCAAATCACCTAATGCAAAAAGATAATTCGTACGGGCGGCAATAACAGCCAAAGGATTCAAATCAAAACCCCAGATACTGGACACAATTCTTTTAGCTATTTCCAATGGAGGCCACTTCTCTTTTGCCCCATGCTCCTTGGCTTTTTGAATTGCTAAAACCAGAAATGTCCCGGAACCACAGGCAGGGTCAAGAACGGTCTTTAACGTATTACCATCGTAACCAACTTCATTAATAACCAACTCTGCCAACCAGTCTGGCGTGTAATATTCACCCAAACGATGGCGTACTTCCTGAGGAACTAAATACTGATACAGCTTTTTCAGCAAATCTCTGGTTACATTCGGATATAAAGTGCTGGTGGCAGGCTCAAAATGTGCCAGTGCCTGTGCAATGTCCTGAATTGCTTCTTTCAACCGAGGTGACCAGGCATCGAGATACCAGCGGAAAAAATCGCCCTCTAAAAAATTGGTGATTCCTCGTCGGGTGTAAATACCGCCGTTTTCAATATCTTCAAGTTTTTGCTTTAGTTCATTTTCGTTGGCGTTGGCCAGCTCGGAAGCAAATGACGAATGAAAGGAGGTCTCTCTTAAAGTCAAAACTTCGGCTGCAATAAGTTTCATCAGGAACGCAAAGTATGTATGAATAGAAAAAAGCAATTCCTGAAAGTCGGTTTCTTTGCCGACCTTGTAAAGTTTTGAAAGTACTTCCGCCTCTTTGGCCTGAAAATTATTAAACTGCTCACCGTAAACGATTCCAAATAACCGTTTCCACTCATTGTAAAAAACGCTTCTAACTCTCTCGTTTTCTTTTCCGCCCCAATTCTCCAAAGCATCGGCAAAAGCGGACACGGCTTTGGGGGCAAGTTCACTTTTCGGTCCGAATTTTTCTGCTAATTTTTCTGCGGTTAAGGGAAGGAGAGATAATGCTCGAAGATGAATCAATAAAGTTCTGGCACTTTCCGGTGTAAAATCATAAGGGCCGTGAATAGCAAAGTCGCACTCGTCTAACTTAGTTTTTGGCTTTTTATTGCCGACATAGTTAACAAAAAATATTTTTTCACCGTCAAACCCGACACCGACAAATTTTGTTCCAAACAAAAACAAAGTTTCTTTAGTTTCTTCTGCTAAACCCTGAATATAACCAACAAGCTGGTCGAAGGCATGCTGTATTCCTTTTTTTGCTCTAAAAGCTTGAGGTGCTTCATATTCAATAACCACCTGCCCGTGCAATGCATCAGCACGGCGAGAGTGGTAAATAGATTTTTCGTACTTCGGCTCTGATTTAATGTCTAACTCTTTTAATACAGGGGCGAGAATTTTTTCGAAAGCAATTCTTAAATCCTCTTCGGTCTGCATCCGCCCTATTTTTGGCTTTAGTTCGGCAACAAGTAAATCTGCCAATTGAGTCAGGGAAATATGATTATTTGCTTTTTTTGTCATTTTCTCTTTGTTTTAGATTTCCGTCTGAACAGTGTAAATCTTGTGTTAATCCGTGTCCATTTTCTACCATTCTTATCTCTTTGTCAAAGCTTACTTTACAAGGTAAAGAGTAAAAGGGAAAAAGGGGGCCGCCGAAAGCGGCGGATAAATGCTAAACCCTTCGACTTTGCTCCCCACTTCGCCCCAAACGACGGGGCTTCCGACTTCGTCCCGATACACTACCCCGATAGAAGACATCGGGATCTGCGCTGCGCTCTGACATCGGGACTACGACGGAGGCAAGAGTAGCCGTAGCCAGAGCGAGCCGCAGCCGGGCAAACGGGTATTGTTTGACATTCCGTGTGAAACGTGATATAGTGGCTTCACTGAGATAAAACCGGGCGTGCAGGCAAAGACAATTCCCCCGATAAAAACGTTCGGGGGCCAGCCCCCGACAAAAACATTCGGTGGCGGGCATTACTATCAAATCGGAGGTGAATTATGCAAATCGCAAATAAATTCCGGGGGTATCTAATAGTAGCCACTGTTCTTCTGACCATCGTCTCTACCGCTGGGGCCAAATACGGCGGGGGGACGGGGGAAAGGGAAGGAAATTCAAAAATCAAACATCATTCGTCCTTCGCCCGCCGACCTGGCGGGCCCGTCGGTGCAGCAGCCCAAGGGTCAAATTGAACTTCCATGGGGAGTACACTGAAGCCGGTGATTTTGGAAATCAAACACGTTTTGTCCGTGATGCAAGAAAAATCTTGAGAAAAATTGGAGAAAAGCGAAAAAAACGGCCCAGTTTTTAAGGGCAAGAACGCCTTTTTTTCAGATTTTACACCAAATTACGTAGTCTCCACAATTGATCGGGGCAAGCGCTTCCGATAGATTCGCCGTTGTATGTCGGACTTGCGTATCTCTGATTGGTTCTGGAGGATGGCCCAGCGTCGGTCTGGATGTGCAGGCGATGGCCCACTCCAACCGACACGCCAGGCAGCTTAGAGATGTCCGACATGACATGTGACTTGGCCCGTCGGGGACTGGCCAGCCCGGTGGGGTTGTGCCTGTCCTACGGGCCACCTTCTGGATGATATGACATGGGCGACATAGAAGGTAAAGTCGTGATTTCGCTGAACAGATTTTCCACTTCGGGTACTCCGGTGCGTCGTGCGTTTTGAACTCTTCTAACATCTTTACAAAAGGAGGCAAGCCATGTTGACAGGACAAGTAAGAGTGGAGTATGGATGGATCGTCTATCTTCTCTCTGTTGGATGGTGTGCGGCAGTTGCCGCCCAGGGGCTCGACCCGAACCTGCCCTACAAAGGTTCCGTGTCGCAGCACAATGGGCCAACATTCCAGATCGAAAATGAATATAGGTGTTTGCTTAAGCCCGGGGACAAGCCGTCCGCAACAGGCACTGAGCAGGCGTCGGCCATCTTAGGTCAGTACTCGTACTCGGGCACCTATGTAACCACCTCCTCTCCGGAACTCCCGAAACTCGGAACCACGGCTATCCCCCTCGGAACCACGGCTATCCCCAACGAATGTTCTTACAAGAACGTGGGTAAGCTTGGGGGCTACGGCTTTGGCGTCCTGGGGATTTGCGAGGCCAAAGACGGGTATGGAGTCCGTGCCGAAAACACGGCGATAGGGGGCACTGGACTCTATGTCAAAGGGGGGCCGAATGGGGCCGCAGCCATGTTTGATGGTTCCATCGTTCTGGGCAGCAAGACCATTCTTCCCTCGCCTATATGGGGCGGGCAGATACACGATGGACTGGGATTCTGGGGGACCCAGGGATCTTGGAGGTCAAGCTGGACGTGGAACTACTATCGGAATACCCAAGACAACCACATAAATGTGCTTGGCGTCAACGGATTCAGCAATGTCGCCGGCATAGAGTTGGGATATGATGGCATCGTGTTTCGCGCTAAAGAGAGTGCGTCGAACGGGGATGACCCTCCGCCAGTCAGGATGGTTGTAAGCCCAACCGGGCATGTCGGTATTGGAACGACGACTCCACCAGCCGCAGGCCTTCATATCTTGGCCAATGCACAGAATCTTCGGATGGAGGGAACTGACCATGTTTATATCGAGTTTTATCCTGATGGACCGACGACCAGAAAAGGATGGCTGGGGTATGGATCGCCAACTGACAATAACCTGTCGTTGAGCAACGAGATTTCCGGGGCCCACATTATTCTGAGTCCGAAGGATGGCAATGTCGGCATCGGAACGAATAGTCCCAGTGCCAAGCTGCATGTCGAAGGGGATGCGATTGTCAGAGGAAACCTGAAGATCGTAAGCCCGACGACCGATAAGACCCTGTTAGAGTTTGTCGAAGGCTTTGCGTCGATCGGAGGGAGGGATCACAGTACCAACCTGGATGTCTGGGGGGATGCGATTGTCAGAGGAAACCTGAAGATCGTAAGCCCGACGACCGATCACATCCTGATAGAGTTTGGCGAAGGCCTTGACTACGCCGAGGGTTTTGACGTGTCGGATAATGCGGACGTCGGCCCGGGAGCCGTCTTGGTCATTGACCCGCAGAATCCAGGCAATCTAACAGTGAGCACGACTGTGTATGACACCAAGGTGGCTGGAATCGTGGCGGGGGCCAAAGGCCTGGGTTCGGGCGTGCGCCTGGGGACGGGCCAATGCGACCACGATGTGGCCCTGGCAGGCCGTGTGTACTGCAATGTGGATACGACGGAATCGGCAATGGAGCCGGGCGACCTCTTGACGACTTCCGCGACGGCGGGGTACGCGATGAAGGTGTCAGATCACCTCCGTGCCCAGGGGGCCATCCTGGGTAAGGCCATGGAGAGGCTTGAGAAAGGCCAGAGAGCCCAGATACTCGTCCTCGTGACGCTGCAGTAGAAAGGAGGCGACGATTATGAAGATCTCATGCACAGTGATCCTGGTTGGTGCCTTGTTACTCAGTGGCCAGGTGGTCGCTGAGAATGGGGCGGAGATGTATAAATCAACTATTTCAGGTGATTCTTCTGCAGATGCGTTTACGGTGGTGCTTTTGCCCGATACCCAATACTATTCTAAGGACCACGCCGACACGTACCGGGCCCAGACAAAGTTGATCGCCTGGTCCAAGGAGTGCAACGAGCCTATTCGAGAGATGTACAACATCAAACCACCCAAAATGGTTATCCACCTCGGCGACATAACACACGACAACACAGACGAGGAGTGGGACCGTGCCGACTCGGCTCACGCAGTCTTGGATGAGGCACACATTCCTTATACTGTCATACCAGGGAACCACGACGGCCCGGTCCGATTTAATAGATATTTTGGTCCACGCCGATTTGAGGGTCAGAAGTGGTGCAAGGACTGGTACCGCGGGCACTTTCCCTGTACTGACAAGTATATCCTGTCTCCTCACGATTGCTGCAAGAACGATAACAATTACGCATACTTCGAACAAGGTGGTCTGGAGTTCATGGTAGTAAACCTCGAGTACGCCCCAAGGACGAAGGTCTTGTGCTGGGCCGATGCCGTCATTAGGAGGCACCCCACTCGAAGAGTCATTATCGTGACGCACGGTTATCTTACCCACGATGCTGATTTCTTCAAAGACGGCGAATGGAGTGCTGAGACGACGGTCTGGTTGGAATTGGCTCGAAGGCATAGCAGTGTTTTCCTGGTGTTGTGTGGTCACAAGAATGACTCGGAGTATGTACGTCAGGAGGGTGCAACTAGGGAGGGCGGAGTTAAGAACACAGTCGACGCAATCCTGACCGACTATCAGTGGGAACCGGACAAGGACCACCCGAACGGTGGGTGGATGCGGACACTGAGATTTGTGCCGTGTATGAACAAGATATATGTCAGGACTTTCTCCGTGCTTGACGGTGTGGACTGGTTCTACGACCCCAACTATCCTGCGGATCCCGCACATCTCTGTCATAGATATCCGCTAGATTATAACATGACTACACCTATTCCATACGAATACTATGCATACGGGGTGACATGGGATCCCAACCTCGATCCCAACCTCGAATTCGCCGGCACCATGCGAGTGGAGCAAGGAAAGACATTCGAGATTCTGCCTGGCAAAACCCTCATATTCAGGGACGGTGCCAGGATGGTTGTTGATGGGACAGTCATCGCTTACGGGACCGACAACGACCCGATCTGGTTTGTGTCCGGACAACAGAGGCCTCGCGCCAAGATCTCTTCGAAGCTGACGATCACGGGTGGCGGCGGCACGATCAGAATACGATAGCACCAAGCAAAGAGGCTGGGCTGTACACTACGATCCTCGCTTCATGGCCGCACGGATCTCATTCTCGTGCGTGCTGCTGGCCAGTCAGAATTGAAGCCGTAATGCCGGAAGACGAAGGCTGAGTGGCACAGAATTGCATTGCCTTATAGAAAGGAGACGACGATGATGAAGATGTCATACACGGCGATTATGGTCGCTGCGTGGTTCCTAACCGTCGAGGTAAGAGCCCCGGTATGGGCGGAATCGGCCCGGGCATCTTCTCCACCATCTGCGTCCTACTACACTCTCGCAGTAAGATGGTCCCCGATCATTATCCAAGATGTGGGTTGTCCTAACGTGGATGGTATTATGGCGAACTATGGAGACTACATCACTCGCATAGACTATGACGGTGACTATGTTGGCAACAACAATTGGGACAACTTAGGTTATCCAAACAAGTCGTGTCGTTTGCCAGCCTATGTGTACTACGCGCTCATGGAGACACAGACCCATTATTTTATCTGGTACGCGCTGTTCCATCCTGCAGACGATTTCCACTGCAGTACGGGGTGGGCCGATCCATTTCATAGTGCTTACCACGAAAACGACTTGGAAGGAATAGTGATGTGCGTTTACAAGGATGGGAGCCGTTATGGCAAACTCCAGTTAGTCCAACTTGAGGCGCATAACGATTTCTACCAATATAGGGGTCCAGCTCCGTTCCAGGTGGACGACGGTCACAACGGCGACACAGATGACATCGACGGGACCATAAGGCTTCAAAGCCACCCTCTCGACGATATGAATCACCCCGCAGTATGGGTGGAAGGCGGAGGTCATGGTATCCGTCGCCAGGATACGGGCGACTGGCCAAGTGTGAAGTATTATTTCAAGGGTTTTGCTGAAGACCCGGATGATCCGGGTGTTTCTCAGGACTATGTCGGCTACGATCTTCTGTCAATATCCGCAGAAATGTGGGAACAGAGGACAAACCCCGGCGACAAACTCTTTCAAGTTCCTCCTAAAGAGCATCAGGGATACTACGGGCGCCGGTTCTCCGTTCACGGATTGTATCGGAAGTTGGATGGGGACAACTACGGCGGCCCTGAGCAGGGACCCGATATGGCATCTGCTCCCTGGAACTGGGATGACAATGATGATGGTCCTTGGGGCAACGGTGACTGGTTCATGGATCCCGCTGATTATCACACTCGCCTTACGTGGGATGTCCCCTTCTCAACGGAATACATCTTCCATCCGTTTGGGTATGACAATGGTCTGGATCACCTCGGCGGAGATATCTACAACGGCTCGAGCGGCACGACCACACTGCGCTATGGCCCTTACAGAGTCGTCACGGATGTCACAATCCTCGACGACCAAACGCTGCAAGTTGATCCTGGCCGGAAGATATCGTGTAATCGAGGCACGAAATTCATCTGCGATGGACGACTGTCTATCAATGGAGAGGGAAATGCCGTACGGGTGGTCAGTCACAATGATGCAACCACTGGGATGCGCATCACCGGGCGGCTGGTTGCTGGCAATGGTGCCGTGATCAAAATGCATTAGGGAAGAAAGGCGGCTCAGTGGGACTCCCACGAGAGTCTTGTGTTTTGCAGATAGGCGATAGTGATATAAGGTTTTCAACGCGCATAGGAGTAGATGGCATGAAGACCAACAATCTACTGCTGGTGTGCTCCAGTTCAGGGGATTCGCTTTTGTGCAAATCCGCAAAGACCAAGCAATTTCCAGCCGGATGGCAGCAGCACTGCCGCCAGCGCGATTTTCACTAAATCACCAATAAGGAATGGATACAAGCCCATCGCGAGCACGCCTTTGCCGTCCACCGGGAACCCATAAAATCGCACAAGCCACGTCAGCCAAAATAGTCCAAATGCGTAAAGAGTAATATTGCCCAGGACCATTGCCATTACGGTTGTCCCTATACGCCGATCCCAGCCTCGCTCGGCCAACCAACCTACCACGAATGCGGCAACTATGAAGCCCACCAGATACCCGCCGGTAGGTCCAGTTAGTGTGGCAAAACCTGCCTTTCCTTGTGCAAACACCGGCAACCCCGCTAACCCTTCAATTATGTACACTAAGACACTCGCGCCACCCCTTCTCGACCCGAGCAGAGCACCCACCATAAGCACACCAAATGTCTGACCCGTGATCGGAACAGGCTGCCCTACAGCCAACTGGGCACATAATGCTATAAGCAAAGACCCACCTATCACAACCGCCGAATCATAAAACCATGCCTTACTCTTCTCGCAAGGTCGAAAAAGATCAGCAACAGTTACATTGGCCAACATATTTCTCACCCTGGTAATACTAAACGTTAATTCTTTCCGGCCTGATCCAATATCAACAGGAATTATATGCCGCATCTTCGTCAGCGTCAAAGGTCTCGGCGTCATCATGCGATTCAGTGATGACGCAGCAGCGTACAATCTCGCTTAACTTCGCCATGGACGTTGTCTATTGGGTTTGGCTGCGAGGATGTCGCGGGCGATAATGACGTCTTCTCGAACCTGGAAATCGAACATGCCGGCACAGACAAAGTCGGCCCCGCCTTCAAACGCGAACTTGAATCCATCGTGCGGGCTGATTGCACCGGCGGCCATGACCTTGAAAGCAATCCACGGCTCATTGATTGTTTTCATGTATTCGATTGTTTCTTGCGGGTTGGTGCACCACATATTGTCGTGGAAACGGTTGTGGTCCGGGGAATATGGATCGACAACGTCGAAGGGTTTGCGGTATTCTTTTGGAGTGGCGGACCAGTAATTGTCTGGATGAAGGGTCTTGACCCAGAAGTCAGGTTTCAAGCCGGCGTTCACACATGCCTTGATAGTCTCGAGGCAGTGGGCACCGATGCCGCCCGGCAGCTTAGACTGCTTGATGTATTCCAGGGCCTCAGCGATCTGGTCCACCTTGCCATTTTGGACGGCCTTATCGGCGATGCCACCCTGGACATATAGGGCGTGGGCGCCGCTGTCAATCGACCGTTTGATTCCTTCCTTGATGTTGTCGCCCGATGCACAATCTGAAATCCATTGGATTTGTCCGCCTCGCTCTTTCCAATATTTGTTAATCACCTCATCGGAGCGTGGGTTGGTTAAAACTGTGTTGATGCCGCAGTCTTCGGCCAGCTCAAGGGTCTCAAAGATTTTTCGGTCTGTGTGGTAGGCTTTAACCAGGTCGGAGGCGTAGGTGAGGTCTCGGCTGTGCGCCCAGCCGCCGATGAGATTACCGCCGCAAAACAATCGGCTGATTTTAAGACGAGCGATTTTGCCGGAAGGTAGAGCGTTCCGGCCCGAAGCGGGTTTTTCCTCAGCAGCCCGGTCGCTACCATCGGTCTTTTTTGTCATTGCGGCCAGGAGGTGCCTTTCTTCAAAACTCAGGCCCAGAGCGACACCGGAGGAAACAATGGAGCCTTTAATGAAACTGCGTCGATTAAGTTTGTTGTCAAGCATAACATGAACTCCGAAACGATATCTCAAAAAAGATATTTTCCAACGCTGTTTGCCTTGCTATCCGCGCCAGGGTCGCTGCCTGGCCAGACTCGCGGCAAGGATGTCCCTAGCAATAATAACATCTTCACGGACTTGAAAATCGAACATACCGACACAGAGAAAATCAGCGCCCTTCTCGAAAGCAAATTTGAATCCATCGCGGGGATGAATAGCACCGGCGGCGAGAACTTTGTATGCAATCCAGGGCTTTTTTACCTGATTCATAAATTCGATAGTTCTTTCAGGGTTCTTATCCCAATAGTTGTCGACGCTATAGTTATCAATGACGTCTTTATTCTGGTCCGGCCTGCGAGTAGACCAGTAATTGGTGTTGTGAAGAGTCTTCATGTAGAAATCCGCGCGGATGCCTGCCCGCTCACAGGCAACAGGCGTCCCAACTTCGTGGCCGGCCACACCCGCCAGTATCCCATTTTCTTTGACAAAATCGACAAATTTACCGATCAATTCGGCCTGTCCTTCTCTGGCCCACTTGTCGCCCTGGTTGCCGATTAACAAAGCCCCAACAGCCCCTGCGTCGATCGCTTGCTTGACTTCGCCGGTGAGGTCCTCCGCCTTTGGGCTGCACTGTGCGAGCCACTGAATCTTTCCGCCGTGTTCGTTCCGGTACTTACTCAGGGTCTCTATGCAAACAGGAGGTGCAATTATTGTGTTTATGCCGGCTTCCTCACACAACTCAAGAGTTTCGATGTTTTTCTTCTGTGTGAAATAGCTCTTAAGTAACTCCGATAGGTAGATAAGGTCCCGAGCGTGGGCATAGCCGGTTATTAAGTTGCCGCCGCAGATTAGTCTGCTGATTTTGACGTTGCCGATCTTACCTGCCGGCAGATTTTTGATGGATTCAGTGGATTTTAACAGCGGCGGGTTTCGCTGGGCGGCTATAAGAATTCTCTCCTCAAGACTCAAGGCGGATATAGTGGCGACCGAACCTGCCAGAGAATGTTTGAGAAACCGACGACGACCTATGGGATTAGGCATTTGCATCAGGGCCTCTAAATAACTATTGGCAACACACACTCTATGTTCTGTTGACAGAATCCTAACAGAATTATGGCGGAAAATCAATACGGGATTATCTGGTAATCGTCCCAAAGATTGTGGGAGAATTTTTAACGGCCAGAGTATTACCTACGGCTGTCCTGTCAAATTACCTTCCTAAGGTCGCATACTCCATCCTCACCTCGCAGAAACTCCGATAGATAA
>Ga0315274_10006252_pt1 | contig 17364 bp, 16 predicted proteins | sample YL17G02_20_MG_FD_203700 | JGI IMG/M metagenome (GOLD analysis project Ga0315274, IMG submission 203700) | Sediment microbial communities from Yellowstone Lake, YNP, Wyoming, USA - YL17G02_20 | ecosystem: Environmental > Aquatic > Freshwater > Lake > Sediment | place: USA: Wyoming | collected...
TCGAGTGGGACGGCAACGTTGGCGGCGAGTGTCCGCGAGCCGAGCAGTGCGCCGTTCTGGAAGAGCACGCCGATGCGGGTGATGGATGACTCCCGCTCCGGCTCGTCCAGCGCCCACCAGTCCTGCCCGAACAGCTCCACCCGCCCGACCGACGGTTTCAGCAGCCCGATGAAATGCTTCAGCAGCGTCGTCTTGCCGCACCCCGACCCGCCGAGGATGACCAGGATTTCGCCGCAGTGGACATCCAGGCTGATGCCATCCAAAATGGTGCGCTCGCCATAGCGGGCGGTCAGGTCAATAGCGCGGGCGAGGGGTGACGACGATGTTGATGTTGATGCTGATGTTGATGCTGATGTTGATGGCATACCATTGTCATTCCCGCGAAAGCGGGAATCCATTCTTAATCACGAGGCACGAAGTTCCTTCTTGATTACTTGATCACTTGATTACTTGATTACTCTTGATTATATTCCCAACACCTTCAACACCATTTCCGGAGGAGTATTATGCTCACTTCCAAGCGCGTCATTATCGCGACCGTATGCGGATTTGTGTTCGGGCTGGTTTGTATGGGGCTGGCGTCCTCGTCGCCCGACCCGAACTACCAGCTCACCGCCGCCATCAAGCTGAACATCGTCCTGAGCCGGACGCTTCTTGGTTTCACCATCGGGATCAGCGCCATCCGTTGCGTCTGGTGGCTGCACGGGATACTGATCGGCATCATCGCGAGCATCCCTATGGGGCTGGCAATAATGGATCGCCCGATGATTGCGGTCAGCTCGGTCGTGATGGGAATAATCTATGGCGTCCTGACCGAACTGGTCACCACGATTCTTTTCAAAGCCCAGCCGGCGTGGCGCTTGCCGACCCCAACCCCGACTCCCGCCGCCTGACCGACTCTGCAACCCCCCTTCAATTCCCCCCTTCAATAGCAGGGGGGATAACTTGCCATCCCCCCCTGCTATTGCATGGGGGGAGTAAGGGGGGGTTTCTTTCTCACTTTCATACTTTCGCACTTCTCTCCCCCTCCGCTTGCGGGGAGGAGCAAGGGGGGGTGTCTCCTAACTTCTCCGTGCCGATTGGCCTACGCCCTCCACCCTCCACCCACCGCCCTCCTCCCTTATTCTTTGCCTTTAATCCTTGTCTCTCCGTCCAGCGCTCGATGTGGTGGACGATGGTCGCTCTACTTTATTTTTTGAGACAGGTTATCTAACGCGCTCTGGATAGATTTGAACTGCTGACTGGCGTAGAGCATGAATATCAACAGCAGCACTGCGATGATAAAGGTGAGGATGAGTGCGGGATCAACGCGGTTCGGGCTCATCGTCACGGCGAGCAGAAAAACGAGGAAGAAACTCAAGGCGGCAAAGAGGTAGTATAGAACTCGGAGGAGGCCGACTTGGGTGGACGCTTTGTTTTCAGCCATTGGAGTAACTCCTTATTGGGTTTTGGGAAAGAGATCGTCCGACGAGAGCAGTTCTTGTTGGCGGTTGGCGATAAATTGCGCACAATGTAATCACAACGTCGGGTATTGTCAATGGTGTGCGGTGTTATGGCGACTCGTCTAAAATTCGTTAAAACCCCATCACCATCTTTTATCTCCGGCAATGGTTCTGGAGCGGGTTTGAATCCGTTCCGGAGAAACTGAATGATCCGCCCTCCTACAGCGGTAGAGACGGCTTCGCCCGCCCCTCCTGTCTTTGCGAAAGTTTAGAGTTCACGCTTCAGCGTGTCTTAAAGCAGGCTAAAATGTTGAGTTTAGAGTTCACGCTTTAGCGTGTCTTAAAGCAAGCTAAAGCTTGAACTCTGAACCTTATTTACTCACCACCCTGCCACGTCCGGCAACCGGCGGCTAAAACCTGACGAGACGATACACCCCGGACTAAGACCAGACGGAACACCACTCATCAGAACAATTGTGCTGGCTGAAGTGCCGGCATATCATCCCAAGTCCTGCCATCCAACAGTCTGCCAGCTTCCTTCTTGTTCAGACCGCCCCACTGTTTAAAGAAAAACGGAACCTTTCGCTTCCTGCACTGTTGCTTGATGGAACGAACCCACTCTTCATTGACGGGACGAGCATTTGGACCGGATTCACCACCCACTATGACCCAATGAATCCCCTTCAATTTCAAGTCGGGCATCGGACCTAAAAGGGGCTCCAGTGAAAGAAATCGCACTTTTGCTGGAACCTGCCGGAGGAAGTCTATCCTAAAGTAATATTTAACGTTCTCAACAGATACACCCATCCAAACATTCTCAGGCCAAGGAAGATCACTGGCTAACTCTAACAACCGCTCAGGTCGCTTTGTCAATACCTGATAAGTATGTTGTGGGGTGTTGACCATCGTATCAAAGACGGATTTAATGAATTCTTGAGGAATCCCCTTGTGAAACAGATCGCTCATGGAATTGACAAAAACGAGCTTATTCCGCCGCCACAGGTAAGGCTCGCGGATCAACTCTGGATGCAGCGTGACCTTGAATCCATTGCGGTATTTGTCTTGCCCCATCTTCTGCAAACGGCGCGCGAAGCGCTCGGCGTAGCAGAACTTGCAGCCGGGACTGACCTTGTTACAACCGGTTACCGGGTTCCAAGTGTCCTCGGTCCACTCTATGGAGGATCTATTACTCAGCATTACCTCAGGTTATTAACAAAATCAACGAGTACACCATCAGGGAAACTACCCTTTCGGCGTTTTGAACCGTCAGCCTTTAGTGGGTTGACCAGTAATGTTTTGTCTGACTCCATCCCGGCAAGAACTGCATTCATGTGCGTCCTTATGAAGGCAGTGTCATCCTCCGTGAAAAGACATATCTCTCTGCAATCTACACCTTTTTGATTGCCAAAATGCCGCCTAATATCGTCCCGTAATGACCCCAGATCAGGCTCATTAAATATTACATGCTGTTTGGGGTCAGTTGCATCCGAAAAGCAGAAAATACCTGATGAATCAACTCTCCACATCGCTTCTTTCATCTTTACATGTCCCAAGCGATTGTTGGACGCGAAGAACAGATAGTATATTGGCCTATTGATTTCGTTGCGCATTTCGAAATATCTAACGAATCTTGCAGCAGACTTTAGTTGGGCTTGGTAGAAGTCTCTTATTTGTTCAATCCTTCTTGTAGAATTGGACAAAATACATTCAATCTCTTCCGTCCCTAAGAGTTCCTTAAGGTGATTCCGGTCAACGGGATTGTCAAGGATTAACCATCTATTGACTGAGTCGGCCATAAATGTAATGAACACTTCACATTTGGGATAGGATAAGAGGCGTTCTATGAGACGGAAAGGAATACCGGAGAATCCAAATGGATCTATAAATGCGAACGTCGGCGCGGGCGCAGCATTCTCCATTGCAAGGGCGTCGAGAGCAGACGTCAGAATCTTGTCAAACCGTCCACAATCCGCGGAAATTATGAAATGCTTGGGTGTCTGTAGATTGCCCAATTCCTTCTTGAGGTGATCTATCCTGTCTTGGTGCACGTCAACGAACCAAAAGACCAGTTCACCGGACAGACCTTTGCGGTGGTTAATTGCGACATCCAACGCTATTAGTGGAGATCCCGGTTCACCACCGCGATAACGCCCCGGTCCACAAAATCCATCCAAGTAAACTATTCGTGGATTATACTTATCCTGAATTGCGAACCACGCGCCAAGATAGCGTCGCAATATCTCGTGCTTGGCCACTGTGTGAGGTTCAATATCCCACAGGGTTGTGTTCGGTATGCTCATTCCTCCCTCTAATCTGTTTAGGGTCTGTTGTTTCTTATGCTAAACACAATATACTGCACAAATGTCCAGTTGTCAAGTCATTTCTGAGATTCTTACAAATAAAACAACAACCCCAACCCCGCATCCGCCACTATGACCGCGAAAATCGTCGCCACCACCGACGCCGTTGTCGCCCGACCGACACCCTCCGCGCCGCCCTTCACGTTCAGTCCGAAATAGGACGAGATTATCACTATCAGCCACGCGAAGACCAGTGTCTTCACATTGCCGGTCAGGAAGTCATACCAGTCCAGCGCCGAGACGGCTTCGCGGAAGAACACTGTCGGCGTCAAGTCAAGGTTGGTCACACACACCAGGAAGCCGCCGAATACTCCCGTCAGACACGCGAAAATAGACACGAACGGCGCGGTCAACGTTATCCCCCACACTTTCGGCACCACCACATAGCGCATCGGCGACAGCCCCATCACCTGCAGCGCGTCCATCTCCTCGGACACCACCATAGTTGCAATCTCCGCTGCTATCGCCGCCCCGCTCCGCCCGGCAAGCAGTATCGCGGTCATCAAGGGTCCCATCTCGCGGAACATCCCAACCACCAGCCCGTCGGCGACAAAGATGTTCGCCCCCCACTGCTTCACCAAATCCGCCGACTGCAGCGTGATGACGATGCCGATGAGGAACGATATGGTCAGCACCACCGGCAGCGCTCCGACGCCGATGAGCAGCGCCTGTGCTGTAACTGCCCCCTTGCGATGCCCGTCCGACCGCCACAATGCGACCGCCGACCAGTAGATGGATTCCGACGCCAGCAGCAGCAAGTCGCCCAACGCATCCCACAGCCGATACGCGCCCGCCCCCACGCCCGCGATTCGGTCGCGACGCTCCTCCGGCAGCCGAACCTCCGGCGCAGGGTAGAAATAGCGCGCCAACCCCCGCTCCACTGCGGGTGATGCACCGATGAAGTTCAAATCCTTCCCGGCGATATGTCCCCGCACGACGAGTTCCGCCAGGAGCGACCCGCCGAGGCTGTCCAGTTCGGTCAGTTGAGAAATATCAACCTTGACCAAAGCGCTGGACATCGGTCTGATAGCGCGTGAGAGTGAATCCAAAAATCCTGGCGGTCCGCCGCCGCGCAACTGGGCGGTGATGCGGACGGTGTCGCCCTCAATCGTGAAGGCGGACGATGCCTCCTGGCGCGCCATCGGATTAAAAGAGGTAGTAACTGAGGCGGAGCGAGATAAACTGCTCCTGGATGGTGTAGTCCACCGACGGGTCTCGCTTTAAACGGAGAGTGTGCTCCACAGTGACGTTCTTGGTCACCCCCAGGCTGATGAAGTTTTCAAGGTCGGAGACGGTTTTCTTGTGTTGTTCAAACGGGAACAGGACGTCCAGTTCGGTGGTGATGGTCAGGTTGCGCAGCAGGGCAAAGTTGGAGACCAGCGTCGTCTCCAGCCCCTGTGGGAAGCTGTCTTCTATCCGCTGAAAGAGAGTGTCCACAGCTGTGTCCTGCCGATAGACGCCTTTATTATAAATCTGCCAGTAGCCCAATCCAGCCCGGACGCTAAGCCTTGCCAGGAAGCTGCGCAGTGGTGTGACGTTGACGCCAAACCCCTCCTTGAACTGCAGCGGGTAAAGCGAAGGTTGAGTGGTTACTCTTTTAACACCCAATCGTTGTTTCTCTACCGACCCGTCAAGGTTTAGAAACTTTGTGTTGCGCAGCGATGCATACTCCAGCACTGTCGGGAACAGGTGCGTTGTTGTCTCAAGCCTCGTGTAGCCGCCCAACCAGCGCAGGATGTAGTAAACGTAGGTGTTTTTTAGCTGCAGGCGGTCCTGGCTGATGATGAAGCGCGCCCCCTCCTGCTGCAGCGCGCCGATTTCCAACAGATTGCGGGACAGATAGTAGTGTGGAGTGTGGTCATAGACAATCTGATTGTCAAGCTGGGTCAGGAGCGACAGGTTGTTCTTGACTTCGCGCGAGGCGGTGTTGTTGGCGGAGTTGAACAGGACGCTGCCGTGAATCACTCCAAATAGTTTCAAGTTGCGGCGTTGACGAAGTTGAGTCGCCGAAGAGAGAATCCCCGCGCCGACGAACTTGCCGGACTGCGAGTCCATCACAATGGTCAGCGGAGTATAAGCGCCCGGCTCAAGGGTGATCGTAGTGAAGTTTACGTAGGTGTTAAAATCCTCGCCGCGCTTGACGACTTTGTAAAGCCCGGCCGGCAGAATGAGGGTTTGAAGTTGTTCTCCCAATTCCGGGTTGATGGCGGGGACGAGACCGTAACTCTCGGCGTTCTCCACCTTGAAGATCTGCATGTCCTGCTTGACGTAGTTGCGCACCTCGTCAATCACTTCCACGGTGATGGCGCTCCAGTCCGGCTCAATCATGATGGTCGCTTCCCGCCCGACGTCCACCTCTCGCTTGATGCGCTGTTCCAGGCTGCCGGTGCCGAGCACTACCGTGTAATGCCCGGGATCAAGGAAGAAGCTGGAACCCGTATTCTGCTCGCCTATTAGCTCGTCGCCCTTGAAGACGGCATATAGCGGCTCGTTGGCGGGGCTGGTCATAGCGGGGACGAAGAGGCGTCCCATACCTTTTTGGTCGTCCTTCGCTTCGCCATAGAGCTGGATATCCGGCAACGGAGCGATCCAGGTGCCATACTTATCAGCGCCCAGACCAACGCGCGAGACGAAGGTAATTATTGCCAAAGCCAGCGCTGAGACAATCATTCCACGCCTTAATCTCATCGGGTCGTCCCCGAAGAGTCAGCGGGAGGTTGGAAGTGCTGAACCACATCCACCAGGAATTTTTCCGACTCATCCTCCACGATATCGCTGAGCGCCTTGGCGAAGATGGTCATCTGGTCAACCGGAATCGGCACTTCGCGGTCGCAATCGTGCACAACCAGCACTTCATTGGTGTTGTAATCCGATAGCGTGAAGGTCATCTTCAGGTGCGCGGCGCTGTAATCCTGGCTTTCAAATGCCTCCACCTGTTGAATCTCGCCGCTGATTTCGTAGTCGGGGCGGACATCCAGGTATTCGCGCTGGCATTCGCGGAACAGGCGGTAGGCGTTGATGTGCGCGACCAGCATATCGGCAACGGCAATCTGCGGGCGCACCGCCCAGAGGCTGTAAGTGAAGTAGCTGATTTCGTGGCTGGAGTAACGGGCGATAATGCGCACCGAGTCGTATGACCGTGGGATTTTGAAAGTGGAAACCAGCACCCGGTAGGGCAGCAGCTTGTCCAGCTTCAGCGCCGGGCTGGTCGGGTTTGGTTCGTATTCCAACAGAAAGTAGCGGGTGACGAACGCCTGCCGGGCGCAGCCGGCGAGCAGCAGCGCCGCTAACAGCAGCGAGATGTGACGACGCGCTTTCAAGCTATCTCCAGCAATTATGAAGTAGATTCATCAATTCATAGATTCGCAAATTCAGGGAATCCAAGAATTGATGAATAGACGAATTGACTAATTGACGAATCTACGAATTGACGAATTGACCAATTGACGAATCTACGAATTGACCTCCACCGACACGGTATGATGGCGGCATATCGGGGCGTCCGCCGCCAAAAACAGACTACCGACCTGTGCTCTCCCCTACCCGTTTGCCGCGCAACAGGAGCGACGGGTCTTCGGCGATAAGACGGGTGAACTCGTTGAAAGAGTCCAAACTCTCGCGCATCACTTCCAGCGAAGTCAATATGTCGTGGCGGCCCTTAAGCAGGGTCAGGTCAATGTGGGTGAAGGTTGTGCGCGCCTGCTGGAGAGCTACCTGCAAGTCGGTGATGGCTTTACCGATTTGGGCGGCTTGGAGCGCGGCGGTGGTCGTGTCCAGGTTGGCGAAGGCGCGCCGCAGCGCTTGCGACTGGGCGAGTTCCACCAGCCCCTGCGAAGCCTGCTCAAAATTAGCGAAAGTGCGGTCAATCTTGTCGCGGTTGTCGGCGACCGTGTAATGAAGGTCTTCCAGGACAAGCGCAGCGTTGTCCACTGCTTTCAGGACCCGTTCCTGATTCTCACTCGCGGTCAACCTGGCGAGGTTGTTCAACACCAGTTCCAGTTTCTCCGACACCGCCTCGGCCTTGCCGGTAATCAGGTCCAGCGACGACTGTCCGGCGGGGATTTCGGAGCCGGGCTTCAGCAGGGCGGCTTCGGTGGAGCCGCCGGTGAGTTCTATGATTTTGATGCCGGTGAGCGAGAAGGCGGAGACGACTGCCTGGACGTCGTTCTTTATGGGAGTGCCGTGCTCGAGCGAAATGGTGGCGACGACGGTCTCAATCTGCTTTGGGTCAATTTGGATTTCGTCCACCCGCCCGACCCGGACGCCGTGGTATTTGACCTGCGCGCCCACTTCCAATCCGCTGACCGAAACATCACGATAACGGATACTGTATTTGTCGCGCTTCTCGAGGAACTTCGTGCCGGTCATCAGAACGAGCAGCAGCACCAGAACCCCGCCTGAGACTATGAGGAAGATGCCCAGTCGGGCGCGCTGGGCGCGGGATACTTCACGCACAGCTCACTCCCAGAGATTGGGTGTTGACGACAGCCATCTCAATCTCCTCCTCCAACCATCTCTGCCAACCGCTCCGCGGCGAAATACTCGGCGAGCGGTTCCAGCAACTGGTCCAGACCTCCTTCCAATATCACCTCCAAGTTGTAAATGGTGATCGGCACACGGTGGTCGGTTACGCGGTTTTGCGGGAAGTTGTAGGTTCGGATCTTGGCCGAGCGGTCGCCGGTGGAGACTTGCTGTCGGCGTTGGGCGGAGCGTTTTGCCGCCTCCGCTTCCAATTTCATCTGGAATAGTTTTGAGCGCAGCACTTTCATCGCCTGCATTTTGTTTTTAAGCTGCGAGCGCTCATCCTGACAGGTGACGACCAATCCCGTAGGGAGGTGGGTTATACGGACGGCGGATTCGGTCTTGTTAATGTGCTGCCCGCCGGCGCCGGAGGCGCGGTAGGTGTCCGTTTTAAGGTCTTCGGGAGCGATTTCCACATCTATCTCCTCAGCCTCCGGCAGCACCGCCACGGTGGCGGCGGAGGTGTGGATTCGGCCGGACGCTTCCGTTACCGGCACCCGCTGGACGCGGTGGACGCCGGATTCCAGCTTCAACCGCCCGTAAGCCCCATCACCGGTGATTCCCAGCGTTACTTCCCGCACGCCGCCGAGGTCGGAGAAATGACCGTTGATAAACTGGTGTTTCCAGCCGCTGCGCTCAATGTAGCGGGTATACATTTTATAGAGGTCGGCGCCGAACAGCGCCGCTTCTTCGCCGCCGGTGCCGGCGCGGATTTCCAGCACCACGTTGCGCGAGTCGGCGGGGTCTTCCGGCGCCAGCATAGTTTTCAATTTTCGCTCCAGATGAGCGAGTCTCTCTCCCAATTGCGGCAACTCAGCTTGCGCCAGCCCGCCCAATTCCGGGTCGTCGCGGACGGCCTGCATCTCGCCGATTTCGCGCCGCAGCCGGCTAATTTCGCCATCCAAATCCATGAGTTCCCGCGCCCGCCGGTGCTCCCGCGCCAGGACCTTGATTTTCTCGTGGTCGGAAGCGACCTCGGGACGGGACATCTCGGTTTCTAAATAGGCTATTTTCGCCGGCAGACCGGCAAGAAGCGCATCTATGTTCATAACGACGTTCTATGGGTAGATTGAGATCACTTAATTTAACTAAATTTATCGCGAAATGACGGGGGATGCAAACGAAGAAACGGTATCGCACATATAGGTCAGGCGGATGGAGGGCGAGTCTTCCAGCGCCGGTGCAGCCAGAGCCACTGCTCGGGACAACGGCGGACGTCGGCTTCCAGCCGCGCGCTAACTTGTGCCATAATCTGCGCCTCATCGCCGTCACGATCGCCCGTGAGTCCGGTAAATTGAAACTCCTCAAACAGGATATAAAGCCGGCCGTCATCGCCGCGAATTGGCGAGCCATATACCAGCGGGACTCCGGTCTTCAGGTGAAAGAGCGCCGGACCGCGGGGAGTGGAAGCCGGGCGACCGAAGAATGGGACGAAAACGCCTGCCTGTCCGGCGTCCTGGTCGGACAGCATCGCCACCACCCGATTCCGCTTCAACGCCTCCAATACCCCTCGCGCGGCGTCGCGGCGGCGGATAATCTCCACCCCCGTTGAGTGTCTCATCTTATCCAGCCAGCGGTCAACCAGAGGATTCGCCTGGTCGGTCACGACATAAGTCACCGGGTAACCAAGTTTGGCTGTCGCGCCGCCCATCCACTCCCAGTTGCCTAAATGACCGGCGACGACAATGACCCCTTTACCCCGTTTAAGGACGCCGGCTATCACGGTTGGGCTGGAAACGTCAATCCAACGTGCGATAAACCGGTCATTAAGGCGCGGCAGGCGCGCCAGTTCCGCACCCACCATAGCAAGATGCCGCCAGCAACGACGGTAAATCCGCTCCAGTTCTTGAGGACCAAGTTCAGGAAACGATTCGCGTAGATTGTCCAACGCCACTTGCCGCCGCAGCCGAATGACCCGCGCCGCCAGCCAGCCGATGATCACGGCCAACCAACGAGCCGTCCCCAATGACAGCCAGCGAAACTTGAATGCGAGTATCGCGACCGCCAGGTATTCCAGTCGCGCCCGCAGCGGGTTTATTCGCATCGCCGTATCTCCGACACCGGTTCATTATGTGACCCCCCCTTAATAGTCCCCCCCCACTGCGTAGGGGGGTAAGTTCACCGGCGGTCAGGGTCGGCAGGTGAACAGGTATTCCTCGGTTTTCATCCGCTCCGGCTGTCCCAGCTTGGAGTGGATGGAGGCGAGGGTTTTGACGGCGATTTTTTTCGCGGGATAACACTGCCTTAGAATGTTGCGGAAAGCGTCAGCGTCGGGGATTATCCCACCGTGGGAGTAACTGATGACCAGCGTCGTGCCGGCGTCGCGGGTGATCGCCGCCACGTGCCCGACAGCCGCAGCGACTTTTTCCTTGTGGGCGAAGGGTGACTGGTGCCGCCCCATTCGGTAGCGACCATCGTGGCTAATGAGCGGGTAGTCGTATTGCACCAGCGTTTCAATAAAATGATAGAAGCGGGAATAATGCCCCTGCGAATAAGGCGGGTCAAGATAGACCACCCGCGCGTTTTTAATGTAATCCTGCACCTCGCGCATAAAAACCACATAGTCTTCAGTCATCACAATGTGCGGACTGTAGGGCGATTCGTTTTGAGCGAGCGCGTTTTCAAAATCGGCGACTTTCTCCAGGAACAATCCCAAAAGGGGAATCGAGCGCTGGGTTTTAAGCCAGGGGAAGCTCTTCTCGTTGACCCGCTGAAACGCCGCCCAGTGACCGGGCGCGGGGTTGACCCGGTTGACCACGGCAATCAACGCACAGAGCAAAAGGCAGCGCAGGCTGAATGCCTCATATCCAGCCTCCTCGTGCTGAGGCAGCCACTCGTCGCACAGCTTGTCCACGGCGTAGCGCAATGAGTCCACTTCCATTGCCTGGCGGATGCCGAGGTAGCTGTTGGCATAGTATAGGGAAAAGAGGCTGTAAGGCTCCAGCTTGTTCAACGTCCGGTAAGCCTCCAGCCGCTGGTTGGTGAATAGAATCAGGAAATCCTCGTCCCATTCCGAAGCTTCAGGACGGTTGGGACGCATATAATAAGGGTATGTCTCGCAGAAATCGCGATAGCTGCCCCAGTCAATTTTTCGGCTGGGCGTGGGCGATAGAAACGCCCGTTCCATCCGGAGCGCATCTTCAAAGAGGCTTTCCAGGTGACGGAGGTTGACCAGGTAATGCCGCTTGAACGCCTCGCGCACCGGATTTTCAACGCGCTGCTGGGGGTTGTGGTTGAGCAGCGTCTGCCCGATGACCAGCGAGTAGCGCTGGATATCGTTGGCGACCATCCGGCAGCGCCGTTTCATTGCATAGCCGATGGTGTGGGTGCCTGCCATCAGGTCAACGATGATGTCGCCCGGCTTGGTCAGCCGCTCCAACTCCGCCGTGACGAACGGCAGGATTGCCTTCTTGGAGCCCATATACTTGGTGACGACCAGCGATGGGTAGTGGTCGCCGCCAATGTTTTTTTCAATGTGAGATTCGCGCGCCATAGTTTGGGATAATTCTCCGACAAGGGTGATTCTCTGGATCCGATTACGAAGCGGCTTGAAATATAGCGAGACGCAGTTACATAGTCAAGTCTATTCGTCAAGTCGGATCCGATGATGGGAAGGTGGGACGCGACAGCTTCGCTGGATATTACCCGGTGCATCTTTTATCCGCCACGGCGGATTCCCCCCGCTTGCGAGGGAGGAGAGTAGTTGACCTTCCCCCCGCTTGCGGGGGGAATTGAAGGGGGGTGCTGATTTCAATACCGATGCTGTTTTTTTCACCCCCCCTTCGTGCCCCCCGCAAGCGGGGGGGGAGAGTAAAAGAACCCGCAATGATTAATAAGATGAGATTGGCGAATTTCAAGGGCGATCAGATTGGCAACAACCGACGCCGGGTTTTGAAGCGCAATTTTGCTTATTTTAGAGTCGTGCTCAAGACAGGCGGAAAATCCACCATAGTTGCCGACAGCGCTTCATCGGACGTCATCATTTACATTGACGGAGCCTGCCACGGCAATCCGGGTCCCGGCGGTTGGGGAGCGCTGCTGATATGGAAGACGCGGCGGCGTGAATTGTTCGGAGGCGAAGCCGATGCCACCAACAACCGGATGGAGCTGACCGCCGCTATTAAGGCTCTGGAGGCGTTAAGGCGACCGGTTCGGGCGGTCATTCACACCGACTCATCGTATTTGGTGAACGGCATCACCCGCTGGCTGCCGGATTGGGTGCGACGCGGCTGGCGCACCGCCGACAAGAAACCAGTCCTCAACCGCGATTTGTGGGAGCGGGTGTTGGAATTAACGCGGAAACACCACGTAACCTGGCGCTGGCTGCGCGGACACAGCGGCGATGCGGGCAACGAGCGGGCGCACGAGTTGGCGACGATTGCGGCGGAGAAAGTTCAGGAAGTTCCAAAGTTCGGGAAGTTCCAAAGTTCATGAACTGATAGCTGATAGCGGAATTGACAGGAAAGAGCCGCCACCCTGTTACATTGGCAGGCATTCTTGCCGATTCGGCACCCAAATCTAAACTAATGGAGACCCTGGATGTCCAACGAAATTACGTTGACTGACCAGAGTTTTGATAAAACCCTGACCGAATCCGAAACGCCGATATTGGTTGATTTCTGGGCGCCGTGGTGCGGTCCATGCCGTTTCGTCGCCCCCATCCTGACCGAGATGGCGACCGAAAAAGCGGATGTGCTGCGCATCGGCAAGCTGAATGTGGACGACAATATGGCGACTGCGCAGAAGTTCGGCATCACCGGCATCCCGACCTTGATTCTATTCAAGGGCGGCAAGCCGGTGGAACGCATCGTCGGCGCGCTGCCCAAAGCGGCGCTGGAGCAGACGCTGGCGAGACATTTGCAGTAACTTCTTCCAACTAAAGAAATCCGCCGAGACGGATTGATGCTGACGTTGATGCTGATTCCTAATTCGTAATTCGTAATTATCCGTCAGCGCACTATTGACGACGGGAAAATAATTCCGTAAATTGAGTTTTCGCAAATTTTATCCGGCTCTCAGTCCGTTTGTTTGTCAAACAGGGAGGAAGAGCGCCAAACCGATGTTATCAGTTTAAGGTCCGTTATGCCCCATGTTAAGATTCGCGACGGCGAACCGTTTGAGCGCGCGTTCCGCCGTTTCATCAAGTCGTGTGAGAAGTGCGGGCTGTTTGCCGAAGTCCGCAAGCACCAGCGTTATATGAAACCGTCCGAAGCCCGCAAGCGCAAATCCGCTGCTGCGCGGCGCAAGATTCGCAAGCTGATTCGGATTCAGCAGGGCTTGATTTAGTCCACGCCTCTTATCTGCCTAATTAACTGCCTGCGAGGAAGCGGTGAGTAGTTACGACATCGCCATCCTGGCGGTGGTCGGATTTTTCGCCTTGTGGGGAGTCAGGCGCGGGTTCATCCGCGAGCTGTTCACCGCTGTCGCCATTATCGCCGGCGTTCTGACCGCCTGGCTATGGGGACCGCGGCTGGGCGTCGCGCTCCTGCCCCACTCGTGGTCCATTCCCCTGCGCGGCATCCTCGCCTCCATCCTCCTCTTCTTGATTGTTTTTAACCTTGTAGTCCTCATCGGCTGGCTGCTCAGCAAGCTGTTGGCGCGCGGACCGCTGAAGCCGCTGAACCGATTCGGCGGGCTGTTTGTCGGCGCGGTCAAGGGGTTTTTAGTAGTAGTGGCGCTGGTCATTATGTCCTTCGCCACGCCTTATGGGTATCGGTTGGAGCGCAAGGCAAGCCGTTCACCGGTGCTGCGCTGGACGCTTGTTTTCGCCCGTCCCTTCGGCGAGCGGTATCGGCAACTGTTCCAGAATGCTGTGCGGCATAAGGCGGCGGAGATTCTGACTTCCATTAACCCTTCCACCCCGGCCGGCGGCGCTAACTCTCCACCTTCAATCGCCTCAATTACCGATAGCTTGACAACGACTCTCGCTACTCTGCCCTCCACCATCACCATCAATCTTGACAAACTTGACCCGACGACCGAGAAGATAGTCCGCGAATTGCTGCCCTCCTTTGGGATTGCGTCTTCGGAAGGCGAGACGCGTCTGGATGAGCTGAAGGCGTCGGGAGTCAGGGTAATAGAGGTTTCGCTGAACGACCTCACCCCGGAGACGAGACGAATTTTGCAGAACATTCTCGCCCACGACAGCGTCGTCATTGCGGGAGCAACATCAGAATTCAATCTTTCCCAATTGGGCGACCTTCTGAATCAGGCGACCCGTGACAGCCTGATTCACTTATCCCGCCTCCCTCTCCCCCGTTAGGCTATGCCCTCCCCCGAAACCGACACCGCCCCGCGCGCGCTGGAGTTTGACCGGATACTCGCAGCGCTTGAGCGCTACACTTTCACCGACGAAGGTCGGGAGCGAATCGGCGTGACCAAGCCCTCCCGCGACCCCGTCTGGATTGCCGATGAGCTTCAGCGGGTGGATGAAGTTCGCGGATTATACGCGCGAGGCGGCAATATCGTCTCCGGGGGCTTGAAGGATTTGCGCGGGAGTCTGCGCCGAGCTTCGGTGGTGGGGAGCGCGCTGGAACCGGAGGAGTTCTTGACGTTGCTCCAACACCTGCGTGTCTGGGCGACGCTACGCAAGACGCTGGAGCGCGAGCGGAGCGCAATGAAGCTGACATTCCAATTGACACAGCCCTTGACGCCGCTGCCCGATTTGGAAAAGACATTGGAGCGCGCCATTTCCCCCGAAGCTACCGTCCGCGACAGCGCCAGCCCGGAGCTTTCCCGCATCCGCCGCGCCATTGCCGACCGGATGGATGGAATACGCCACCGATTGGCGCAGATGCTGCCGCGCCTGATGAGGCAGGGGGTGCTGCGCGAGGAATCGTTCAGCATCCGCGACGGACGCTATGTGGTGCCGGTGCGTTCGGACGCCCTAAGTTCTGTGAAGGGGATAATCCACGACCGGTCGGCGACGGGCGGGACGCTGTTCGTGGAACCCGCCGCGCTGGTTGACGCCGGCAACGAGTTACGGACATTGGAACTCGCCGAGCGGGACGAGATGCGCCGCATTTTGCAGGAACTCACGACACGGGTGCGCGACGAGTTGGAGCGGATTGAGGTGAACCGGCAGGTGATGACCACACTGGACGTCATCAGCGCCAAATCGCGGTTAGCCGATGAACTTGATGCTATCAACCCATTGGTGGGGCGCGATATTCCGGTGCGGGTAATCGGTGGTCGGCACCCACTGATGGCGCTGGCGGGGGAGCGGACGGTCGTGCCGCTGAATCTGGAATTGGGGACTGATTACACCACGCTGGTTATTTCGGGGCCTAATGCCGGCGGGAAGAGCGTGGCGCTGAAGTGCGTCGGATTGCTGTGTCTGATGGCGTCGTGCGGGATTCCGGTGCCGGCGCAGCCGGGAACAGAACTGCCGCTCTTTGACCGCCTGCTGGTCTATATCGGCGACCAGCAATCCCTCGCCGACGACCTCTCCACCTTCACCGCCCACGCGCGCGGTCTGAAAAACATCGTTGAAAATGCCACGCCGCGGGCATTGGTGTTGATAGACGAAATCGGCGCCGGAACAGACCCGCAGGAAGGCTCGGCGCTCTCCATCGCGGTTCTGGAGCGATTGACCGCGGCGAAAGCGCCGACCATCGTGACCACCCACCACAGCGCGCTCAAGGCATTCGCACACGCCACGCCCGGCTGCGCCAACGGATCAATGGAGTTTGACACCGCTACTTTCCAGCCGACCTATCGGTTCCATCCCAACCTGCCCGGATCAAGCTACGCGCTGGAAATCGCCCGCCGTGCGGGGCTTCAAGACGACATCATCGCCCGTGCCCGCTCTGTCTTGGGAGGCGAGCGGACGCGATTGGAGGAGCTCATCACATCGCTCAGCGAGAAGCTGCAGAAATACGAGTCGCTGCTGATCGGCGAGGAGAAGCGGGCGGCGGAGCAGCAGGCTCTGGAGCTGGAGATTAAACGCCGTTTGGAGCGGTTGGAGCGGCGCGAGAAGGAGGTCAAGCAGAAGGCGGTGCAGGAGGCGGAGGAGATAGTCAAACAAGCGCGCCGGACGGTTGAAGCGCTGGTAAAGGAAATCCGGGAGAGCAACGCGGATCGGGAATCAATACTTAATGCCAAACGACTGCTTGGTTCAGCCATCAGCCATCAGCCGTCAGCCATCAGCCATCAGCCATCAGCAATCAGCAATCAGCAATCAGTAATCAACGATCAACCCGTCCCCCAACCACCATCCCATGAGCCGGAGCCTGCGCCGCTTCCCGACAAAGAGCCGGAAGTGGGCGATTGCGTGAGCGTGGACGGTTCGGCAATGGTCGGGGAGGTGACTGCGGTCAGCGCGCGCGGCGACCGGGTTTGTGTGGCGGTTGGAACGGTGCAACTCTGGGTGACGCGCAAGCGGGTCAAGGTCGTTGAAGCTCCCGTAACGGAGGCGAAGTTGCGCATCTTCGCCAAGCTGCCGGATGTGCCGTTTGAGCTGGACGTGCGCGGTCTGGATGCGCCGGAAGCCGTGGCGCGGGTGGACAAATACCTATACGACGGACTGGCAGCGGGTCGGGAGAAGGTCGGCATCATCCACGGCAAGGGGATGGGGATACTCGCGAAGCATATCCGGCAGATGTTGAAGGAACACCCGGCGGTGGCTGATTTCAGGTATGGGGAATACGGGGAGGGGGACTATGGGGTGACGGTGGTGGAATTGAAGAAATAATAACTATGGCTTGTCTTTGCGACCCCGGCGCAAGCCGGGGAAAGCAATCTCATCGGGGAGAACCGCCCCCTGCCTTCGCAGGGCATGCTTTCAGTCGGCTTCCTTAAGCCAGATCCTGTGGAGAGCTTGCCTAGGACTTGATGCGGCGTGTTCCCAAAGTCCTACTAGGCTCGAAATTATGGCAAATAGTGCCAACTCCTGACGATAGTGGATTAATGGGTGCTTCTTGGTCAGTGACGCGAGACTTTCATGTTTCTGGGTACCATAAATCACAATTGACTCCCCGTGGATCGGCTTAGGCAGACAGTATTGCTCTATTCCTTTACAAGAAGGACTTCGACACAATAGT
>Ga0315274_10006254_pt1 | contig 17361 bp, 16 predicted proteins | sample YL17G02_20_MG_FD_203700 | JGI IMG/M metagenome (GOLD analysis project Ga0315274, IMG submission 203700) | Sediment microbial communities from Yellowstone Lake, YNP, Wyoming, USA - YL17G02_20 | ecosystem: Environmental > Aquatic > Freshwater > Lake > Sediment | place: USA: Wyoming | collected...
TCCCATGGAACGGGTGATGCGCGAAATTCGTCATCGCGCGCGAGTTGTCGGCAACTTCCCTGATGGCAACTCCGCTCTCGCGCTTGTCATGGCTCGACTTCGCTACGTTGTAGGTCGAAAATGGGGGCACACGGAAGTACATGAACATGAATCTGCTTACAGGAGGTGAAGCCGTCTACGAACAGCTTGTAGCTTGATCGGGGACCAGCGTGAGGACGCCTCGAGAAATGTACGAAAGACCATTGACACTGACTTCAAAACGGCTGATGAGAGAGAAGAGGATCAGGATTGGCTGCATGGCGAACTCTGCAGTCGCTGCAATCTCGACCTTGATCGGACGGGTCACGTTAGCCTGGCTTCTGTCCCCTAGGATAGCTCTCCAATTCCGTTGATCTGATCGGTTTGGTAACAGCCCCTGACGTTCGCAACTTCATGTGGAAGGCCTTCGCCACTCCAACTCATGCTATCAGCCCCAGCCTGACCCTCGCCCGCTCGACCGACTCCGACCTGATGTAGCTCCTGCCCACCGACCAGTCCTCCGAGTACTCGATTCCTTCTGCACTGTAGCATTCCCAAGAAATCATTGCTGGATTTCGAATCGGAACGCCTGTCCTGGGCTCGCACCCATAGGCCGCCTCATGGATATCGGCGCGGGGGTGCGGTTGATTTGATCGTTACCGCATCGGGGAACAGCCACGCGCCAGGAGCTCAGTACCAGATCTTCCTAATCGGCGGCGGCAGAGGTAGGGAGAAATAGCTATCATCATGCAACGACTCCAGCTTCTTCATCTCCTCGTCGTCCAGCGCAAAATCGAAGATGTTGATGTTCTCCCGTATTCGTTCAGGCGTCGCCGATTTAGGGATGGCGGCGATGCCTTTCTGGACTAGGAAGCGGAGCATCACCTGAGCAACCGTCTTCCCGGCCCTTTTAGCGATGGACTTCAGCACTTCGTTGCTCAGCTTCTGGGCTCCGGCCAGAGGGCGGTAGGCTTCCAGTAGAAAGCCTTTCTTGTTGCAGTACGCCGCCAGGTCCCGTCTCTGGTTAAAGACGTTGATTTCAACCTGATCGACCGCAGGAACTGTCGTGGTACGCTCGAAGAATCTATCTCGCTCGAAACGCTCGACCGTGTAATTGCTGACACCGATCGAGCGACATTTTCCTTCCGTCTTCAGCGATTCCAGGACGCTCCACGCCTTCTTGTAGCATTCAATGGGCACGTGGATGAGGTACAGGTCGACAAAGTTCATCTGGAGCCTCTCCAGACTCTTCTGCATTTCAACCCTGACCTGCTCGACGTCGGGACCCGGCCACAGCTTCGTTGTGACGAACAGCTCTTCGCGCGGGATGCCCGATCGCCCGAGCGCCCGTCCCACGGAGGCCTCGTTTCGGTAGTCGAACGCAGTGTCGACGTGTCGGTAGCCTGCTTCAAGTGCTGTCTCCAGCGCCTCCTCGCACGCCTTCCCTTCCTCAATTTGCCAGACGCCGAACCCGAGAATCGGCATTGTGTTCCCGTCATTCATCGACACGACCGGAACTGCTTGTGTTTTCATGAGATGTCGCCTCCTGTGGTCCTCACAGACCGAATTGAGGTTGCCTAATAACCTAGCCGCACTTTTTCGAGACTCCCGCGACGGAGCGGAACAGATGCCGACGAGCTGAGTGGATCTATCCACTGCATTGTTGCACACACATCTAGTTCAGGATTCTACCCACTTGAAGCGGGCCATAAAATGCCGAAGGACCGGCGGCTCGTAGGTGAATGCTACACCGCGAATTTTTTTCTTGTGTTCAGCGGCATAGGCTACCGCCTCGGCAACGTAGTCGAGGTGGGAGTGGGTATACACCCGCCGGGGTATCGCCAGTCGCAACAGTTCGTTGGGGGCGGGCGTCACGGAACCGTCCCTGTTCTTGCTGGCGAAGAGCACGCTACCGATCTCACACGAACGGATGCCGGATATCTCATAGAGGTACGCGCAGAGAGCTGTCCCGGGGAACTGTTGCCAGGGAATGTGCGGCAGCAGTGCTCCCGCATCGATGAACACGGCATGACCCCCGGTCGGACGGACGATCGGGACCCCGGCAGCGAGGAACTTCTTCCCCAGGTATTCGATGTTCTCCAGCCTGTAGCGCAGGTAACTTTCGTCCAGAACCTCCTGCAGGCCGACCGCCAGCGCCTCCATGTCATAGCCTGCCAGCCCTCCATACGTCGGGAACCCCTCGATCGGGACCATCCTGTTTCGGCATCGCTCATACAGATCCTGATCGTTCATCGCAAGGAAGCCGCCGATGTTGACGAGGCCGTCCTTCTTCGCGCTCATCGTGCAGCCATCGGCATACGAGAACATCTCTTGAGCGATCTCGAGCGGGGTCTTGTCCTGATACCCTCCCTCACGCAGCTTGATGAACATCGCGTTTTCCGCAAACCGGCAAGCGTCGATGAAGAACGGTATCTTATGTGAACGGCAGATCCGGCTCACCTCGCGAAGGTTCGCCATCGACACCGGCTGCCCGCCGCCCGCATTGTTGGTCACGGTGATCATGACCATCGGGATGTGCGAGACACCCACCTCTGTGATCAGGCTGTCCAGCTTCACGACGTCGAGGTTTCCCTTGAAGGGATGCTCAAGCATCGGATGTTTGCCTTCCTCGACCAGTAGGTCGCAGGCCTCCATCCCCTGCAGTTCGATGTTCGCGCGCGTTGTGTCAAAGTGGCTGTTGCTGGGGATGATGCTGCCCGGGCGTTGCATGCTTCCGAAAAGGATGTTCTCCGCTGAACGCCCCTGATGCGTCGGGAGCATGTGCCGAAACCTGGTGATTCTCTTCACCTGCGCTTCGAACTTGAAGAAGGATCGGCTCCCAGCATACGATTCGTCTCCCAGCATCATCGCGCTCCACTGTGCAGCGCTCATGGCGCCCGTGCCGGAGTCGGTCAGAAGGTCGATCAGGACTTCCTCCGCCCGGATCAGAAAGGTGTTCAGCCCAGCCCGTTCGAGCACCGTGCGGCGTTGCTCGAGCGTGGTGATGCCTAGCGGCTCGACGCTCTTGATGCGGAAAGGTTCGATGGCGAACGTAGGCTGGAAACTCATGATGCATCTCCTTGAGCTGATTGTGTTTATAGAAATTCTGACGGAACATGCGGATTGCCGGTCGGTTCAGCCGGTAGGAATGATGGCCCGAAAGGGCAGGAGCCCCCACTTGGTGTTTACTTTCAGAGAATCTCGTGCTTCATTTCGTCATGATTTTTCGGGAGCGATCATCGGGGGCCGCTTCACGAGCTAAACTCCCGGTCGATACGAACCATCCATTCACTGACTTTAATCTTCTGCGGACAAATCTCGTCGCAGCGGAGGCACTGGGTACACTGGCTGGCGCGGATCCCCGTTTGCAGGTGAAGGTACTCCGCAAGCCCCAAGCTCATCCGCCCTCCCATCGCGCCCCTGTTGTACGCGTGCAAGTTGGCGGGGATATTGACCCCGCTCGAGCAGGGCATGCAGTAATGGCAGCGAGTGCACGGGATTGGCGGCATGGGGTGTTCACGCGCGACCCGCTCCACTAGGGCAACTTCATCGGGGGTAAGGATCCCCACGCCGGACCTGTCCGCACTCGAAAGGTTCTCCTCGACCTGTTCCAGTGAGTTCATCCCGCTGAGGACGACGCTCACCTGGGGCTTGTTCCAGAGCCACTGCAGTGCCCACTCCGCCGGGGTGCGCTTCACTTCGGCCGTATCCCACAGCTGCCGGATGAAGTCCGGCGGATTGACCAGGTAGCCGCCCAGTAGCGGCTCCATGATCACGACCGCCAGGTCCTTCGCAGCGGCATACTCCAGGCCTCGTGTCCCTGCCTGGTTCTGCTCATCCATGTAGTTGTACTGGATCTGGCAGAAGGTCCACTTGTCCCATGCATCCACGACCTCCTGGAACAGGGCGTAGTCGTCGTGGAAAGAGAAACCGATTAATCCGATCCGGCCGTCCGCTCGTGTTCTCTCCAGCCAGTCTAGCACACCCAGCGAGCGTACTTTCTTCCACTGGCTCCTGTTCAGAGAATGGAGAAGGTAGAGGTCCACGTGCTCGACCTGTAGTTTCTCTCGCTGCCGATTCAGCAACCGGTCAAAATCGCGCGCGTCGTTCACCAGCCAAACCGGCAGCTTGGTGGCGAGTTTTACCTTGCCACGGTAGCCGTCCTTCAAAGCCTTGCCAACCACGAACTCGCTGGTTCCTTCATGGTAATCCCATGCGGTGTCCACGTAGTTGACTCCGCCGTCAATCGCCTTCCTGATGATTCGTATCGCTCGCGGCTCGTCGATGTCCCTCAGCGACGCGCCGGCCGGAAGCCTCATGGTCCCTACCCCGAGCGCCGACGCGCTCCAGCCGGTCATGCCGAATGGTCTATATTTCATACTGCCTCAACACCCCAACTGGCGCACGGTACCGGGCAAAAGGGAAAGGACACCCCATCCTCCCTCATCGCGGAGGCGGCCAATGGAGGGGAGGCTATCATGATGAGGGCCTTGGGACGGGTGTTCGAGGCGCGTTGCGGAATCATTCCTATATTTCCTTGATGCCCAGAAACTTGGCCGCTTCCTTCACGTCCTCGGCCTTTTTCTGCGGGAAAAGCTCCCCGATGTACCAAGGGAACAGGATGTGCACCCAGCCCGCCACCCCCGAAATGTAGAAGGCGTGAGCATCGATCAACTCCTTGAAATCGCTTTTCGTCCTGCAGGTGTCCAGCGCCCCTATCACCAGCTTGGTGAGGGCCCACAGCCTCTCCAGCCCGCAGGTGTAGAGGAACTCCGCGGAAAGCGGGACATATTCGTGGAACAGGAGCTTCATGTGCTCCAGGGTGAACTCAGGCCTGTCCACCAGTCTCGTCAGGCAGAGCACGTTGTAGTATGCTAGAGCCCGCACGTCGCCCTGGGCGAACACCATCGTGGTGAAGGCTTGGCCGCCCGTCCCCATGCCGCTGGGGACGATCTGGTGACGGAACAGCCGCACCACTTCGGGAGCGGGCTTGAAGCGGATCTCCTCCGCCTCCTTGTTGAGCAGGTCGCGCACTTCCATCCAGTTCATCTTTGTCTCCTGTTTTTGCTGTCCTGTGCGAATCATTTCTTCACCCGCACTTCGGCCGTAATGATCTGCTTGGTCTTGTAGAAGGCTTGCCAGATGCGACGGCCGGCCTCCTTGAGCTTCTCCATGTCCCGCTCCACGACCTTGAAACTGAGGGTGCCATCCATGTCTTCGTATACCTTGCCATACACCATGCCGATCGCGCCGACCCGCCCGCCGGACAACCCGGTGTTGTAGGAGAAATGCCCATAGCCGGGAATCGAGTTGACCTGCCGGATGATCTCCACCGGCTGGGCGCCCCGCTCGGGCAGGGTCTCCGGCATCCTGACGTTCAGCGTGGTAAATACCTCCCCGGTCAGCGCCACATGGCTCTGCACGTACTTGATGGGCATGCGCTTGATCCACCACTCGTAGATCCAGTTGTTGATGCCGTTTTCACGGGGCTCGCACTCTATGCTGATGTTGAGCTCAGGCCAAGTCATGAGAAAGTGCCTCGTTTCCATTCCTTTTGTCCTTTCGTGTCGATGTCGAGTTCCGCAGCGGTGCCAGGGAAACGCGCCCCGTCCGTGGCGCGCCAGGGGCGGGGCGCGGTGTTTTCGGCCGCCTCCGCTGCAAGCTTTCGCGTCTGCTGAGTGCCGCGTTCGCAGCAAAGCCTTCTTAGTACGCGCTGCGCGGCTTGTAGTCCATGGGGACGAACTGGCGGTTCTTGATCGTGGACAGAGATGCGCCGCGGATCGCGGATCCGTCGTCCCTGAACTTCACCCTTCCAGACACGCCTTCAAAGTCGGTGGCCGCCAGCTGCTTGCGCACGGCGTCCCCGTCCGTGCTGCCGGCCCGCGCAATCGCGCCGAACAGCGCCTGGCAGCAATCATATGTGAATGTGCCGACCATGGTGGGCTCGCCGTCGAACTTCGCGGCCCAGGCCTTCTTGAAGGCGGCCTGCTTCTTCTGCGACTCGTCGCTGAGCACTTGGGAGGATTCGACGATCACCATCCCCTCCGCGACGTCCCCCACTGCTTCCAGAAGCGCGGCATTTTTCACCATGTCATCGGAGGTGAGCGTGACCTTCAGGTCGATCTCGGCCATCTGGCGGATGATCTTCACGGCGTCCTCGTAGCTGGCGCTCAGCCACAGCACATCCGGCTTCGCCGCCTTGATCTTGGTGAGAGACGTTCGGTAGTCCATGGCGCCCGGGGTGAATGATTCGTGGATGACCACCTCGCCGTCAGACCCCTTCCAGGCGTTCGCGATGAATCCTTCGTCCATGACGCCGGCATCGGTTAGGCCGTTCAGCGTCGCGAGCTTCGTCATCTTGCGTTCGTTGCGCCAGTACTCCGCGAGGTATTCCTTTCCTTCCCTGGTCGTGGCCTGCGTGCTGAACACGTAGCCGTTCTTCGCGTAGATGTCGGGGTGGGACGCCATGGGAACGACCACCGGTATCTTTTTAGCATCGGTAACGACCCTGGCAGCGATGATGCTGCTGCTAAACAGGCTCCCGATGATCGCATCCACTTTATCGATATCGACGAGCTTCTGCGCTGCCGACACCGCGCCCTTCGGGGAGGCCCCGTCGTCCTCGACGAACAAGATGACCTTTCTCCCAAGGATTCCGCCCGCGGCGTTGATTTCGTCGACGGCGAGCGTTACTGCATTCTTTCCTTCCTGGCCATATGCGGCGACCTCGCCGGTGAGCGGGAAAATGGCCCCGATCTTGATCGTCTTCGCCTTTTCGCTGGACCCAGCGGCCCACGCCGACGCTCCCGTGAGCGCAATGAGCGCTGCGACCGCCGCGATCCTGATCAATGTCCTCATTACAGTTTCCTCCTGTTACGATTCTTTACGGATCTTTTTCCTACCGCTGCCTTGCGCTAATACCATGCACCTCTCCTGCGTCCTGTGCACTATACGTCACCTTTTCTCTGATGGTCCTGTCCACCTCCTTTCCCGGTCCACGACCCGACACTCCTCTCCCTGCCGTCCGTGCCACCGTTCCGTCAGATGCCACTCGACGGGGATACCGCCGACCCCTTTCTCGCGGAGTTCCCAGAGGATACTGAACTCGTCGAAGTTCCTGCCCTTCCTGAAGAATGTGGGGATCTCTGCAGACTCCAAGTCAGGGAGGCTGTCCCACCCGACGTCCTCGTGCGCGCCCGCGAAGATCTCCTCGATAGCCTTCCCATTCCTGATCTGCGCGGCATGAAGCATCATGTGTGAAATGGGCGGATGGTCGGGGTACTCGAATCCGACCGCGCGACGTGCGCGCTCCCTGCTCATTATAGGCAACGCAAAGCACGCCCGGGTGGGGTTACAGCTTCTTGCACGAGTTGCGGATGATGAGGCTGTCACGCAGCACGACTCGCTGGGGAGGCTCGCGCCTCCCGTTGATTATATCCAAAACGAGTGCGAGCGCGTTTTTCCCGATCTCGTAGGTCGGTTGCGCGACTGTCGTCAGCGACAAGACGCGAGAGATCATCGTGTCGTCGTACCCGATGAGCGATACGTCGTCGGGCACTCGGACGCCCTTGTCCGTGAGCGCTTTCCAGATTCCGGCAGCCATCATGTCGGTCTGAGCTATAACGGCGCTGAATTGGAGCTTCTCTTTCACCTCAAGAAGCAGGCTGTAGGCACCCTCGTACGAACCGTCGCAGAAAACCATCTTCTCGGGTGCGGGCGTAATGCCTGCGTTGGAGAGAGCGCTGCGGTATCCCCTCCCACGCGCGACGCTTGTGTTGAGGTGGGGCGGGCCGGCCACGAACAGGATGTCGCGATGGCCGAGGTCGAGGAGGTACTTGGTCGCATGGTACACGCCCACCTCGCGGTCGGTGGTCACAACGCATATGTTCTGGTCCTCGATAGCATGGTCAAGCAGCAGCACGAGGGGGAAGCCTTCTGCGATCATCTTTACTGTCAGGGGATTTAACCTCTCACCGGCAGGAGCTTGGATGATGCCGTCGATCCGGCTCGCACGCAGGGACTCAGCCCAGTACGTCTCGATCTTGGGATCCCTGGCCAGGTCGCAGAACACGAGGTCGGCGTTGTTGCTCATCGCGGCATGCGAAACACCCTTGAGGAGCGGTGGGTAGAATGGGTCGGTTATGTCCGCGACGAGCAGGCCGATTCTGCGGCCATGCACGCCGTTCCTTCGGACCGCTCTTTTTCTGTCGTAGTTTAGGTCCTTCATCACCTTTTCGACGGACCGTCGTGCATTGGGACCGACATGGTCGCTGTTGTTGATGACTCTGGAAACGGTCGCGACGGAGACGTTCGCCTTCTTCGCTATGCTCTTGAGCGTAGTCGCGGATGAGGTGCGCGATCTCAATTCAGATCCTCTCTCACAGTGTGCAGCTCCTTGTATGGGTTTCGCTTTTGACGGAGCGTATTCCGGAACTGTACCAGAAACGTTTCAAAAATGTCAAACGGATGTTGCTCAGAAACCGCTGCTAGTCCTTACAGCCCATGTAGGCATCGCTGACCTGCTGATTTGCGCAGATTTCCTCGGGAGTACCCGAGGCGATGACTTTCCCGAAGTTCATGGTGATTACGACGTCGGAAATATCCATTACTACCTGCATGTTGTGTTCGATGAGCGCGACTGCGATCCCCTCCCGCTTCGCAGCCTGGATGAGAGCGATCATCTTCTCGATCATAATCATCGAGAGTCCAGCCATGGGCTCGTCGAGAAGCAGCACTCTCGGCTGGGCGGCAAACGCCCTCCCCAGTTCCACGAGCTTCTGTTGACCGTATGAGGTGTCGTTCGCAATCGTTTTCTCGAACGACTGCAGGTTGGCGTTCTCGAGGATCTTCTTCGCATCTTCCTTCTTCTCCTTGTATTGCCGAACCATCTTCCTCGTTCGCAGCAAGGCCTGAACGATCGTGTCCCCCTGCAAGCCTTTGTAGCCGAGCAAGATGTTGTCCAGCACACTCAGCTGCGGGAACACCCTCACCAACTGGAAGCTTCTGGACACACCGGCAGAGGCGATCCGGTATGGTCGCAGCCCGTCGATCCGCCTGTCCCCAAGAAATACATCCCCGCTGTCCGGCTTCAGAAAGCCGGTAATCAGATCGAAGAGGGTGGTTTTCCCGGCGCCGTTCGGGCCGATGATGCTCGTGATCCTGCCGGCCTCAACCGAAATGGACACGTCATCGACCGCATCCAGACCGCCGAAACTCTTCCTGAGATTCACGGTACGCAGTACACTCATGTGCTGCCTCCTCGTCGTGCGATCGCTCTTCAGAACCTCAGCTTCCCGAATATCCCCTGCGGACGCACGATGATGATGACGACAAGCACAACGCCATAGATGATGCTTCGCAGTTGCTGCGCATAGAAGCTCGGAATTCCAACGAAGCGTAGAAGTTCCGGGATGATGACCAGGGTGACCGCACCTGCAATCGATCCCTTTATCGACGCGGAACCGCCGAGAATGACCATCGCCATCAGCAGGAATGATTCCGTGGTCGTGAACCCTGTCGGATCCGCAATGCCGATATAGTGTACGTACAGATTTCCCGCAATCCCGGTGAAAAAGGCCCCGACACAGAACACCGTGACCTTGATCAGGGAGGTGTTCTTGCCGGCAGCGGCCGCAGCGATTTCATCCTCTCGAATCGCTTCTATCGACTTTCCGTACGGAGAATTGGTGATTCTGTAGAAGACGAACAGCGTGATGGCGACAATCACCGCGACCAGCAGTAGGTACATCGGCAGAGTGGCAAAGCTGATGGAGAAGATGCTCGGCCGTCGTACCCCTGGAATTCCCATTGGACCGCGCGTGACGCTGAGCCAGTTGTTGAAAACCGTGTATGCGACGACACCGAGCGCGTAGGTGGAGAATGCCAGGTAGTCTCCTTTCAGCCTAATTGCCGGCATCGCGATGACGATGACGAAGGAAGTCGTGATCAGCGCCGATAGCACTAGCTCGAGTAGAAAGGGAAGGTGCGCGTGAACCGACAGAAGGGCGCCTGCATAGGCACCGATACCGTAGAACGCGACCTGCCCAACGTTGAACATTCCGCCATAGCCCATGATAAGGTTAAGGCTGGTTACCAGTATGATGTAGATCCCGCATAGAATCATGACATGGTAGACGTAGTTCATGGATTATCCCTCGGCCTCACCTGTTTTCTTCTATTCCGAAGAATGAAGGTCGAATCAGGATCATGAGGACGATGATCACGAGAGAAATGGCGTCCTTCCAGTTGCTGCCGACCACCCAAGCCCCGAAGTTCTCGGCAATGCCGAGAAGGAACCCTGCGATCATTGCTCCTGGGAGTCTCCCGACCCCTCCGATCATGGATGCCGTGATCGCTTTTAAACTCGCGGGATGGCACATGAAGGGATAGATGTTCGTTTCGAATGAAATAAGAATGCCGGCGATGCTCGCGAGCAGGGAACCCAGGATGATCACCAGCACGTAGACTCTTTCCACGTCGACCCCGATGACCAGGGCCATGTTTTTGTCATTCGCAATCGCCCGAATGACTTTGCCAATCTTCGCCCGTTTCAAGAAAATGCTCATTGAGGCCATCACCAGTATCGAAACTAAGAGGATCGATATCTGTATCACGGTGATCGATGCGCCAAGAACAGAATAGCTTTTTGGAATGTCCTTGATCACCAGGTGCATTTCGTTTCCGAAGACCATGGAGGTGCAGGCTTCGAAAGTGACCTGAACAGCGACCGACGTGATGAGGATGACCCAGCTTGGTACATTTCTCTTCCGGAGTTGGAAATACGTTGCTCGATCGACTCCCACCATGAGCGCAGCGACTCCGATCAGCGTCAGCACGATACTCAGCGCGAAATTGACATGGCAGATGCTCCAGAGGATATAGAAAAGGTACGCTCCCAGCATCACGTTGATGCCATATGCCATGTTGAAGAACTGCATCGTTCCATAGATGAGCGTGAAGCCGAACGCATTCAGCGCGTAAATGCTGCCCGAGATGATCGAGTTCACGAATATCTGTGCAAACATCGCTCTGCGCTTTCTTCGGGTCCGCTAGCGTCAGCCGCGTCGACTCCGCTCTGTATGGCGCACTTCCCTCATTTTAGGAACAGCTCTCGTAGTCTTCCTTCGGTGCTCGGATCGATAGCGTCTTCTTCATGGAGGATCTTTCCTACGCTAAGCAGATAGACGCGGTTCACGATTGTCAGCACCGCTCGGACATTCTGCTCGACGATCAGGATGGTCACTCTGAAATGGTTCCTAATATCGAGAATGGATTTCATGGTCTGCGATATCAGCGCAGGCGCGAGTCCGATGGACGGTTCATCCAACAGCATGAGTTTGGGTTCCATGACCAATCCTCGGCAGAAGCCGACCATCTGTCGTTCCCCGCCGCTCAGCTTGCGAGTGACTTCGTTCCTGTATTTTGCGATCTGCGGAAAAAGGTCATACATCTTCGCTATCCGCTGGTTCAATTTCGCACTGTCACGTATGAACAGTCCTCCGAGCTCTAGGTTCTCCTGTACCGTCAGCTTCGTGAATGTCTTGCTGCCCTGGGGAATGTAGCAGATGCCTTCCGCGGTATTCCTCGCCGGTTTTCGATTGGTGATATCGGCGTTGTTCAAGCGAACCGTTCCCCCATCGATACGGACCAAGCCGAAGAGACTCTTCAGCACTGTCGATTTCCCGGATCCATTCGGCCCGACGAGGCCGACGATTTCGGAATCCCCCACGCGAAGGGAAACGCCATGGAGGACCTTCTTCTTGCCGTAACCAGCGACGACCTCACTAAGTTCCAGCATGTCTTCTCAGTTCCTTTGCCGAAGATGATCCTATATGCTTAACCTTTCGACTGTGCACGGTCAAGATGCGTCCCCGTTCCACGCTGGTTTTTGATGAGGGCGGAGGAGGTTTCACCCCGCCGCCCCCTTTACCGTCTTCTCTCTCAGGCTCACGCCTGCGCGGGTCCGCCACCCTTTGAGAGCCTCTTACCTTCTCGCGCCTGTCCATTCCTGCGTGACGAATTTGCCATTCTGAAGTATCCTAATCCCGTTCTCCCGGCCCGACCCGCCGTCATCTGCCATTTTTATCGTTCCCGTGATGCCTTCCCGCGTCATGCCGACGATTGCGCTGCGAAGCCCTTCGCCCGAGGTTCCGCCCTTCTTCATCGCGGCAAAGAGGATTTGGCAGGCATCATACGTGAAGCGAGGTACGACTTCCGGTTCCGCGCTGTACAGTTCTATCCACTTCTTGTCGAAGGCCTGCTTTGCAGCCTTCGAGGTTTCGCTCAAGTTCTCAGCCGGTCCGACGCTGGTGAGCCGTCCCTCAAGCAGTTTTCCGACCGCCTCGATGAACTTCGGTTCCTCGAGCTGGGGTGAAATGCATAGCTGGGTCGTGATGTTCAACTCCGCCATCTGGCGGACGATCAAGATAGCGTCCTGGTAGGTCGTGTCGAACCACACGAAATCCGGCCTCGATGCCTTGATCTTCGACAGCTGTAGGCGGTAATCGTTGCTTCCCGCGGTAAAGCTCTCGTTCGCGACCACGGTCCCGCCGAATTTCTTCCACCATTTATCGATGAATTTCGAGCTGGCAAGCTGATTGTCGGTCATCGTGTAGAGCATGGCGAGTCTTTTCGCCTTCTTCACCTCCGCCCAGTACTTGCAGATGACGTACGATGAATCGTCGGGGCTGGCGTCAAGGCTGAAAATCCAGTTGTGTTCACCGAAAATGTCGGAATGCGAGGCAAGCGGCGCGAACATGACCACCTTTTTCTCCGTGACGATCGGTCTTACGGCCAGCACGATGCTGCTGAACAAGCCTCCGACGATGGCGCTGACCTTGTCGATCTCGATGAGCTTCTGGACAGCCGAGACGCCCCCCTTCGGCGTGCCCGTGTCATCCTCGAAGATAAACTCCACCTTCTTACCGTTGATGCCCCCCGCCGCATTCAGCTCGTCCGCCGCGAACTGGCACGCCCGCTTGGCTTGGTCACCGTGCAGGGCTGCCTGGCCGCTGAGCGGGAACATGAACCCAATTTTGATGTTTTGCGCCTGCAGCAGGATCACTGAAGAGAGCGCAAAAATCGCAGTTAAAGCGATTCGAATCAAATGTTTCTTCATGATTTCCTCCTCGTCTCTTTTGAGAGATTTTCTTCCGGGCCTACAAAGCTCGCGCTCAACATAGTTCGTTCCCTACTTTTTCATTCATGAATGGCCTCACCCTTTGGTCGTTCACCTCCTTTCATGTTCGTTTTCCCAAGGGCGGCGCAGGGGTCCCCCTGCCTTCCCGGATTGTCTGGATGATGTCGCGGCTCCATGGTGGACAGCCTTTCACGTAGTCGACGCCATCCGGGACGAGATCCTTCGTGCAGTTCCCCACGAAGATCATCTTTACCCCGTCGATACGTTTCGGAAGCCGGGCGCCGGACCCGATCAACATCGTGAGCCTCTCGTAGGCATCCAGGACCTCGGGTTCTTCTCGCATCAGACGGTCGAGGGTTGCCAGGCACTGCACCATGCAGCCTGAGCATGCCTTCCCCTCGCGGATGCGGATCTTGCCCTCGGGGAGTCCCGGGCAGAAATAGGAGCTCAACTCCGCCAGATTCTCTGAGGGGACCAGGACCCTCCGACGCACGGAGGCGATGGGGGCTCCTTCGATCCGTATTCGGCTCAGGCGAATCTCGCCGAGGCCCGTGTCGGCGGCGTGGCGAAGGATGCGGATATCGTGAGGACGGTGACCCATCACGCCTGCCGCGACAGCGTCGACGCTGACCGGGTCGGCGCCGGCCAGGATGATTCCCATCGGGACCGGACGCAGCATCATCTCGCAGGCCTGCATGCCGTCCACGACGGTCAGGTGTGGACGGATCGCCCTGTTGAGATCGCAGACCGATGCGACGATACCGGAGCGGTGGAACGCCTTCTTATCCGCGTCGGACAGTATCCCCTTGAGATTCTTCATCGCCACGCTGATACCAAGCCCGGGAACGGTTTTCAGCAGAGGGACGTTGATGAGCACATCCGCCTGCAGTACTGGTAGGAACACCTCGACCCTACGGTGGCATTCCCCGCCGGGAACCTCCACGATCGTTCGCTCCTGTCCCTTGAGATCTAGGACCCGTGCGCCTTCTTTCTCGCATGCTTGACGGGTACCAGTGACATGGAGAATCTCCTCCATGTCGCTACCGACCACTGCCGAATCGCCGACAAGGACCTCCCCCGCGCCAGCCCTGTACACCAGCCTCACCAGCGACGCCGTAACGAGCGGATTGGTGGTATGGAACGTCTCGGCAGAGGAGAGATTTGGTTTCAGGAATACACGGGCACCGCGCGGGATTAGTGAGCTCCACGTTGGGCACAGTTCGAGCGCGCGGGACACTGCCGTGCATACGGAGTCGAGGTCATTTCCCTCGATTCTGGAAATCGCGACAACGCTCGCCGGCGCCCGTTTCCAGCTCATTTCGCGCCACCGTCCACGCTGAGGAAATCTCCGGTGATGTATTCGGAAGCGGGCGAAGCGAGGAAGATCGCAGCTGCCTTGAGATCATCCGGAGTTCCGATCCGTCCCATCGGAACTTTCTCGATGGCCCCTTTGAAGAGTTTCTCCGCCACCTGCTCGTAGCTCAGATCCGGGAACAGGGACTTAGCGATGTTTGTCTTGATTATCCCGGGAACCAACGCGTTGATGCGGATCCCGTGCCTTGCGTACGCGTTCGCCATGTCCCGGGTGAGAGCGGCGACGCCCCCCTTGGTTGCGGCCATTCCCGGGGAAGTCCCTGCATCGCTACCGCGAGTGGCAAGCGAAGAGCATATATTGACGATGCTCCCCGAGCGCTGGACCACCATGATCTTGAGAGCTTCCCTGCAGCACAGAAAGATGCCCGTGAGATTGACGGCCACGATCCTGTCCCACTGCTCGAGGGAGAACTCGTGGACCATGGCTTCGCGGTGGCAGATCCCTGCACAGTTGAAAAGGATGTCTACCCGCTTATGGGCGGCGAGGACGGAAGCGAACAAGTACTTTACGCCCGGCTCGCTAGATGTGTCCACGACGAACGCGGATGCCTGGACACCAGCATTGCGTGTTATGGAAGCGGCTGTCTCTTCGGCGGTCTCCCCGTTGATATCCGCGCAGGTGACGGATGCTCCCGCGTCTGCGAGCGCTTCGGAGACTCCGCGGCCGATGCCGCTGCCTGCACCGGTGACGACCGCCACTTTCCTACTCAAGTCTAAAAGATCTCTTACTTTCATGCCCAACTCCTTTGCCAGCCTCGAATGCGCCGTGAGAGGACTGCTGCGGCGCCGGCGAAATGTCGCCTATTAGGTGCTACGCGTTGCCCAATACACAAGCCCGGACCTGTCCACTGGAACGGAGCAACTCCAAGTTTTCGTTGCATGTTTGCAGGTGCCCCGCTCCTCATACTTGTTGCTCCACTAGAGAGAATGCACGCGCACTGTCGGGATGAACTGTCCACTGCGTGAAGTCGAACGTCCTACCCAAAGCGCAGAGGACCTGCGAATTTTCGCGCAAGACCTCTGCCTGAGGGCGTTAGCCGGCAGGCAGAGGTCCATGATCTCTATCCGATGCCCGAAGAGCCGCGTAGGCTAGTAGGCGCTCTTCAGGATTCCCACAATGTCCTGGGCGGTCGCCTTCCGGGCGTCCTTAGCGACTCCGCCGGCCGTCACGCGCAGCGTGTCCTCGGCGATCCGGGCGAAATCTGCCTCCTTGACCCCCTGCTCGCGCAGCGTCCGTGGTGCGTCGATGTCCCGGATGAACGCCTCTACCTCCCGCACGCTGTCTTCCGGCGTCCATCCCCTCTTACCAGCCGGCTCGTTCTTGAGGAAGAGCCCGATGTCAGCGAACTTTGAGGGCAGGCATCCCATGCTGAAGCGCATCGTATGCAGGGTGAGGGCAGAGAGCGCTCCACCGTGGGTGGTGCTGCTGATTCCCCCCAAACAGTGGGCGATGGCGTGGGCGAGGGTGACTACGGCAACGGACAAAGAATAGCCGACCAGGGTGTCGGCTAGGGCCATCTGGCACCGCGCCTCCAGGTCCTGACCGTTTTCCGCGACCTTCCGCGCCGACTTCCCCACGATTCGCATGGCCTTCTCGCAGTGCATGTCCGTGATGGTGTTGGCCAGGGTGCTGGTATAGCCTTCTATGGCGTGGGCCAGGAGGTCAAAGCTTGTCGTGGCCGTCACCGCCTTCGGAAGGCTCAGCATGAGCTCGGGGTCAACGATGCTCACTCGTGGAAACAAACCGTCCATCCCGTTTCCCGGCTTTTCCTTGGTCACCGGATTAGTGACGACCGCCCACGGCGACACGTGGCTTGCCGTACCTGAAGTTGTGGTGATCGCGATCACCGGGAGAGGCGCGTCCACGAGCGGTTTCTCCCCAATCCAGGACGGCCAGATGGGCTCGTTGCGGGACACCGCGTAGGCGATCATCTTGGCCGCGTCCATCGCGCTCCCGCCGCCCAGGCCGATGAAAACGTCGCAGCTCCGGGCGCGGGCAAAGACCGCGCCCGCATCGATCTCGGTGCACAGGGGGTTGGCGCTGACATCAGGGAACTCTTCGCAGGCGACGCCGCTCCCGGACAGGATCTTCCGCAGGCGCCCCACAAGGCCGCTTTCCCTGAAAAATGTCCCCGTAGTCACGACGAGGGCCTTTCCGCCAAGGCCCTTCGCGTGAGCCCCCGCCTCGTCGAGCTTCCCGGGGCCGAAATCGATCCGCACCGGGACATGGTATGAGAAACTCTGGACCATGGTGTTACCCCTCCGTTTTTCGGCTTCGCAGGACCGCGGTCCTGCTGGGCACAAGCTAGCGTATCCACGGCATCTATGAACTGGTGGCCGCTCTCTTCTTCGTTGTGCCAAAGGTTGACCTAGCACATCTCCGCAGAAAGTAATCGACTTGGGTTCTGATTGTTCAGGTTGTTTTCCGTGGGCTTAAACTCCCGTGCAAGGCCGGCAACAGTCCGGCCGGCTCGGATCAAGTCCAATACGCGTTGGCGCAGCTCTGGTGAATAAACAGATCTCATCGGTGGCATGTCTTTTTCTCTGACATGACCACAAAATCGGGGCAACTCCAATCCATCAGCAGCCGCAACATGCTTGATGAATATCTGTAACGTTACAGATATTTTCTTATATCATTGCAAAAGTAAGTTGTCAATAAAAATCTTGGTAGCGTCACATTGAGTGGACCTTGCGAAAAGAAAGAGAAACAGGGTCGGCCGTTCCGTTGTGGATCGGCACCCAGGGGGGCAGCGGATGCCGTGTGCCTTGTTTGTGTGCCATCTCTGGTTTTTCTCCTCCGCGCCGGTCCCTTTTCAGGCTCTGTGGGC
>Ga0315274_10006256_pt1 | contig 17359 bp, 17 predicted proteins | sample YL17G02_20_MG_FD_203700 | JGI IMG/M metagenome (GOLD analysis project Ga0315274, IMG submission 203700) | Sediment microbial communities from Yellowstone Lake, YNP, Wyoming, USA - YL17G02_20 | ecosystem: Environmental > Aquatic > Freshwater > Lake > Sediment | place: USA: Wyoming | collected...
TACAACAAGGGCATCGTGACGCGGACGCTGATGGAACGCGTGCTGCCTTTCGCCAAAAAGCGGCAGATCCCGGTGTTCGTCGACCCCAAGGTGGAGAATTTCGCACTCTATTCTCCCGTAACCTTCCTCTCCCCCAACCATCAAGAGGCCGAGCGGATCGTCCATCACGCCTGCCATTCGGACGCGGACATCGAGCGCGCGGGGCGGGAAATCCTGGCCCTGGCGGCGAGCCGTTACTTAATTATCAAGCGCGGCGAACAGGGCATGTCCATCTTCGAGAAGGGAAAAAAGCCCGTCCACATTCCGACCATTGCCCGGGAGGTCTTCGATGTCACGGGCGCGGGCGATACCGTGATCGCGACGGCGGCCCTGGGGCTGCTGGCGGGCGCGACGATCCAGGAAGCGGCGGCCATGGCCAACGCCGCTGCGGGCGTCGTTGTGGGAAAGATCGGCACAGCCGTCTGCTCGCCCGAGGAATTATTGAAGGCGCTCGAGCGGGAAAACGACAAAGCGTAAAATCACCTCACCCCCCTCGTCCTCAATTGAACGAATAACCGAAGAGGATCGAAAGGACGTTATTTTTCACTTCTTGGTTTTTTAAAATAGAAGTCAGACTCCAACTGTGGCGGACATCGATCATTATTTTGCCTGGGCCTAAGGTAAAGCTCGTGCCAGCTCCAAAAATGAGGCCGAATTCCATGCCCTGCGAATCTTCGATTTCAATTTCCGTAATTTCGCCCCGCCATTCGGTCCTCGTTTTCCCTCTTATTTTTAAGCCAAGAAAAGGGCCGGTGAAAAAACAAGGATGAAACTTTGTCCGGCTGTTCATAGGGATATAAAAGTTCGCCAGAACGGGAATTTCTATAAAAGTCAGGTTGGACCAAGCCTTAAGGACTTCGCCGTTATCGATATTTTCATATTTTGCGCCTTTTTGGGAAATAAGAATTTCGGGTTGTATCGCGAACGATTCGCTGATTCCAAAAACCAGAAATCCGCCGGCCGCGATTCCTCCTTTTCGCTTCCATTCATCACTGACGTCGCTTCCGGCGATTCCGGAGAAATTAATCCCAAGTTTGACCCCTTTTCCGGTAATTCCAGAAGCCGCTAAAGAGACCGAGGCCAAGGTGAAGATTACGAGCAAAACAACCAAGATTTTTTTCACGATCTACAGGACCTCCTCTCTCCCGTCCTATTTATCAATCATTATAAACCATGAATCCCTTCTTTATATAGGGTTTATGCAACCAAATGAAAAATTATCACAGTTCTGATATAATAATAAACAGATAAATTATATCTTTTTTGCAGCGAGTTCATGTTTCGAGAACTTTTGAAAAAGCTCAAGCAAGTCGCGCACCTCATCTTCATCGCTCTCTTCATAGCCCTCCTTGTTCCACCGCAAATTCATGCCCAACGGATCTCCGGTATCGGGATTAAAGGCGGCTTAAATATCGCGAATATTTTGTTTCCCGAACCGGCCGAGAAATGGAACGTCAAAACAGGACTTATTGCCGGGGGATTCATCACGTTCACGATTAATGAGTTATTGGCCATTCAACCGGAATTCCTCATTTCCGAGAAAGGGGCCATTTGGCAGGGCCTCTTCGAAGGGAAGGACACCGAAGTGACCGCCAATATTACGTATTTAGACATCCCGGTTCTTTGGAAGTTTTATCTTCCTTCGCTTTCAAAATCTCCCGTTCGGCCCAATCTTTATTGGGGACCTTGTTGGAGTATCAAATTGATTGGAACGCGATCGATCAAGTCGGGTGAAGTGATCCAGGAGGACGATATTCAGGATTTAAACGACAAGGATTTCAGTCTGCTTTTCGGCGGCGGAATCGATTTTGACGTTCAAACGGGAAAGATATTTATCGACTTCCGCTATGGGATTAGCTATTCAAAAATTTTCAGAATCGATAAAGATAAAAACCGAGTCGTCTCTTTCTTAATCAGCTATTCGTTTTGATCTTCTCTTATCCTAGAAGGAAAGGTCCGGGCGATTTCCGGTGCTTTTATGCTTCCCTTCATCTTCTTGGCCCGCCTATCGATATTTTTTGTTCAACTTGCATCCGATCACGATGCGATTTATCATCTCTAACGATGGGATGAGGCAAAATTGGCCCATGAATGCTCATCTAGCCAGCGCAGCAGAAAAGCAATTTCTTATCAATTCTAAATTTGATGACTAACCCTTCTCAGCGCATTGACACAGTTCATTATACAGAGTATATCTTTCTTGTGTTTATCATGAGGGTTGCTGTAATTGGAGAGCACAGAAATCAGATGATCCCAAAGAACAAATCATAATATTCTATAATGAAGCCGAGCTTGCATAATTTGATGCTACAAACAACGCTTTGTCCAATTTGTGGTCCAGTGTTATCTTCAACAGTTTTTACCCAAGGCAGACTTTATGGTCCTCGGGCTCTTAAAGCTCTAGAGGGAGTTCCCACTCATGGAGCCATGAACACTGTATTATGTTCCCAATGTGGTCTGTTATATAGATTTCCATCGCTAGAGCCCGAGTATTATATGAAAGGATATTATGAAAACTATAAAAGCTCGAGAGAAGTGACAGATGATGATTTGCTAAGAGCACGAAATCGAAATCAAAAATTCTTATCGCATCTTCGTAAATATCTAGATTTTCGAGCGAAAAGGATTGCCGATGTTGGTTGTGGGAGGGGAATTCTATTAGACTTAATTGCAGAGACGCAGGAGCCTTCTTACCTTCTAGGAATTGAGCCATCTTCTACTATTACGGAGTGGATAAAAACACGGCGATATAAATTTGATGTTGTTAAAGATGATATCTCTTCTTTCGCAGTCAAAAGGCAGACCAAAAGTCATAATTGGTCAGATCAATTCGATATCGTATTGATGCTTGGAGTTATTGAACATATCACTGATCCATTCGCTGCGCTGATTGCTATTAAGAGCATGTTGATTAATGAGGGTATCTTATATCTTTATACCAATGATGAAACGCCGAATCTTCTTTGGGATCCAAAGTGGCAGATTTCATTAGCACATGTTCTGTACTTCACACCAAGAACTATAATGTTGCTGTTAGCGAAAGCCGGCTTTATTATATTTCACTTAGAGACTCAGGGAACCTCTATGCATGTGTTTGCCAAGTCAGCTATCACTGATTACACTCCAGATTCATCCCTTAGAGAGGATCAGGTTTTGAAACTGTACCGCAAGTACAAGTTCTCTGCTTCGCGTTATTCTAGCGCTTTCAGAAACTTAAGCAAAGCGGCAACTCGGCTTATGTATCTCATAAAAAAAATAGCAAAAGTCTCTCTTGGTTTCATCCTCCGAGCTAAGCCTGCAAATACAACTCATTAGCCGAAAAATCTCTGCTTACGAATCGGGAGACAATTTTTAGTTTAATGAAAAATGTCGATGGGGATTCTTATTGGATAAAGAACAGATTTTACCGCAGAGATGCCTACGACTCGGGATTCAAAAAAACTATTTCCATAAGAAACTTTTCAGCTTTTTTAAGGAGAAAATAACATATCAGCCGATCAAAATCCTGGATTGCGGCTGTGCTCCCGGGAATTGGGCCAGATGGTTCAAGGAGGAGTTTGACGCGGGGGTTTTCGGAATAGATACTAGCCCGGCGGGGCTTGAACAGTCGAGACAAAAAGTCGCCGAGGGGGTTTTTCTCCTGGCCGATGTCCAGAAGACTGAAATGGTCCCCAAAAACTGGACAGGGGGCTTAGGTGCATTTTAGGCCTGCCATATCTTCATGAGGAAGTATGGTAAAATGGCTTTTATGAGGAAACAGTACGAAGCGGTCTTCAAGGCCAAAGTCGCTCTGGAAGTGGTCAAAGGCAAAAAAACGATCGCCCAGATCGCAACGGAGTTCGAGGTTCACCCCAACCAGATCCGCCAATGGCGCCGGCATCTTCTGGATGTTCTGCCGGAGGTGTTCTCGAATCGTCGGCCCCAGCACGAGAAAGCGCGGGATGAGATTGAAGCCGAACTCTACCGGTAGATTGGCCAGCTCAAGGTGGAGCTGGAGTGGCTCAAAAAAAAATCTCAATCGCTCCTGTCGTGAAGAAGCGGCAGGAGGTTGAACCGAAGCATCCGATGATTCCGATCTCCCGACAAGGCGAGCTTGTGGAGCTGTCACGGTCATCCTTCTATTATCGCTCTTGCGGGGAAGACGGATATAACCTGGCGCTCATGCGATTGATCGACGAGGAGTTCACGAGACATCCGTTCTACGGGCGCGGCGCATGGCCGCCTGGCTTCGAAGCCAGGGCTATGGGGTGAATCGGAAACGAGTCAGCCGCCTGATGCGGTTGATGGGGCTTATAGCCCTCTATCCGAAGCCGAGACTCTCGGCCAACGGGCCGGATCATAAGGTCTATCCCTATCTTTTGAAAGGCGTTACGGTTAAGACGCCGGATGAAGCTTGGTCTTCCGACATCACGTACATCCGGCTGGCCCACGGATTCGTTTATCTCGTGGTGACCATGGACTGGCACTCTCGGCACTCTCTCTCCTGGGAGCTTTCGACGACGTTGGATAAGGCGTTCTGTTTGGATGCGCTCCAGCGGGCGCTCTTGATCTCGAAGCCCGGGATTTTCAACACGGACCAGGGGCCGCAGTATGCGAGCGAGGAGTTCAGCGGAGTACCGGAAAGCGAGGGCATCAAAATCAGCATGGACGGCCGGGGCCGGGTGTATGACAACATTTTCGTCGAACGGTTTTGGCGGACGGTGAAATACGAAGAGGTTTATCTTCATGAATACCGGACGGTCGCCTAAGCCCGTGAGCATCTTTCGGCATATTTTCGGTTCTACAACGAAGAGCGGCTGCATGAGAGACTGGGCTATCGGACGCCGCACGAAGTGTACTTCGGGACGCCGGCACCATTGATGCCGACCGCGGAGGCCGTGCTTTGAACATGAACCGACTCGAGATCGTCGCTTGTAGGTCAAATGGTGAAGCCGTTTTTTCGGGGTCTCCTCGAAAAATGGCGTTGGGGCATCAAAATGGCTAAAATGGTCACGGACGGCAGGTCTTCAATGTACCTTCAGAAGGCCTCTAATCTGTCCAAACAATGGGGTCCACCTCAAACTTGAGATATTGTAAAAAATGTGTAATGCCGGATACAAGACGAGGCATGGTTTTCAATAAAAAGGGTATATGTGCTGCATGTGTAAATTATGAAAAAAGGAAAACAATTGATTGGAATGCACGCTACAAGAAACTTGAAAAACTATGTAATAAATATAGAGGATGTAATGGTGATTCGTATGATTGCGCTATTGCTTAGGCCGGAGCGGAAGTTTATGGTCTTTCGGGCGATTTCTTGGTCGTCCGGAACGATGATTCGGCCAGACAGCCTCCTTTGTGGCCATTTCCTTGTTCTTGACATCGACCGGCAGCCGAGAATATCCTTTTCTGGTGAAGGGCGGTACCGATTCCGAGCTTAACGGGAGGGAACGTCGCGTTGCGCGAAAAAGCGAATTCCCCCTTCCCGCCCTGATTGAGGACGCGACCGAGCAAAGCGAACGCGTGGGGGTGTGCCGCATCGAGGAGGAGTGGATGGATGTCGGCCGGCCCCAGGAGCTCAAGAAAGCCCGCGGTGAAACTTTGGGAAAACCATAGCATGTCCTCAGCAACCATCCGATGGGCCACGCCCGCCGACATGCCGGCGCTTATTGATTTTTTCAAAAAGGCTTACGGCGATGATTCGATTTTCTCAAGCGCTCAATTTCTCCAGTGGTATTTCGGATCGGAATCCGATTCCGGCCATCTGCTTTCCATCATCGCAGTGACTCCCGCCGGACATGTGGCCGCCCACTATGGAGGTATTCGAAGCGATCTGCTGTTGGACAATCTTTCTCTGCCCATGGTATGGGGTATCAGCGCCTTCACGCTGCCTGAACACCGGGGAGAGGGGCTCGGTGGCACGTTGGTCCAATTTCTGATGGGTAAATATGATGTATTTGGCGTCATTGGGTTCGCTCCCGAGACGGCACAATTCTACAGCGAGAACGGCTTTCATGTCTTTAACAGGAACCGGTTTCACCGGCACGTGGCCATGCTCCGGCCTGAAGGTTGGGAACTGGCCTCCACGGTCGGGGCGGATGAATCACGACTCCGGGAGGCTCTTGGCGGTTCTTTGGTCCGATCAAGTCCGGTCAACACCACCCAGGTGCAGGTTCTCGCACGGGATGCTGTGCCTTCTTTTTCCTTTCCGCTTCTTGCCGGCATTCGCCTGACCATGGGGCGCGCGCCGGAATTTCTTCAGTGGAGGTTCCGCACGTTCGCCCATCCCCGTTATGAGATTCTCCAATGGACAAGCCGGAAGGCAGAGCAGGAAGCTGCATGCGTGGTCGCCAGAAGGGAGCGCATTGAACCCACCCCTCAATGGATCACGCGAATTGTCGATCTTTACGGCCAGGTGGACGGCGTGGAACTGCTCCTGTCGTTTTTAAATGAACGGTGCAGGGAGCGCGGCGACAGCTTTGTGGACTGTTCGCTTTTCGGTTCGTATTATCAGACTGCTATGGAAAACTGCGGCTTCTGCCCTCTGCGCAATGATGATGCCGCCCTTCTTCCCCAGGTGACGCATCCAGCCGAACCCCGGCCCAACCATGAATACATGGGACTGTTTTCGCAAAAATATGGAAAACAAATCATGGCCGTTCCGTACGAAGAAGTCCACTTCACGCGCATGAGCTCGGACCGTGACCGCCTGTCAAAACTCGATCAACTCCATACACCGGAGGAAGAGCATTGAGCGGCCGCCTTACTATTGTCATGTACCACTACGTGAGAGATTTTCGCACGACCCGGTATCCCCGCATCAAGGGATTGGATGTTGCGGATTTCACCGCCCAGGTGGACTATCTGGCCCGTTATTATGTGTTCGTCACCGCACAACAATGTTGGAACGCCCTCGACGGAATCCATCCCCTGCCAGACAATGCCGTCCTGCTGACTTTTGATGACGGGTATGCCGATCATTACGAGTTCGTCTTCCCCATCCTGAAATCAAGGGGGATTCAAGGGCTCTTTTTTGCCCCCGCCCGTCCGATAACCGAGAAGGTCGTCTTGGATGTCAACAAGATACACTACATCCTGGCCTGTACTCCTGATCATCCCAAGCTTCTAAAAAGCCTGATGGACTTGATCAAGCGAGACAAGGGCCGGTTCGGACTCAAAGAACCGGAGGAGTTTGCGGCTTCAGTGGATTGTTCGTCGCGATACGACACGCCCGAGGTCATTCTTATCAAACGGTTGTTGCAATGGAAATTGCCCCTGGACGCGCGGACGGCCCTCACGGACGAGCTCTTTTGCGAAATCGTCACACCCGATGAAAGACGGTTTGCCGGGGAACTCTATCTCAACCTGGACCAGATGCGCCTGATGGCTTCCCAGGGCATGGATTTCGGCCATCACGGTTTTTCCCACCAATGGCTCACCTCGCTGTCTCCATCCGAGCGGGAGCTTGAACTGGAAAAAGGATTGGAACTTCTGGCAAGCACGGGTTTGCGGACCGACCGGTGGACCCTAAGCTACCCTTACGGTGCCTATGATAATGCATTGATTGAAATGGCTATATCCCGGGGGTGTGTCATGGCCGTCACCACGGTCCCCGACATCGCTCAACTTGAACCCTCGCAGCGATTGACCCTGGCCCGCCTGGACACCAATGATCTGCCCAGGATCGCCGATGCCCCGCCCAATGAATGGACCCGCAAGGTGATACCGGAGACCCGTCAATGAGCGCCATTTCTATTTTTTAGAGAATACCATGAAAACGATTAAGGGCACAACCGTCCTGGTCACCGGGGCGGACGGCTTCATCGGAAGCCATTTGACCGAGCGCCTCGTTGACCCCCCCCCGTTCATTGTACCACCAGTGAAGTGAAAGTTCGAGCCAGAAAACTCTAGTTTTAGCTGGATCAGTTTTTGGGTGAGGCTCCATAATTTTAGTGAATATTTTTATTGATAATAGGGTTGAGGGGTATTATATTTCAATAAGAATATATAATATGATTAAAAATAAATGTTATGCTTCAACAACGCAATCATAGGAGATCGATAATAATGAGTGAAAATAAACCAAAGCAATATTATGACGGGATATTTTCGTCTGGCACAGAATCCCATTGGGAAAAAGCGCCGGGAAAAGATGTGATTTTGGGCGCAATCCAGCATTATTATGCAAATACTTCATTTCCTAAAAATTCAAAGCTTATAGACATTGGGTGTGGTTCAGGTTTTTTTCTTAATAGACTTCATTCTGAAGTTATAAATAATGATTTTCAGCTTTATGGTGTAGACTTTTCGTCCACTGCAATCAATAAAGGCAAGAAACTATATCCACACATTAAATTTTATTGTGAAGATGGGAAGGGAACACACTTCGACAACGATGAATTTACTGTCTTAGTTTCTTACGGAACTTATGAACACTTTAAAAATCCAGAAATGGGCATTAAAGAATTGTCAAGAATATTGATGCCCGGCGGATTGTTTTTATGCATGATGCCGACACTTGGAATAGATAGAACCGATCGTGATGATGAAGGCTGGTATGAAGAAAGACAAGTACAGGGTTCTCCTATAAAGCAAATGCAGTGGAATCTCAAACGTAATACATGGGAACAATACTTTTTAGAGTGTGGTCTAAATCTTTTCCCATTAAATGAAGCAGCATCTTTTGGGGCGAAGAAACCGGGGGTATTTTTTCTTGGAAACAAACAGAAGTAAATATGCTCATAACCGGAGATAAACCTTAGATTGCCGATAGGAAAAAGGATTTACGGGATAAACCCTCTTGGTATAACCCGAGTTTGATGAGCTACTCCCCAAAAATTGGACAGGTGCTTAAGGGGGATTTTGAGCCTGCCATATCTCAAAAGGAGGTATGGTATGCTATTGAGTATGAGAAAGACGTACGACGCAGCTTTCAAGGCCAAAGTGGCTTTTGAGGCGGCCAAGGGGGAGAAGACAATCGCCCAGATCGCCAAGTGAGTTCGGCGTCTATCCCAACCAGATCCGGCTGTGGCGAAAGCATCTGATGGAGCAGCTGCCCGAGCTTTTTTCCAGTCGCCAGCCCCTCCGGAAGCGGCCATCCGAGTCCCGCCTCGGCCGCCCGTCTCAAGTTGTCAATGGGCGTGGGAAATTGATCCTTTGTGGGCGTTGAAAAATGACCCCCCCTCCTCATGTTAGTTCTGTTCTGCCTCGGGCTCTCGGATGAGCCCGGCTTTGACCTTTTCCCTGAGACGATACGAGTTGCCCTTGATGTTGATCGTCGTCGAGTGATGGAGGATCCGGTCAAGAATGGCCGTAGCGATGACCGGATCGCCGAAGATCTCGTTCCACTGACTGAAGCTGCGGTTTGAGGTGAGGATCAGAGCTCCCTTTTCGTAGCGCCGGGAGACGAGCTGGAAGAAGAGGTGCGCCCCGTGGCGATCGATCGGGATATAGCCGATCTCGTCGATGATCAGGAGCTTGGGCTGGCAGTAAAACTTCAGCCGCTCCTCGATCCTGTTCTCGGCATAGGCTTTTGTCAGGGAGGCGATGAGCGGCATGGCCTGGGTGAAGTAGGTCCGGTAACCTTCGGTGACGGCCTTGACGCCCAGAGCGACCGCCAGATGAGTCTTGCCAACACCGGGGGGCCCGAGCAGGATCACGTTCTCGCCGTTGGCGATAAAGCGGCACTCGGCCAGGTCCTTGATCTTTTTCCGGTCGATCGAGGGCTGGAAGGCGAAGTCGAAGTTCTCGAGCGTCTTGACGTAGGGGAACTTGGCCAGGGAAGTCCGGACGGAGATGTATTTTTCCTGCTTGGAGGCCACTTCCTGAGAGAGCAGCTGGTCGAGGAAGTCGGAGTAGGAGAGGTTGTTCTTGGAGGCTTCCTCAAGAGCCGTCTCCAGCCGCTCATGGATCCGGTTCAGCCGGAGATGCTTCAGGTTGTCCTGGATCTGAGAGAGGCTCACAACGCGCCTCCTTCGAGGAGACTTTCATAGACGGCCAGGTCCCGGACTTGGACATCGTCGGGCGGCGCCGCTTCCATGCTCGGCTTCGCCGGCTTGAAGATTCCCCAGTAATGAGCCTTGTCCACCCGGTTTTGGAAGGTGCCGGCTAGGCGCGCATAGCTCGAGATGAGCTCGCCGTCATGGTAAATCTTGAGTATCTCGCCTTCGGCCTGGACTTCCACGCGTTTTCCGGCCAGACGGTACGGAACCAAGTAGCGATTGGTCTCGAAGGCGACCAGGCAGTCCTTGGAAACGTGCCGGATGGCCCGCTCCTGGATGACATACGCCGGTCGTCCCTGCGACGAGTGAAGGAGATCTTTTTCCTCGAGAAACATCTCGGCGGGCTTCCGGTGGGTGGTTCCGTGGACCCTTTGATCAGCGACAGTCATGATCCACTCCAGAAGACAGGCGTTGAGATGATCGAGGCTTTCAAACAACTTTCCCCGCAAGAACCGTTTGACGTACTTGATGCCCGCTTCAACTTTGCCCTTTGTCTGCGGCCGGTAGGGACGGTGCGGCCGCGCCTGGAAGCCATAGCACCGGCTGAAGTCCCAGAAGATCGGATTCCACTCGAAGCGCGAGCCCTCAAAGTCCCGCTCCAGGACGACCGACTTGAGGTTGTCGTAAACGATCTCATGGGGAATGCCGCCCAAATGCGCGAACGCGGCCTCATGGCCTTGGAGGAAGGCCGGGAGCTTCTCATCCCTCGCCGCGACGGCGAACATCCTCCGGCTGTAGCCCAGGGTCATGACGAACAGATGGACCTTGGTCTTCTTCCCCCCTATCTTCGTCCAGCACTGACCCCAGTCGGCCTGGGCTTGGCGTCCGGGCGGCGTCTCGAAGCGGACCGTCGCCTCGATCGAGGCCTCGGACCGCAGCGGACTCACGAACCGCTTCACCACGTCGTAGCTTCCCCGATAACCTCGGATCCGTAGCTCTTCGAAGATCGCCTGGGCGCAGAAGCCCACGGCCGCCAAGCGCCGGAGAACATAAGCCTTATGCGGAGATAACAAAGCACTCTCCGATTTTTGCCTCTCGTAGGGCTGAGGCTCCGTTTGCCGTAGTATCTTCCGGACCGTCAGGATGCTCAGCCCAAGCGTTCGGGCAATCGACTTCTTGGTCTCCCTGAGCTTAAACCGGCTGTGAATCTCATGCCACAGATCAGCCTTGACCATTCGTTCTCCTTCCGACGACATCGCCGGAAGGAACAATACACGTTCTTGATGCATGTTGATAACCCCTTTCTTGAAGGAGGGGGTTATTTTTCGTTGCCCATAAGGGGTTATTATTCCACGCCCGCTGACATTCGGTCCATATCCGTCATCAGATACAGTCGCCCCGGCGATGGGCTGTCCGGTTTCCGCATCCTTCACGATTCCCCTGACCGTGAGGCCGGGCTCAGAGGACGCACAACTTGCGGCAAGGAAGATGGCAAGCCATAAAATTGCCGGCAGAGCTTTGGTGAATATCGTCGCTGTTCTCTCTTTTAGCCTCATCTTGCTTGTAGACCTTGCCGTCTATTTCGCTGTCCTGCTGGTGCGAGATTTCGGTGGCAAACCAATACCACCCTGTAGCAGATTCAAAAGCTTCGATGACTTTCTTGCCGTCTATATACAAGTCGTCGTTCTTGGATTTGAATTCGGGCATGAAAATCACTATCAATATATGGGCGGTGATTTATTTAAAGGTTACGGTAAGGGTTAACGGATGGGGAAGGGGCAGACTTCATCCGACATTTCAATAAAATATTTGTCACAAAATTAAAACAACTCGCGGTTCGGGTTTAATTCTTGACAACCGATGATTTATCCATATAATTTAAATATACGTCGGGAATCTTCCCGCATGTCTAGTTTATGGGGGTTATAGCTATGACACTTACTAACTATGAAGAAATTGTTACAAACTTTGAATCTCCTACGATCGTATTAGCTGCTCCAGGAACAGGAAAAACCTACTTGTTGGCAAATAGAATCAAACACCTCCTGGACAATGGAATAGATAAAAACATGATTACTGTCCTAACGTTTTCGACCGATGCCAATCAACATATGAAAAATAAACTTACTGATCCGAATGGAGACTTTAAAATTAAATATACTGACTTACCTCATATTTCTACCATGCACGCCTTGGGATTAAAAATTGTAAAAGAAAAACCGAGGGATGTTAATCTACGCAAGACAGATTTGGAGGTTCAAGATGATGAACAAATAAAGAAGCTAATTTATAGAGATGCAGCCTTCATTCTGGGTTTCAATGAAAAAGATGGAAAAGATGCTCTTAATTGCAAACAAATGGGTGATTGTAAAGAATCTCCCGAGACAATAAAGTGTAAAATATGCGGGAAGTATCGGGAAATCATGTCTAAATGTGACCGCATTGATTTTGACGATCAGATACTCTTTGCCTGCAAAATATTAGAAAACAACCCTGATATTCTAATAAAATATCAAGCCCAGACAAAACATCTTTTGGTTGACGAATATCAGGATATTAACGCGGCACAATTTAGATTAATAGAACTGCTCAGCAGAGAATCCAGAAACGGACTACTTGTAGTGGGAGATGATGCGCAAAGCATATATGGTTTTCGCGGCAGTAGCCCTAAGTTCATTTTAAGTTTCGTTGACGATTATCCAGGCGCAGCGCAGGGCGTTCTGGGGATTAGCCATAGATGCCATAAAAATATAATGGAGGATTCATTTAAGATCCTCGATAATTATTATTCGGAGTGGTCAGGTAAGCCAGAATTGGAGTATAAGCATGAGGAAGGAGATGCACCTGAGGTCTGGCAACTTTCAAGTGAGGTTGCTGAGGCAAAAAGAACGGCATGGATAGCACGATCCTCTATCAATGATAAGAAAACAGTTTTAATACTAGTTCCAAAGAAAGATTTTTTTCCTCTAATTACAAAAGAGCTCGCTTACTGTGGAGTAGCATATGATTGTACGGAAAGCTTTTTGCCTAAACGAATAGAGATAATCAAACGCTTATTTGCTTGGATAAAAAATCCAAATGCGAACTTTCTAACAAGGCGTGTCATTGAAGACCTTATAAATGACGGTATCGCTAAGGTGCCCGGAGCAAAGAAGGATTCAAGGTGTACAGCCGATACAATAAGAAAGCGCATTGATGAGGAGACAAAGATAGCGCGATTATGGGAGTCTGTAAATAATAGGAATTCCCTCTTTTCAGTAATTAAGTCTCTCGATATTCCTGCTTCCACTCTCACTCAAATACGCGATTCTCTTCTTAAAATATTAGATCTTTATAATGACTATAAAGGGGATAAGCGCGGAGACTTTCTCAAACAACTATCTCTTATAACCGGGATTTGGATAAATCCAGCACAACTAGAAGAGGATATCTCTTCTGTTATAGATCTTCTTCAACCGCAACACCCCACGAGCTCTGGTTTGGCTAAATTGAGGACAATGCGAAAGGCAAAAGGACTTGAGGAGGACGTAGTAATCGTAGTTGGATTGGAAAGTGATATAATGCCTGACCCAAGGGCCACTGACAAAATCGAAGAAGCACGGTTATTCTATGTTTCTTTGACACGGGCAAATCAGAACTTATATTTATTTCACGCATGCAGAAGGCCCCGTAACATTTCATATGGAGATACCTTAACAAATAAAAAGAGGTCTGAATTCCTCGACGCTATCGGGAGAGTTAGTGCATTCAAGACGGCATAAAATGAAGGGTTTAAAATAAAATATAATTTAAAGGCATTCCTTAAAACCAGCTCGCAAACAACGGCTCATCGCCTGTTTCTATCGCTCTCTTTACGAGGGCGAGGGCGGTTTTGTAGCTAGCTTCCAAACCCGGCTCTTTGCCCGTCTTGATATCTCAATCAAAGCGGAGCGCACTTTATGAGCTTGATAATTATTTTGTATAATATGGAGATCGTTCTATTGGAGTGTACCGATGCCTACCGAAGCAGATTGCCTTGAAATGACTAAGAGAATCGAGGATTCATTATCAGTCCTCCACACAAGCAGATTATTCTATCGCGAGTTTCTGAATATAATAAAATCGAATCCCCGTTTGTTAGAATTAGAACGAAATCATTTCCTAATTTGGATCGCGGACAATTACCTTTATAGCGCGGCAATGTCTTTAAGGAGAATACTTGATACAGGCAAGGGCCATATCTCGATATATAAATTATTTGATGCCTTGGAGGTCAATAAGCATCTATTAACGAAAACCAGCTATATGACTCGTTTTACCGCTGACTGCACAGATAGTGTTTTGGCTAAAATATGCTTTGCGAAGTTAGCCGAATATGGTCACGTTGATGGACTGAATCTGCAGATATTAAGAACTCAAATTGAATCGTTTTCTTCAAATTGGGAAAGATTAGAAGACTATGCCAATGAAAGGATTGCACACGAAGCAAGAAATCCCTCTGAAGAGCTTCCGACTGTTTCTGATTTGGATATCTGTATTGATAAAACCACAGAAGTAATGAGATTAATTATTGCATATTTGAAGTTTGCTTCAATTCCGTCTTTTGAGCCTGTCTTTCTGTACGACTGGAAAGAAATATTTTCTTTTCCCTGGATTGAGGATCAATAAGGATAAATCAACAATGGGTTTATCTAGATTGTTATAGGTTAATATTGGTCTAGTAGAGAATATCGGGAAGAACTTTTCTATTAGGGCGAGCTATCCCTTTATGGGTGGGTCGCTGTTTATTTTAATTCGCCGTCAACGAGAATCTGTCGATGATTCATTACCTGATCGATCTTATCATCAAGCAGGTCCGTTAGAGATATTTCGTTGCCCATAATGCGCTTGATGTCTCCAGGCCCGAAAGGAATGATGAGTGCAGTCGCGATCTTAAGCCTAATTTCTTCGATGCAGTTTGGCGTGAAGCCTGACATCGTGAACAGAATGCCTCCGTTTGTCTGCGCTCTGCTTCGCACTCGGGATTCAAGTAATTCAACTACATGCGGCTGAATTGGCTCTGCCCATTTACACGATATCAAGAAGTAGTGAGGTCCTTTATGTATGATGATGTCGTTTTCCTGTCCCTGTGATCTAACTCTTTTAGTGACTTCCCAGCCTTCCCATTCGGCCGTCTCGGCGAGCAGATCTTCGAGCTTATGACCTCTTTGCTGTTCTGTCATGCCTTCTAACTTATCAAGTCTTTCGAAGTCTTCCAGGCGTCTTTTGAGTCTTCGATAATCTATGACTATAGAATTGCCGGCCTGCGTTAATATGTGTCCTTGCATAGGGGATATTTTCACGAGCCCGGTATCGATTACGTAATTATAGTTCTTGTTGAAATCCTGTTCGTTGATGTCCGTTAACCTGAACCATTCTTCCCAGAATTCCATTTCATAATCCGGAGACTTCTCATACGCATCAGCAAGCGCTTCCAGCATCTTTATGCGGACCTTCGTATGTTTATCTATCAAGGCTTCGTCAGCAAGATTGTGCTGTTCAGCGTACATCAAGCCCGCGGAAGTGTTTATTATCACTCCGCCGCCTGCGTACGTCTGGATTAATCCCGCTTCTTCTAATTCATTGAAGGCCCTATCGGCTTCATCTCTATTTATACCGTTTTCCTCTGCGTACTTGTATAAGTTGAAGTAGTCCTTTACTCCCTCTTCAAATGCGCCGTGGTAAGCGCGGCGCAATATCACGTTCTTGATCTCTTCTCTTGTCACTTTTTTGCCAGCGCCTTTTTCAATGCCTTCAATCTCGTCTCAATATTCTTTATCAGGGCAACATGCTCTTTCTTTGTCCTGTACCAAAGGAATTGCATGTGGCGCTTGGATTTCTTCAGCTTCTTTAAATCTGCACGGATTTGCCTGAGTTCAAGTTTCAGCTTGTCAGGCTTGGGGGCAGATTTCTTTGTCGTCTTTTTTCTCATTATTATTTTTACCTCTAGCATTATTTTATATCAGTTTTTTGATTTTTAGCAATTAAGTAGATATGTGAGGCTCGGTTAGTCCCCTCCTAAAAGAGACTGTCCACTAAGGAGCTATAAAAGGTGGGCGAGCGAAAGCTGCCCATCAAAAAAGTAAAGTTGCATTCCTTTATAGTTCACAAATATTGCTCCTCTCCGTTTGTGCTGTTTTCGCTGTTATTGCCGTTTCCGTTCCTCAAGAGGTAAATCTTCCTATTGATGAAACTCTCAAATAAACTTTGTGCGTGAATCCTGTTGCTCTCGTAGATTCTGCAAGCGACTGCTGTTATTGCGTCCAAATTGTTGTTGTAGGGCGATGTAAATCTCGCAATAATCTTCTCGGCTGTTTTGAATGCTCTCTGCATAACAGCCTCATTTTTTGCCTCAATAATTTCTTGGAGTGACTTTTCTTCCTGCTCAGTTATCCCTTCTTGGCTCCAGTTCCTTCCTACTCTAAAGTTCTTCACAAAACTTAAGGTTTCCATTTTGCTCACCTCTGCTTTGGTTTGCTCGGCTTTGCTTGAAACAAAACCGTGCTATTGAGACAATTTTATCGAGCGGAGCGATTTGCTTCAAAGCCGTCCTTTCTGCGTAAAATACGCGAGGCAATTTATATCTTGAAAGTGATATATCCGAGCCAAGATTTATTCCAGAAAGGGAAAAGGAGAATTTAGAAGCCGAACGAAAGTGAGGATTCTTAATCTCCTTTCCAGGCGAACATATGTAATATGCCGCAAGCCAGCCCTTTGGGGTGGGTTGCCTGATGCGCCGGGCTGGCGATGGGTGAAGCGTGATAAATGTGTTAGGAGCTTCACCGAAGTCTGCGGGTGCTGCTTCAATTTCGTGATAGGAGAGCAGCACCGAAACGCCGAAGCCCGACGCTTTGGTTGCTATTTTGATTATAAGAATTTGCTTTTTCGCGCTGCACGACCCTCCTTCTCATTAAGCTCGGAATCGATACCGTCCATCGCGTAAAAATGATAATTCCGGCCGTGGATCGATATCAAGAATAAACAAATTGCCGCAAAGCAGGTCTTCCGGCTGTATCTTCAACCGGAGTTGACGATCGAGCGGGAGAATGGAAACGGCCGGGAACGAGCAGGCGAAGTGCCCCTGTTATAAAGAATAGCTAAGCCGGGTGAGCCTCGAACGTTTCCCGCATTTTCCCGAAGATATATAAGGCCTCGTGGCAATTTTCTGGGTCTCTCGGCCAAACACTTTCATTTAGACCCTAAATATGGCTCTCGCCCTTCAATCCTGATTGGCTTTGATTTTTCCCCCTCAATCTTGAGTCTAAAAATTGGAAAAAAAGTTAGCTAAATAATTTCTTATCTATATTATAGCTCGGTCCGACCCCAATCTCCAATCTAACCCGCGACCTTCACGAACCGGCGGGTGCTGATAATGAAGTCCG
>Ga0315274_10006257_pt1 | contig 17359 bp, 12 predicted proteins | sample YL17G02_20_MG_FD_203700 | JGI IMG/M metagenome (GOLD analysis project Ga0315274, IMG submission 203700) | Sediment microbial communities from Yellowstone Lake, YNP, Wyoming, USA - YL17G02_20 | ecosystem: Environmental > Aquatic > Freshwater > Lake > Sediment | place: USA: Wyoming | collected...
CCTGTCGCTTCACCGTCTGACCGTGTGGCGGACACGACGGGAGGATCTGGCAGCGAGATTATCTTGTCAACCAGGGCGGGCACTTCTTCGAGGCAATACACCATCTCTATTGCCTGGGCCATTATGTTGAAAAGTGGGTTCGTCTTCCATCTCGGCCCGTAGTATTTCCCAAAACACTTTCCGGTTTCGCCGGTCAGTCTTTCACCCAGCAAGTTCGCTCTTGCAAGTGCACCGACCGAGAAAGGTTTTCCCTTGTAAAGCGACCGCTTCGCGAACGAATGAGGCACAACTCTCTCGTTGGTCAACTTCTTGTAGTCTTCTATGCTCAGCTCTTCCTTCGATGAGAGGAGAACCGTGTCGCCGACAAATCCGAATTTACCGTCTTCGGGGTTGCAGGCGACGTAGAGCGTGTCTGACTCAAAGAAGTCAGGTAGAGAGAACGAACCGACAAGGTCAACAGCCGTGAGGGCCTGGGGAAGCAGTTCTTCTGCCAGTTTCTTGATCTCTATCAATTGCTCTCTGGAGGGGAATCGGCCAAAACCGCCTATGATGGGATTCTCACCGTGTATCATTCTGTCCGATGTCGTGGCCATTATCAGATTGCCGAATTTTTTTATCTTGAGAGCGAGTCCCACTTCATTCTTGAAGTCATCTAGCAGTGCAATCGCAGAGGGACGATTCACAAGGTCCGGCAGCGAGAGAAAGAAAATATGGAGGGAGTGGCTCTCTATCATTTCACCAAGATGCATCAGTGTTCGAGTGAGCTGAGTCTTGGCAGGAACCTTTATTCCCAAAGCTCTCTCCATGGCTCTCAGGGCGGAATAGCGGTGAGACAACGTGCATATCGCGCAAATCCGGCAGACCAGACTCACGTCTTCTGCGGGCGTTTTTCCAATGGTCAAGCTCTCTATCAGCCGCGGTCCCTCGAAGACGTTGAACATTACGTTCTTTACTCTTCTGCCTTCCATTTCGACCAGAATGCCGCCGTGTCCTTCTACCCTGGCCAACGCTTCAATCTCGATCTTCATTTTTATTCTCCCAGTTGAACATTCCTTCTCTGAGCCACTTATTCTTCTCTATCTGTAGGCTATTTCACTTCTCCGAGTTGTTTCAGTTGTTCAACGATCTTCTTGCCGCCGAAGTTTCTCATTCTTGCCTTTATGTCCTCGGGTTTGAATCCCTTTTCCAGAAGAAGGTGATACTGAGCGAGAAGATTCGCCTCTTCGTAAGGCCCCCAGCAACCCACACAGGGGATATTGTAAGTAGGACATGCTGCACCGCATCCGGCAGCGGTCAGGGGACCGAGGCAAAGCATGTTTTTTACCAGCAAGCACTGGTTCTCTTTCCACTTGCATTCCATACAGACCGGGAATCCGTATAGTTCCGGGTTGTTGCCGTTGATAATACGCGTAAAGGCAGGGAAGAATTGCTGAGCGTCGATTGGGCATCCCGGGATATAGCCGTCGACCTTGACGAAATCATCAATCGGTCTGGATTCGAAAGCCTTGCCGACGGAGATCTTGTCCTGCCCATACACTTTCTTGAACCTCTCTTCCCATCCTCCGAGCCCCAGCTTCATTGCCTGGATTCCGCCGAAACAGGCACATATGCCGATGGCGAAGACCTTCTTGCTTCTCGACGCTATCTCAATCAGCTTTTCCTTTTGCTCCTCAGTGGTGATAGAGCCTTCTATCAGGGCCACGTCCAGTTTTTCCTCCACGTTGTCTCGCTTTGCCATCAGGAAGGACGAGACGTTTACCACCGTGAAGAAATCAACCAGTTCGTCCTCTGAATGAATGATCGCCAGGGCGTCACCGGCGCAGCCGGTGAATTCGTAAATTCCAACTTTCAAATCGGTTCGTCTCATAACGTCTCCCTAGATTAGCTCTCTCATGTGAAGAACGTCCCAGTAAGAGAAGACCGGACCGTCGAGACATGTATATATGTAGTCGATCGCGCAGTGTCCGCATTTGCCAGTCCCGCATTTCATCCTGCGCTCCAGAGTCATCAGAATCTGATGCTTTGGAATGTTGAGCTTGAGAAGTTCCGCAATCACAAAGTTATACATGACCGGAGGGCCGCATACTACTGCGTACGTATTGTCGGGGTTGACGTCCTTCACCTCGTCAAAAAGGCAGGTGACCAATCCGACGCGGGCGGGCCATTTACCTGTATCGTCTGCGTCGACCGAGAGGTGACACGATAGATCGTCTCTCTCGCACAAGCTGAAGAATTCATCCCGAAATAGCATTTCGGCGGGCTTCTTGGCCCCGTGAAGGAAGTAGACCTTTCCAAACAGCTCCCTGTTATCCAACACGTAAAGCAGTAAAGAACGCAGGGGCGCAGCACCCATGCCGCCGACAACGAATATCAGATCGTGGCCGACCATCTTGTCCACAGGGAAGCCATTCCCGTAAGGTCCTCTCACTCCGATATTGGAATTCTCCTTCAGTCTGAACAGGGCCTCCGTGACACTTCCCATTTTTCTTATGCAGAATTCAAACAATCCGGGTCGTGACGGAGAGGAAGAAACGCAGAACGGAGCTTCTCCGGTTCCGATTACCGAGACCATCATGAACTGCCCAGGCAGATACTTTATCGAGAAGGCCTTGCCGGCATCAAGAGGTCTAACCTGGAAGAGTCGCACGTCGTCCGTAAGATTGTACCTTCGGACGATCCGCATCAACTCGGGCAAAAAGGGATTACATTCTGTTTGTCGAGCATATTCGATGCTTTTCATTACTCCTCCTTCTTTAAGGCGAGTCTTTTCCAGAAGGCGTCAACAGGTTCGCCTCTCAATGCTTGGGCTACAGTCTCGACATTTATGCTCACCGGGCAGGTAAGGATGCATCTCCCGCAGCCGACACACGCGTACTTCCCGAAGGCCGATATGAACGCCTGGAGTTTATGCGTGTACCAGAGTTTCAGGCGGTCTGATCTTTTCGCGCGGAAATTGTGCCCGCCGGCGACGAGCGAGTACTCGCGGAGCATGCAAGAATCCCAGAACCTTCTTCTTTCACCCTCGTCGTTGTGGACGTAGAAATGATCGGAGACGTTGTAGCAGTTGCAGGTCGGACAAACCATGGAGCACGAAGCGCAGGATAGACAACTCAGCGCAAGCTCTTCCCACAAGGCGTCGTTGTATTTGAGCTCCATGAGGTCGGCCAGTGCAGTGAAAGGAATGTCGAGCTTGAACTGGCCGTCGCGCCAGTTCTTCCAATCGATAAACTTCTGTATGTGCTTAACCTCGAGCTTTTCTTCAAACAGCTCTGGCTTGAGTCTGAAGAGATCGTCTCCTTTACTCGAGCCAATCCACATGAGGAAGAAATCCCCAAGATCAGTCAGGAACAGGTCAAAGCCTTCCTCGATAATGTGCGTGCGGGTAGAAAGGCAGAAGCATTTGTCATCCGGTATGCAAGAGTGTCCTATGATTATCGTGTTCTCTCTTCTGGCAAGCCAGTAAGGGTCCGGGTATTCGCGCATAAAAAGCTTGTCAAGAATCAGGATGCCATGGATGTCGCAGGGATGAAGGCCCAGGACGATCTTGGGAGTAATTCCGGAGAAATCCTCGAGGTACCCGTGTTCGCCAAACTTGAACATATTGAAATTGGCTGGATGGAAGAACACCTTGGGCGGGATGATGGTCCGCGTCGCATCTAGTGCCAGCTCGGAGAATCCATTCACCTTTTTGTAGTTGTAACTCTCCATTTTTGTTGCGGGGCCGTACATCTCGATATTTCTCTCATCGTTTTTTACCGGTCCCCAGATTTCCCCTTTCTGCTTGATGACGTCAACGAACTGCGGCAACTTTTCTTTAGCGATTTTTGCGACTTTCATTCTCTCTCCTCATACCTCTGTCAAGAGACAAGAACGTCGGCGGCCGACTCGAGACGAGGATGGCCGGATGCCAAGTGTGGGCTAGGCAAAACGAACTGATGTAACGACGGGAAAATTCTCATGAAAACAACTTCCTTACTAAACTCCAAGACCAAGTATGATAACCCCTGGACGGTGATTTTGCAAGCAACTCTTGGGGCGTGAAGAGGAGACTGGCAGTTGACGTCTCGAATTCTCGCATCGAGCGCGGCCGGGCGAATGGGAAAAGCCAAGGGCTCACAACGGCAAAATAGGACATTCTTACTTTGCCAAGAATAGGACATTCTAATATTGCTAGTACACGGACGATGTCGCCACTTGCTTTCTGTCGCTCTATTGTGAGAAGCTTTTCAGGAAGCTGCGAGCGTGTCAGACAGGAAAGGCGCGGCTTGGCCGTCCTAAAGCTCGACTATGTTACTGCGCAGCGAACGTGACTCTATGGCCAGAAGAAATCAGCAAGCAATCGCGCAAGAACGGTTGTGTAAAGCGCAGATCCAGGTGCAGTTTTCAAAATATGACTCATGGATCGAGAGTAAGGAGGTCAATTAGGCAATGAAAAGAGGAATTGGATTTAGCGAGGCACGCGCCTTTGTCCTTATCTTGCTGCTCTCTGCCGCCGTTTTCTCATGTCTTTACGCCTACGCTTATCCCGCAGTTTCGACCGGCCTCGCTGCCGAGATTGAGGAATTCGAACTGGTCGAGAGCGTTCCCGTTGAGACCAACCTGGACAACACGGATATACGGAATACTCACGAAGTCTGGCTGGAAATGATCGAGGGTGCAACGAAAACCCTGGAGTTTGAAGAGTTCTATGTTTCGGACGCCCCAGGCGAACCACTGGAGGAGATTCTGAACGCAATCGTTGACGCGGCACAAAGAGGCGTTCGCGTTCGTTTCGTCGTTGATTCCAGGATGTACCAAACCTACCCTGAACGACTCGACTGGCTTTCTGAAGAAACGAACGTAGAAGTGCGAAAGATAGACATGGCGAGCATCGGCGGAGGCGTGATGCACGCAAAGTACTTTGTCGTGGACGGAATGCAAACCTTTCTCGGAAGCCAGAATTTCGATTGGCGTGCTCTCAAACATATTCACGAGATAGGGTGCAGGGTGCGAAGCAAAGAGCTTGCCAGGGTTTTCTCTGATCTCTTTGAGCTCGATTGGAAATTGGCTGGACGTTCCTGGAACGTAGGAGCCGTCGATGGGAGGGCTTCTCAGACCGTGACAACGCGGGTTTCTGGCGCCAGCGGAGCGCGCAGGGTCAATTCGCGCGACAAGGCGGAAATCGGTCGGACGGTGCAACAGAAGTACATGGTTCACAAGAAGTACCGGGTGCCGCTCAAAGGGTGTGTAGACGTACCATACCGGCACGGGACAAACCTCTCGAGGGAGAGCCGCAAAGAAAGCGTAGAGGTCTGGCCTGTTTACAGCCCGGTGGGCTTCATTCCTGACGAGAGATTGTGGGACGAGCAGAGAATAGTGACGCTCATCGACAGCGCCGAACAAGAAGTAGACATTCAACTTCTTACCTACTCTGCCATTTCCGGGAAGGAGCATTATCCCAAACTTGACAATGCACTGCGAAGCGCTGCCGCACGCGGCGTCACAGTAAAACTCCTTGTGTCGGATTGGGCAAAGGGACATCCGCAGATAGATTGTCTAAAGAGCCTTGGCGTCATTCCAAACATACAGCTTAAACTGAGCACAATACCCCAGTGGTCGGGTGGTTTCGTCCCCTACGCCCGCGTAGAGCACTGTAAGTACATGGTCGTGGACGGGAAAGATTCTTGGATCGGGTCAAGCAACTGGGAGAAGGGCTATTTCCATGACTCCAGGAACGTGGGGCTTGTCGTGAAGAGTAAGGCCGTAGCGGAAATGCTTCGCGAGGTTTTCTACAAGAGCTGGGACAGCGAGTATGCGTACGCGATCAGACCCGAGATGGAATACGTGCCTCCCGAGAGAGGGGAATAGCCGGTCGTCAGACATTGTGTGCATTTTCGACTTACCATCACGTTTTTACTGACCCTTGCCAAAAGGGCGCAAACGTGCTATAGTTAATATGTTGTAATGAGCTAAGACAAGCTGTCTCCGACCCGTCTGCGTTCCGGTTTCTTGCGAGCACCTGCACGAGCTGCTGACAGCTACAGAATCCCTTGTCGGTTCTCCCCTTACTAAGGAGGCGCGTCATGAGAACGTGCCGAAGGAGACCCGCACCCTCTTGCTCTGCGTGCCCGAATCTCCTTTCGCGTTCGTCGCCCTTCACAAAGTTACTGACAACCCGTTCCTCATTACGTGCCTACGCCAGAGTCAAAGAGTGGGACAGAGTTGAGTCAACGCTCCGGCGAGTAGCCTTGGGCGCAGTCACCTGTCTACGCTGGAGTCAACGACTGTGGCATAACGGAGTCAACGCTCTGGCGAGTAGCCTTGAGCGCTACTACGAGGTGAGTTGAAATGAAAGAGGTCTTGATGGTCTTGATCGTTGTCCTGGTTGCAGCCGTCAGCATCGCAACCATTGCCGGTGCCCGGGAGCTCGAACGAAAAATCATCGTGCCCGATGACATGTTCAGCAAAGCCGACCATGTAGGCACCGTCGGTGCAATAAGCAGCGTCTTCGGTGTGTGCCAGGCGACAGGCGATACGTTCTACTACGGCGGAACCGTGATGGGACCCGGCGGTGTTCCATATGCCGGCGAGCCTATAGGTTCGGGCTGGACCAACCGGAATATGTGGACGTGGAGCGCAGACGGGTTCAACGGAATTCCTCACAGCGGTCTCAACATGGACGGCTGGGTAGGGGTTGATAATACCACGCAGTCGGAGGACTACTTCCACGTTGTCGACAACGTCACGCTTGGTGCTAGTTGCGTCATCGCCGGCACCAGGTCTCTTTTCTGCGGTGTCAGTAATCAGCAGAGTAGGGATCTGTGCTACGCTGACCAGAATGGAACCGGTTACGGCAACAATTGGCGTCAGACAGTGGTGACAAAGAGCTACACCTACAATGCCGGCAACCAGATTACCCTTGGCTATTCATACAAAAATCAAAGCGAAGCCGGGTATGACTTCACGGATGTGATATTGCAGACTTATGACACGGCGGGTGGTAAGTGGGTCGATCTTTCTACGTTGGCTTCGTATACCGACTTCTTGAACGGATCTGCCTCTATAGATGTCGATTCGTACCTGGCGGGCAAGACCCCTCCGGTCCAGTTTCGCATCAAGTTCGCCTTCGAAAGCGACGGCGGCTACTCTGACGAGGACGGCTACATCGACATTAAGACGACCTGTGGCGCTTTCCTGCTAGACGGCTACTCACTCAGCGGTGACGTGAGCGACACCGAAGACTTTGAGAACGTGGCAATAGGCGGTCTTCCGGCAGGTTGGGAGAAACTCGCGGGAGGTGTCGGCAATTTTGTGAGAGTCGAGCACCTGAATGATCAAGCGATCGGACTCGATCAGGATCCTTGCGTGGCAGCAGTTCCTGGACTTTGTGAGATGGCCGACAGCGTGATCGTCATGTACGATCCCTCTGCCCCTCCCAACTACCCCCACCCTTGTTATCAGGATAACTATGCCGTTTCGCCGGTCATAGATTTCTCAAACCACCCCGGTCTAGCCGGCAAGCTCTTTCAGTTTGAGAGATTCGGCAACTTGCCGTTGTCCTCGGGTTCCGGAGATTACGTGTTCATCTACTGGCGGATCAGATACACGCCTAAGTGCTCCCCGGGCACTTGGACTGAGTGGGTTAATAACAACTACGTCCTCTACACTCCCGAGGGTACAAGCTGTAACACACTCTCGTTTGATGTTTCCTCATATATGCCTTGGAATGCGCAGCAGGCCCAGCTGGCGCTGGGGGTGCTAAATGATTGCTGTGGCTGGGTTGATTGGGGAATGGAATGCTCTTACGTGAACAACATCACTCCCTACTACGACAATGTCACTTTTGCCACGTATGGGTCGGAGGAAGCTCCTTACATTAGCATGCGAGTGTTCGACTACTGGCAGGACCAGTTCGCCGAGGACGGGACGCTCAATCCAACAAGCACCGCCGACAGCAGGACACCGAATTATCTGAGCAACCTCTATCCCCCCATCTACGGAGACACGCTGACCTGCCGTGGCGATGCCGACAGCATGGAAGTATACTTCGTGTTCCGTTTGGCAAAGGTCGGACCCCGGCAGCCAATGACACATCCTTTCTTCACCACGTGGTTTCCTTACACTGCCCGCGGCGGTTGGTTTGAGGCGAGGATGGACACTTCAGAGATTACAAATGCCTGGGGCACGGCCACAGCCCCGTATCCTGGTCGTTGGATGTGCGCATTCCATGAGCAGGATTTGATTACACTCGCCAATGGTTTGGCTGAAAACACGGAGGTTCTGCCAAACAACCTCTTTGTGCCTGGCACCAGGATTGAATATTTCGTCAAGTCGAGGTATTTGGGCTCGGCCCTCTGGTTCATGCTTCCCGACACCACCGGCGGCAAGTACGAAGAGTTTGAGATTCTTCCGATGATGCGCGACGACGGTGCGGGAGGACTCGAGTGGCCTTGTCTGATTGTGGCTGATCATTTTGGCGGGATGGGCAACTGGTCTGAAAGGAACTCAGACAGGATTGCGCGGCATCTCAGGGCGAACAACTTTGATTTTGACATGTTCAATAAACTCGGTCCCGTGAGTGATCTCAGGAATGGCATTGGTCGTACGGCGGCGAATCCCGGCCAGACAGGTGGCCCCGGGACTCTCAAGTACAACTGGGGTCCCGGTGCTACGCTTGCCCAGTTCCTTGCGTACACGCATTGCATATTGAACGCCGGTCCACAGCTCAACAACAGCATGAACCAGTCGGATGTTGACATGGTCAATAGCTGGCTCAACCTGTACTCATCAAGCGGCCGTTTCAAGTTCTTCTGGTTGAGTGGAAACCAGGTGGCAAGGTGGCTGAATTCGTACGGGAAGGCGTTTCTGAACAACACTCTGGGCGCTACCTACGTTCACAGGAACTACGCCGAACAGAACAGTGATCGCACCTACTGTTTGCCGGCGAACGGTATTGCTGCTGGGCGGATTGTCTGCGGAGAGCCGGAGTCATACGTGATTCGAGCCAACGGTTGCCCCAGAGCGGTATTGGGTCCTTCTGTACTTGGCGTTTCAACAACCCAGGGCCCCAGCGGAGTTGCTGAGATTGAGTATGACTCTCAACCGACGAAGCGGTACGCGGCCGTGAGTAATCTCGTCAACGTGGTTGGTGGTGCGAACTACAAGACCTTCACCGAGGGTTATGATTTTTGTCTTATGCGGACGAATGGTTCCCAGGGACCGCTTGCCTGCGGTACGGACGATTTCCTGACGGCGTGGTTGGGCTCCATCCTTGGTTGGGGTAACTACAATGCCGGCACTGCGTGCAACGCTAGTGGTCCCATCTCCGTAGATGACGGCGGCACGTCGCCCCCACTTCCTGTTACTTCGCTCCGTCAAGCGTTTCCCAATCCGATGAACCCCGTTGCCAGGATCAGGTACACGGTAGGGACATCAGGGATGGTGTGGTTGAGGATATATGATGTGAGTGGTCGCGTGATCAGGACGCTCGTGGCGGAGACCAGGGAAGCGAGGCGGGAACCATACGAGGTTAGCTGGGACGGGACGGACGATCGAGGGGAGAGGGTCTCCAGCGGAGTGTTTTTCTACCAGCTTGAGACTAGCGGTTACAGGAGTGCCAAGAAGATAGTCATTGTCCAGTAACGTGCGCTCGCCGTCACCTGATCTGCGGAATAATTATCTAAGCCGTCACCTGACTCCGTAATACCGACGGGGTGAGACTGTGACGACAATCAGCGACACCCGTAACAACCTGTTCCTTCGCCCCCCTTAGGTCACCTTGCGTAATACACTCTCAGCGGTAGAGTGCCTTTATGCGACCCCAGGTCGGGTCTTGCTTGACGACACCTATGGCCCACCCGCCGCACGGGCTCTGCGATGACTCTCCAAGCCCTAGCGGATACAACTGCCCTGTTTCCACTGTCACCCAGACTTCTCCGAAGACCTCGCCCGTCTGTGCGTCCAGCACCCGCACGAGATACGTCCCGGGTGTAACGTCCACTATGGTCGTCGAGAGGTCGAAGCAGCAATCGCAGTGGCACGGTCCGACCGAGAAGGTCTCAGTTTCGAGCAGGTTCAACGTATCCTGTGCAGGAACCAGATCAAACTGAATTGTTGCACAACAGTTCCATTGAGCCTGATTGTGATACACCTGGATGGTGTTTCCGATTGCCTGGGCCCTCACGGTGTCACTACAGGGCGGTTCGCCTCCCTGGGCAGCAATACTGAAGACCAGCAAAGAGGAGACAACCAGAAAAACAGCAAGGGTTTCCTTCCCCATGTTTCTCACCCTCTTTCTCTTAGGCAGGAGAAAACGCCAATGGCAAGGGCATCTTTACCTACTAAATGCTAACAACCGTACGACAACAAAGTCAAGTTCAAAATTGCGCGTCAGAATCGTGGCGATGTGAATAGTCTATTCTCTTGCAGTTTGATGAGTTGGGAGCGGCTAGATTCAGATCTAAAAGTCAATGGAATGAGACATTTCTGTTTTTCCCACGAATGGCATGTTCTTGATCTTGCGGATAAACTCCTGCGGACACACTCGCAATCTTGCTGATACACCCACAGCTAACAGCGACGGTCAAGATATCATGACAAGCAAGAAGTACGACAAGCAAAAAGTGCTGACAAGCAAAAAGCACTTGACCGAATGGGGATTGGATGGTATAATGTCAAGGTCTTGGATTCCACGCTGAAAACATTTTCACCCACTTGGCATCCAGACAGCTATCTGCTCTTTTTAACCTACCGTGGCGAATCTACGAGGAGGAGGTGTATCAATGAAGCTTGCTATCGTCGTTTTGGCTCTGTGTTTTGGCGTTCTCTGCATGGCTCTGCCCGTGAGTGCGGCATTGGTATGGAGTGCGTTCAACAACTTTAACTACTCCTATACCGTAACCCCGGCTGCTGGGGAAGCCATAAAGGACTTCCATGTCTACGCTGGAGTCAACGAGTGGGACATAACGCACTATCAAAACTTGATCATGCCGCCGGGCTGGAACTTCACGGTAACGCAGCTCCCGGCCGCAGTTGCGCTTACATGGTGGACCACAGGTGCCCCGCTGCCGGTTGGAGTTGCGTCTGCGTTTGGTTTCACGCATTACTGCGCTCCGTGCTGCCATTCATGGATTGTGACTGGTACGGGTACGTCCAGTCCCTACGATCCACCGCTTGATGGGTCTTGGAACCATCCTGAGGAACCGTGCAACATTCCGCCGGATTTTTCGGACTATTGTCACGGGCCGGGCCTGGTCGTTGCTCCCATTTATCCTGAGCAGACGCCAGTTGGTGACTCGACCTGGGGCCGTATCAAGACACTTTATCGCTAGTCTTGAGTCGTACCTAACGGGCCGAAAAGTAAAGGGGTGAGAAGCTTGTGAAGCTTGTCACCCCTTCCATGAGGAGGAGGTGTATCAATGAGATTTGTTACAGTCGTTCTTCTAGCTCTCTGCTTTGGCGTGCTCAGTATGGTTCTGCCTGCGAGCGCGGCGAATGTAACGAGTTCGTACAGTAACTTTGTCTATTCGTACACTGTTACCCCCGCTCAGGGTGAAGCCATAAAGGACTTCCATGTGTACGCTGGCGTGAACGAGTGCGCCCACGCGTTCACCAATATCGTAATGCCACCCGGTTGGAACTTCGTGAAGAATGCGCTTCCGACCCAGTGCGTCATAACGTGGTGGACGACAGGTGACCCGCTGCCGGTTGGGGTCGCGGCTGCGTTCGGTTACAAGCACTATTGCGCTCCGTGCTGCCATTCATGGTTTGTGACTGGTACGGGTACGTCCAGTCCCTTTGATCCGCCGCTTGACGGATCCTGGAACCATCTGAGCGAGCCCTGCAACATCCCTTCCCCGTTTAATGATCAGTGCGGCGGGGGCGGGCTGGTCGTTGCTCCGATCTATCCGCAGCAAACGCCGGTGGACACTGGAACATGGGGTCGAATTAAGGTTCTCTATCGTTAGTTTTTGTTTGCACTGGATGGAATACACAAGAAGGGGTGAGAGGCTCTACCAGTTTCTCACCCCTTCAGTATTTCGAGATGTTCTAGTATCTTTGAAGCGCTAGTGAGCTCTTCGCGTCACGAGTGCGTTCAGTGAGTTCAGTTCATGGTTCGGCGAGCTCACACAAAGCTCTCTAGTTTGTTATTGCACGATGCCCTTGAAACGCGCAGTTTCGCCCCAGCCGCTCAGCCAGCGAAGCACCACGTCTTCACTTTTTGGGCGCCCCAGATTCGACCAGCTCCGCTTCGGACTCTTTCTCGGGCAAGTTTTCCCACGAGAACAATCCCTCGATCTCGTGCAGTATCTGCTCGTCATTGAAATTGTCAGCCTCGATGGCTCCGGCCGGGCATCCGGCCGCACAAGTACCGCAACCGTGGCAGAGCGTCTCGTCTACGGCTACCGTCTGAGGCTCGCCGTCCATCGATATTGCCTGGTAAGGGCAAATGCTGACGCACGTCAGGCACTTGCTGCACATATCCGCGTCTATGTGTGCACCCACCGCTTCCAGTAACGCGTTCTTTCGATTCAGTAGCGTGATGGCCCCGCTTGCTGCCGCAGAAGCCTGTGACACCGTGTAAGGAATGTCCTTTGGCCCCGCGCATGTTCCTGCTATGAAAATGCAGTTGTTGGAAGTGCCGAACGGGTTGAGCTTAGGATGCTGTTCAATAAAGAAACCGGCCTTGTTTCGCGAAATACCGAAAAGCCTTCCGATCTCTCCCGAGTCTTTTTGAGACTCCAGACCGTTCGCAAGAATCACCATGTCCACGGGTATACGACGTATTACACCCGTCAGGGTGTCTTCGGCTTGAATGATTAGCTTGCCTTGCTCGGACGCGTCGCGGGCGTCTTTGGTCACGCCAGCCACCTTGCCGCGCACGAACCGCACACCCTCGTTGAGCAATCTGTCGTAAAACTCCTCGTAGCCCTTGCCCGCGCAGCGCATGTCTATATAGAAGTTGTAAATCCTTGCGTGCGTGTGCTCGTGAAGAAGGTGAGCAAACTTGAGCGAGTACATGCAACAGACTTCGGAACAATAGACATTGTACCGCTGATCTCTGCTGCCGGTGCAGTGGATGATTGCAATCGATTCGGGCTCTTTTCCCTCCGAAGTGCGAACCTTTCCCTGGCTGAACCCGCTTGCGTTAACCATCCGCTCGAATTCGAGAGAGCTGTACACATCAGGATACTTGCCGTAACCATACTGGGGCATTCTCGACGCATCGAATACCTGATGGCCTGTGGCGAGGATGATTGCACCAACGTCCACTTCCTCGACCCCGTCCTGTTGCTCGAAGTCGATGGCACTCCTCTTGCAAAGCTTCTCGCAGGCTCGGCATTTACCGTTCTTGAAATACGTACACGCCGCCCGGTCGATTACGGGCTTGTTAGGTACCGCTTGAGCGAAAAGGGTGTAGATTGCTCTGCGTTGGCCACGCCCCTGTTCGAATTCGTTGGGTACCTTTGCCGGGCACTTTTCCTGGCATATGCCGCATCCGTTACATTTCTCAAAGTTAACGTACGCGGCCTTGTGTCTGATTTTTGCCTTCATGTTCCCGGCATATCCGCTGATGCCCTCGACCTCGCTGTAGGCAAAGAGCTTTATGTTGGGATGCTGGCCGACGGCGACCATCTTGGGAGTGAGGATGCAAGCAGAGCAGTCCAGGGTCGGAAACGTCTTGTCCAGCATGGCCATGTGGCCGCCTATGGACTGGTTGCGTTCTACCAGATACACTTTGTAGCCCGCGTCTGCGCACTGAAGAGCAGCCTGTATGCCGGCGATACCGCCCCCGACAACGAGAACCGACTGGATAACCGGCACCTCGCGCTCAGCGAGAGGTCGCAGGTAGCGGACTTTGCCCACCGTTCCAGCCACGATTGCCTTTGCTTTCTCAGTTGCCGCGACGGGATCCTCAGTAACCCAGGAGCAGTGCTCCCGTATGTTCGCCATCTGCATTCTGTAATGGTTCAGGCCTGCAGAGGCACACGTGCCGCGAAAAGTCTTTTCGTGCATCAGAGGCGAACACGCTGCGACGACGACTGCATTGAGGTTCTTTTCCCGGATGTCCTGCCGAATGAGCTCCTGTCCAGGGTCAGAACACATGAACTGATATTCTCTGGATACGACCACGTTCGGCAGATTCTTTGACATTTCTGCGACCGCTTTTACGTCCACCTTTCCTGCGATGTTTGAACCGCAGTGACAGACATACACTCCAATTCGAGGCGCCATCGTTTATCCCCCTATCGCTGCCGGTGCCCTTTGTTTTTGCATATTTGTAATTGTCTTTGCCACGCCCGGAATGATCGAGCGCGAAAGCCCAAGCTCTCGGGGCGCTATGCCCATCGCCAACCCGATCATCTGAGTGATACTCAGTATGGGTAACTCGTTTTTCCCGGCGAAATCACTATTTCTAAACTGAGCCAGCTCAAGATTGAGCTGGCAAAGAGGACAGGCAGAGACAACAATATCTGCCTTTGCCTCTTTTGTGCTTCTGAGAATCTGCCTGCTCATGTCCAGGCCGACGTTCTTGCGCGTGGCCATCAGCGCACCGCTGCAGCAAGCAGTCTTGAGCTCAAAGGGTGCGGCTTCCGCCCCAAGCGCTTCGATCAACTTTTCCATGTTTTGCGGGTTGTAGGCGTCCTCCCTTTCCGCATACGGACGCACTATTTGGCAACCGTAATACGGAGCAATGCGCAATCCAGAGAGGACATTACCCACGTATTTTTGATTACTGACGTATTGCTTGATTCTGTCAACGCCCACCTCGTTTACCAGAAACTCCACGAGGTGACGAACCGTGGTGGTTCCGTTGTAAGTGAGCCCCCCTGCGGCAAGAGCTTCTTTTATCTGCTCGGCGAGCTTGCCTCCCTCCTTGACTACGTTGTTGGCCTTTGTCAACTCGAGCCAACAGCTCGGGCACGGCGTAACCAACTGAAGCCCGCTCGGTTCTGCCAGGGCAAGATTTCTCGCCGCCAGAACCATTGCGAGGACCTTGTTTACCGCAATCACTGAGGTCGAGCCGCAGCAATTCCAGTCCGGCAGTTCTTCCAGCGTAATACCCAGCTTCGAGAAAACTGCGGAAACGGACTCCTCGTAACCTCGAGAAGTTCCTTCCAGAGAACAACCAGGGAAATAGAGATATTTCATGGTAGAACCTATTCCTCCAGTGATAGAGCCTTCTGTACGATCTTGTTGTAAGAGTCTTGATTCTTGACTTTGTGCGGTTGGATCTGCAGGGTTCCAATGCTGAACATCCTAATTCCAACCGGCATCTGCAGCGCCAGGTCCACGGGATGATTGAACATCATGTATCTCAGGAGAAGGATCATCTCGTTCATGCGCCCGTACTTGCAGACCACATCTGTGAACACCCTGTAGAATTTGTGCGCGTCTGCCTCATGAGTCACCATTCCCTCGCGGACGGCCTTTCTCTTCAGGGCATACATGATCTCAGTTATCTTGATCTGTGCCGGGCACCTGACCGTGCACTCGTAGCACGAGGAACACATCCAGGGGGTCAGACTCCCCAATACTTCTTTCCTCATGCCGGCTCGAATCATGGCGAAAATGCGTCGCGGTGGCTCCTCGAGCAATGGGGCCACCGGGCACGTGGCGCTGCACGTTCCGCACTGTAAACAAGAGAGCACGCGCTCCCCCTCCGGGAGCGCGGCTATCTCGTCAAGAAACCCCGTGTCCTGTTGACCTTCAAAAAGCACGCGTTGTTTCATTTGGTACGCCTCTTGTGTTCTAGTTCGATGTCATCTCCTTGAGTATGAACTCTGCCAGAGCTCTCGATGAGCGAGCGTCAAAGACAAGAGCAACACTTTCCTTACCACTTGGTTGAACAGTGAGTGTCTTGATCTTGTGTTCGCCGCTGCCCATTCCCTTCAACAGTTCGCTTCCAGAGGTTACCATCACGCTGCCCGGGATCCTTCCGGCATCCTTGGCCTCGAGGAAGAGGAGCCTGTCGCAAGTCTCCACCTCGTTTATGATGTCTATTACGCTGTAGTTCTTTGCTCCCAGCGTGAAGGTTATCGGATAGCTCTTCCCGAAGATTAGATCACGCAATCCTAGACCCAGACCCTTGTGACTAAACAGCACCTCACCGGAACTGAGAAGGTTGACTTTCCTTCCCTGCCGGTTCGTGATGCTAATCTTACAGATCCAGTTGGGCAGCTTTCTTGACGGTGCCACTTCCGGCGCCGGTCCGAGCGTCGGGCCGAACACCGAATTGAGAACATCAATCACCTCAGTCTCAGCAAGCGGCTCCATCGCGTAGTAGAGAATCTTGTTTGCGCGATATTCGGCTTCGTACTTGGAGCCTTGAGTTGCTATCACCACCACTTTTACTTCAGGCAAAGTAGAATTGAAATATTTTACCATATCCGGGCCCTTATTCCCAGAGGAAGTTGCATCGATCACGAGAAGTTTGGACCTGTTCCTCCGGACGGCCTCGGACGCAGCCTCCAACGCGCTCGCAACCTCAACCGTGCAACCAAGATCCGCGAGAAGCTCGGCCTGCTGCTTGACTCTCTTGTCGTCAGTAGCTACAAGCACGACGCTCCGCTTGGAGCAGGCAAGCAGGCTTTCTTCAAGGTTCACGGGGCGAACGTTCGCTATCCAAGCGGTCTTGCAAGGTTTCGTCCAGGTATCTGCCTTTGCCCCGGCCAGGGCTCCATTGACGTCCACAACTTCGCCGGTCACGGGCGAAGGGATAATCCGCAGTGGCTTGCCTTCAATGGTGATGGCCGCGATCGGAAGACCCCTGTAAACCACGTCCCCGACTTTCGGGAGCTGGATAGACAGTATGGACCTGGATTCCTCGCTCGGCAGGAACGCTCCGACTCTGACCGAGTTGTAAGCGGCTCTCTGCATCCAGGTCTCATCCAGGAAATAATATTCCTTTGAATACTCGACGCCGCGCGGTACCTCTGCTGCGACCGGCTTGGCTTCGACAGCGACCGCTGCTTCCTTGCGGGGTGCGTCAACCGGCAGCAATTTCGTCACGGCATTGAGGAGCTCATCGGGAGAGAATGGCTTGGGGACTATGTCCACCGCACCGAGCCTCTTGGCCGCTGCGGTGTTCTCGGGAGTCGAGTAGCCGGTAATCATAACTACTCGGACGTTCTTCTGTCTCTTGCGCAGCTCTTCCAGGAACTCAAGACCGTCGACGGTCGGCATCTTGATGTCGAGAAGGATGACCGCGTAGTCTTTCTCTGTGGCCAGTTTCAGAGCCTTTGAAGGATCTGTGCTTGTCTCGACGGCGTATCCTCGGTCACCCAGGATGCGTGCGCAGCTATCGCACACGATCTTTTCGTCGTCTACGACCAGTAGATTCTTGGTTTCGGGTTTCATGGCTGCCTCCATTCTTTGG
>Ga0315274_10006259_pt1 | contig 17359 bp, 13 predicted proteins | sample YL17G02_20_MG_FD_203700 | JGI IMG/M metagenome (GOLD analysis project Ga0315274, IMG submission 203700) | Sediment microbial communities from Yellowstone Lake, YNP, Wyoming, USA - YL17G02_20 | ecosystem: Environmental > Aquatic > Freshwater > Lake > Sediment | place: USA: Wyoming | collected...
GGCGACAAAGACCCGCTTTGTTTGGCCTTTTGAAGCAGCGGCTCGTGCGTCCGTCGGCAAGGTGATTGTTGCCCCGCCCACCCCCAAAACGGCCAACGCGCTCTGCAGAAACTCTCTGCGGTTTTTCATTGTTGCCTCCTGTAGGCCAGCACCGCCACATCCGGCTTGCCGGCAAGTGTCACGGCCAGCCCGTCGCTCAGCAGCTCGCGCCCGCTGCGGCGGTCCTGCGCGCCCGTGTCGAGGTTGGTTACAAGATAGTTCGCTTGCGGCTCGAGTCCGAACAGCTTGAGACGCGCAGACTCGTAGAAGCTGTTGGGCCGACGAAAGATCTGGACGAATCCCTCACCCGCCTCCGGGCGGTCGAATTGCCAGGCCATCCAGGCAGTGTCGTCGCGCGTCCAAGGTGTGAGCGGGTAGAAGTCGCCGTAGTAGTTCGGGGCGATCTGGCGCCACTGGCCGATGAGGCGGCGAATCGCATCGTAATCGAGGTCCTTCAGACGCACGTCGATGCCGAACCCTGTACTCTGGCCCGCGTTGCTCCAGAAGGCATAAGGCTCGACCGGCGTGCGCCCGCTGCCGTAATAGGAGGCGTTCCGCGTAAAAACCGTGCCGGTGCCGTGGAACGGCAGCCACAGCGACAGGCCGTACATCATGCACTGATGGCCGGTGGCCTCATAGGCGTAGTCGCTTCGCCATAGCGGCACCGCGCGGCGCATCGTCTCGACATCGTTGCGGCGACCGCCGCTTGCGCATGAATCGATGAGCATATCCGGATGCCGGCGTCGCAGCTCATCCCAGTAGGCCAGATAGCCGGCGACATGCCTGATCTCCGTGATGCCCTGCCGGTCCGGCGTATCGGCTCCGCGCCAGTGGTTCAGCGGGTCCATATTGAAATCCTGACGGTAGAGATCAATGCCCTGCGTGTTCAGGAGCGCATCGATGTGCTCCGTCATCCACTGGCGTGCGGCGTCGTTGCCGAGATTGAACAAACCGCCCTTGGCGCCGCCCAGCACCCATTCCGGGTGGTTGTCCGCCAGCCACGTGCCGGCGGCCACTCGCTCCGGCTCGAACCAGACCAGGACTTTGATGCCCTTAGTGTGCGCGTAATCCGAGACGGCCCGCAGCCCCCGTGGGAAACGAGCCGTATCTACCTCCCAGGTACCCACCCGGGGCCAGCCGCCGCCGTGATGGACATACCAGCCGGCGTCCATCCACCAGTAATCCAGCTTGATTCCCTCTTCCAGATAGCGGTTGATGAACATCTTTTGATTGGCCTCGTTGGCGTCGATCATCTCGTTGTACTGGCGCGAGCTGGAGGCCAGCAGTTGCGGCGGAGGAAGCCGGCCGCCGGGTTTCGGCATCGAGTGGACCATCATCCAGCGGCGCCAGACGTTCTGCGCGGCGACCCAGTTGCCCTTCCAGAATTGCAGGACGATAAGCGGGCTGCGGACCTCCTCGCCCGGCAGCAGCTTGAAGTGCGCCAACTCCTGGCCGGCGCGCAGGTACAGGCCGCGTCCGTCGTCGCGGACAAATTCCGCCGCCCATTGTCCCGGCCAGCCGACGGCGACAATCAGCCCCGCGCCGGTCCATTCGAGATTGAAGTAGGACCAGTCCGCACTGGTCGGGCGGCCGCCTGCGCCGCCGAGACGTTTGCTGACCTTTCGCCCCAATGGCGTCTCCAGCAGACCGTAGTCGTTGCCGTTGGCGGGTGACCCAACGTTATGGTGCAGCAGAAACTCCCCGTCACCATCACGACCGAGCTCGATGTCGAGTGCCTGAACCTTCTCGATAATCGGTGTGTCGGCGGAGCCGGTGTTCTTGAAGTAGAGCGTCCACTCCACCGTGGGGAAATCCTGGTATTCGACCGCGATGCAACGAACCTGCAGGCCGGTTGCCGGGTCGGTGTAAACGAGCGTATGCTCCGCGCGCTGCGCGTCGAGCTTTCGGGTGTCGTATTTGGCTTGCCAGCCTTTGAGCAGCTCTGCGGAAGGCTTGCCGTCGTAAACGAACGAGAACGGCGGCTGGGTGAGGGACAATTTCTTTGTGCCGGTCTGTCTCAGCGGCAGATCCTGGAGGGCCATCCGGCTGCCATCCTGAAGCTTGATCACGGCGTCGGCCCAGAGTGCCTGGTCCCAGCCGCGACCATCGCCGCCGTCTTTGACACGAATCTCGAACTCGCGGGCACCGTTCAGCGGAATGTCGATCACGCGGGCTCCATCCTTCAGCCGCAGCACCGGCGACGTGAAGACCTCCTTTCCCTCGACAAGCACGTGGAACGTCACCGAGCCATTGCCCAGCGCCGCCCCGCGCTGCGTATTGTCGTTGTTTTCGAGCCCTATCTCGGCCACGAACCGCTCGGCGGGCTGCCCCAGGACAACCAGCAGGTGCTTGGTCGAGTTGAATGCCAGACCGCCGCTGTAAGTTTTGTCACCGAGCTGATAGGGTGTGCCGCGCCACGACCGCCCGCGTGATATCCCCTCCGGCGCATCCTCATACAGCAGCTCCAGGTGCGGCCGGACGGTCGCGGGCGTCCTATCCAGTAGCGGGTCCAGCCACTCGTTGCGAAGCTGGAACTCCTCGGCCTGCGGCGTCACCGCCTGCGTTGTCCCCGCCAAGACGACCATCAAGGCCAGGACACTGGGGGCGAATCGCTTTCGCATTTGCTCATGCCTCCTTTCACCAGTCGGTTACTGGTGGACGTTCAAGGCTATTTCTACGTTCCCCACGGATTGATTATCGATTCGTTGCGGACCGGTGAAGACATTCTCGGCGATGACGGCACGGCTCACATCTTTTCCGAGCTGAATCTGCGGCCGGTCCTGCCGAAATTCGCAGCCCCGGACGAGAACCGTGCCGGCCCGCACCTGAAGCGCCGGCCGGCTGCCCTCCTTGCCGCCCCACTGGACGAACGTGCAATCCGAAAATCCTACGGTTCCCGTCCCCGCGATCTTGGCGATTTGATTGCAGGGACCCCAATAGGCGCAGTTCACAAAGCGCACGCTGCCTTTGTTGGTCTCTTCCACCTCGATCATCGTGGGATCCGGGCCGTGGAACGAGACAAATTCGCCGTTGGTAATCAAGAGTCCGTAGGGGGCACTGTCCTCGACGACCAGGGCCGTCTGACAATCGTCGGCCCCGATGCCGAGAAAGTTGCCGTTGCACACGCCGGCATTGCTTTTCACGAACTTGTAGCCGACCCGGTAGCCGAAGCAGAAAGTGTTATAGACATACTGCCAGTCGGAGCGGGCGAAGATGAACGCCTCGCCGTTGTCCATCTGCCATTGGAGCAGCTTGGGCTTTACGCTCCACCAGGGATTGAAGTGCACATTCTCGATCCGCCCGATGTCGTAGATGGCGTCCACCATGATCCCCCGCCGGAGCGGCTGGCCCTGAACGTCGCGGATCAGGTGCCGCTCGTTCCGCGTGGCGTCGATGCCGTTGTAGGGATTGAGCAACTCCACCGCGAGGACGGCCGGGTTCTTGCCTCGCATGGCAACCGCCCAGGGGTACGGCTTGGGCTGCTCCTCCGCATTCTGCTCGGGATAATACAGGACCACGCCTTTCAAGGTGCTGTTTGTGTTCAGGGTGATGAAGGCCGGCCCATCCTCGCGACCCGCCCCCTCCGTCACTAAGAATGTGGTGCCGTCATCGGTCGGCTTGGGCGAGCCCTTGTCACGAATGCCGTTATGTGCGGGAACGGACTGCCAGACGCCGGCCAGCGTGACGGCGTTTGGCACGTTCACGTGGCCCGCGAAGAGGTAATTGCCGCGCGGCGCGAGGACGACCCCGCCCCCGGCTTTCGCAGCGGCATCCAGGGCTTGCTGAAAGGCCGCCGTATCGTCCGTCTTCCCATCGCCCGCCGCCCCGAACTGTCGGACATCGAGATAACCTGCAGGAGCCACGCCGGCCGGCTCTTCCGCGCTCGTGCACGCGACCCATGTAGACACGATCGCAAGAAAGATGACAACCGCTCGCCTCACGATTTGCGTTTCAGGCAAAGCTCTACACATGCGATTCTCCTACTTCATTTCCTTGATGAGGGCCAGCGCCTGCTCGACCATAATCTCGCCGGCCCCCTTGGCCAGGTTGGTCCCCGACTCCGGTTCGTACCCGCCCTCTTCGTAAGCCCGACTGAGGCAGACGTACCCAATGGCGTCGTCGGCGCATGTGACGATCAGGAGCTTCTCAACGCCTGCCCTTCTCTTGATCTCCAGCCCCACCTCCACGAGCACTTCGCCCGGCAGGCCCAGCACGTAAATATCCCCGAGTCTGAGGAGTTGAATCTCCGTGGTGATCGCGTCCGCCGTCCCGCCGTCGATGCTGCCGGTGGGGGCAGGAGCCTTCCTGGTGGCGACCGTAACCTCCCTGGTCAATGCCTGCAATGCGACATCGCCGGTGGTCGCCACAAGTTCGAGTCTCTTCAGTGCCTCACCGCCCAGCGCCTTACCTATCTGCTCGCAGGGCTTTGCTCCCCGCTGGAGAGGGACCGTGTTTCCTGCCAGCCCGAGCACAAAGAGACTGACACCGCCCTCGGCCTGTTCCACCACCCGCGTGGCAAAGGCGGGATAGTCGGCCGAGATCGTTGTGCCCATAGATGGATAGATCGAGACCGGATGGCAGCCGAAGCCAACGATGGAGCCGACGATTACACCGCCCACATCCTCCACTCGCACGGCGAAGACTTCCGGATCGACGGGGCCAAAGCTCAATTGTTTCGCCTCGGGCCCGAGAGTGAAGACCACCCTCGTGCGGCCCTCGCGAGACGTCTCCGTCTTCCGCGTGGCCGCAGTTTCCCGGGGCAACGTAAAGGCCATTTCCGCGCGGCCGTCACTCGTGGTCGGCCTGCGATTATAGAGGACTTCGGGAAGGCTGCCGGTCGCCGCGCCGATTCGGACCTCCCGCATATCACGGTGGGCAATCACTACGGAGTCCGCCATCTTCCGCACGAGGGTCTGAAGATAGGACTGGTCGAGCTGCGCAGCAGGGACCCGGTCTCTCGGCGGGAGTTTGGAGTTCGTGAAGATTTCCGGGCCGGAGTGAGTGTGCGTGGCACAGACCATCACGTTCTGCCGGGGGAGGCCGATTCGCTCCTGGAGAATGGCACGCACCGGATTGGTAATGTCATCAAGGGGTGCGTACAGCAGATCGGCCGACAGAATCGCTACCGTATTCGTGCCGTCACTGAGAACCAGCGCCTTGGCGTAAAGCTCATCCATGATGGCATCACTGGGCTTGCCTTGGGACCCGATGAGCTTGATGCCCAACGGAGGCGTGATATTGACTTTCGCGCAGCCTCCCCGGAGTGCGGCCTGACCAATGCAGCAGAAGATGTGACTGGATGATAGAGCGATGAAGATGGAGAATGCCAGTCTGGTCCGGATGGGAAGCGTCAAGTGTGAAGTTTGAAGTGTGAAGTTTGAAGTATGCGTTCTCACGGTCATGATTCCCCTTTCCGACTCTGCGAGCCTTTGCCCGCGTATTGTAGCCCGTCCGGCCCGCCAAGGCCAGAGCAGGTATGGTCAAAAACCGTGGCGACCCCCTGCGGCCTGAATCCGCCACCGAATCCCTCCAGCACCCTAACCTAAGTGTGCGCCAAGTTTCCTGGGCTCGTGTCCCTATTCTGTCACCCTGAGCGTCAGCGAAGGATCTCGCCATGGACATATACGTGGATGGGATACGGCGGAAACTTTTCCTGCAATGCTCAGATGCTTCGCTTCGCTCAGCATGACAAATGTGCTTGGGTCCCCCACAAAACGTGGTCGCACCCTAACCTAAACGACACCGGAATTTCACTTGACGGCGAAGCCATATGCATGTATGATATGTATGCAACTATCAGGTTGGAATCACAGTTGACTCGTAAATGGTGAATTCGGAGGGTCCGATCATGGCCAACGAAACGCAAATCCTCGCCTCGGCGGCAGTTGACTTGCTCCATTATTCCCACATTCCATCATTCCCGTATTCCGTCACCAGAGTATCCCACCATTCCATTGACGGGCGGGGCAGGGCGGGGAGCGGGGGATGTGATTATGCAAAACAAACCCAATTTCCGGATGGCCCCACAGAGGCTAACTGCTGGTCAGGAAAAAGGTTACGTGAAAGGGTACGAGCTATGCGTCTGCGAAAACAAAGCCAATTTGTCCGGTCGCGCTGGTAGTGTGCCCGCAAGGCATCGTAGGGGCAGGCCCCCGTGCCTGCCCATCCCTGGAGGGCAACCACAGGGTCGGGTTCCCAAACGCGACATATCGCGTTTGGGGTCCCGGTTGCCCCTACAAGCAGGCCCGCGTGGAAAACAAAGCCAATTTCCGGCGGCCAGGGCAAATGCGGGGCGGTTGGGCTGCGAAAGGCAGCCAGATGGGTCAAATGGATGTGGTCGGAATACGGCGGCGATCCCCGCGGCTTCGGTAGGGCGAGCGTCTCCGCTCGCCTGTTTGGAGGATTCACGGTCGTCGGAAATGTCATGGGAAAACGCATAACAAGGGTGGCGAGCGAGGACGGGGCCCCAAACGCGATATTCTGCACTTGGGAACCCACGCTCGCCCTACTCTGCGGCCCGAATCCGGCACCGAATGCCGGCGGCATCCACCAGACCGGGACGGCGGAAATATGGTTGCACGTCGGGCCGCCGCTGCACTATAAAGGATGGTGCAAGATATCCCACGGCATGAAAGGGGCGAAAAATGACGAGCGGTGATTGGACGAGACGACAATTCATAGCGGCAGCCTCGGCAGGCTCCCTGGCTGCGGCGGCATCAAGAACGGTTCCTGCTTACGGCAACATGACCAAAAAGGCGAGCAAACTGGCAATCCTGGGCGGGGAGCCGGTCCGCAAGAACAAATCCTTGCCGGACTGGCCGTATTGCGACGAGAAGATCATCGAATCCGTGACGAAAACGGCACGGAGCAAGAGTTGGTGCCGCATCCAGGGCGGCGCCAATATGGTTGTCACCCTCGAGAAGGAATTCGCCAAGCTGACGGGGGCCAAGTTCTGCGTGGCCACGGGTTCCGGGACCCAATCGCTCCACACCTGCGTAGAAGCCTTGGGAATCGGTCCGGGCGACGAAGTCATCACCTCACCCTACACCGATCCGGGGACCATCGCCTCCATTCTGTCGGCCCGGGCGCTGCCCGTCATGGCGGACCTCGACACCGCGTCCTTCCAGCTCGACCCCGACGAAGTCGAGAAGAGAATCACCGAGAACACCAAAGCCATCATGCCCGTTCACATGATGGGCCAGCCCTGTGACATCGACAGGATCATGGCCATCGCCAAGAAGCGCAACCTCAAGGTGATCGAGGACGCGGCCCAAGCTCATCTGGCCGAGCACCGGAGCCGCAAGCTCGGGACCATCGGCGATGTCGGCTGCTTCAGCTTTCAATCGAGCAAGGTGCTTGCCTGCGGCGAGGGCGGCGCCATCATTGGCAACGACGAGGCCCTGATGGACAAATGCTACACGGTCCATAATCACGGCACGTCGCGCCGCGGCCTGACGGAGACCATCGGGCCCAAATACCGCATGAATGAATTCGAGGCCGCGGTCCTGCTCGGCCAATGGCCGGGCGTGCTGGAGCGTCACGCCCGCCGCAACGAGAACGCCGCCTACCTGACGTCGAGACTGAAGGACATCCCGTGCCTGGTTCCCCAGAAGCTGTACGAAGGCACGAACGCCGGTTCCTTCTATATCTATGCCATGTCCTACCACAAGGAACACCTCAACGGCATCGACCGCGCCACATTCCTCAAGGCCCTGAATGCCGAAGGGGTCAACCTCAGTCCGTACATCGAGCGGGGATTGCATCGGGAGCCCTGGATCGAAAACGTCCTCAAGACAACGGTCTACCAGACCATGTACTCTCCGGCGCGGCTGCGGAAGTACCGGGAGGAGAGCGCGTGCCCCAAATGCGATCAGGTCTGCCAGGAGATGGCGATGATCTGGGCCTCCGGCCCGCTGCTCGCCAGCCGGGAGGACATGGCCGAAGTCGCCGACGCTATCGAAAAAGTCTACACCAATCGGGACCAGCTTCGATCTATATGAAGGTGTTCGATATGTCCGATAAGAAGAGTCTGCTCATCCTCCTGCCGCTGCTGGCACTGTTTTGCTTTTCGGCGAGCCTGCTCGCGCAATCCCGCCCTAAGAAGAAAATCGTCGAGTACGGGTGGGATGTGCCTTACCCGGATTTCGTGCGGGACCACATCCGGGACATGGAGAAGCGGCCCTTCGAGGGTATCATCTTCCGGACCAACGAATTCAACCACGCGTTTGACGCGCGTCCGTGGAATCGCAGCGACCTCCAGCCGCAATTGGATACGCTGGCGCAGATTAAGTGGCAGAGATTCACGGATAACTTCCTCACCCTCTATGCCGCCAACAAGTCGAACATGGACTGGTTCAACGATGACCAGTGGAAGACCATCACGGAGAATATGAAACTGTTCTCCTTAGTCGTGCACACCGGCAACTGTGTCGGGGTCTGCTTTGACCCCGAGCCCTACGGCGAGAACCCGTGGGTCTATCCCGGACCCTACAAGGACAAATCCTTCGCCGAGGTCAGCGACCAGGTCCGCCGCCGCGGACAGCAATTCATGGCGGCGCTGCAGGAGCACACGCCCCAGCTCAGAGTCCTGAGTTTCTTTCTCATGGCTTTGTTTCCCCATGTCGTCGATGAGCCCGACCCGAATGTGCGCACGCAGAAGCTGCAGAAGAATTCCTACGCCCTGCTGCCGGCGTTCGTCGTCGGCATGCTGGAAGGCGCCGCGCCCGGCACGATTCTAATCGACGGCAACGAATCGGCGTACTACCACGAGAGCCCACTCGAATTCTATAAGGATTACCACCTGATGCGCCAGCGGGCACAGACCCTGGTCCCGGAGTCGCTGCGCCCGAAGTACAATACCAACGTGCAGGCCGGCATGGCCTTGTATATCGACCAGGCGCTGGCCAAGCGCACCACGCCCACCACCAGCGAGTACCTCAGCCCCGAGCAGCAGTTCCGGCTCTTCGAGCACAACGTCTACTATGCGTTGACCACGACCGATGAGTATGTGTGGTGCTACAGCGAGCGCATGAGCTGGTGGCTGCCGTCCGAGAAGGCCGGCGACAATCGGGGTCTGCCGCCCGGCGTGGAGGAGGCCCTCCGGGCCGCACGCGGAAAATATGACGAAGGCAAGCCCCTCGGCTACGACATTGCCGACATGATCAAAGCCGCCCACGAGAAAAGACGCGAGGCGGAATCCAAGAGCGGCAAACCCGGAGGGAAATCATGACGCCTAAGTCCGTCTCGGACGGTTAGTCGGCGGACAAGCAGATGGGTGTCACTGGGCCTCACGCGCTGTCACGAAGGCTCTCACGTCGTTCGTCAACCGGCGGAGTGCATCCGTGGACGTGTAGATTTGATGCCCGGAGGGATAGAGTTGGAAGGTGATGTTCGTTCGCAGATTCGCAGGCAGCTCGAGATGATCGAGGACATACTCCTGGCTGAGCCAGGGGGTCGTGAGATCGTAGTAGCCGGCGGCCGCAAAAACCCGCAAGTGGTTATCCAGATTGATAGTCTCGGCCAGGCGCGGGGCGAGATTGAGGTAACCGGGCCGGTCCCCGCTCCAGTTCCACGACGCGTTGGCCTGGTTGGACAGGAAGATATACGCCAGATCGCTCTTGAATCCCAGTTCGGTTCTGACATAGTTATTGAACGTGGTGACGAAAGGTCCCTTGACGACAAAAAAGGACGGGTCCGTGTACCGGCGTTGACCGCCCCCGCCGTACCCGGTCGTCACCCGGCCGTCCAGCAAGCCCAACACGCGGCGTTGCCGCTCGAGCAACTCTCCCACGAAATCGAAGTTGCTGATCCGCAGACGGTTCTGAACAATGGTCTCTTCCGGCAAGCCGGTGTATTCGGCCAGCCTCTTGGCGGTCTCCCGAAATTGGGTTTGGGGCAGCGTGCTGCCCAGGGCCAGTGCGACCGTGTACTCCTCCAAGGCCCACGCTCTCACTCTTTCCAGGGCCTTTCCCAGGTTCAACGACGGCTTCTCCGTCACTACGCCGTGATACCGCGCCACCGCCGTGTACGAAGGCAAGCTGAGGACGTAGGGCAAGTCGTTGCCGGGATCGAAGGAGATGGCCGCCATGTTCAAGGCGGAGGACAGGAGGATAAGCCCGTCGACATAAAGGCCGCAGTTCTCCTGGAGATGCCTGGCCATTCCGGCCGCCCTGGTTGTCCCGTAACTTTCCCCGACGATGAACTGCGGCGACAGCCACCGCTCGTACCGGGTGACGAACAGGCGGATGAACTCCGCGCTGATCTCAATATCCTTCTTGACCTCGTAGAACTGGCCGGCATTGACTCCGGGCGCCGCCCGGCTGAAGCCGGTGCCCACCGGGTCCACGAAGACGAGATCGGTAAATTCCAGCCACGTGTATTCGTTGTCCACGAGCGTGTCCGACTCGGGCAGCGCGGTTCCGTCCCCTCCCAGCACGGCTCGTTTCGGGCCGAGGGCCCCCACGTGCAACCAGACGGCCGAGGCACCGGGACCGCCGTTGAAGGCAAAGGTGATGGGCCGAGTTACTGCGGGCGGTGCGGCGCTCCCGCTCTCAGGGGTAGTTTTCCTCCCGGCGGGTACATCCGCGTCCTCCAGCTCGTACGCCACGAAGAAGATATTGGCAAGCAGTTTGTCCGAGTCGCCTCGGATGGGCATGTACCCCGCGGTGGCCCTGTACTGGATCTGCCGGCCTTCGACCTCAATGGCATGATGAGTGACAGAGTACCGGGACGACAAATCTCCCGCCGGCGAACCTCGTCTGTCAAAAGATGGAGGGCTGGATTCCCGAACGCGCGGTATCGCGTCCGGCAGAGCGGACCCACTCTCGGCAGTGTTCCTTTGCCGGCCGAAGGCGGCGTCCCCTGCCTCCAGCCGGAATCCGAAATCCCAGAGGGTCATAGAGAGCAGCAGTACAAATTGAATGTGGATGAAGGATTTCATAACAACTATCCCTGGCTTGCGCGTGAAAAGGCGCCGGCATCGCTACGCGGCAACCTGTTTGGGCAGATATTGCACCAGGACAATCGCAATGAAGTCCTGGAGGAAATGCAAAACGATTGGTGCCAGGAGGCTCTTTCTCCACAGATAGACCAGGTTGAGAAGGACTCCCATGACCCCGACGGTCACCACGCCGAGGGAGCCTTCATATCCGTGGCCCAGCGCAAAGACCGCCGAGGCCAGCAAAACGGCCGCCGTGGTGCTCGTTGTGGCCGTCCGCAGGCGGAGCGTCAGGTAGCCGCGAAAAATCGTTTCCTCCGAGATCGCCACCACGACGACCAGGATGACCGCCAGAGCAAGGTCCCATCCTCCATGAAAGCGGAAGAAGGAGGGTGCGGGCTCGGAAGGCGGAGATAGTCCCGCCGCAGTCAACAGTTGCGCCACCACGCTGATGACGAATACAAACGGAATGTAGAGCACGAAGCCCAGGAGGATATTGGTGTCGAGATCCCGGTATCGCCATCCCACGGCGGTCACCGGCTCGCCGTTGCGCCAGAGGAAGAAGAAGATCAGGCTGACCAGGGCGAGGTCCCTGAGGATCGTGGAGACAGCAAGAAAGGTGAAGCTCAGTTGCCCTTCCTCGCTGCCAATCACCAGGAACGAAAACGCCATGGACGGCACAATGAGGAACAGAAAGACGCAGACTTCGACAGTCGCCTCTTTCCTGGAGACCCCCTTCTCCGCCATGTCATCCTCCCGTTCGGAAACCCGGGTAAAGCAGTATTCCCCCATCCACGAAAATGGTCGTGCCCGTGAGGTAATCGGCTTCGTCGGAGGCCAGCCACACGGCCACCGGCGCGACATCGTCCGGCTCTCCGATCCGGCCGTAGGGGATTAGCTTGCACATCGACGCGACCCCCTCGGGGTCCTTCCACACCTGCTCGTTGATACGTGTCTTGATGGCTCCCGGCGCGATGCTGTTGACGCGGATCTTCTGCGGGGCCAGTTCCTGGGCGACGGTTTTCATCAACATCATGATGCCGCCCTTGGAGCTGGCGTAGTTGACGTGGCCGGCCCAGGGAATGACCTCATGCACGGAGCTGATGAAGATGATCTTGCCGGCAGCCCGGGACCGTTCGGGGACGACGCCCCGGCGCAGGAATTCCTTCGCGGCCTCGCGTGCGCAAAGAAAGGCGCCCGTGAGGTTGACGCTGAGGACGGCCGTCCACTGCTCCAGGGTCATGTCAACAAACACCGCATCCTTCTGAATCCCTGCGTTGCTCACCAGAATGTCAATGGTGCCATACTCGGCAATCAGTACCTTGAACATCGCACTGACCCGCTCTTCCCGGCTGACGTCGGCCCGGAGAGCGACCGCCCGACCACCCGCACGGGCGATCGCGCCGACAACCTGTTCCGCCCCCTCCTCACTGGAGGCGTAATTGACGCCCACGTTTGCTCCCGCCGCACCCATGGCAACGGCGATCGCCGCGCCGATGCCGGAGCTGGCCCCCGTGACCAATGCCGTTTGTCCTTCCAGCGGTTTCATGTCTGCCTCGAATCTCACTTCCTGAGGAGAAGTTGAATGACTGCCATCGCACAGATCGCGCCCAGGGCAACCATCGCCCACAGGAAGAAACGCCCCGGCGACATGCCCGGATCGATGATTTTGGCTCGATCGACACCATTCAGGTCAAGAATATATGCCTCCAGGGCGGCAATCTGCGGCTGTGTGAGAGTCATGCCATCGCCATAGGCCGGCATGTAGATCGCCGGATGAGGGCCCTTCGGGATGGAACCGTGCTGGATGATTCTGTCGATTCTCGCCGCAAAGACCGACGGGTCGTCACTGGCGAGGTTCGGATCGATGGGATGCAAGCCCGGCACCGTTCCTTTCTCCGAGCCCGGGTTGGGGACTTTGTCTGTACCCTCGGGGCCGTGACAGGAACTGCAGTAGTCGGCGAACAATACATGCCCGAGTTTCACGCCGCCGATTAGTGTTGCCGCCTCTTCGGGAGGTCCCTGCCGGCCGGACGCCGGCAACTGCTGACTTTCCACGCCCTTGGTGACCGGCTGCGTCTCCTTTTGCTCACCAGCCGTTTGGGCGCCCGCCGCCGGTTTCTCGCCCCCGGCGCGGAGGCTGAGCAGATAGGCGACCAGGTTCTCGACCTGCTCTTGGCTGAGGGAAGGGTAGGCCGGCATGGTCGAGCCGGCGTTATGCGCTTTCGGATTGCGAATTTGCGTGACGAGCCAATCGGCGGACCTGCCTTTGTTTCCTTCATCGGAAAGGTCAGGACCTGCCGTGCCGCCCTGTCCGTTGATCTTGTGGCACGCCGCACACCCCTGGGATTGGTAAAGTTCCCGGCCCTTCTGAACGCGGGCGGAAGCGACCTTCGCGGTTGGGGCGACGGCAGACTTGTTGGGCTCCGCCGCAGCATTGGGCTCGGCTCGTGCCGCCTGTCGGGAAGGAGTTCCTTGCGCCAAGCCCGGCCCGGCACTTGCCCCTCGGGCCGGCGGCTGAGAGAGTTGCCCCAGCACAGTCAACACGAGGATCAAAACAACGAGAGCCATCCCCCCTGCCATGGCGATCAGGCGATGGCGGGGATTTCGCTCCGGGTTACGATCGTACAAGGGCAGAAAGAACAGCAGTAGGATCAGCACCACCGGCACGACAACCGTTCCTACAACCTCCCACGGCCCCCTAAACGACTTCAGCGCCTGATAGAGGAACAAGAAGTTCCACGCCGGCTTCGGCGTAATGGACCTGCCCAGAGGGTCCGCAACGCCGGTTATGGGCGCGCGCCGGAAGACACAAAGACCTATCAGGGCGACAATGACAAACGAAGTAACTATCACATCTTTGTACGCCTGGTCCGGCCAGAACTTGCCGATCTGTTGGCGTTTCTCCGCATCCCACGGCCCTACGCTGCCGAATTGGCGGAACGCGGCCAAATGGATGACAATGAAGGCGAAAAGCAGGGCCGGCAGAATGGCCACATGAAAAATGAAGAACCTCGAAAGCGTCTGCTGACCCATCGTCTCGCCGCCCCGGGCAAACCGTTGCAGAAAGTTGCCGAGCCATGGGACCACACCGACGATGCTGGTCCCGACCTCCGCCGCCCAGTACCCCAATTGGTCCCAGGCAAGGAGCGGACCCGTAAAAGCGAAGGCCGCCACCAGGAGCAAAAGGATCACGCCCATCATCCACGTCACCTGGCGGGGATCCTTATAGGCACCCCAGATGAAGACCTGGGCCATGTGCACGCCCACCAATACCACGAAAGCCTGTGCACACCAGTAATGCAATCCGTGAATCAGCCACCCGAACGGCACCTGCAAGCGCAGGTACATCACGCTCTCGTAGGCATGGTCCGTTGTCGGCACATAATAGAACAGTTGCAGGACTCCCGTAACGGCCAACAGCAGGAAGAGGATCAGGTTCGTGCTGCCAAAGACGTAAGCAAAGCTGGACCCGCCGGGGATATCCTCTTCCAGACCCCAGCGCATGACGGCGGAGATGGGCAACCTATCCTCAATCCATGTTTTGACTGGCGCCCACATTGCGGTGCCCTAAACAACTATTTTCTCCGGGATTCCGGCCTGGAACCTTTCCCACTTCACGTAGAGAATCCCGTTTTCGATTCTATAGGGCAGGGTATCGAGAGGACGCGGTGCCGGACCTGCGATGACTTTACCGGTAATCGAAAAAACGCTGTTGTGACAGGGGCAGATGAACTCGTTAGCCGATGCCACCCAGTCGTAATGGCAGCCCAGATGCGTACAGATCGGCGAGAATACGGTCAGATCACTGTCGGAATGTTTGACGACCCAGGCCTCGTGTGTCTCCGTCTGCCTGATAAAAGCATCTGTGCTCTGGAATTGGAATCTCAAGCCGACCGGCTGCTCCTTTGGCAGCAGGCCCACTTCGCCTGCTCTGGCGTAAGGCGACCGACCCTTTCGATAGGTAGACGCAATGAGCGCCACCACGAAAGGGATTCCCAAAAGCAGGCTGACAATCGCCGACACAATCCCCGTCGCGAGGCGCAGGAATCCCCGGCGAGATGCGCGTGGCTTTCTACGACGACACCACATGTTCAAATCGTCCATGGCTCTTGTCGCCCGCAATCGATCCGTCCAACAGGGGCCGGGTGGAACCAGGCAGGTCAATTACTCGCCTGGAGAAACGCGAGTATGTCTCTCTGCTCCTCACCGGTCAACGGGACGCGCACTCTCATGTGGTGGACGGAGACCGCCCATTGAGCGTCACTGTAGTCTGACGGCGGCCTGAGGTTGTGACACTGTCCGCACCTCTGCGACCACATTGTCCCCCCGGTAGCTGCAGGGGAAGCGACGGATGCCGTCGGCCGGCCTTGGGCAGCCCTCGCGGCCGTCGCACCGGCCTGCCCGCCCGTGGTTGTGAGGCTCAGCATATAGTCCACCAGATTGCTGACCTGCTGGTCCGACAAGTTGTCATAAGCAGGCATGATCGTTTGGGGGCTGTTCGCCTTCGGATTGCGAATCTGCGTCTGAAGCCATTCCCGGGAGCGGCCCTTGTTGGCCTCATTGGAAAGGTCAGGTCCGGCCAAGCCGCCCTTGCCGTTGGTCGTGTGGCAGCCCGCACACCCGAGCGTGGCAAAAAGCTTCTTGCCGCTCTCTACACTGGCTGATGACGAATGGGGATCGCCTTGGGCATTTGGGGGATCAGCCGGCTGGCCGAAGCTCGAATCACGAGCCTGCAGCCGGCTGCTCTGATCGGTAGTGGAGCAACTGGCAATCATGATACTAAGGACCGTACAAACCACCACCAACCATGCGAAAACGCGCTGATTCAAGACACCAGGTATCATAACAACCTCCTGCTTAAAAGCCCGTCGCGAATTGCAGCGCGAACATATCGGCATCTTGCCCGCTCTCGTCGAATGTGTACGCAACCTTCAGGACCGTTCGCGGCGTGATCCAGTAGTCGATGCCAGGGGTCCACTGCTCCTGAGTGCCTCCGCCGGGTGCCCCGGAGGGGATGTCGAGCCGGTCGTAACGCAGGGCAAATTCGAAGTCCCGCAGGAACCGTTCCGGAGCATCGATCGGACGATAGGCGACTTCGGCATATCCACCGTTGCGATCGTTATCGAAACGCAGCGGCCCGAATCCTAATGCACCCGTGGGGTCGTAGGTGGCCTCGCTCAGATTCGACCAGACCCAGGCGCCTCGTGCCGTGAGCTGGCCCTTGATGGCTTCGAGGCGCGCGACGTAGTTGAGGTCCACGCCGTGCAGTGTCGAACGAACCGTCTCAAAACCCGGCGGATTGGGCCTCGAAAACTCGAACGAATAACCGACCTCCAGTTGAGGAAAAGGCAAATAGCCAATGCGCAAGCCAACCGCTTTGTTATTGTTCAGGTCATTGAAGTTGTCGAAATTCAGGCTGCCGGCGCTCTCGGGGTCCTCCGTGATGAGGGCCGGACCGTTTGTCACGAAAACCGCGTAGTTGAACAACGCCCCTGGGCAAGGAACCGCACCGGTGACGAAGGCACCGACACCTGTATCGGGCGCTATCCCGCCATCCGCGTAGACAAGCGGGTCGGCGGGCAGCTTATTGAGCCAACCTGGGTCGAGGTGGTTATGGTAGGCCGTGAATGGAACTGAGAATTTTCCGGCGCCGGCCAGAGCATAATCATTGAGCAAATACGTCAAATAGGCCAAATCCAGCTCCACCTTCGTTTCCGACCCCTCTCCGCCCTCGTCCGGACCTTCCAGCGCCAGCTCCAGCTCGCCTTCGAAGAACAGCCGCTCGTTCAACTGCCACAACAGCATGGGGTTGAATTGGGCCGTGAACGTGCTGGACTGCCCTTCCGGGTCGAAATAACCGGCGGCCGCACTGCCAGTGATCAGCAGTTTCGTGTCGCCCAGACCCGAGCCCTCCGCAATCTGCCGCGCTCTCGCCACCTCCTTGTTCAGTCTCCCAATCTCCTGCTGGGTTTGTTCTTGTGATTTTGGGGCCTTTTCCCGCGCCGAAAGTTGGGCCTTCACGTCGTCGAGCTCTTTCTTAAGCGCCTCATACTCCTGTCGCGACACATAGTTGTCCTTTTCGTTCGGGTCCGAAGCCGCTGAAGCACATGCCCCCAGCACAAGAACGACGATGTGACCGCATAGCAGGTTTCTCCACCCCATAATGTTCTCCCTTTTCCACCGTCGGGCATTAGTGACCGTGTTCCGGTTTGCGACCTACATAGTCACATCTCCCGGGTAACGACATAGGGAAAACACGCAATTCGGCCCAGGCAATTGCCGTGCTCAATGCCCGCCCGGCAGCCCGGCGGCGCCTCGTTTGGGGCTCTTGAGCAGCAGCATGAGAGGAAGCAGCATCAGCGAAATAATGCCGAGGACCCG
>Ga0315274_10006260_pt1 | contig 17356 bp, 13 predicted proteins | sample YL17G02_20_MG_FD_203700 | JGI IMG/M metagenome (GOLD analysis project Ga0315274, IMG submission 203700) | Sediment microbial communities from Yellowstone Lake, YNP, Wyoming, USA - YL17G02_20 | ecosystem: Environmental > Aquatic > Freshwater > Lake > Sediment | place: USA: Wyoming | collected...
CCACGGCGCTGAGCGGCACCGGCCCCGCCTACGTTTTTCTATTCATGGAGGCGCTGATCGATGCCGGGGTTCACATGGGCTTTTCGCGACGCATCTCGCAGAAGCTCGTGATCCAGACCGTCATCGGATCGGCGCTGTTCGCCAAAGAGTCGGGCGTGCACCCGGCCGAGCTGCGCAACATGGTCACCTCGCCCGGTGGGACTTCGGCCGAGGCGCTGTACCAACTGGAGAAGGGTGGGCTGCGCACCGTGCTCTCGCGCGCGGTCTGGGCGGCCTACCAGAAGACAAAAATGCTGGGCGGAGCAAAAAACGAATGACGACGCTATACCGTGCCATCGATCTGGCCTTCTGGCTGCTGAACCTGGCCATCATCCTGCGCGTGCTCTTTTCCTGGATCCGGCCGGGCCCTGGCAACGCGCTGGTGCGCCTGGTCTACCAGATCACCGAACCGATCATGGCCCCCTTGCAGCGCTACGTCCCCTCGCTGGGCGGCCTCGACATCACGCCCATGGTGGCGCTGGTGCTCCTGGAGATGCTGCGCCGCCTGATCGTGTCCATCCTGTTCCGAGTCTAGCACCGTGGAGCCCATCGCGCGCGAGGGCAAACGCGGCGTGACGGTGCCGGTGCACGTCGTGCCGCGCGCGGCCCGCAACGAGATCGTAGACACCTACGCGGGGGCGCTCAGGGTCCGCCTGCACACACCCCCTGTGGAGGGGGCCGCCAACGCGGCCCTGATCGCCTTCCTGGCCGAGGTGCTGCAAGTGCCGCAGCGCCAGGTGGAGATCATTTCGGGCTTGAGTTCGAGGAAGAAGGTCGTGGCCGTCAGCGGGCTGCCCGCAGCCGCCGTGGAGACCCGTCTGCACGCCGCCATGGCCGCCCGCTAGCGCCCCCTTCGAGCTCCAATACGAAGAGGGCCTAGCATAACCACGGAGGGACGGAGGCCACTGATACCATTCTAAGGTCCGCTCCGTGATCTCCGTGGTTGGTTCTGCTAGACGCTCAAAGCCACCAAGTTCGCCATAAGTCATGCGGCTTGCCAGCGTTGATGAAAACGCGCCCACGTAGCATAGGCCCTTGTGGCCGCGGTCTCCACGAGGGTCGCAACGCCCACCTCGTCAAGCGAGGCGAACGGCGAGGGGCTAAGCTACGGCATTTTCAGAGCAGACACAAAGCCACGCAGAGAAAATGATGTTTGACTTTGTGCCTTGGCGGCCTGGTGCCCTCGTGTTTTCCATCTGTGCAAATCTGCGTAATCTGTGGATTATACCCCTACTCGTGCCAGACGGGATTCTGCTCCAGCACAGAGCTGAGCGTCAGATTGTTCTTCTCCGTGCCATCCGGCCGCATCGAGAAGATGTCCCAGCCGCCGTCGCGGTTCGAGTAATACAGCAAGCGCGTGCCGTCCCGGGCCCATGCCGGGCAGTGCTCGTTCGAGTAATGGTCGTTGCTCACATCCTGCACGTCCGAGCCATCCCCTGCCATCTGGTAGATCTCCATGTCGCCGTCGCGATAGCTCTCAAAGGCAATCGTCTTGCCGTCCGGGGACCAGGCCGGCGCCGAGTCCGTCGCGTCGTCGTTGGTCAGGCGGCGCAGCCCCGTCCCGTCGCGGTTCATCGCGTAGATCTCCCAGTTCCCATCGCGGTTGGAGGCAAAGGCAATCTGCTTGCTGTCCGGCGACCACGTGGGAGACATGTCCGCACCGTTATGTCGTGTCACACGCACTGGCTCCACGCCATCCGGTTTCATTACGTAAATCTCCCAGTTGCCGTCGCGGTAGGACGAGAACGCGATAGCGCTTCCGTCCGGCGCCCACGCGGGCGTCCAGTCCTCGGCCAGCTCGTGCGTCAGGTTCAGCGGCTGGGTCCCGTCCGCTTTGATAACGTAGATCTCCTTGTTGTTGTCCCGGTCGGAGACAAAGGCGATGCTCTTGCCGTCCGGCGACCAGGTCGGTGTCATGTCGTTGGCCTCGTTTTGGGTCAGCCGCTTGGGGTCCGACCCATCGCCGCGCATCACCCACAGTTCCCATGTGGCATCGGGGTTGTCCTTGGCCATGTAGGCAATGCGCCCCAGCGCCTGCCCGATCACCGCTGGCGCGCTGGTCTCGACCGCCAGCGGCGTAACCGTGGCTGCCCCGCCCTCCACAGAGCGCTGCGGGCCGCCGCGCATGCGCCACAGCAGCGCCACGGCCGCCAGCAGGGCCACGCCAACCACCCACGCCGCCAACAAGTTCAAGCGCAGCGACTCCCACCACGGTTTGCTGGGCACAAAGCGACGCTTGTCGGCCCGCAGGCCGTCCAGGGTCTGCGCCAGCGGCTGGAAGCGCACAAACCACAGGCGCGAAACATCCGAAGAGACCGCATAGCTCTCGGGGCTAAGCCGTCGCAGCACCCCGCTGGCCAGCAGCTCGGCCAGGGCGGACTCTACCTGTGGCAGGGACAACTCCAGCCCTGCTATCCTCACTGCGTTCTGCAGGTCCATCAGGGTCAGCACGCCATGCCGGCCGCGCAGTTCGCTCGAAACCGCCAGCAGCACCTGCGCCTGCGGCGAGCAAGCGCGCCAAATCTCGCGCATCAGGGGATCGACTGCCTCTACAATGCCCGGTAGGGCCGCCTCGACGTCGTGGAGCTGCACCCGGCCGCGACCAGAGTGCCGCTGGTACAGGCTGTGCCCAAAGAGCTGTACAAAGTAGGGCTGGCCCGCCGTGATCTGCCAGATGCGGCGCAGCGCGTCAAAGTTGTAGCTCATTTTGCCCTTGACAGGGTTCATCAGCAGGTCTTCGGTCTCTTCCAGGGTCAACCCCTCCAGCTCGACTAGAGGCAGCGCCGAAACCGCGTCGTTGCGGGCCAGCGCGCCATCCGGGCGGCCCTGCAACGTCACCACACAGGACAGGCCGGGCAGCGCCTCCAGCCACGCGCGCCAGCGTCGCAGTAGCTCGTCGCCGGCTGGCGCACACAATTCGCGCACCCTGAGGCCATCTACCAGCGCCACCACCGGGCAGTCCGGCAACGCGCGCAGCACTGCTTCCAGCGCGGGTGGGGTTGCAGAAGCCTCAACGGCAGACTGCCCCACCGCCACCGTCAGGGCCGCCGCCAGTCGCTCCTGCAGTTCACGCAGCAGCACGTCGCTGACTTGTTCGACCTGGGCCTCCTGCGGCCAGTGCAGCTCAACCCGCGCCACATGCAACTCGGAAGCAAGCTCGCTCGCCAGATGCCCCAGGAACGTGGTCTTGCCCATGCGCGCCGGCCCAAACACCAGCACCAGGCGCTTCTGGCGCTTGACCCATTGCGCCACCCTGGCCAGCAGCGTGTAGCGTGGACACACCGGGTCACTTGCCTCCAGCGGCCGGTCCACGACAAAAGGATTCCCCAAAGCCATGCTCACTTCAGATCCAGTCTCCAGTCCACGTTAGTAGTCCCCGTTAATGGTCCGCGCTTCAGCGCGCCCACAGGCACATCCATCCTAGATCACCATGCGCTCGGCCTTCACTTCCTGCCGTCCCTCTACCAGCCGCTCGTAGCGGAACGGATTGTCCGCATTGGAGCGCGGATCAACGACCAAGTCCACCAGCCGCCGTGACCCGCCCGGGCTAGCCATGATGCCTTCCCCGGAGTAGGCCAGGTTCAGGTACAGGCCCTCCACGTCCGGACACGGCCCGATGATCGGCTTGCTGTCCGGCGCGCACGTGTACTGTCCGGCGCTCAGGAACGTGTTGTCGCGCGTGAGCGTCTCGGCCACCTGGTTCCAGAACGGCACCAGCCGTCCCGCGCCATCCAGCACCACCGCCGGGAAGGTCCAGTCCGTCGGGACAGTCTCTAGCGGCTCGCCAGGCGGCTCCGGCAAAGCCCAACCCAACGCCGCTCCGCCCACCTCCGGCCGCCAGTATACGCCCGTATCATCGTCAATCGTCATGGGCGCATCGCGTGGCACCTGCGGCACCCGCCCCAGCACCACCTTCTGCCGGCGCAACAGCCTCAGCGGCAGGTTCACGCCCGCCCAGGCCGCCACCACGCCCGCGAAGGGGCCGGCCGCGATCACCACGCAGGGTGTGGAGATCACGCCGCGCGGCGTCTGCACCGCCATGACCCGGCCCGCGTCCACCTGCAGGCCCGTCGCGCCCGTGCGCAGCGCGAAAAGGGCCGTGCTGCCCTTGGCGAACCCCTGACAGAGCTCGTGCGCCGAAAGCCAGCCATCGCGGGCCCGGAACGTAGCCGCCTGGACGTTCGGCCCCACGTAGGGATGGCGCCGGCGCGCCTCGTCTCCGTCCAACCATTCGACGTCGGTCAGCCCCATGGCGTGCTGTGCGCGCACCCTCTCGCGCAGCCGCTCCGCGCCGCCTTGCGCGTCCGTCAGAAACAGGTAGCCTCGCTGGTGCAGGCTGATGTCATAGCCGGGCACGCGGATCACTTCTGCAAAGCTCTCGAACACCGCGATGCTCTCGCGCATCAGCTCTACGTTCTCGGGCTCGGTGAACTGCGCCCGAAAGCACTCTTCAGAGGCCGCTGTGGTCAGTGTCGCCAGGCCATCCCGGCGCTCCAGCACCACCGCGCTCATGCCCGCCTCCGAGGCGTAGAAAGCAGTCGCGCAACCGATCACGCCGCCGCCCACGATGACCATGTCCGCGGTGCGCGGCAGTTCACCGGCCTGCGGCACAGCAATTCTGCCCATGCTACCCCCTTTGGCAACGTCCTACGGCGTTGTAGCACCATCCCCGGCCCGGCCTCCTAGCGGAATCACTCTGCGAGTTCCCTGTAACCGGCCAGGGACGAACGGTCCGCGTAGTCTGCGGATGAGCCCGTCTCACGGCTCCGGGACGAGGATGCGCCCGCAGTTGGTGCACAACACCAGCTCCGTGGCCTGGCGCACGAGTTGCGCCTTGCCCGAGGGCAGCGTCACGCGGCAGCCCTGGCACATGTTCCCCACCAGCACTACGACCGCGCGCCCACCCTTCTTCTTCCACAGATCCTCGTACATGGCCAGGTAGGCAGGCGCAAGGCCGCGCGTCAGCGGAGCGCGCTTCTGCTCCAGAGCGGCTATGCGCGCCCGCAGCTTCGCCACGTCGCCGGTGCATTTCTCCTGAGCCGTTTGCCAGCGCCCCTCGACGCCGATCAGCCGCCTGCGGGCCCCGCCTGCGGCCAGCTCGCACTCTTCCACGCGGGTCATGGCCGTCAGCACCTCGTCCTCCGACCGCGTGCGCGAGCGCTTCCACTGCTCGTGGTCCTTCTGCATCGCGTCTACTTCCTTGGCGTTGGTCACCTGCCCGCTGTAGAGGCGCTGCTCCGTGGCACGGATCTTGTCGCTCAGGATCTGCAGATCGATCTCCAGGCTCCTGAGACGCGCGGTCCACTCGGCCAGTTCGCTCTGCGCCTGGCCATCGGCAGCGCGCGCCGTGACCAGTTCCTGGCTCTCCCCAAGCTGGCTTTCCGCTTCGCGTAGCTTGCTGCGCTGCTCGGCCAGCTCCGTGTCCAACAACTGTAGGCGGTACAGCGTCTGCGCTGACTTGGTCACGATTCCCACCCCCGTCGTCGCTTGAGAAGGCCCACCAGGGCCAGTCCTACGGCGAATCCGCCGATGTGCGCAAACACCGCCACGCCGCCCGTGGCAGGCGCACCCAAGGACAGCAGCCCGCTAAAGAGCTGCAGCACAATCCAGAAGCCCAGCACCACCAGCGCCGGCAGACGCACCAGGCGCACAAAGTAGCCCAGCAGGAGCAGGGTCTCCACCTGGGCGCGTGGATAGAGCAGCAGATACGCCCCCAGCACGCCCGAGATGGCCCCGCTGGCGCCCACCATCGGGATGCGCGAGGCGGGATCAAGCAGCGTCTGGCCCAGCGCCGCCCCCACGCCGCACAGCAGGTAGAACAGCAGGTAACGCAGCGGACCCAGCGCCGACTCGATGTTGTCGCCAAAGATCCACAAGTAGAGCATGTTGCCTGCCAGGTGCATGAAGCCGCCGTGGATGAACATCGAGGTGAACACGCGCAGCACTGCGCCGAGCTGCAACGCCGTCAACTGCGCTGGCACCAGCCCCCACTGGTACACCAACGCTTCGAGCGCGTTGGAAGGCAACAGGAATTCGTACAGAAACACGAGAGCGTTCAGGGCGATGATGCTCAGCGTGACGATCGGAAAACGACGCGTGGGGTTGATGTCGCGCAGCGGTATCATGGGCACCTCCCGGCTCTGCAGGTTTGCGCGCCCATTCTACCCCATTCGCGCCCAAACAGAAAACCTCTCCCACCCCGCCACGCCCAGCACCGGCACCGCCAGCACGAGGTACACGCTGCGGATGCCGACGCGGTCGGCCAGGGCGCCCACCAACGGCAGCGGCAGGGACGTCACTAGGTTAGCCAGCGTGGCCTGCGAGGCCAGTACGCGTCCGCGCATGTTGGGTGGAGGCCGTTCCTGCAGCGCGGCGCGGCCAGTGACATTGACCAGCGCAAACCCCAGCCCAATGGCCAGGCCTGAGAGCGCCAACAGCGCCAGCCCCCAACCAGTTCGGCCCGCGCCCAGGCCCAGGATGGCCAGCCCCAGGCCAAAGCCGAACAGGCCAACCCGCATCCAGACGGCCCGCTCCAGCCATTGGCTGCGGCGGCCCAACAACAACAGTCCCAGTCCAAAGCCCAAACCGGCAGGCAGCGCCAGGTAGGCCACATCGGCCACGTGCGCGCCCAGCACGCGCGCCGCCATCCCGGGCGCCAGCGTGATCAGGGTCAGGCCGGCGAACGCCATGCCCGTCAGTTGCAGTGTGGTCCAGCTCAGACTGCGATCGCGCAGGATCAGGCTCCAGCCCGCGCGCAGGTCGGCCCACACGTCCGAGAGCGCGCGCCCTTGCAGAGCCTGCGCAGGCAGCTCACGGCGCAGCCGCAGGCAGAGCACGGTGGCGGCCAGGTAGAGCAGCGCGCCCAGCACCCCCACGGCGCCAGCCCCGGCCCGCTTCAACAGGGACGGCGCTAGCACCACTACACCCAGGACCTGCGTGGCAAGTGAGAGCAGGTAGACCAGCGAGTTGGCCTTCAGCAGCGCGCTGCCGCGCCCCGCCACGTCAGGCGTGAGGGCGCCCTGGGCCGGGCTGATGAATTGCGCCGCGGCTGAGAGGGTAAAACAGGCCGCATAGACCGCCAGCAGCAGCGCGCGCAGGTTGCCCTGGCCCTGTGCCAGGACAAAGCCCAGCGCGGCAACCCAGCGCAGCGCATTGGCTGCCACCAGCACTCCCACTCGGTCGCGGCGGTCCACCACCAGGCCGGCGATGGGGCCAAACAGCGCCCCTGGCAGCGTCGAGGAGAGAATCATCCAGGCTATGCCCGTGCTCGAGTGCGTGCGCTCCTCCAGCACGACCGTCGCCGCAAAGAGGATCGCATACTGCGCCGTGTCGGCCGCGAACTGCGCCGCCAGCAGCAGCCGAAAGCCCGTTCTGCGCGCCGGTGTCACCCCTGTGTACCCCCTGTGCTGTGTTGTGTGCACCTGCAACCTCGCATGGTGGCGGTGGACACACCGCGCATCTGGACTGTGTACCCTCCTGTGCTGCGTTGTGTGCACCTGCAACCGCGCGGTCCAAGGATCGAGTCGCGGCAGCCCGCCGTCGCCTAGCCCTATCATACCACCGGGAGCGCCAATCAGGGTAGCGTCGGGCTCGTAGTCCGCGCTTTAGCGCGCCCTGCTATTTCGTGACCCGACGTGCCAATTTGCATCCGTCACACGTAGCGCTATAGTATGCCCAGGCTGCGACAAGTTCGTCATGAGCCATTCGGCTCGCCACCGCTCATGAAAACACGCCCACGTAGCATAGGCCCTTGTGGCCGCAATCTCCACGAGGGTCGCAACGCCCACCTCGTCAAGCGAGGCGAACGGCAAGGGGCTACGCTACGGCATCTTCAGGGCAGCACCAAGAGCATGGAGGTCCAGGGCTATGACCACTAGCGCGCAAGCCAAAGACCACAAGCCGAGCCAATCGGGCAGCATCAAGGTCAGCCCGCATGGCCCCTATTTGGTATGCGGCGGCATTCCCCTCGTCACCCTGACCCCAGAAACCGACGCCGAGGGGTATCCTTGTGGGTGGCACACGGGCAAGCAATACCCGCTGCAAGAGAACTATGCCCTCTGCCGCTGCGGGCGATCCAAGAACAGGCCGTTCTGCGACGGCACGCACGCGCAAGTCCACTTTGACGGCACCGAGACCGCGGGTCGCGAGCCCTACCTCGATCAAGCGGAACAAATCGTCGGCCCCGACCTCGACCTGACCGACGCGCGCCCACTCTGCGTCGGCGCCAGTTTCTGCGACCGCGCCGGGGGCATCTGGGACCTCACCAGGCGCTCCGACGACCCGCGGGCCAGGCAGACCGCCGTTGAACAAGCTGGCGACTGCCCCTCAGGCCGCCTGGTGGTGTGGGACAAGGACGGCCAGGCCATCGAACCCGAGTTTGAACCCTCTAGCGGGGTGGTCGAAGACTCCCCGCAAGGCACGCATGGCCCGCTCTGGGTGCGCGGAGGGATACCGATCGAGTCCGCCGACGGCACCGTCTACGAGGTGCGCAATCGCGTCACGCTCTGCCGCTGCGGCAAGTCCACCAACATGCCGTTCTGCGACGGCAGCCATGTGTATGAGTAGCAGCGCCCATTCATGGCGCTGCGGGTCTTGGCGCGAGACCGTGCGTGTCCCGACCCGCACCGCCCCGAGGCGACGGTGCTGGACGACCACGCTACACGGCCCCTGCGCTCCAGCATCGCTCAAACAGAAACTGGGGTTCTGGCAGAAACCCAGTTTCTGAACTGTCCTGCCAACCGGCCACTGCCAACCGGCAGCCGTCTTCCTCTCTCACGTCCCTTCCTGCCCCAGATACTCCTGCTCCCACACCGGCTGACTGCACTGCTGCCAGACCGAACCGTACGCCACCAGGCCCTGGTAGTAGCCTGGGTCCGCCAACGCCTGCCGGGCCGCCTCGTCCTCCGGCTCGGGCTGATAGCGCTCCAGCAGCTCGCGGAACGCGCCGTGATGGTCGCGCATGGGGCAGGGACCTAGCCAGTTGCCGTCCTTGTGCGGCTGCGCCTGGCCGTAGCCATATTGGCGCTGCCACGCACGGATGGCTTGCAGGAAGGGCGCCTGCCACACGTCGTTTAGCGTCCCGCCCCGCGCATAGACCTCCTGGATGTTGGCCACCGAGTACGGCGCAAAGACGCACGGCATGACCTTGCCGTTCCAGTCAATGTACACGTACCCGCCCTCGCGTCCGGCGGAGAGGCAACCCTGCGCCAGCGGGCCCATGTTCCAAAAATCGAACAGGAAGATGCGCCGCCGCTCCACCACCTCCCACGCGCGGCGCCAGAACTCGAGGCGCTGTTGGGGCGTGGGGATCAGGTCCAGGTTGGGGCTGCGCCCGATCGGCATATAGTGGAACAGAAAGGCGTAGAATGCGCCTTGCTGGCCAAAGTAGAGATCGAGCGCCTCGTCGGAGAGAATTTCCGCGCAATTGTCGCGCGTGGCCGTGGCCGAGACGCCAAAGGGCACCCCGGCCTCGCGCAGCCAGGCCATGGCCTGCAGCACGCGCTCGTGACAGCCCGCGCCGCGCCGCTCGTCCGTGCGCGCCCGTAGGCCCTCCACCGAGAGCGCGGGCGTCAGGTTGCCCAAGCGTGCCAGGCGCGCAGCCACCTGCCGGTCAATCAACGTGCCATTCGTGAACATCAGGAACAGGCAGTCGGGGTGCTGCTCCACGGCATCCAGCACGTCGTGCCCCTCGCTGCGGTAGGCCAGCGGCTCGCCGCCGGAGAGCACCACCAGTGGCGCGCCCCACAACTCGCGCGCCTCGCGCATAATCCTGTTGAAGACGTCCCAGGGCAGCGCCGCGGCCGTGCTGCTAGAGTCCGCATAGCAGCCGCTGCAGCGCAAGTTGCAGGCGTGCCCGGGGCTGAGCGTGATGAACCAGGGCGGGTCGCAGCCGAACTGCGCCCGGAAGCGCCGCCCGGCGGGCTGCGCCAAGGGCGGCAGCGCGGCCCTGGCCCACAGTCCCAGCGAGACGCGCGCCACGTGCGGCGCCAGCGCACGGCGCCGGATCAGCCGGTCCACCGTGTCCAGAACGGCCAGCGCGAGGAGTACGCGTTCGCGCTCGATGCGCTGCCGCCCGCCGCACCCCTGCCCGCCGCCGGGCAGCCGCGCGCGCAGCCGGCCCTCCACCACGCGTAACAGCGGCCCGCGCAGCCCGTCCTGGTACAGCATCCAGCCGGCCGCTGACAGCAGCGGCTCACCTAACGGGCTATCGATCAGCCGCCCAGCCGGCTTCGCCCAAATCGCACCATTGCCCACTACCCATCACCCATCCCTACCTCCGACCCCAGCGCAGGATCCCGGGCAGGCTCCAGCTCCGCTCGCCGCCCACGCGGATGTCGCGGCGCTGGAAGAGCCACCAGGCCAGCGCTGAGAGCAGCAGGGTGGCGCCGATCATGCCGCCCAGCCAGCTCCAGCGCAGCCCGTCCACCGCGTCACCACCCTGCACGTAGCGCAGGGGCGTCAGCTTCCATGCCGGCTGCAGGTTCTTGTTGACCTGCGCCAGGCCGCGCAGTAGCCAGTTGCCCGCGAGCAGCGCCCCGGCCAGCATGCTGGCGTTGCTGGCCGCAGGCAGCAGCATGCTGAACAGCAGTCCGAGCGCAGAAAAGAACATCAGCACCGCCCACAGCGTCACACAGGGGCGCAGCAACTGCAGCCAGGTCAGGCCCATGGTTGTGCGCATCGCAGCCCCGACCCAGGCCGCCCAGGTAAAGGCCAGCATGCCCGCCGTGGCCGCGGCCAGCCCCAGCCAGCGGCCCCAGAACATCGCGCTGCGGCTGACGGGGTGCGCCAGCGACAGGTCCAGGATGCCCTTCTCTTCGTCACTGGCGAGCAGTCCCGCGCCCTTGGAGACGGAAAAGATGCCGATGATCAACGGCATGTAGAGGAAGAAATACGTGTCCAGGTAGCCCTGGGGCGTGTTGATCATGACAAAATCGCCAAAGAACGCCATCAGCTCCGGTGGGTAGCGGTTGATCAGCTCCATGATAGCCGAGTCCATGGTGGTGAGCGAATCATAGAAAGCCGACATAAGGGCCACGTACGCGACCAGGCCGATGCCCCAGGCCAGGATGGTGCCACTCATGCGGCGCAGGGTGTGCTTGAATTCTGCGAACATGTTAGCGCGCCTCCTTTCTATCCCCGGCATAGTAGCGCAGGAAGGCTTCTTCCAGCGACGTGTGCTCGGTTTCCAGGTCGCGCACGGGCAGCGCGGCCAGCGCCTTGATCAGTGCGTCGAGGCCACCCTCCACCTGCAGCATGGCGCTGACGTCGTTGCGCTCCACCACGGTCACGCCTGGCACGGCCGCCAGCCCCGACGCGTCGACCGCCCGCTGGAAGCGCACGCGCACACGGCGCATGGTCATCTGCGTCAGATGGCTGGGCTCGGCCTCTTCCACGATCACGCCTTCGCGGATGATGGCCACGCGTTCCGCCAGCGTCTCGACCTCGCTGATCACGTGTGAGGAGAAGAAAACGGTTGCGCCGCCCTGGCGCGCTTCCCGCAGCAGCTTGTAGACCTCGTGCTGCATGAGGGGGTCCAGCCCGCTGGTGGGCTCGTCCAGCAGCAGCAGCTCGGGCTTGTGCATGAGGGCCTGCACCACGCCCACCTTTTGCTTGTTGCCCTTGGACAGGTTCTTGATGGCCATGCCCAGGTCCAGGTCCAGCCGCTGCACGAGCTCGCGCACGTATTTCCAGTCGGCCTTGTTGCCGCGCAGGTCGTTGAGGTAGTGCAGGGCCTGCTCCACCTTGAGGTTGGAGTCAAAGTTGAGCTCTCCCGGCAGATAGCCCACGCGCGCGCGCACGGCCACGGGCTCGGCCTGCGGGTCCAGCCCCAGCACGCGCGCCGTGCCGCCCTGCGGCCGGATCAGGTCCAGCAGGCAGCGGATCGCGGTGGTCTTGCCCGCGCCGTTAGGCCCCAGAAAGCCGAACATCTCGCCGCGTCGCACCTCCAGGTCCAACCCGCGCAGCGCGCGCACCTTGCCATAGGACTTGCACATTCCCTGGGTGCGGATGGCAAACTCCTCGTGCATGCTTCACCTCCGTAGGTCGAGAGTGCGAGCCAGCCCTGCCGTGCCTCCGCACGCGGAAGGCGGGCGCCACCCGGCTCGCCGGGCGTGCTCTTGCAGAAGTATACGCCGATTTGCGGAAAGAGGTTTACTGCCGAAACCGGGTTTCTGAAAGAAACACCCGCACTGCCCCAAGGCGGCGGGGCTAGATCACCACGCCCATGCAGGGCGGGTTCCAGCATCGCCGATTCATGGTGATGTGGGTCTGCATGCGAGTTGTCAGTCACCAGAGAAGCACCCCCAGGCGCTAACGCATGCTGCCACCCCCAAGGCCCGTCTGGGCGATCAAGCCCTACGGCCCAATTGCGCTACTCATTGTTCTCCTAGAGGAACCGGAGGTACCGCGTCTATGAGCATTACCAGCTTCCGAGTCGCTTGCGGTACTGTGAAAGCAAACCGCACCGAGACGGTTTCCGCTGGACTTATCGGGCCCACAGAGCATGTGTCGAACCAACTCCAATCCCCCCACTGCATCCTGTCAGACTGCAGTTGGCAAGGATACCTTTGCCCGTTTGGATCGGTTTCAGCAAGGAACAGGGGACCAACCCGGCGTTCATCTGGACCGACATTCGTGAGTCTGACAGGTATGACCAGGAACCGAAAGCCATTCTTCGGTGTATACTCGTAGTCTTGGTCGGATGCAAATGGTGAGCGGTAATAGAGAGCATAAGCCGTCTCAGCGGACTCGACCTTGACTTCTAGCCAGCTTCCCCTTCCAGTCGCACCGATGGGTCTTGGTCTTCAACAACTACTGCTAACTAGAAGAAGGCCTGACATCGCGGCTATTGCCCCAATTGCTTGCCATCTGGTAAGAGCCACTTCACTCACCTCCCCTATGGTTCGTGCACTGTGTAACCTAGGTCGCGCCAGACCGGTCTCAACTTAAAGGAACCTCTCGCAGATCGATGGGCACCAATCCTGGCCAATGCAGCGTAGGACCACCGCAGTCCACGGGTATGGTGAAGGCGAAGGTGATTTGGACGGTGCTCTCGCCCGGCATTCTGATCCTCAGAGTCCCGGACTCGCCGCTCGTGTTCAGATCGAAAAGCCCCTCTCTGTCGTCAGACCCCGAAAACCTGCCTCCTGATACTTCGACCTTCCGCCCAGCAAGCATGGCATACATGACGGCGAGTCTATCCATGGGCCCTTCTCCAAAACCCACGCCGTCCGATGGATAGGTGCCACCTTTGGCGTCGACGACGGTAAGCTCCCTCAGGTCCAATTCCAGAGTACTGGTCATGCTGGCTGTATTCTCCAGTCTGAATCGGATTACCTGAATGATGTAGCCTTCAGCAGGTCTGAGACGCGAGAGCGTGGACTCTATACTGGATTCCTGGCCCAACTGGATTGCCGTAATCCTCCAGGGCCCCGTGGACGCAGTATCTCCAACACCGACAACTAAAGGCGTTGGCGTAGACGGTACTGCGCTGGGGGTTGGCACAACACGAGTGCTCGTAGAAGTCACAGTGGGTGGGACCAGGGTTGCCGTCGGCGTCGGGCTGCACCGGACAGCCAACAGGCTCAAGAGAACGAAGGTGATTGTGAGAGCAACAGACTTCTTCATGCCGCTTTCCTCCCTTGGAATAGGTCAGTTGCGTGCTACAGCAGGCAACACTACCCGCTCAACTCCGCCAGACTGCGCTGCACTTCCCGCAGCTCCGCCGGCGCGATGCCCCACAGCTCCGCCGCCGCCTGGTCCACCTGCGCCTCGATCTCGGCCAGCTCGCTCTCGAGTTGCGCGCGCCGTCCACTGTCAACGAATGTCTAATCGGATGGCATCCTCGCGCGCACGATTCATCCGTTTATCCGGTTTCATATCCGTTGACAACCCCGTCACCCGCTGCCCGCCCCCACCTTCCCCGCCATCTCGATCACCACCCGCATCGCCGCGTCCCCATCCGCTGCCTTGTGCGGCAGCCGCGCGAACAGCTCGCGCAAACGCACCCCTTGCACCTGCTCCACAATGCCGCACAGCTCCTCGAATGTGGCGGGGAAGGGCGGAGGCTGCGGCGCAAACTCGGCCAGGTCGATGGCCAGATTTCGGACGACCGTCGCAAGGTTGCCCGAACTGATCTGCAACCACATGACCCCGGCCGCCAGACGGTGCGCCAGGTACAGCTTGCGCTCGCGTCCGGCGCGCTTGAGGTGGTTACTCAGGTTGTGATGGCTGATGGCGCAGTCCTCGGGGTCGCCCGCCAGGTACTTGTAGCGCAGCGCGGTCTCTTCGAAGGCCACGGCCGGCTCGCGGTGGCCCAGCTCGTCCTCCAGGTCCGCCAGGGCGGAGTAGAGCCTGCCCAACTCAGGTATCGCCTGCTCGCGTTCGAGCACGCGCTGGCACCCCTCCAGCAGGTCGCGCGCCTCGGCGTAACGCCGCAGGCCCAGCAGCGGGCCGTAGTCATTGAAGCGCCTGCGCGCCAGCTCCAAGGGCGGCGCGCCGCGCGCCTGCTTGCTAGCCACGCTCTCGGCGTTCAGCGCCAGCATCTCCTCCCAGCGCTGCAGGCCCAGGGCCGCGCGACAGCCGGCGTCCAGGATGACCTCGCGCACGTTCCAGGGCTCGGCCGACTCCTCCTGCGCGCTCTGCTCGGGCAATTGCTTCATCCTCCCGCGCAACTCCTCCACGCGCGCCAGCGCCTCGGCGCAACGCCCCAGTGCGGCGAGGAGCTGCAGGCGCATGCCGTCGCCCAGGAGCTGTGTCCAGGGCCCCAGGACCGCGCGGCGCATGTACTCTTGCATCTCGTCGACCACGCCCAGTGCCTCCGCGGCCCGGCCGCTGTCACCCAGCAGGTTGACCAGGTCAACGGCGTTCGCAGATGCCTGTCGCCACTCGCCGCGCTGCGCACGATCTGGCGCAGCATGCCCTCCGCCTCCTGCCAGCGCCCGGCCTTGAGCAGCGCGCTGGCCAGCCTGCCTGCGTTGATCAGCTCGCGCTGCGTGCCGCGCGTTTCGTCCACGACGCGCCGCAGCCAGGGCAGCACGCCCGCCAGCGTGCCGGGCGAGGCGTCGCGGTTGATCACGTCCTCCAGGAGCGTGCTCGCGCCTTCCCAGCGCCGCAGGCGCATGAGATAGGGTGCCGCGCTTTGCCCTCCCAGCACCACCCACGACCCGCCTCCCTGCAGCTCCTGCTTAATCCCCTTCTTCTGATAGACGCTGATCCAGAAAGCCGCCAGCTCGTTGTCCACCGCCTCCTGGAAGGCCGCACCCGCGGCCCCTCGTCCGGCCTCGGCCACGCCCGGGTGCAGGCGGTACAGCTCCTGAGAGTCTCTCTGCGCTGCTCCCTCGAGCTGCAGCGGAGGAGGTTCCGGAATTGCCATTTCCTCGACCAGCCCAGTCGGGGTGAGCTTTCCAAGCGTCCCCGCCAACTCGTCCGTCTGCTCAGACAGCTTCAGACGTCGCCACAGGTTGGGCCACACGGGCTCCACGATCCAGCTCCTGCGATCCCCCTCCTCCAAGCAGCACAGCAACCCAAACAGCGTGCGCGCGGCCGCCGGCAGCGTCGCGGCCAGCCCGACCGTCCAGTCCGCCAGCGCGCGCAGAAAGTCCTGCTCCCCCGCCGCGCTCTCCCCCGTGGCGAAGAACGCCTTTAGCGCCCCCGCACCACCCTGCCAGGCCTGCTCCGCCTGCTCCAGTCGCTGCGCCAGCGCGGCCGGGTCCGCCGCCAGCTTGTCCGCCAGCTCCAGCAGCTTGGGGTGGCCCTGCATCACGTTCACGCTGCGCGCAAACAGCGCGCGCCCCTGCGCCTCGCCCGCGGCCCCGCGCAGCGCCGGGTGCGCGCCCTGCAGCAACTGCCCCAGGTTGGGCAGCTCGCGCGCCAGCAACACCGCTTCGTCCAACGACAGGGCATGGATGGCTTCGCGCTGTACGCCCGGGTGCCTTTCCAGGTCGGCCGGCAGCCGCCGTGAGGTCAGCACCGTGCGCGACAGCCCGGCGTGCCCCAGCAGCGTCTCCAGCAGCCCCTGCCAGCGTGCGTCGCGCCATACGCCCTCGGGCGTGAGCAACGACTCCAGGTTGTCCAGCACGAGCAGCAGGCTGTTCGTCTCTAGGAGCTTTTTCAGCCTGGGCAGCCAGGCTGCCAGCTCCTCCGCGCGGTCCACCACGTGCACCATGGCAAAGTTGGGGAGCTGTTTCTCCATCGCCAGCGCCAGGTCCCGCAGCGCGGTGTCGATCTCGATGTCCTTGCCTTCGTCCGGTGCCTTGTACCACACGCAACCCTGGAAGCGGCCCGTCTCGTAGCGGCAGGCCAGCTCCAGCGCGCAGGCCGTCTTGCCCCCGCCCGCCATGCCGTAGAACAGCACGCCCGTCTTGCTGCTCTGCGGCGCCAGCGCGGCGCTGGCGCGCGCCATGGGCCCCACGCGCCCCACAAAGCGCTGCGGCTCGCGCGGAAAGTAGGCCAGCCCCGTCGCGGGCGGGCGAAAGTCGGTCGTGCCCAATACAGGAGCCTGTATCGCCAGCCCCACGGCCCGCCGTCCGAAGAGCGCGGGCGTGGCCACCGATAGCGGGCGCGAGCCCAGTCCGGGCCCCCGGCCCAGGGCGTCCGTCAGCGCCGTCTGCGCGGCGCGCGGCAGGAGCTGCCCCCTGCCCAGCAGGTGCTCGTACAGCTCGCCGCAGTAGCGCAGGGCGAAATCGTCGCCCACCGGGTAGCGCATGGCCAGCACGGCGCAGTCCAGGTCCTGCACCAGGGCGCGCGCCACGGCGGGCAAAGGCCGCACTGCGGCGGGTGGTGCGGTCATCTCCACCGCGTCCGCGCCAGGCTTGGCAGAGCCAGCGGGAGCCGCCGCATGGATGCCCAGCAGGCGCAGCGTCTGTTCGACCGTGGCCGCGGCGGCGGAAAAGCAGGAGGAGAGCGTGACCAGCTTGAGCCGTCCGCGCGCCGGGTGCAGCAGCTTCTGCAGGTCCTGCGAGAGGATCAGGTCGCGCGAGCCGTCGGCCCGTTCCAGGGCGAAGGCCCCGGCCAGGCCGTGACCCGAGAGATGGATCACGTCCCAGCCCTCGCCCTCCTCCAGCGCCTCGCGCAGGGCCTGCCGCGTGGCGCCGTACTGCAGCACGCGCAGCTCGACGGCCAGCCCGTGCGTCTGCGCGATGCGCTCCATGCGCTGCTTGAGCTCGTAGCGCTCGCGCCGCAGGGCCAGCGCGCTGGCGTCCGTCGGCAGGCTGAAGACGGCCAACAGGCGCAGCCGGTTGCCCACCGGTTTGGGGCGCACGGGCGGGTTCTCGCCCACGACCTCGAAGACCAGGCTGACGTCCTGCAGCGCCAGCGG
>Ga0315274_10006262_pt1 | contig 17352 bp, 13 predicted proteins | sample YL17G02_20_MG_FD_203700 | JGI IMG/M metagenome (GOLD analysis project Ga0315274, IMG submission 203700) | Sediment microbial communities from Yellowstone Lake, YNP, Wyoming, USA - YL17G02_20 | ecosystem: Environmental > Aquatic > Freshwater > Lake > Sediment | place: USA: Wyoming | collected...
GTATCTGGGTTTGGGGGTTGGGGGTTCGGGGTCGGGGGACAGGGATCAGGGGTCAGGGATTAGGGATCAGGGGTCAGGGATTGGGGATCAGGGATCAGGGATTAGGGATTAGGGGCCGCCGGGCGCACGACACAATCCGGGGTCTTACGCGGCTCGGTCGTCCCAGAAGGGGCCGGCAGTCGCCAACTTTTCCCTTGACCCCCGGTGGCGAGTGGGATAGGAGATGGTCCCCCGCGAGCGGGCTGCGGTTGAGCGCTCAGTGTCCAACCCATCCCTTGGCGTCGATGGTTCCCCGCGAGCGGGCTGCGGTTGCTCTCGCCCGGGGAGTCCATCCCTGGGGCGGACGTGCGTTGCGTCGTCGTAGTTTCTCCGTGGGCCCGAGTAGCTCAGTCGGTAGAGCACATGCATGGTAAGCATGTGGTCAGCGGTTCGATTCCGCTCTCGGGCTCCACTGATTCCTGACGACTTATCCCCTCTCTGGCAGGCCGGAGCCCTCCTCGTTTTCCCGTCTGCTTCCTGCCAGGAGTAGACGGCCAAGGCGAGACGCCCCTTCGCCGGACGTTCTCCGGGAAGAGATTCCCCCGGGAGGGAATCCGGGCGTCTTGCGGGACGGAACCCGGACGCGTTCGGGGAAGGAATCCGGGGGCTCTTCGGGGCGCGTTTCCGGCGACTTGGCCTGATTTCGTCCGGTTTGGCCCGTTCTACGTCATTTTTCTCGTTCCGGCCCTCAAAAGGGGTTGACAGAAGGCGGGAAGAAGACGATAAGCACTAGTGAATAGGCAATACAGAAGGGAGACGTACAATGAGCTCCTCACATGCGGAAGACGAAACGAAGGTTCTGAACATCCTTGCCGAGACCTCCAAACAATACGAACGCTACTTGGAGCTAGCTTCCCTTGCCCGTCTGAGCCGGGAAATCGAACTGCCGCCCCCATGCGAACACAACTGGGATACACCCCTTGATCTGACGCTGGACTTGGGAATCAAGCATGCCCTCGTGGAATGAACTACTCCAAGAGCTGGACAGGCAACCTGCAGAGTGGCTGCATCGCAAGCAGCAAGCAGCATTGGACGCAATCAGCAAAGCCCGCGGCGGTCGCAATGTAATCTTTTACGCTTCCGCCTTCCTGCAAAAGCCCCAGGCGCCCCAGTCCTCGCTGCAGATCACGTTCGAAGACTTGAACGGCTTCATGTCCGTCATGTACGGCATGGACTGGACCAAGCCGCTGACTCTTCTCCTGCATACGCCCGGGGGTTTGGCGAATGCAACAGAGACGATCGTCGCATATCTTTGGCAGAAGTTCGACTACATCGAAGTCATCGTGCCAACCTTCGCCATGTCTTCTGGGACAATGATTAGCTTGGCGGCAAACAAGATCATTATGGGGCGGCAAAGCCAACTCGGGCCCATTGATCCCCAGATACCCGTCGTTGGCAGTTTTGCCTCGGCGCAGTCCATCGTGGATCAGTTCGAGGAGGCCAAGGCAGAGATTCTGACTGATCTGCGCACGGCTCACGTTTGGGCCCCGGTCCTTCAGTCGATGGGCCCCGCCCTGCTGAGAGAAGCTCTGAATGCCATAGGCTATAGTGAAAGAATGGTGGCAAAATGGCTTGAAAAGAGAATGCTCGCAAGGGAACCAGATCCCGCAGGAACAGCGAAAGCCACAGCCAAGTTCTTCAGGGATGCCTCCGTTCATTTGAGTCACGGGAGAAGAATCGACCGGGATGAGGCTAGGCTGCACAACGTGGTAGTTGAGGATTTGGAGGCCAACCAGGATTTCCAGGACCATGTCATGACAGCCTACCACTTGATGACACTTGCTTTTGAGAAAGGCCCCGCAACGAAGGTGCTTGTTAGCGACAAAGATAGGAGATGGCTCAAGAACTGGACCGGGGCTAGGTGAACGCACAAGGAACCGGCCATTCCACATTCCACCGTATGGGGGTTTATCCGTCTGGCTGGCCCCGCCCCCAGGCGCCCTTACCCCTGCATGCAGATCTCTCTCGTCCATAAGGGAGCACCGGAGAAAGCCGGACCGGGCGGGATGAAGCCTTTCCTGAGAAGCGATCTTTCCACGGTCCCCTTGGTTTGCTCGGAATCGGTAAAGTCGTCTGCATCCTGGATGGTGACACCATCGAGGCCATTCGCGACGGCAAGCCCGAGAAGGTGCGCCTCCACGGGATAGACTGCCTGATCTCCGTCTCTTCGCACGACGCAAAGAAAAGCGTTGACACGCTTTCAAGCGCCAAAGAAACTCCAGGTCGTCCCGCGTCGGCGCGGATCTCGATGACACGGGACCCAATTCCGAGAGTCCGCATGAAGCCTTGGCTTCTCCCCTCTTATGGCGAAAAGACGAACCTCCCGCACCGCGACGAGGAAAGCCTCCCCGAAAAGGCTGGAGAAGACGCCGCGTAAGGCGCCGGAAAGGGCGCCGAAGGCGGAAGAGGAGCGCGAGTGGCGCGACCCCGTTGCGGCGGCGATGAGCCGGCTGACCCCGCGGTCGGTGTTTCTCGTGGCGGTCGGCCTGCTGTTGGTTTTGGCGCCGGCGGCTTTGTACGTGCGATCGTCGTGGAGCGCCAACGCGAACGCGCGCAAGGCGCTGGACGCAAGAGAATGGCAAGCCGCGGAGAGATCGTTGCGCAAGGCCATTCGTCGGAGTTCGGACCCGATCCCGCTGAAGTTGGAACTGGCGCGGTGTCTTCTCGAGCTGAATCGCCCGGCGGAAGCGCTCGAAGTTCTCAACCCAATCGCCACGGCTCTCGAGGAACCAAAGCACAAACGGCACGAGACGCAGTTTCAGGCGCTGAGAGGATGGGGGAAAATGCAGGAGGGCGACACGGAGGGGGCCGCGCGCGCCTGGACCGCCGCGCTGGCCGCCGACCCGAAACACCCGTTGGCCAGCGCTCTCATGGGGCAGCGCCTCCTCGATCAGGGCCAGCCGGAACGCGCCGCCGACTGTTTCAAGAACCTGATCGGCAACCCCGAATTCGCCGACCGCCTGGCCGAGTTCAATGAACGGGTTTCCGCGCTCCTGCTACAGGTCCCCGATTCGGAGCTGGCCGACGTGCCGGAACGGCTGCCCGAGAGACCGGAGCCCGCTCCTCCGGGGAACGGCGCCGCGGATTCTCCAGCCGAAAGCCCGGCGGGGGGAGTCCAAACTCCCGTTCCGACGCCCTAGCCGCCGGCGGCTGTCGCGCACTTCTCACACGCCCCGTGAGCGACGGCCGGTCGCCCGCGTTGCTGACACCCTCCCCCGCGAAATGGGTCCCGCCATGGCGACTGCGAGTCGCGAGCCGCGCCCCCCTCGCGGTCTGTTTCCCGGCCGCTTGCCGCCCAGCGCCCTGTGCGTTCTCGCGCTCTGGGTTCTTCCTTTCTCTCTCCATATCGCCTCCCTCTGGCGCGGCGAGATCCCGTGGTTCATGGACACCCTGACCCAGTTCTACCCCATGCGGATCCACGCCGCGCATCTCTTGCGGTCCGGACATTTGCCCCTTTGGAACCGGACCCTCTTCGCGGGCGTTCCGCTCCTTGCGAATCCGCAATGGGGGCTTCTCTACCCGGGGCACTGGCCCCTTTTTCTTTTTCCGGGTCCCCGGGCCTTCACGGCGATCAACGTCTGCCACATCGCGTGGATGGGCACGGGGATGTTTGCGTGGGTCTTCGCCGCTTCGCGCAAACGGCCGGCCGGGGCGCTGGCGGCGGGTCTGTTTGTCGAGGTGGGAGGATGGACCTGGGCTCATCTGGCCTTTGGGTCCTATCTGCAGGTGGGGGCCTGGATGCCGTGGATTCTGTGGACTTTCGAATCCCTCCGCCATCGCGGCGAGGGAGGGGGTCTGGGACAAGAAGGTTCTTCCCCGGACTCGCGCCGGGCCGGAATAAGCTCCGGGGGACGGGCGGAGCGAATGCTCGGCGGGCGGCCTGTGGGGCGAGAGGAATGCCGCCTTGCCTGCCTGTGGGGCTTCGCGGGAGGCGTCTTTGGGGCGATGCAGTGGTTGGCCGGCGCCCCCCAATTGGCCTTGTATTGTCATGGGGCCCTCGCCCTTTTCGCGCTCCTATCCTACCTGGGCGACCGGAAGGCCCTGACAGCGCGCGCATCCCTGGCTTTTCTCGCCGCCCAAGGGCTGACGTCGCTGGGGCTTTCGGCGCCTCAGTGGGCGCCGACCTACGCCTTTCTGGCCGACTGCGAACGAGCGGGAGGAGTGGATCTCGCGAGGGTCATGGTCGGCACGGTGAGCGCGGGAGGGCTCTGGAGCGCGTGGTTTGGGGGAACGGGGCTCCCCGAAGACGCCGAGCAGATTATCTATCCCGGCATCCCCGCCGTTCTGCTCGCTCTTTGGGCGGTGGCCCACAAGGTCGGCGAGGCCGACGGGGTCGGTGAGGCCGCCTGGGGCGTGGGGCGAAAGAGGAAGGGGGGCGTTTCGGCGCCCGGCGACGCGCCGGTGGCGGGCACCGTCCCTGCGGGCGCGGCAGGCTCCCGCGCCGCGGGCGACGCTCAGCGGGTCCCGCCGTGGCGGCCCGACAAGGCTTCCCTGTTGGCCACCGTCGGCTGGATTGTGGCTGCCTCGATGGGATGCTGGAGCGTCTTGGGCCCTCTCTGGTACCGGGTCGCGCCCTTCTACTCGCGCTTTCACGACCCGCGCCGGATGTTGTTCCTGGCTTACGTAGGGACGATTTTTCTGGCGGGGTTGGGGTTTCAGTCGATCTGGGGCGGCGGCCGCCCGGGGCGGCGCGTCCGGGCAACGCACCGTCGCCGCATCGTCGTGCGCGCCCTGCTGGCGGCCGTCGCGTGCGGCGGCTGTGTGTGGAGCGTGTGGTTCGGGAAAGCGCGGATCGACTCGAAGACCATCCGAGCGGCGAAATTCCACTTGGCGAACGCCGAGCGGGAGACAGGGATTTCGCGGGGGGAGCGGTTTTTCGCGCAGGACATCGGCATGCAGTATAGCGGGAACTACACGCGGGGGGGCTTCGGCAGGACCCTGATGCCCAATCTGGGCGCCCTGTACGGGTTCGAGGACATTCAAGGCTACGACCCCTGCATTCCCTGGCGTTACGCCCTCTACATGCGGCGGCTCAACTCCCTGCCCGCGCCCACGGTCACCCTGTTTCCCACTCACTTCGGGCTGGTGCGCAGCCCCGACAGTCCATGGCTTTCGCGATTCGGACCGATGAAGGTCCGCGGCCCCGTGGACTGCCAATGGCCGTTTTTCCTGCCCCGGTGGGCGGCGCCGGGGGAGGAATTCGTGATTCCCCTGGCCCGTCCTCACGAAGTAGACGCCGGAGGGCTGGGCGATGTGCGGGCTTACCTCTCCCAAAGTCTTGACGCCGCGGGAAGGCCGATGGGCGGCGAACTGGAGTTGGTCTTCCTAGACGGAGAGGACGCGGCCGGGTCCCTTACCCTCTCGGCGCCGGAGAGCGTCGGGGAATCGGGAGATGAGAATGCCGAGTTTCTTTGGCCGGAAGTGCTTCCCCCGCGCGGGCGCGGGCATACGCCGGCGCGGCGCGCCGCCGTGGGCAACGTCCGCCTGAGAGGGCCTTCGCCTCAACTGGCCGACCGTTTGCTCGTTCGGAATCGTTCGCGACGCACGGGCGTTCTCCTTTACAGCCTCGGTCTGCCCCGTCCGGCGCTCCGGTTCCAGCAGACAGCCCGCGCCGGGACGTTTGAATCGTCCTGGGAAGAGGGCTTCCCCGACCGAGTGCAAATCCACTTCGTGAGCGTGCGGGGGCCGGAGGAACGGCGCGTCTATGAAAGATGGGCCATGCGTCTGCCCCCTGGGAGCGTGCACGTTGAGATCCCGCCGGGCCAGGAGCGCCCCGATGCGCCCCCGCGCGTGGTTCGGGGGTGGCGTTGGCGACGGCGGAGCGCCAACCACCTGGAAATCGAGCTCTCCGGGGAAAGGCCGGCGGGCGGCGGCTGGCTCGTCCTCGGCGAGCCGTTCGCCCGCGGATGGCGGTGCCGGGTGGATGGTCGTCCGACCGAGATCCGCGTCGCGGATACGCTGTTCCGAGCAGTCGCGGTTCGGGAAGGAGACCGGACGGTGGAAATGCGCTACCGGCCGCCGGGCTTGGCGTTGGGCCTGGCAACGGCAGGGCTGACGTTTCTGGCGATGCTGGCGCTTGTCTTTGCCCAAAGGAAGGCGGGCGCCGGCGCCTGGAAGCCGCTGTTGAAGGGAGCATGGGATTGTGTTATCGCTAAGGGGATGCCGAAGGTTCATTGAAAGGCAGAGCCCGGGAACGGAGGTTCGGGAAAATGGGATCAACTCACTCGTCAGTACGCTCCAGCGGATCGAAGCCGTTTGCCGTTGCGCGCGCCCTCCGGGGGGACGCGGTAAGGGCGGGAGGAGCAAGGGCTTGGAGAGCGGCGCTGCTCCTTGTCGCGATCGCGCCGGCTCTGGCTGCCACGGCGCCGGCTGCCACCCTGGATCTGCTGCCGATCCTGACCGCAGGCGGGACGACGGTCACCTTGAACCCCTCGAATACCTACACCCTCGGGGTTGAGCACCGCGTGACGGCAAGCAAGACGATTCTCGGCAACGGCGCCACGATCCAGGCGCAGGGTCCCCTGGGCGCCACCGGCAGCGGAGTGACTCTGACGCTGGACAACTGCGTGATCAACGGTTCGGACTGGAGCGCCACCGTGGCGGGCGAAGGCAGCCATCTTGTCCTGAGAAACAACTGCAGGCTCTCATGTTCCGATCCGGACGGCGCAGGCGTTTACGTTGAGGACTCCTCACTCACGGCTCAAGCCAGCTCGATCACCGAGAGCAAGACGGGCGTGAACGCGGTGGACTCCACGACGAACCTCCACGGAGCGACCATCACCAACTGCTCGTTTGGCGCGCTGGTCACGGGCGGCAATCTTACGGTTGACCAGAGTTCGAGTCTGTCGAGCTCGGGTGCGGGCGTGGGCATCGGAACCTCGGGCGGGGCGACCGTGACGGTCAGCGGCAGCAGCCTCAGCGGCTTCGACATTGCCGTGAACCTCCAGCAGTCGACGGGAGTTTTCCACTCGATAACCGTGACGGGCTGTCCTTTCGGCATTCAGGCCGTGGGCGGCAGCGCGACGGTTGACCAGAACAGCGCTCTGACGTTTCTCGGCAGCTCCTCGCAGGTGCCGGTAGCCGTGGGGTCCTTGGAGGGGGCGTCGCTTGTGATCCGCGACAGCACGGTCACCGGCTTTGGCATCGCCGTCGGGATATCGGCTGCGACCCCCACGCGGGGCACTGCGGAGGCGACGGACTGCCGCTTCTTGCAGAACGGCGTGGGGGCGGCGGTCGTGACGGAGGGATGCGACGTTCTCTTCTCGCGATGCCGCGTGCAAGACGCCGTCGCCGACGGCATTTACTACTCCAGAAGCACGGGGATCGTGGAGGATTGCGAGGTCATCGGGAGCCTTAACACGGGAGTCACGTTCTGGGGCTGCTCCGAAGGCGCCATCTTGCGAAACACCCTGGTCGAAAACTCGGCCCACCAAGGGGTGGCGGTGGTGGTTGATCCTGACACAGACACTCCGAGCCTGAATGTCCAAATCCTCAACAACACTCTCGTAAACAATGCGATCACCAATATCCTGATTGATGCCGTCTCCACGGCCTTCTTGCAGGGGAACCTCTCCTTGGCGGCGCCCGTGACCGGCGCCCGGCTGGTCGGAACGCAGGGCGTGACCCTGGAGTCCTCGCTGATGGTCGGATGCCAACTGGGGATGGACATGTCGGGGGGCGCCGGCGCCAACATCCGTCTCTCCTCGATGCAGGAGAACTCCGCGGGGGGTCTTCTGATCTTCGACAATTCCGTCTTGACACTGCGCCAGAGCAGCTTCTGGGCCAATAACCAGTCGGGCGGAAGCGACGTCTGGTCGATCTTCATCAACACCGGCGCCACTCTCACGGCCAGTCGGTGCGCATTCGGGCCGGCCGGCGAGAAGGGGCTTCTCAATAGCGCCGCCACGGCCGCCAATCTGGTCGGCAACTACTGGGCGGCGACGGACGGACCGAACCTGGCGTCGGAAGGGGGCGGATCAGGCGCCGTTCTGTCCCGGGCGCTGAACGGTTCGACGAACTCCTACCAGCCCTTTCTGACCCAGCCTCCCGTCGAATGCCAGATCGAGCGAAGCGTATCTCTGCCGGCAGGGGGCGAAGCAACGTGGGACTCGGGTCTGGGCGTTGCCCTCGATATAGACGCCAAGGCCGCGAGCACGGCGCTGACGGGTGAGACCGCGGGTGTCATGCGCGTCAACGACACAACGGGTCTCGATTCCCTGGGACTGCCCGGGGATGCGCTCCCGGGCTGGCTTTGCGTCGTATGGGTCAGCTGCCCCTTGCGGCTCAACGCCCTGAATGGCCGCCTTGACTTCCAATTGTCTTTGCCCGCGGGGAACTACCAGCTTCAGCGACGCACTCCCAGCGGCGCGTGGGCCAATGAGACAACAAGCTATAATTCGGCATCGGGGATCATGACTTACGTTCCCGCCGACGTGAACCAGGTCAACGGCACGTTCGTCGTCACAGGCTCCGCTCCAACCCCCGCCCCCACATCAACGCCGACCCCCGCGTCAACGCCGACCCCGGGTCCGTCGCCGACGCCGGGAGACGGCGTGGGCGATATCGACAGCCTCGTCACCTGCTTTTACAACACCGTCCTGGGACGTCCCCCCGAGACGGGCGCCGTCGACGCGTGGTGCGATGGCTACTTCCAGTACGCTCTCAGCTTTGACATCGACGTGCGCTTCATCCCGCGCGAAATGGGGCGCCTGTTTTTCCTCTCCGACGAGTATGCCGGCCGAAACCGGTCCGACGGGGAGTTCATCACAGACTGCTACCGGACCTTTCTCACGCGCGACCCGAACTCGACCGAGTTGAACAACTGGCTCAGCGGCGAATGGAACCGCGCCGAAGCCATGACCATCTTCGCGGAATCCCAGGAGTTTGCCGCGTTCATTCAAGGCCTGTTCCCCGGCATGGAGGGGATCGCTACGCGCAACTTCGTCACGACCATGTACATCGGTCTTCTCGACCGCTTGGTGGACCAAGGGGGGCTGATGTACTGGAGCGGACTCTTCGACGCCGCCAGCGACAAGCGCGCGATGGCCAGGCAGATGGCTCGCGGCGTGATCGGCTCCGAGGAGTTCGCGAGCAAGGGACCGACGAATGCCCTGCGGGTCACGCGACTCTACCGCGCGTTCCTTGGTCGTTTCCCAAACACCAGCGAAGCGACGTTCTGGGTCGGAGAACTCGACAGCGGTGCGCGCACTCTGGATGACCTGATCGATCTGTTCTCCGCCTCGGAGGAATTCACGGTTCGTCTGGGTCAGTTCTTCTGAGCGGAGTCCGGAGAGGGGCATCCCGCCGCGGATCTTCCGGCCGCCATCCCGAGAGAGAAATCCCTTGCAATTGTCGCCTTGCGGCCATAGCTTCGGAAGGGGCGGGACCGTAGTCGGCCCCGAGGGATCCCAACGGGCCCGAACGGACGGTTCGCCATCAAGAGGGAGAAGGAGACTCGGGTTGGCGACCGTGCGGGGAGTCGCTCGACCCTGAATCACGAGGAGGATGTCATGTCCACTTTCAGCGCAATATGCACAATGGCCGGGTTTGGGATGCCCGGCGGCTGGGAGTTAGTCATACTCTTTGCCGTCGTTCTGATCATTTTTGGTCCGAAACGTCTTCCGGAACTGAGCCGCGCGCTTGGCAAGTCCATCACGGATTTCAAGAGAGGGATGCGCGATATCAAGGAGGATATAGACGTAGCGGGAGAGGAGCCCGATCTTCAGGCGCCTGAGAAGGAAACCCGTCAGATGGACAAGTCCCACGCCTCTTCCGCCAAGAACGCCGGCGAGGAGAAGACGAGTGAGAGTTGAGCCCTGTGTGGAACCGGGCCGGCCGCCGCGTTCGCAGGACGCGGCCGGCCCGGACTACTGAGGGAGAGAGGCGCGTCCCCGCGGGGCGGACTGAGTGCGTTTCGTGGCTCGGCGACAGGACAATCCCGAAAAGAACATGTCCTTTCTGGAGCACCTCGAGGAGCTGCGCACCTGTCTCATTTTCTCCATCCTTTTCCTAGTCGGCGGCTGTGTGGTCGGACTGTTCCTGGCCAGGCCGGTTGTACGCCTTCTGACCCGTCCCTTTGCCGCCATCGAGCTGAAACGGGACGAGAAAGTCTTGAGAGTGCGCGTTGGCGAGGATGGCGCTCTGCGCGTCATCGGAGACGCGGACAAGGATCTTTTCGCCGATGTCTCGCCCTATCGAATCCACTTCTACCTGCCGGACAGTCCCGAGGAGGAGACGCCCGATTTCGTCTGGGGCTACGATCTTCAGACCCCGGTTTTCCTGAGCCCCCTAGACCCGATTCTCCTTTACTTCAAGGCCAGTGTCATTGTTGGCTTGATCATTGCCCTCCCCTTCATCCTGCACCAAGTGTGGCTTTTCGTGGCGCCGGGACTCAGGAAAACCGAAAGGAAGATGGTGCTGCCCATTCTCTTGCTCGGTTCGGTTCTTTTCCCATTGGGCGCCGCTTTTGCGTACATGATGCTGAGCTGGGTCTTGACTTTCCTCCTGAACTTCCAGATCCTGGCCATGAGACCGATGCTGGAGATTTCGCGCTTCGTGAACTTCGAACTGAGGCTCATGATGGGCTTCGGCGTCGTCTTCGAGCTTCCCCTGGTCATCATGTTCCTCACGGGCATCGGCGTGATCGAGCCGCGTCAGCTGCGCAAGTACCGTCCTCACGCTATCGTCGGCATCGCCGTCGTCTCGATGGTCCTTACCCCTCCCGATGGGCTTACAATGTTGATGATGATGTTTCCGCTCATTATCCTCTATGAGTTTTCGATCTGGGCCTCGGCGCCCCTGGCGAGAAGGCGCCGGGAGGCCCGCATGGAAGATGGTTGATTCAGAGGCGACGATCCGCCGGACGCTCGGCGCCCGGGACGGTGGAGAGAGGGACGACGCGATGCGCGGCAGGCGAGATCTTTTGCAGAAGAAAAGCGGGAGAGGGGGAGACGCGTGAATGGGCGCCGCCTCGGTGCTGACGCGCTGTTCTGTGCCTGGCTTCCACACCTGGGCTTCCCAGTGGGTGGGAGACGCGTGCCGGGTGGTCGTTTGCGAGTCCGGCGAAGAGGTGCGCACCAGGCTGTGCCGCGAGCGGCCCCAGGCGCTCCTCATCGATCCTCTGGACATTGAGCCCTCAGAAGACGACGTCCTGCGCGTAGCGCACCAGCTGTACCCGGACCTCCCCGTTGCCTTGATCGCTCCGAGCAATTCGGGCGATTGCTTCGCCTTTTTGAGGATGTACGGGTTGGGCGCCGTCGTTCCGCCCCGGTCGAACCGGCCGCCCCGTCAGATGCGATTCTTCTTTGACCACATGACCGCGCCAACTCCTGCTTCCGGCCTGGGCGACTACTTCCCGCCAGGCCACCCCATTGCTCGGCGGCGGATAACCTCGCCCGGCATGCGCGGCGAAGTGTTCGCGGCAATGGCGTCGGATCTTACGGCGCGGGGCCACGTCGATAATCACGACCTGCGACTGGTCTTCGAAGAGGCCCTCAACAACGCGGTCTTCCACGCTTTCCGTACGGAGAAGAACGCTCCGAAATACGCGGGCAACGGGTACGAGGCCTTTGACGAGGAGGACGTGATCGAGGTGACATGGGCCGGGGACAATGAGATGAGCGTCCTGGCTATCTCTGACAATCGGGGCTTCCTTGCGCCGTCGATCGTCTGGGACCGCCTGTTTCGGCAGACCAGTCTGACAGGCCTGCTTGACACCTCGGGACGGGGCCTCTACCTCGTGCATCTTCTCTCCCGCATGCTGCTCGTGACGATTCGCCCCGGTCAGAGAACAGAGGTCTCCGCCTTCTTCGGGGCCGGCTCCGAGAGGGAAGAGAGCCCTATCAGCGTACGGGTCGTCCCGCCCTTTGCGCCGGAGGAGGTGTGACATGACTCTCCGGGCGCCTGCGGCAAGCGCCCCCGCACGGGCGAAGAGGCGCCGCGGCGTGATGGGCCGGAGGGACGGGATGGGGTCCGCCTCCTCCCCCCCGTTTGCCGCTCCCCGGAAACGGCAAATGCCGGGGGGCGCCGGTGAATTTGGGGTTGAATAGTCCGGGGAAATGGCCTATGTAGGGGCCGGTGTATTGCGCGCGAAGATCGCCGCCCGCTCGAGTTCTGTCCGACGAAGCATGGTTTTCATTCCGGAGAACGAGGCGGCCGAGGAGAAGACCCATGGTGAAGCCCAGATCGGCGCTCTGCGGCGTGAGCCTGATGGAGGTCCTGTTGGCCTTGGTTCTGATCTCTTTTGGGCTGTTCGGCATCGTGGATCTCTACATGAACCAGGCCAAGCATGTCGCCCGGACCCAGCAGCAGGTTCAGGCGGCCAGTCTTGCCCAGAGCTACCTGGCTCAGTTGCAGGCGGCGGGGTACCAAGCCGTAGAGGAGAAGATCCGCACGCATGCTGACGCGGCGAACCCCGACCTTGCATCGCTCTTCCCCCGTCCCACGGGTTCGACTCTTAACAGCGACTTCGAATGGAACGCCTATCTGCGGCGAGTCGCCACCGACGATCCGAAGCGGATTGAGATCACCATCGTCGTTCAGCGAGCATCTCCGGCATCCAAGGCCGCCGGGCAAGACGAGGCGGGACCTTCGGCGCAACGGGAAGGCGTGAGAAGGGAGGTGAGAGGATATGTTTTCGCACCGTAGGCGCCTCACCCGCCAGCGGGCTTTCCCGCGCAAGCGGGCCTTCACCCTCGTGGAAGCGCTGGTGGCCGCAGTCCTCACGGCGGTGGCCGTGGGGATTGTTCTCGGACTTCTGATCGACACCCGCCGGGCTTGCCAGAGGGGGCAGAGGCGACTGGCGATGCGAACGTACGCCGAGACCGCGGCTGACGAGATCGGCGCCATCCTGGAGGCCTCTTTGACGCCGAATTCCCTCGATGACAATGCCACCACGCCGCCCCTCGTCTTCTCAGCCGACACGTGCACGGTGATCAGCGCCTGGCGATTCGACGGCAAGGATTTCTACCTGACGGCGATCTCCAATGTCCCGGCAGAGGCAGATCGGGGCGGCGCAATCCGCTGGGCAACAACCGCCTTGGACGACAGGAAAACGCCCAAGGCCCGCGAGACCGCGAAATCCATCGGAGCCGGCAGAGATGAGCGCCTGTCGGCCCGGGTGGATTTCATGTACGCCACGGACATTGACGCAATCGCCCTCGAGCCGGTTTTCCAGAAGCAGCTGGAGCCGGGGCGGTATCCCACGCTGGTTCGCGTTCACGTGGTGGTCGAGGATCTCGAAGGGAAGATGGAAACGCCCTTCGAGATGGTTCGGATCGTCCGAACGTTGTAAGGTTTCCTGGAGTCGATTCGCTCCACCTGGAGCCCGTGGGGAGGCGCTCTGGTGGATTTCGTGACGCGCGGGAGCGCTCTTGGAATGGGACTACGTATGAGATTGCGGGATCTCGTCGGGGCAGGCGCCCCGGCCGCACGCGAAGGCGCCTCTCTTGCGGGAGGGGCTGCCAGGAAGCGCGGCTCGGCCGTGCTGGTTGCCATTTCCGTACTGGCCATTCTCACCATCTTGGTGATGGGGCTTGCGGCCTCGCTGCAGGTGGCCATGGGCACGAGTTCCCGGCTCGAATCGCGCCAGCACGTCGGGCGGCTGGCGCGTCTCGGGTTCGACGCCGCGATGGCTCGACTGGCGGGCCTTGCTCAGGGAGGAGCGGAGCAGAGCGCCTGGGCGGAGGGGTCCGGTCAGGTTCAGGAGGGCGCCGCGAAGGGCGTCTTCGCTTTCTCACTCAAGCCGACCCAACCCGATTCGGTTTTCGGGGGGAAGAACGCACCCGTGTACGGAGGCAATTACTTGGAGCACCGTCCCGGCGACTGCCTGCTGACGGTGCAGGCGTCCGCCGAGCGAGGAGGGCGCACGCTCGGAATGGAGCGGATTTATCTGGTAAACGGCAGCCCGACACATCCCCGGCGCCTGCTCCTGGAGGAGACTCTCCCCCCAGGGAACTGAGTCCCGCTCGGCGGGTCGGCCCGATCCGCCCGATGGCGTCTGACTCGAGTCGGAGGATTGGGAGGGCGATGCGGCGCGAACGCATCTTCTTCGTCCGGTGAAGGCGGGGGACCCACCCCGGAAGTGGGGAACCCCGCCCGGAGGCGGGGAATCCCCCGCGGAAGCGAGAAGGAAAGTCGAAGGACTTGCATGCCGTTTCCGCATGGCGGGATTCGGGGAGCCAGAAAGGTCTCTTGCAGATGAAACCCGATTCTCTACGACTCGCCTGGCTGTTTTTCGAGGCGGGGATGATTGACTCCGACACTTACAAGAAGTGCGGGGAAAAGACGGAAGCGCAGTCGAAGTCCCTGATGGATCTGCTGAAGCAGGACGTTTCGGTCAAGAGCGTTCACGAATTGCTGACCATGGAGATCGGCCTGTCGACTTTCACGGGAAGCGCAAAGAAAAAGAAATCCTCCCCCCTGCGCGACGCCCTGTCTCAGCCTCTCTACGCGACGGACGACGGGGTTCGCCATATCGTGAGCGCCTGGAGGCCGCCGATTGAGGACCTGGTCAACGCCTTGGATGATGCCGCCGCCCTGGACCGGCCGAAAGCCGAGGCGCTCGAAATCATCGGGAAAGGGCCGGGCGCCTACAACCGACTCGTCGAGAAGGGCTACCTCAATCGGCGAACCCTCAACCAGGTAACCACCAACGCCAAGACCCCTCTGAGGAAACTGAACCGCCTTCACCTTGCTCTTGCGCTCCTGAAGTTCAACGACGTGCTGAGCCAGGAGGATTGCGACGAGATCCTTGACCGGTTTCAGAAAAAGGGCGATGAAGAGATCCCTCGCCTCAACAAGGAAATCACCGCTTTTGTCGAATCCGAACCGGACATGCCCGGCGTGGACCCCCGGGAGGTGAATCCGGGGGACGCGTTGCGGCGCTCTCTTCCGGTGACCTTCATTCATCAGAACCTGTTCCTTCCCCTTCGCCGCAGCAAGGGCGTGCTGGAGATCGTGATGGCCGATCCCTTCTATGTAGCCTTGACCGATTCCCTCTCCCTCCTGACCGGGCTGCCGGTTCTGGGATTCCACGCCCCGGAACCCGCCATCATCGCTCGCGTCAACGAGATATTCCCGGCGCAGGACGCGTCCGCAACGGCGGCGAAGGCGGGCAAGAGACCTGCGGCCGAGGCGCCGCCGCCCGAACCTTCCGCGGCGGTTGGGGGCGCTCCCCGCGAGGCGGCGCCGGAGGAGATGGCCGACAGCCGCTCCGCGGTGGAGCTGGTCAGCTCGATCATCGAGGGGGGCGTCGAACACCGGGCCACCGACGTGCACCTGGAACCTCGCGACGGGGCCTTGCACGTCCGCTACCGGATCGACGGTCGTCTTCGCAAAGTCCTGATCGTGCCCCCCGCTCTGGTGCTTTCCGTCGTCAGCCGCATCAAGGTGCTCGCGAACCTCGACGTGACCGAACGCCGACGGCCGCAAGACGGGCATTTCTCGCTGACCATTGGGGAGGGGGCCTTCGATTTCCGGGTCTCCACCTTGCCGACCCACTTGGGCGAGAAAGTGGTTATCCGCATCCTGGACGCCAGTCGCGTAATGCACAGCCTTGAGGACCTCGGAATGCTGCCGGACCAGTGCAAACGGGTCGGCAGGTGGATCTCCCGTCCCCACGGCATGCTGCTGGTGACGGGCCCGACCGGCGCGGGGAAAACCTCGACTCTCTATGCGGCTCTCAATTCCGTCAACAGCGAGACGAAGAACGTCGTCACCATCGAGGATCCCGTTGAGTACCGCCTGGAGGGGATCAACCAAGTCCAGGTCGAACCGCATTTCGACCTGAATTTCGCGAGCGGCCTGCGGTCCATCCTCCGCCAGGACCCGGACATCATCATGGTGGGCGAGGTGCGCGATCCCGAGACGGCTCGCATCGCCATGCGGGCGGCCCTGACCGGTCACATGGTTTTCAGCACCTTGCACACCAATACGGCCGCGGGCGCCATCGCGACCCTGGGCCAAATGGGAATCGAACCCTACATGGTCACCACCGCCGTGACGGGCATTGTCAACCAGCGTCTGGTGCGCCGCCTCTGCGGCGAGTGCAAGAAGCGTTTCACGCCGACGCAAGCCTTGCTGCACAGCCTGAAGATCGAAGAGAAGTCGCGCAAGCGGATGTATCGCGCCGAAGGATGCCCGCGTTGCCTCAACACCGGGTACCTGGGACGTGTGGGGGTTTTCGAACTGATGGCGATGGGGGAGGAGATCATCCACGCCATTCTTGAGAGGCGGAGCGAACCGGAATTGACCGCCCTCGCCCGGCGGAGCGGATTCCCTTCGCTGTTGGAGATTGGGGTGGCCAAGATACACGAAGGCGTAACGTCGCCGGAAGAGATAATGGAGACCATCATTACTGACGAATAGAGCCGGTCCGGGACGTGAGAGCATCCCGCGGGGGCGTTTTCCGACCCCACCTTCCCGGCAATTCACCCTGTTGGAGGCGACCATGACACCGTCCGACAAAAAACGAGAAACAAAGGACGCTCTGCGCGACTCGTTGCGGAGCAAGATCCGGGGGGATTCCCCCAATCCCGAGGACGCCGCACAAGGCGCCCGGAAAGCGCCCCCCCCAACCGGCGCGCCCGCGGGCGGCGCCGCGAAAAGGGGCGGCGAGGAAAGAGAGGGGAGCCTGCTGCGGAGCGAGATCTCCTTCGGCGCCCCGGGCCTGGCTCAGATGACGGCTTTCTGCCGTCAGCTGGCCACGCTGGTCGACGTCGGCATACCGCTGGTGCAGAGCCTGTCGACCCTCTCCCGGCGCATCGAGCACCCGAAGCTCAAGAGAGTCGTGGGCGACGTCGCCCGCCGAGTCGAGGAGGGGGAGTCCTTCTCGCAGTCCCTGGCCGCGCATCCCAAGATCTTCTCCTCCCTTGTGGTCAACGTGGTCCGGATCGGCGAGCAAGGGGGGATCCTGGAGGAATCGCTCAAGTACCTGGCCGAGATCATGGAGCGCCGCTACGACCTGCGCCGTCGCGTCACCGCGGCGTTGGCCTATCCCGCCGCGGCGCTCATCGTTTGCGGCGTGGTCGTCCTCATCATTCTGGGATTTGCCATTCCCGTGTTCAAGGAAGTCTACAAGGAGGTGGAACTGCCCGGGATCACCCGCGTCGTTCTGGCCCTCAGCGGCTTCGTTCAGGCGGCCTGGTGGGCAATCGTGGCCGTGGTCGTTGCGGCCGTCTTCGGCCTGCGCCGACTGATCAAGGGAAGCTCCGACGCCCGGCGAATGTGGGATCAGCTCATCCTCAAGACGCCCATCGTCTCGGGGCTGGCCGTAAAGATCAACGTCACGCGCACTTGTCGGACGCTCCACAACCT
>Ga0315274_10006265_pt1 | contig 17344 bp, 18 predicted proteins | sample YL17G02_20_MG_FD_203700 | JGI IMG/M metagenome (GOLD analysis project Ga0315274, IMG submission 203700) | Sediment microbial communities from Yellowstone Lake, YNP, Wyoming, USA - YL17G02_20 | ecosystem: Environmental > Aquatic > Freshwater > Lake > Sediment | place: USA: Wyoming | collected...
GAGCCCCGATTCGAGCACCTTTGTCGCCAACGCCTTGAGCCCGGCCAAGGTGCTCAACGTCATCCTCGAGGAGCGAGAGGACGGTCGCACGGCCACCGTCGTCGTACCTGACCGGCAGCTTTCGTTGGCGATCGGCAAAGAGGGGCAGAACGCCCGGCTCGCGGCGCGGCTAACGGGTTGGCGCATCGACATCAAGCCGGCATCCGCGGCCGCCGTGGAGGCTTTCGGTGCCATGGGCTTCGATGACCTCAGCGGCGAGCAGGATTTGCTCAGGGCGGCGGAGGCGCTGTTGCTTGGCCACGAGCAGTCGCGCCAGAACCCGACCACCGAAGAGGGGCCGGCCGAGAGCGGCGAGCAGAAGCCATAGCGGAGGTGGTCCATGCGGCAGAAGAAGAGGTTACCGCAGCGCACATGCGTCATCTGCCGCACGACCATGGCCAAGCGCAACCTGATGCGCATCGTTCGTACGCCGGAGGGCAGGGTTGTGCTCGACCCCCGAGGCAAGGCAGCCGGCCGCGGTGCCTACCTCTGCCCGAGGAAGGAATGCTTCACGAGCGCCCGCGCCCGCTTCAGTGTGGCGCGCGGGTTGGAGACGGATTTGAGCGAGGTTGACTGGCAGGCTCTCGAGCCCGATCTGGTGCGTCTAGCGGCGGAGAGGGGCGTTGCCGCGGCGGAGCAGTCATCGTGCCGCGCGGCGCTCACGGGAGGGGGTGTATGAGGAAGATTGAAGTATTCAAGGGCGGCAAGGACACCAAGAATCGCGTGACGGCGTCCGCGAACCGTGGCGGCATGTCCGCCGCGCCCACGCAGCGCAAGGTCACCGAGATCATACAGGAAGCGGTTGACACCGAGGCGGACAGGAACGTCCGCTCGCGGCGGCGCTCCCGCGGCCGCCGCGGGGACAGCGTGCCGAGCCAGACCGCTACCCCCGAGAAGCAGGCCGCGCCGCGCGTCGTCCTCCCCAATTCGGTGACGGTGCGCGAACTGGCCAACCTCCTTTCTGCCAGCCCGATCGATGTGATCAAAGTGCTGATGGCCAACGGCGTGCTGGCCAACATAAACCAGCCCATTGACTTCGACACCGCCGCCATTGTTGCCAGCGAGATGGGCTACGAGGCAGCCGAGGAGACGCCCGCCGTCGAGGAGATGGTCGAGGAAGAAGCGGCCGAGCAGCCCCAGAAGCCTAGGGACGACTTCTATGTCGGTGAGGCCGAGGCGAACCTGGTTCCTCGCCCCCCAATAGTGACTGTCCTCGGCCACGTCGACCATGGCAAGACAACCCTTCTGGACGCGATCCGCAAGACCAACGTTGTTGCCTCGGAAGCCGGCGGCATCACCCAGCGCATCGGAGCCTACCAGGTTAGCTATGGCAAGGACAAGATCACGTTCATTGACACTCCGGGCCACGAGGCCTTCACTGCCATGCGCGCCCGCGGCGCCCGCGCCACGGACATCGCCGTACTCGTAGTTGCCGCCAGCGACGGCGTCATGCCGCAGACGATGGAGGCCATCGACCACGCCCGTGCCGCACGCGTGCCGATCATCGTTGCGCTCAACAAGGTGGACCGCGCCGACGCCAACCCCGATCGCGTGAAGCAGCAGCTCGCCGACCTCGGGCTGGCCGCCGAGGACTGGGGCGGCGAGACGATGGTAGTACCCGTCTCTGCGCTGCGTGCCGAGGGCATCGAAGAAGTGCTCGAGGCCATAGTGCTTCAGGCCGAGGCCTGCCGCTGCCGTGCCAACCCGTCGGCGCCGGCCGCTGGCACGGTGATCGAATCCAGCGTCGATCGCTCTCGCGGCCCTCTGGGCACCTTCCTGGTGCAGAACGGGACGCTGCATATCGGCGACGTGGTGGTCGTCGGTTCGACGTGGGGCCGTGTCCGCGCCATGTTCGATGAGAACGGTCGGCCGGTGCGCATCGCGCCGCCTTCGACGCCAGTGCAGGTGATGGGCCTGGGCGACGTGCCGGAGGCGGGGGCCATCTTCCATGTTGCCGCCGATGAGCGCACGGCCAAGGATGTGCTCGATGTCCGCGCGGAGCAGCGCCGCCAGTCGGTGGGTGAGCGGCGCGCCGTAACTCTTGAGGACTTGATAAGCCGGCTGAAAGCCGGCGAGTCTGAGGAGTTGAACCTGATCCTCAAGACGGACGCGCAGGGCAGCATCGAGCCCATCACGGTGTCGCTGGCGAGGCTGCAGGATGAGGAACGCAAGGTTACCATCCTGCGCGCCGCTACCGGCAACGTCACCGAGTCGGACGTCAACCTTGCCATCGCGAGCCAGGCGGTGATCGTTGGCTTCAATGTCTCTGTCGATGGCACCGCGCACAGCGCATCCGAGGCGGCGGGCGTCGAGATCCGGCTCTACGACATCATCTACAACTTGGTCGACGACATCGATCGCACCCTGAAGGGGATGGGAGAGCCGGTTTACCAGGAGGTGGTGCTGGGCCGGGGGGAAGTGCGCCAGATCTTCGAGGTTCGCTCCGCGGTAGTAGCGGGCTCCTCCGTCACCTCAGGGCGCATCCTGCGCAACAGCAAAGTGCGCATCATTCGCGGTGGCTCGACAGTCTGGGAGGGCGGCATCGCCTCGCTTCGTCGCTTTACCGAGGACGTTCGCGAGGTTCGTGAGGGCTTCGAGTTCGGCATCGTGCTCGAAGGCCACAACGACGTGAAGGTTGGCGACATCCTCGAGTGCTACACCATGAGGTTGGTGCAGTAGGATGAGCGGCTTGGCGCAAGGGCGCGAGCCCAGCATTCGCCAGCGGCGGACAGAGGAGTTGCTGGCTCAGGAGCTCACGGTCATCCTTCAGGAGTCGGTGCACGATCCGCGCATCTCGGGAGCGGCGGTTACCGGAGTGCGTGTGTCGCGGGACTTGCGGCGCGCCACGGTGCTGGTGGCGGGCAGCGGCCACCTGCAACGACTTGAGCTGCTGCGTGCCCTTGATCACTCGGCTCCCTTCATACGGCGTGAGCTGGGGGTGCGGGCCTATCTCAGGATCATCCCCGAGCTGCAGTTTCGGATCGACGACTCGCTCGAGCGCGCGCGTCGGGTCGAGGAACTGCTCGACCAAGTAGCGTCGGATCCGCCGGAGGCGACCGAGCCCGATGATGAGTGAGGCAGCGCGGGCGATCCGGGAGGCGCGACGCGTACTCGTCGCTGCCCACCTTGGGCCGGATGTGGATGCCGTGGGTTCGGTCCTGGCCGTCGGCCACATGCTCGCGGCGCTAGGCATCGAGCGGCAGCTTCTTTTGCGCGATGGCCTTCCCTACGAAGGGGCAGACCTGCCGGGCGCCGGTGAGATCGTGCGCGGCCCAACGGGTGGCTTTGATCTAGCCGTCATTCTCGACTGTCCCACGCTCGAGCGCATCGGCGAGGCCGCCGCGAGCCTGGGCGACACAGCCATACTGAACATCGATCACCATGTTACCAATACCCGTTTCGGGTGTCTGAATCTCGTCGACGACACTATCTCGTCTACCTGCCAGCTCGTATTGCGGCTGGTCGCCGGCCTGGGCCAGCCACTCAGTGAGACGCTTGCCACCTGCATCCTCACCGGGCTGGTCGGCGACACCCAAGGTTTCCGCACCTCTAACACCGACTGGCGTGCCCTGAGTGATGCCCGCACGCTGCTGGCGGCGGGAGCCGACCTTTGGCTGGCCAACCGGCGGGTTTTCAACAACCGCCCACGCGGTCACTTGGCGCTTTGGGGTGGGGTGCTGGCCGCTGCCTCGCTTGAGGACGGATTGGTCTGGGCGACGATTCCACGGCCGCTGCGCCTCCAAGCGGGCGTAGCCGACGATGATGCTGCCGGCATCGTCAACTTCCTCATCGGGACGCAGGGCACAAAAGCGGCGGCTCTCTTCAGCGAGCAGTCGGGTGGCACAGTCGACGTCAACCTGCGTAGCGTTCCTGGAGTTGACGTGGCGGCGGTCGCGGCGGAGTTCGGAGGCGGCGGGCACCGCCAGGCAGCCGGCTTCACCGTCGCCGGTACGCTGGACGGTGTGCGAGACGAAGTGCTGGCGCGTCTGAGACAGGTGGTCGGTGGAGAGACCGTGCGGCCTCCTGCTGCTGGATAAGCCGACCGGCCCGACGTCGCACGACGTTGTGGCCGTGGTGCGCCGCGCTTGTGGTGAGCGCCGAGCTGGCCACGCCGGCACCCTCGACCCGTTGGCCAGCGGTCTGCTGCTGGTTTGCCTTGGCGCTGCCACCCGCATTTGCGAGTACCTCGTTGGCCACGACAAGCGCTATGACGTCGAGGCTCGTTTGGGCGCCGAAACAGACAGTCACGACGCGCAGGGCGAGTTCACGATGCGCCACGAAGGGCCGCTCCCGGATGACGACGCGATTGCCCGCGCGGTCGAGGCCTTCCACGGCGAAGTGGTCCAGGTGCCGCCTGCCTATTCGGCGGTGAAGGTAGGGGGCGAGCCCCTGTACAGGCGCGCACGCCGGGGCGAAGCCGTAGTCGCCAAGCCACGCCGGGTCTCCGTCTACTCCTTCGCTTGGGATAGGCCCAATCTGTCGCTCCTGCGGCTGCACGTGCACTGCTCCGCGGGAACTTATGTGCGCTCTCTCGTTCACGACCTTGGCCATGCCCTGGGCTGCGGCGCCTACGTCGAGTCACTCAGACGTACCGCGGTCGGACGTTTCGCTGTCGATGAGGCCTTGTCGCTCGACGAAGCTCGGGCCCGGTTGGCACGCGGCGATCTGTCGGCGCTTCTCCCCATCCGCGATGCCCTGTCCGACATGCCGGTCGTCGTTTTCGACGAGCAGGCATCGTCCCGTCTGCGCATGGGTCAGGCAGTGCCGGGCGGGACGGCGGCCGGCAGCCAGCCGCACCTTGCGCTCGCGGAGGACGGCCAAGCCCTGGGCATCGTCTGCGCCGTGGGGGAGACGTGGCGGGCGCGCAAGGTCTTCGCCTACGGAGGCACGGCGTGACGCTCCGCGTCGTCCGGTGGTCCGCCGGGGGCGCTGTGCTGGCGCCTGCCTGCGTGCTCACCATTGGCGTCTTTGACGGCATGCACCTCGGTCACCAGGAGCTAGTCCGCCTGACTGTGGAACGGGCAGGCAAACTGGGTGTGCCGGCAGTCTGTCTCACTTTCTACCCCTCACCCGAAGCCGTGCTTCTCGGCGCAACGGCCAGGTACCTGCTCCTGCCCGAGGAGCGAGCCGAGGCTATGGGGCGACTGGGTGTGCACCTTGTCGTCGTTACGGAGTTCAGCCCCAAGCTGGCCGAGATGAGCGCCGCCGACTTCGTGACACTGGTGACGCGAACGCTGCATCCGCTTGAGGTTTGCGTCGGCGAGGACTTCGCGCTCGGGCGCGGACGGGAAGCCGATGCACGGACGCTAGCTCGCTTGGGCCGTGAGCGCGGATTTGGCCTGAACATCGTCCCCCGCCTACGGGTTCGCGGCCAGGTTGTGAGCAGCACCCTCGTCCGCTCTCGCCTGGGGAGCGGTGATGTGGCCGGGGCAGCCGAATTGCTCGGACGGCCGTACTCTGTCAGCGGCCGAGTAGTTCATGGGCTCCGGCGCGGCCGCCCGCTGGGCTTCCCCACGGCCAACCTGGAGGTTCCCCTTGAGAAGCAGGTGCCAGGTGACGGCGTCTACGCCGCCTTCGCCGACCTAGAAGGCCGGCGGTGGCCGGCGGCGCTGAGCATCGGCCTGCGGCCGACTTTCGGCATACACGACCGTTCCGTCGAAGCGCACCTGCTGGATTTCGACGCCGATCTCCACGGTCGAGAACTGACCGTTCACTTCGTCGACCGTATCCGAGGCGAGCGCCGCTTTCGGGGACCGGAGGAGCTGCGCCTGCAGATTGCGGCCGACGTAGAGGCTACCAGAGCGATCCTGGCTGTGCAGCAGCCCGTGTGGCAGAGATAGCGTGGGCTTCGAGGAGCTAAGCCACACTGCCGACGTCTCAATACGGGCCTGGGGTGGGGACTTGGACGAGCTGTTCGCCGCGGCTGCCGAGGGTATGTTCGCGCTCATGGGCGCGCCGCGCGAGACGGGCGTCGGGCGGAAAGTTGAGGTTGCGGCCGGCGATTTGGAGACGCTTCTGGTGGACTGGCTGAGCGAACTACTTTACCTCAGCGAGGTGAACGGCGAGTTGTACGACTCTTTCGCGGTGCGGGTGCTGCCGAGCTGGCGCCTGGAGGCCGCCATCGCCGGAGGCAAGGGAAGCGCAAGCGGCGACAAGGTCAAGGCTGTCACCTACCACGGTCTATGCGTCGAGCACGCCGACGGCCGCTATGCCGCCACGGTCGTTTTCGACACCTAGTGTAGGCGGTAGGGGAGGGTAATATGGCCTTTGATCTGAGAGTACTGCGACAAATCGGCGCCGTTCTCTACGAGATACCTACCAGCTTCCGGGAGGAAATGCGCGTTCCCGCGCGGCTGTATGCCGACGCTACCATCCTTGAGGCGGCGGCGCAGGACGAGTCGCTCGAGCAACTGGCGAACGTGGCCTGGCTGCCGGGCATTGTCGGCTACGCCCTGGCCATGCCCGATATCCACCAAGGCTACGGCTTCCCAATTGGGGGTGTGGCGGCGACGGACACTCGCGACGGGGTCATCTCTCCAGGCGGCGTGGGCTACGACATCAACTGCGGTGTCCGCCTGCTGTCGACGAACCTGGACGTTGGGGAGGTGCGGGCCCAACTACCGGCGCTGATGGACGCCATCACGGCAGCCATTCCTGCCGGGCTAGGGCGTGAGGGCAGCATCTCCTTGCAGAAGGGGGGGTTGACGGAGGCGATGGAGGGCGGGGCACAGTGGGCGGTGGGCGCCGGCTACGGCGAGCGGGAGGATGTGGAGCACTGTGAGGAGCGCGGCCGCATGGCGGGCGCCGGCGCCGGGGCTGTCAGCGTCAAGGCGCGGGAGCGTGGCCGCGACCAGCTCGGCACCCTAGGCTCAGGCAACCACTTCGTTGAGTTGGGCGAGGTGGCCGAAGTCTACGACGAGAAATCGGCCGATGCCTTCGGCCTGCGGCCGGGCCAGCTCGTGCTGCAGGTGCACTCGGGCTCGCGCGGGCTCGGCCACCAGGTTTGCACGGACTCTGTGCGGCGGTTCCAGGACGTGGCCCGACGAGAAGGCTACAAGCTGCCTGACCGCGAGCTAGTCTGCGCTCCCCTCCAATCCGAAGAGGGGCAGGAGTACCTGGCTGCTATGTCAGCGGCGGCGAACTTCGCCTGGGCCAACCGCCAGATCATGACGCACATGCTGCGCCGTGCCTTGGAGAACGTATTGGCCGGCGGAGCGCGCCGGATGCGGCTCAAGGTGGTCTACGACGCGGCGCACAATGTGGCCAAGCTCGAACGACACGAAGTGGGTGGCCGGCCGCTGGAGCTGTGCGTCCACCGCAAGGGCGCCACGCGGGCCTTTCCACCTGGGCACCCCGCCGTGCCCGAGGACTACCGGGCGGTGGGCCAACCGGTTCTCGTGCCCGGAGACATGGGCACGGCCTCGTATGTGCTGCGCGGCACTGAGACAGCCATGCGCGAGAGCTTCGGCTCGTGCTGTCACGGGGCGGGTCGCAAGCTCAGTCGTGCCGCCGCTAAGAGGCAGGTGAACGCACAGGAGCTGCGGCAGCGCCTGGAGTCGCTGGGCATCATCGTGCGCGCCGGCAGCAACGCCGGTCTGGCCGAGGAGGCGCCGGACGCCTACAAGGACATCCATCGCGTCGTGGACGTGGTGCACAGCGCCGGGCTGGCCTTGCGAGTTGCGCAACTTCGACCGGTCGGAGTGATGAAGGGCTGAGGGACGGCAAGGCGGCCGACCACAGCAGGCCGCCTTCGTGGCTTGGGATGCGGGTTAGTTCACTCGCACCAGCCAGTCGGCTGCTACCCAGCCTTCCGTGCCGGTGTCGTCCCGAACCTGGAACCACTGGTAGCCGTCGGCCTCGGTGGGGCCCGCGATGACGTTGACGACAGCGCCCTCTGCGACGACCTTGAGGGTGGGTTGATCCACGCCAGGCCCACTGCGCATGCGCAGTCCGCGGCCGCTCGTGTTGCTCACTGTGGCGTTGGCGCCCGGCGCCAGGACGTCATCGGGGACAGCCGTTGGCTCGAGCGTCGCCTCGGCTGGCGCCGCGGTCGGCTCGTCCGGAGTCGGCTCGAGGACGGGCTCAGGCGTGGCGGTCGGCTCGTCGGGCGCAAGGGTGGGGCTAGGGGGCGATGCGGGTTCCTCGGTGGCAGTTGCCTTTTTCGCCGAGACAAGAGTTGCCGGCCCGAGCGTCGGTAGGTGCGTAGGGATGGCGACGGCTGGAGGCGTGCCAGCGTCTTTGTGCGATCTGAACAGCCAGGCACCCATGAGGACGATCACCAGGAGCACGACTATGGGTATGGCGGCGATCACGAGTGCCTCGGTGTTGCTCCGGCCGACACGCATGGCGCGGCGCCTGCGTGCCGGTCCCATGCCGGGATCCATGCCTTCTCTCGGTTCTTCCGCTGCCATTCCGCCTGCCTCATCCGAATGGGTCTGGTGGTCCCCTGCCGACGCGCCCAGCGGACGCGCACGCTGTGGATGCTGCAATTTCAGTGCCGAACCTGGCGGCCGGCAAGGTCGTAAGTCGTACGGTCCCTGGAGCGTCTAGTATGGACATAGCGGTCGTCGGCGGTGGCCTCACGGGCATGACCGCCGCATTGGAGCTGGCGCGCGGCGCCGCACGGGTTACTATCTTCGAACGCGACGCCGTGCTGGGCGGCGTGGCCGGCTCGTTCGAGGTGAACGGGGCGCGCCTGGAGAGGTTCTATCACCACATCTTCACCAGCGATGTGGCCATCCGGCGACTGATAGAGGAGCTGGGCCTCGGCGATCGGCTGGACTGGAAGGCGACTACCACGTCCTACTACGCCGGTCGCATCTACCGCTTGTCGGCGCCCCTCGACCTCATTCTATTCAAGCCACTGCCGTTGCCGGACCGCATCCGCATGGGGTTTCTGGTCATCCAAGCGCGGCTGGTGCGCGACTGGTGCAGTCTGGAGGGGATGACGGCGCGCGAGTGGCTGACGCGAATGGCGGGCAGGCGGGTCTACGAGAGCGTCTGGGCGCCGATGCTGCGCGGTAAGTTTGGCAAACTGGCCGAGGAGGTCTCGGCTGTCTGGATCTGGAACAAGCTGAAGCTGCGTGGCGGCTCCCGCGGCAAGTCAATGCGCGAGGTGCTCGGCTACCTGCGCGGCGGCTTCGGGCTGATGGTGGACGAGCTGGAGAGACGCCTCGAGCGGGAAGGCGTCGAGATTGCCAAGTCGGCTCCTGTATCTCGTGTTGAGGAGAAACCAGGAGGCGGTTACCTGGTCATCTCGGGAGAGGTGACGCGCGAGTTCGACCAGGTGCTGGTGACCACGGCACCAGGGATTCTGGCCGATGTGGCGCCCGGGCTGCCGCGGGACTACTCCGAGCATCTGCGAGCCATCCGCTACCTGGCCAACGTCTGCGTAGTGCTCAGCCTGGAGAAGAGCCTAAGCGACGTCTACTGGCTCAACATAAGTGACAACACGATTCCCTTCGTCGGGCTGGTCGAGCACACCAATCTACAGCGGGCGGAGGCCTACGGCGGCGCGCACCTGGTGTATCTGACACGCTACTCTACGACGGATGACGCCGAGTACTGCCTGCCAGACGAGGAATTGGTGGCGGCCTACGTGCCCCACTTACAGCGCATCTTCCCGCGGTTCAGCCCGGAGTGGGTGCGCAAGGCCTACGTGTGGCGCGAGCGCTTCGCCCAGCCTCTTATCGTCAGGCAGTACAGCCGGTTGCGCCCGCCCTTCGCCACGCCCCTGTCGGGGCTGTGGCTCTGCTCCATGGCGCAGATCTATCCCGAGGACCGCGGCATGAACTACGCCGTAGAATACGGCCAGCGCGTGGCGCGCGAGATACTTGCCGCGAGGGGAGGTTAGTATGTCCTTCAACGTCTCACTCACCGTCGCCGAAAGCAAGAGGCTGATCGCCAAGGGCGTGGTGGCCAGCCGTCCCTTCGGCGAAGCCCGCCAGAAGGGGCGCGTCCTGATCATCAAAGGCACGACAAATGCCTACATTGTCGAGGAAGCGGTCGGACGTCCGATAGACCGGCTGGTCTTCGCGCGCGGCCTCACGCTACCCCACGGCATGCCCCGACGGACGCCGGTCGGTGAAGTCATCGGCGACGTGCTGATCGAGCAGAGCCAGGTGGACTTGTCGGCCGACATCGCCGCGGTGGTGGAGACGCTCGGCCCCGGGGACCTGATCGTCAAAGGCGCCAATGCCCTCAACTACAGCCGCAAGCTGGCGGGTGTCCTCATCGGCGACCCCCGCTCGGGTACCATCGGCATGGCCCTGCGGCGAGCCGTCGGCTCGCACGTGCGATTGCTCATCCCGGTGGGTCTGGAGAAGGAGACGGCGGCGGACGTGCTGGAGGTGGCGGCCCTGCTTTCCAGCCCGGAGCACGAGGGTGAAGCGATGATGCCGGTGTGGGGGAGCATCTTCACCGAGATAGAGGCACTGGAGGTCGTGGCCGGCGTCAAGGCGCGGCACGTGGCCTCCGGTGGCGTGGCGGGTGCCGAGGGCGCCGTATGGCTGGCGATCGAGGGCACGCAGGCACAATTGCAGCGAGCGCGGGCGGTGCTGGAGAGCGTTTACGGCGAGCCTGGCTTGCAGTAAGGGAGGCGGCGCATGGCACGTTTCGCCAAGCTGGAGGCTCTGGAAGCCAAGCAGGTCGCGGAAGGGATGACCCGTCGCGTCGTGGCCGGCGAGAAGCTGATGCTGGCGCTTGTCGAGCTGGAGCCCGGCCAGGAGGTTCCGGCGCATTCGCACTTCCACGAGCAGATGGGCTACGTTGTCTCTGGCCGCGTTCGCTTCCGCGCCGGTGGCGGGGAGGCCGAGCTTGGCCCCGGCGACATGTACTCTCTAGCCGGCGGGGAGGAGCATGCCGTAGTGGTGCTCGGTGATCAGAAGGCGCTTGTGCTCGACGTGTTCACGCCGATCCGCGAGGACTTCCTACCGCACGCCCGATAGGCAGGCGCGTCAGTCAGTGCGATCGCACAAAGTGGCGGCCCAATCGGGCCGCCACTTTGTGGGTCCAGGGAGATGGACTCAGCGCCGGCGGCGAATCGCGTGTGCAACGAGGGCGATGCCCGCCAAGCCGAAGCCGGCGATCGGCTGCAGGAAGTCGCCGAAGCCGGTGTCCGGCAGCTCATCCGTGCCGGAGGTGGGCGTGGCCACGGGGGTGGCGGTGGCCGCAGCCATGCTGATGCGCGTCGCAGCCGGGGTGGGCGGCTTTGGCGTTACCGTCGCCGTGGGCAGCGAGGTGGCGGTGGGTGTGGGCGTCACGTCGGAGACGATGCCCGCGATTACGGTAGCGGCACCTGAATCGAGGTTTCTGTCGGCAGCCACGGCGGTGGCCGCCGGTTCGGTGGCCTCCTGCGCCAGCACCTCAGTGAGCCCAATGGGCGTCTCACCGGCGCCCTTGTCGGCGAGGAGCATGTAGCCGCCGCCGGCGAGCAGCGCGAGGCCGGCGACGCTCATGGCGGTCGCCGCCACGATGAACATCAACCGTCGCACGACTCGTCCGGCCGAGTAAGCTGCCTTCCGCATCTCTTCCTCCGCGCTTGCGCTGCGCTCCTAGCCGGCCACGACTTGGGTCGACCAGAGCAGGATGTCCGCCGCCAGGTCCTCCGGCATATTGGGTGGCTTGGGCAGATTGAGCACCTGGATGGTGTCCAGGCCGAGCGCCCTCGCGATTTCCGGCCCGCTCTCCCCGTTCGTGTAGTCGAGCACGAGCGTGTGGCTGGCGTCGTTCACTGCCACGCCGCCCTGCCAGACGGAGAACCCGGCTCTCGCCAGCACCTCGGCGGCGGCGGCAAAGCCGGGATCGTCGGTGCTGCTCGCGTAGAGCCTTACCTGCAACCCACGTGCCAACTTCGGCTCGCTCACGCCGTCACCAAGGCCAAGCGAGCCGACGAGCGCTGCGATGCCCGGCCCGTCAGGGAGGAGCACGGCGGCTCCCGCCATCGTGATCCAAGGGTAGCTGAGCGATTCGTCAATGGCTCGAAACTGGATGGCGTCCGCGGGCGAGTCGCGGAAAGCGCGCCAGAGAGAGACCATTTCGCTGACGGAAAGGTCCGTGCGCACGGAATCCTTGGCGAGTAACAGCAAGCCCGGTAACCCAGTGACGAAGGCCGGCTCGGTTATCCTGACCTTGATAGCCTGAAGCACCTGCTGCTGGCGGCGCATCCGCTCGAAGTCGCTGCTGTCGTGACGCGTGCGCACGTACTGCAATACCTGCTCGCCGTTCAGCACCTGGCGCCCGGCCTCGAAATGTACTGTCATGTACTGGTTGTCTTCCGTCGGGTACTGGTAGTCCCAGATCTCACGCGGAACGTCGATGTCCAAACCGCCGAGCGAATCGATGATCTGGCGGACGGCGCGGAAGTTCACGACGGCGTACCTGTGCACCGGCACGCCTAGCAGCTCGGACACGGTCGCGCGGGCCTCGTCGACACCGGTCCCAGGCTCGGCCAGCTCCGCTACGCGATAGGCGATGTTGACCCGCTCCTGCCCAAAGCCGGGTATGTTGACCCAGAGATCGCGCGGGATGGAGATGACCACCGCCGTGCCCGCGCTCGCATCCAGGGAGACAAGCATCATGGAATCGGTGCGCGGCGGGCCTTCCGTCCAGGTCTCACGCTCGTCCACACCAAGAAGCAGAAGGTTGAGACGGCCTGTCTGCGGGCCAACCTCAGGCGGAGGCGTGGCCGTGGCCGAAGCGGTGGCGACCACGGGCGGCGCCGGGCTATCGCCGGGAGCAAACGGGCCAGGCGTGGCGCTTGGGTCGTAGGGGGGCAGGGCTGGGCCAGGTGGAATCGGCCCGGGGACATCTACTCCGCGAGCCGGAATGCAGGCTGCAAGTAAGGCGAGAGCGGCGAGTAGCGCGATGAGGCGACGTGCCTTCTGCTGCATTGTGGGACCACGCTCACTTTCGCATCGCTGCCAGAGCCAGGTAAGCCGGCCTGAGGCTGCCGTCAGCGCGGACCAGACTGAAGCCTGCCTTTTCGTCGTTCGGCCCGGCCACCGACGCGTAGTTGAGATTCCAGACGAAGAGCGCGCCGACGTATCCCTTCTGGCGCGCCAAGTTCACGGCACGAGAGAGGCAGGCGGCCTGCTCCTGCTCCGAGTTGTCTGACGCGTACTCATAGCCCGCCGGCGGTGACTGCTGTGACGACCAACCGAACTCGGTGAACCACATCTTCTTGCCGGCGTCACCGTTCAGGACCATGACATCGCGGAGCTGCTCGAAACGGCGGTAATAGAAGCTCCAATGGCCCTTGAACTGCTCCGTGTCGGTGCTGTTGCGCTCCGGGCTGTCATCGGGAGGGTTGTTGTAGCCGCTCGGGTGCGCGCCTAGAACGTCGAAGTAGGCAGCCGCGCCGGCCGCGTACATCTGCGAGAGGTAGTGCACGTCGTCGAAGGCGATGTAGCCATCGTTCACGCCGGTGGGCGTTAGACCTCCGCTGACCACGATCGCCGCCGGGTCGGCGGTCTTGATGCGCAAGTACGCCTCATGCAGCAGTGCCACGTAGGCGGCGGCTGAGAGCCTGCCCATGCCCCCCCACTCGTACCAGAGGTTCTGCTCGTTCCAGATCTCATAGGCGGCGACGCGGCCTCGGTAGCGCTCGGCGAGCGCGCCGACGAAATCGGCGTAGTCGACGGGGCTGGCGGGCGGCCCGTCTACGGAGAGATCGGTGTCGGTCGGACGGGCCCAGCTCGGCGCCTTTACCACCGAGAGAAGCAGGCGCACGCCGCTCGCTGAGGCCGAGTCCACGATCTGATCGAGGGCCTGCCACTCGATCTGGCCCTTGCTCGGCTCGAACAGCTTCCACTCAACTTGCTGCTTCACCCAAGAGGAACCTAGCCCCTGCACGGCCGCGAAGACCGCGTCGAGGTCCTGGTTGAACAGATGAGCGCAGACGCCGAGGGCGCCGCTCGGCCCCGCCAGCACGGGCAAGGCCGGCGCCGGCTGCTCGCCTGGCCGCGGCGGAGGTGTCGCGTCGCCGCTGCCGCCGCCTGGGATGACCAGTTGCTGGCCGGGGTAGATCAGAGAGGGATTGGCGATGCCGTTGGCGGCAGCGATGGCGTCGGCCGAAGCGCCGTACTCCAAGGCGATCCAGAGCAGCGTTTCGCCCGGGCGCACCACGTGCACCACCGGCCCGCCCGGCCCCGGCGGGCCGACAACCGCGTCCGCGGGCCGCGGCTCACCGACACGGTTGCCCGTGGCACCTGGTATCAGCAACACCTGGCCGGGCTGGATAAGATCGGGGTTGGCGATGCCGTTCGCTGCCGCCAAAGAGGCGATGTCGACGCCGTAGACGAGGGCGACGGCGTAGAGCGTTTCACCCGGCCGGACGGTGTGCGTCGTGTCACCCGATGGTGCGCCCGAGTCGCCTTCGCTCGGCGGGCCGGCGGGCTCGGGGGAAGCGATGCCCGATGGGATGAAGAGCTGCTGGCCGGCGCGGATGATGTAGTCTGTCAGACCATTGGCTGCCACGAGGTCTTCTACGGTAACCCCGTACTGCAAAGCGATGCCGCTAAGGGTCTCTCCCCAGGTCACCCGGTGCAGACTCTGCTCCGGCGCTTGCGCATCGTAGGTGGGCGCCGCCAGCAGCCAGATGGCCAGGGCGATTAGCGACGCGGCGACGACGCGCCGGAGGCGTCCGCGTCGCCCCGGCCAGAAGCGGGGCACGCAATCGTCAGCCATTGTCCTCACCCACTAATGCGAGGCGGCGACCTTGACGACCCTGCCCTCGCCATTCAGCACCAAGCGCAGGCGCTGGCTCCCACCAGGGCCGTCGCCGCTGAAGTCGAAAACGAACTCCTGAGGAGCGCCCGGCGTCTTGGCTTGGCGAAGGCCGCGGCCGGACACGCCGTTTCGCAGCGAAGGGAAGTGTTCGCCCACGTACTTGCACGCCAGTCGCTCGATCTCCTCGGGTGCTTTGAAGGCCATCACTGCCTCCTGGCTCACAGAGTACTGCGTGCGCGCCGCAGGAAGGAGGGTACGTCGAGGGCGTTGGTCTGGCCGCCCTGGGGGAAGGTGGGCGCCGGCTCATGGCTCGATTGGGCCGGCTGCGCCGAATCGGCGCGACCACGAAGTTGGGCCAGCCTTTGCTCGAACTCGCGCGGCACTATGGTTGCCGGCCGTTGCGCTGCCATCTCCACGCGCCGTCGCGGTAACGCCTCGGGAGCGCGGGCCCGGGCCGCCTCGAGGTCGAGGCCGGTGGCGAGCAACGTGATCTGAATCTTCTCTCCCATCGCATTGTCGATGGCGGCGCCGAAGATCACCTCGGCGTCCTGGCTTGCCCGCTCGGTGATGTGCTCGACGGCATTCCCCGCCTCGTGCAGCGTCATGTCCGGGCCGCCGACGATGTTGACCAGCACGCCCGTGGCGCCGGTGATGGAGTCGCCGTCAACAAGGGGATTGGCGATCACCAACTGAGCGGCCTCGACGGCCCGCTCCGGGCCTTTGGCCTGGGCAATGGACATCAGGCTGGCGCCGCCCCTGGTCATAATCCGGCGGATGTCGGCGAAGTCGACGTTGATGAGGCCGGGCCGCGTGATCACTTCCGAGATGCCTTGTATGCCCTGGCGCAAGACGTCATCCGCGATGCGGAAAGCGACGTCTAGAGTCACCTTGTCCGATATGAAGGAGAGCAGCCGGTCGTTCGGCACGACGATCATCGTGTCAACGTGTGACTTGAGATCCTTGACGGCTTCGTCGGCAACTTGCCGGCGGCGGTAGCCCTCGAACGAGAAGGGCTTGGTGACCACGGCGACGACCAGGGCGCCGAGCGAGCGAGCGACGTCGCCGACGACGGGAGCCGCGCCGCTGCCGGTGCCGCCGCCCATGCCGGCGGCGATGAAGACGAGGTCCATGCCCTCTAGGGCCTGGCTGATCTGCTCGGCGGAGAGCTTGGCCGCCTCGGCGCCACGGCTGGGGTCGCCCCCTGCGCCTAGTCCACGCGTGCGCGGGCCGCCGAGGCAGATCTTTGTGGGCGCCTCGGAGCCGGCGAGCGCTTGCCCATCGGTGTTGAGCACGACGTAGCTGATTCCGGCTATGTCGACGCTGATCATGCGGTCGACGGCGTTGCAGCCCCCACCACCGACTCCGATGACGGCGATTCTGACCGGGTTCATCGCGATGGCCACTTGCCCACCCTCCGTAGCGGATGTTCGCTCGACTGCGTTAACTGTAGCGGCCGACATTGAGCTCCTCCGGGACGCGCGAACGCAGCTCTTCGAGTAGCCCGTTGAGGTCGTTCTCCATGCGAGCGTAGATCGCCGTGGAGTACTCCACGGCGGCGGCCGCCATCTCCCGCGCCTGCCGTTCGGCCTCGCTCAGGATCTCGTCGGCGCGCACACGCGCCATGCGGACGGCCTCGGACTCGGCGGAAGCCTGCTCGAGACGCTCGCGCGTGACACGTCGCAGGTCCTCAGCCTCGGACTCTGCCTGGGCGACGATTCGCTCGCGGGCACGTGTGATGCGCTGTGCTTCCGAGAGCTCGGCGGGTAGCGTGGCGCGGATCTTGTCAACCAAGTCGAGACAGGCCCCCTGGTTGACGAGCGCCTTGCTGGTCAGCGGGATGTAGGGTGCACCCGCGACCAGGTTCTCGATCTGGTCCAGCAACTCGGTAAGCTGCATGGCAACCTCTCCGTGGCTCCAGGAATTGCCGGCGGCTCAGCGGCTCACGACCGCCTTGGCTATGCGTCCTTGGGCAAGCGTGAAGCGGGCCAGGCGCAGGGCGCCGGTAGAGAGGGTTTGGCGGATCGAGAGTACCTGTCCACCACCGTGGCTCCAGCGACTGTGCTCGCAGTTCGGGAGTTGTATGCAAGTTCCTTGCCTAGAACTGCCGGCGAGAGGGGTTTCGGGCACCATAAATGCTGAGGCGTAGCTCTCGAGTTCGTCGAGCAGGCTCGACTGCAGGTGTAGCGGGCGCGGATCGTGGACGCTGCGGGCACAGACAACCGGAACGGACTCAGGCTGACGAAGCTCCTCGACCGTTCCGCCGTCGATGTGGCCGGCCGGTGAATGTGTCAGCCTGGTCAGGGGGTTGCCAAGGAGCACGAAGCTCAGGACGGTCTTCTGGTCTTCGGAGTCGAGAAAGCCCTGCTCAGCCATCATCGTGCGGGTGAAGGCCAGCTTGGCGAGCATGTGGGCCTCGCCGGCAGCATGGCCGGCGAGGAGGTGGCGCAGGAACTCCTTTGCCAGTAAGTCGGCGCCGCTGACCGGCGGCGCGATGGCCCCGTAGGCCATGGCCATCGCGCCAAGGTAGACTGCGGCTCCCAAATGTAGGAAGCGGCCCGCGATGCTGCGAGGCTCCAGC
>Ga0315274_10006266_pt1 | contig 17343 bp, 10 predicted proteins | sample YL17G02_20_MG_FD_203700 | JGI IMG/M metagenome (GOLD analysis project Ga0315274, IMG submission 203700) | Sediment microbial communities from Yellowstone Lake, YNP, Wyoming, USA - YL17G02_20 | ecosystem: Environmental > Aquatic > Freshwater > Lake > Sediment | place: USA: Wyoming | collected...
GATCCCGACCGGTCGAAGGAGCCGCCGACGCTGCCGCTGCCGTTGCGCTTGAGGGTCGCCTGAGGGCCGTTTCGAGGCTGCTGCTGTTGGTGCTGCTGCTTGCCCGCCCTGTGCGCCCCGGTCTCGCCGCCGGCCGCCCCCGCCGCCGACGGGGCCCCTCCTCCCGCTCCTCCGCGCGGGGAGCTCGAAGGGGAGGGAGACCACGCCCATCCCGCCGCGGCGGCGGCGGCCCTGAGCCCGCGCAGCGTCTCGACCGCGAGGGCCGAGTCCGGGCGGGCAGCCCTGTCGGGAGCAGCGGCAGCGGCCTGAGCAGCACCAGCAGCAGCGGAGGTCGTCGCCGCCACCGGCGCAGCAGCCTTGGCCGCCGCCGCGCCTCCTTCTCCTCCCCCTCCTCCAGCCACACCAGCTCCGCCCGACCCCGAGCTCAGCAGGCTCCCGATCAGCCTCGCGCGCGCCCTCTCGGCCGAGGCCTCGTCGTGCTGGTGGTGCGGCGGCGGCCACAGGGTGACGTTTCCCATCGAGGAGCCGCGCCGGAGGAGCTGCGCCGTGAGGGCCGAGAGCTGGTGCGAGGGGGGGCAGGATCCCGCCCTGGCGCCGCTCTCGAGGCGCGCCCTGTGCTGGGCAGCGGCGGCAGCGGCGGCAGACTGGGCCTGAGCCGCAGGGGCTGCTGCTCCTCCAGCAGCAAAATACGACGACGGCGGCTGCTGTCCAGCAGCAACGGCGGCAGCGGCAAAGCCGGAAGCGGCAGCGGCGCCGTCCGTCCCGTGCGGGTAAAAGTCGCGCAGCGCCCCCTCGAGCTCGCTCTCGGAGACAACGACCGAGGGACCCCACTCGCGCGGCCTGCGCGGGCGCTGCGAGCGGCGGCCGCTGGCGCTGCTGTTGTAGTTGCCCGCGTGGTCTCCTCCTCCTCCTCCTCCTCCGGCGCTGATCCTTGCGACGGCAGCGGCGGCGATCGAGGCGGCCGCGGCCCCGGCGGCAGACGCGAAGCCTGCGTTATTGCTGCCGTCGGCGGAATAACCAGCGGCGGCGGCAGCGACCGCGGCGGCGACCTCGGCCGCCGAGACGGCCGAGAGCGTCCGCTGCGGCGCGAGGACCAGGGCCGCCGGGCGGTGCTTCCCGTGGTTCTTGAAGTAGATTCCGCAGGCGTTGCAGTAGTCGATGCCCGTGGGCCGGTCCCGGCGCCATAACGGGGTGTTGGAGGTGCCGCAGTTGCCGCAGGACTTGAGGCAATAGTTGGTGTTGGTGGCGTGCGCGGTCGTGGTCGTCGCGGCTGTCGTCGCCGTCGGCGCTGTCGCGGCAGGCATGGCCTCTCGCTCCGCGGCGATCGGCGCTGCTGCTGCTGCGGCGGCGGCGGCATAGAAAGCGGCGGCGGCGACGCGCACGGGGGAGGAGGAGACGATCGTGCATGCCGCGTCGTTGGGGGGGAGGGCGGGAGCGGCGGCAGCGGCGGCAGCACCAACGGCCACTGCCATCACTTTGGTCGCTTCCGTCTCCACCGCCATCGCTTCCGTTTCCATCACCGCAGAAGAAACGTCGAGGGCCTTCGAGGGGGCGGCCGAGAGGGTCACGGCGGCCCCGGCGTCGGCATCGGCCTCCATTGGGAAGGGGGCGGGGTCCATTTTTTGTTGTTGAGTTTTTGGGAGAGCAGAAGCAAAAAAAAAAGTCTCTGTCTCTCTGCTTCTCTCTGTCCCCGCGTTTTTTTTTTGGGGGGAAACAGGCCGATCGAAGAACAGCAGAGCAGCGATGCCTGTTTTTTATTTCGATGCGATGGGTTCAAGACGTCGGAGACAGGGCGTGAGCGATGGGTGTGGCGAGGAGGAGTTTCGAGGAGAGATAGGCAAGGTGGCAGTGGCGGCGGGTTCTTTTCTTTTTCTTTTCGCTCTCCGCGCGGCGACAACGAACTCGCCGCAGAGCCCAGGGTTTCGAGGGACATGCGGCTTGCTCGATTCTTTCTCTTCGCCCCCTCTCTTTCCCTGATGCACCCCTCTTGGGCTCAGAGACGTCATCGGTCTCTCCCCACATGGGCGGGGTGATCGATCGAGGCTTGCGAGGGGGGAGATTGGCGCCTACATTTCTGGGAAGCACAACATTTTTTTCTTGGGGAACGAGAAGACGACGATGGCGGCGCAGCGAAACCAATGTTGCTTTCATCGCTCTCGCGTTTCGCCATCTCGCCTCTTTCGTCCCTTTCGTCCCTCCCGAGAGGCCTCTTTCGACGACTTTCTTTGCCATCGAAGGAAAAAGGCGAGAAGCATAGGGGTCTTCGTGGCACAGTCCGAAGCGAAAAAAGGCGAGGCATCTCTCTCTCTGCCGCCATGGTTTTTCTTTTTCTTTCTCAGAGAGATTCTACCCGCCTCGCCTCGCCGCCCGCATCGTACGCCCATGAGCCGATCGAGCAAGCCCTTGACATACCTTTGAGCGCGCTCGGGTGGTTCGCAGGGTCAGGAGTCGGCCCGAAGCGCTCGAAGAAGAAGGAAGTTGGAAGCGAGAGACTTGCTTGAGTCTCGTTGTGATGCTTGGAGAAGAAAGAGCTTCGGAGAGCGACTCTTTCTTCTCACTCTCACTTTTTTTGCTGCATCCATCGAGAGCTTGTTTTTTTGCTCTTTCTGCCTCCTGCTCCGTCTCTCTCTCCTCTCTCTCTCTCTCTCTCTCTCTCTCTCGCCAGCGCGCACCGATGATCGCGTCGGCCCCGATGCGCTCGTGCGCCTCCTTCGTTCCGGCCTGCGCGAACGCGCGGGGATCGCAGCAGCCAGCTCCTCGGAGAGAGCAGCAGCAGCCGCAGGCGATGGCGCGACATTCGACGACGCCGGCGACTCCTCGGCCTCGGCTCTTCCCACGGCGGCGCCGTCGTCGTGGCCTCCTGGCCCTCGCCCCGGCCGGGGCAGCCCCTTCCCGAGGCGGCGGCGGCGGCGGCGGCGCCCCCCCGCCCCCGGGGTCCCCGGGAGACATCGACGTCCGCATCCGCTCCGAGGTCGAGGCCCCCTTCCGCACCGTGCGGCTGGTGCTCTTCGGGTTCTTCGCGGGGTCGGCCTCCGTCGGCGCGGCCATCGCCGCCACCCAGGTCCTGGGAGCTTTCCTCCGGGCCCGGAACGGCGACACGGGGGGGATCGCGCTCGCCGACGCCGCCACCTCGCTCGCGGTCGACCTCGGCGCCGTCGGGCTGTTTGCCTTCCTGTTCTCGCGGGACTGGGCGGCGCGCGAGAAGCAGATCGCGCGGTTGCAAAGGGAGGCCGACCTCGGAGCGCTGCGGCTCAGGCTCTCGACGGGCGCGCGGCGGAGGCTGGCGAGCCTCCGCGGGTTCGCTCGCCCGGTGATCGTCTTTGGGACGCAGGCGCAGGTCGAGGCCGCCGTGGCCGCTGCGGAGCCGCTGCGCGAGCAGCTCGAGTCGCGCGGGGTGCTGATCGTGCCCGCCCCGTTCCTCGACGGCGCTGGCGACGACCGGGCTGGGAGCGGAGGGGAGGCTTCCTCTTCTTCCTCTGCTCCTTCGAGCGACAACGCCAAGGGCGACCTCCGCTGGAAGGCGCAGGCCCTGGACTCCGCGGCCTGGAGGGCGTGGTTTGAGCAGCAGGCGAAGCTAGCCAACAACGCCAAGATCCGGAACGGGCTTTACGGTGAGAGAAAGAAGAAGAGTTTTTTTTCTTCGGGCCAAGGTTGGGAGTTTCGAGCTCTGGCGCGGAAACTTGAAAGGAAAAACAAAAACTCACCCCCCCCCCCCCTTCTTCTTCTTCCTCCGCCATTTAAAAACCATATTTTCTCAGTCGGGCTCCGCATCGACGGGCGCGTCCGAGCGAGCGGCAGCGGGTCCCCGCCCTGGGCCGCGTTCGCGGCGCAGCTCCCTCCGATGGAGGGCGTGTTCAAAGGCGAGTTTGTTGTTGTTGTTTTCGATACCGGGTTGGAGGTCGAGGTTTTGATGGAAACCTCGAAAAAAGAAGAAAAAGGAAAACTCACCTCTTCGATCTTTTTTTCTTCAAGCACTCTACAGGCTTTGGCGACGGCTTCGACGGGCGCGTGTGAGATCGAGAAAAAGAGAGAAAGAGAAGACGAGTGGGATAGAAAGAGGAAAGAATCCATTTTTTTTCCAAGTGTTTTCTATTGCACTCCCCCCGTTGTCAGTCCCCCCGTTGTGTTTTGCGATACAACTCGTTCTGTTTTTCATATTCCCCTAGTCTCGCAGAGACCTCCCTTTGCCCTTGAACGCCTCGAAAGAGGGGGCGCTGTCCTTTTTCTCCTCCGCCGGCGGCGCCGCCGCATTGGCGGCAGCAGCACCTCCGGGCTTTTTCTCTTGCTGCTGCTTCGCCAGGAGTCTGTTGCCGCCGCCGAAGACCACCGTGCCCTGCGCCCGCGCCGAGCCCGAGGCCGAGGAGCCCCCTCCGCCGACGGAGCCCGAAGCGCCCGCGCCTCCGGCAGCGGAGGGGCGAGCGGGGACGGCGACCGGGGCCGACGACGGCGGAGGAGCGGAGGAGGAGGAGGGCGGAGGCGCCGCCGTTGCCGCCGCTGGCTTGCCGTCAAGGCGCCTCCCGGGTCCGACAAAGGGCACGAAGGCCGGCTCCTGCTTCTCTTCCGCCCCTGATGCTGCTGCTGCGGGAGCTTCTCCTGCTGCTGCTGCTCCCGCTCCGGAAGTCGAGGGAGCCCCCGCTGCTGCTGCTGCCGCGGAAGCGTCCGCCATAGGGCCGACGGCCTCGCCTCCGGCGCCTCCGCTCCCCGCTCCCACCGCTCCCCCCGCGCCTTCGCCCCTCGGCGCATAGACCGGCTCCACATAGTCCAGCGGCGGCGCAAAGTCCACCTCGCAGTCTGTTTCAATGACCGAAACCGCGTTTGCGGGCCTCGCCTCGATTACGTCGATGTAGTACCGCTTGGCGTTGTAATGGAGGCAGATCGCGTCTCCCACGGTCAAACACGAGTACCCGCGCAGCGTGGTCTCGAGCACGGCACGCGGGTTGGAGATGTCGAGGAAGTCGGAGGTGTGCGGGCGGAGCTTGACAAAGGTGCCCTTTGGGAGCGAGGCAGACGAGATGGAGACGAGGTCGCCTGGTCGTTTTTTTAAGTCGAGTTTTTGGGGGGGAAGAAAAGAAAGTGAGCTGGAGAGCGACACCAATCTCTCTCTCTCTCTCTCTTTCGCTCGCTCTTCTTCTCTGACGAAAGGAAGGACAGGATATGAAAGTTTCGTTCCTCTCTCTTAGAGGCGGGAGAACAAGAAAGAGAGCGTGCAACAAGAGAGAAAGGAAGAGAAGAAGAAAAGGAGAGAAATAGAGAGGAAGAAGGAAAGGAGGCGAAGAAATTAAACAAAAAACGGGGAAAAATCTTCTCACCTTCGCCCAGGGCCAGGTTCTGCATCATCCACCACGGCATGTAGCAAGCTCCCTCGTCGGCGACGAACTCGAGCACGCCGCAGTGCGTGGAGCGCGCCGCGGAGCGGTTCTCGGCGCGGAAGAGCATGGGGTACTCGATGTGGAGGGACGCTATTTTTTGTTTTTTTTCGATGGAGGTAGGGGTCGAGAAAACGTGAGGGAGAGAGAGAGACAGCGGCGAAGAATGTTTGCTCTCTTTCTTCTCTCTCTCTCTTCCCCGCCTTGTCTCTTTCGTCGTTTCTTCCTCCTCAGAGCTGCTGAAGATCTCTCCTCGACCTCTTCATGAGACCCTTTGGTTTGGAGCCAGCAGAGGCACAACAAAAAACGAAAAAAGACACAAGGCACAGAGCAGAATGAAAAAGCATTGAAAAAAAACTCTTCTTCTTTGCTCTCACCGAGCCTGTCGAGCGCCGACGGAGGGAGGATGAGCTTGTCCCCCCGCTCGGCGCTCTCCTTCTCGAGGAACGAGACTGGGTACACGCGATACGTAGCCGAGAACGTGGAGCCGCCGCCGCCGAAGCCGAAGGCGGCGAACATTGTTTTTCTTTTCAGAATCTGACTGGAAGAGAGAGCAGCCACCGGCGTGGACCGCGTGCGAGGAAAGTCGGTTGCAGCGAGGAGAATCCGACGAGGAAGAAGAAGGCGAAAGAGAAGATCAAGTGTGAATTTAATCGAAAGAGAGCAGAAGAGAGGAGAGAGAAGAAGAAGTGAGCAAGGGCGATCGAGAGGGCAGTATGAGCGAGCGCGGAAAAGGGGGGGAAAAAGGTAGCAAATCACTTTTTTCGATTTCCGTTCTCTCTCTCGTTCTCTCTTCCTCTCTACTGACGATGAGGTTCCTCGATCTGCCTCCGCTGGCGAGGTGCGTCGCCGCGACGCCATGTCGACAGCGCTCCGTGCAGAGCTGGATCGCAAGCAGCAGGGTTTTGACGAGATAACTTTAGCCGTTTTGCACCGTCGTCGTCGGAGCGTCAAACGTCGTCACCAGCCGTGCCAAATTTCAACGTTCTCATCATCGCCATCCGCTTTTTCTCCTCTCAAAACCACAACAACAACCACGAACCACGAACAGGATAAGCGCCTTCCTCGACTCTGTCGATGTCGGGGACTGCTACGTCACTGGAGAGCTGGAGGCGTACTCCTGTGAGTGGAAAGAGAAGAGAGAGAGAGAGAGAGAGAGAGAGAGAGAGTCGAGAGATAACGACATCGACGCCCTCTTTTTTTTCTTCGCTCGCCCCTCTCTCAACCTAACCTCAACCCCAACCCCGTCTTCTTTAGGCAAGCTCGCCGGCCTCGACAAGAAGCTCTCCCGGTCGCTGGACGCCGAGGTCGCGACGGGCTGCTCTCCGGCGGAACTCTCCAAGTCTCCCGTGGGTCCCCTGAGCGATGCCGGTGAGAGAGTTTTTTATTTTGCCTTTTTGATTTCTCTTTGCCGGGGGGAGGGGAGGGTCGAAAGAAGACAAACAAACTCACTCGCGCGCATTTCTACTTTCTCTCCCCCTCCAACAACAACAACAACAACAACAACAACCCAGGGGCCCGGAGGACCCTCGTCTACCTGATCCTGACCCTTAACGCTGCCTACCCGGACTACGACTTCGGGGGGCTTCGCGCCAGGCACTTTAGGAAGGAGGCCGGGCTCGCCGCCGTCGAGGACGCGGTCGACTCTCACCTGCTCGAAGTCGCGAGGGTCTGGGACGCCACGCCCGGCCACGGAGGAGGCGGAGGGGGAGGCGAGCCCGCGCTCGAGCCCTCGGGCGCGGGGGGAGGGGCGGGGGGCGCGTCCGCGGACGCGGACGCGAACGCGGGGAGCTCCGCCGGCGGCGGCGCTTCGGGCGGCGGCGGCGGCGAAACGTTTCTGGACGCGCTCTGGCGCGCCCTCGACGGCGCCTCGTCGCTCGCCGAGTGCGACGTCTACAGCTACCGCCCCGACGGCAGCGGCGGCGACGACTCCGGCGGCCCAGGCGGCGGGGCGGGGCCTGGGGGAGCCTCGGCCCCCGCGCGGAGGAGCGCGCCCGGCCAGGCCAGCGACTGCTACGAGGGCGGCGACCCGTTCGCCGACGACGGCGCGCTCTGGTCGTTCAACTTCTTCTTCCACAACCGCCGCCTGAAGCGGATCGTGTACTTCGCCTGCCGCGGCGTCTCGAAGTCGGCGGGGAGCTACGAGGGAGGGCCCGCGGGGAGGTACTTTGGGGCGCTCGGCGGCGACGGAGAGCGGGGGGGAGGGGCCGGGGGCGCGGGCGGGAGGGCTGGCCGGAGGGGCGACGGCCTGGGCGGCGTCGGCCTCGGCCTCGGAGGAGGGAACGGCGGCGACGACGATGCCGACGACGACGGCTACGACGGCCGCGGCGGCCTCTCCTCCTCGGAGCGGTACAACTCAGACGGCGACGACGGCGAGGACGGCTACGGGGGAGCCCCCGCCGTCGTGGTCGGGAGCAGGGGCGCTTTGCCCCAGTACGGCGGCGTCGAGGTCGACGACGACGAGGACGTCTATGGCGACCGGAGGAGAAGAGGAGGGATGGGAGGGGGGAGGAGGAACCGGAGAGGGCGTTCCGAGGAAGAGGAGCTCGACGACGACGACGAGAACGCCGACGCCGTCGCGGACGTGGTCGCGGAGGCGCTGGCCGACGACACGGCCGTCGCCCTCGCCGCCGGGAACGGGGGAGGAGGAAGAGCCGGGATCGTCGTCGGCGGCGGCGTCGTCGGCGTCCCGGAGGACGTCGTCGCCGGCGAGATCGACGACCTTTGATGAAACGGGCTCTTTACTTCCCCTTTGGAATTTCGAGGAGGTGTTCTTCTCCTCCCCTTTGCGATCTTCGGCCGAATGTAAAAAAAAAAAAAAAAAACAAGCGCGGAAGCGATCGTCCCTCTTTTCTTACAACCCGATTCAAGATTTCTTCCTCACAGAGACGAGAGCTTCTCGCCCTTTGTCGCCGCCGGCGCGTTTGTCCTCCGCCACACCGCGAGATACTCCCTCCCCCCGCGGCCCCTGTGCGAGAGCCTCGCTGGCACGGGCTCGCACGAGACGAGCTCGAACAGCGCCTCCTCGGAAAGCAGGACGCGCTTGTACTCCTCGGGGGAGACGGGCCACGGAGGGCCCCCCGCCGAGGCCGCGGCGGCGACGAGCCCGGCCGAGCCGAACGAGGCGCGGAACGCGGCTCGCTCCTCCTCGGGGAGGCGCTCGACGCCCAGGCCCGGCGGCGGCACAGCCGGGAAGATGAGGGTGACGAGGAGTCCGCTCCCTTGGGCGAGCAGCCTGGCATACGCCCGGGCCCACTCCTCGCGCCGGGAGGGCGGCAGGGCGCAGAAGAAGGTGTAGTCGAAGGCGAGCGTGAAAGGAGGGGGCGAGGAGGGCGAAAGGGAAGAGGAAGCCCGCTCGAAAAAGTCGGCCTCTTCGACCTCGACGGCGATCGACCTGCTTCGCTCCCTGAGTTCCGCGAGCCCCGAGGCGGGGCTCTCGAGCCAGTCTTTTGCGGAGCGCACCGCCTCGGGCACGTAGTCCCACCCGACGACGGAGACGGAAGCGGGAGGAGGAGAAGAGGAAGAAGAAGACGAGGGAGAGGGAGACGAAGAAGACCCTGCCGCCGCCGCCGCTGTGGCTGCCGCTGCCGCTCTGGCGAAGGCAGCGAGGTCGTATCCTCGGCCGCACCCGGGGACCAGCACCCTCGCCCCGCTGCCGGCACTCAAAGCCTTCCTCACTGTCTGGTCCTCCTCGAGCAGCCTGAGCAGCGCCGGGCTCGAAGCGCTCGCGTCGAAGCGCGGCCTCTCCTCCGAGTCCCAGACGGTCGTCCAGCGCTCCCTCTCGCTCAAAGCTGATGGTGATTGCATCGTCGCTTTCGAAGGCGAGCGCGGCCTCCGAGGGACTTTCGCGCTGGGGAGCTGGTGACGGAGATCTGCGGCGATGGAGGAGCCGCCGAGGAGGAGTAAGCGAGGGGCAAGGACGGGGTTGCGCAGGGCTGCCGCGGCGAGCATCGGTCGATCGAACACGCTTCTTCTCACGTGAGAGCGGAGAGGGAAAGTAAATGGAGCAAACCGCACGACTCGTGCGCTCTCACTTTTTGCGCTCCGGAGATCGTCGGACGACTCTTGCTTCTTTCTCTTTTTCTTCCGTCTCGTTTTCGAGGGGCTCTGTCCACCGTTCCTGCCCGCCCTTGCGCGAGGGCAGAGAGGAGGGGCCCGAGATGTGCTCTCTCGAAAAAGTGAGTGGTATGCTGAAGGAGAGAAAGAGAGAGGAAGGTTGACGGCATTCGACGAAGCATCGTTTCTTCGACGAAGCATCGCTTCTTCGTTCCTCTCGACCTCCCGTCATCGACCAAAAAAGAGGAAAGCTCTTCTCATCACGCTTTCTCCCACTGCTCTTTCCTCTCTCTCCCCCTATCTCGTTTCCAACCACAGCTCCTCATCAAGGGGATCCGCTCCTTTTCCCCGGAGAATGAGGTGAGAACGTTTTTTGGGAGCATGTTGTCTCCTCCTCTCTTCTCTTTTCTTCCTCTTTTCGGGGGTCTCGTCGAGGTCTTCTGACAAAAAAACTCGACCAAGACAAAACAAACTCCTTTCCACAAATCTTCAAACAGGACGTCATCACCTTCTACAAGCCCCTGACGCTCATCGTGGGCAGCAACGGCGCCGGGAAGACGGTGAGCAGCAGAAGGAGGCGAGGAAATTGAAGAGGAAGGACGGAGCGAGAGAGGAAAAGATGAAGTTTCCACCGCTTTGCTTTTGCTGCTCACCTCGTCCTCAAAAAAACTTCAAAAAAACTCAAAAAAACGCAGACAATCATCGAGTGCCTCAAGCAGGTCACGACGGGCGAGCTCCCGCCCAACACGCGCTCGGGACAGGCGTTCATCCACGACCCCAGGGTGAGAAAGAGCTACAAGAAAAGAGAGGAAAAGAGAGAACGACTCTTTTTAATCTCTCTCCCGCTCTCACGAAGAAAAAAAAACGAAAACAAACAAAAACGAAAAATCTCTCTTTCTAGGTCTCCGGCTCCTTCGACGTCAAGGCCCAGATCAAGCTCCGCTTTCACGGCCAGTCGAACCAGCTAGCCGTAGCGATCCGCTCGTTCCAGCTGACCGCCAAGAGAGCCAGGACGGCAGGAGGGAGGGCCGCGGCCGGAGGCGGCGCACGCGGCCGCGGAGGTGCCGCCGCGGGCGACGGCGACGGCGGAGGGGCCGGCTCTTCTTCTTCCTCGGTCCCGATGACGCTCCAGTTCAAGACTCTCGACCAGACCATCCAGACGTTCGACCCGGCGACGCGCACCAAGACGTCTGTGCAAAAGCGCTGCGCCGAGATAGACAAGCTTGTGCCGCAGATGATGGGGTGAGTTGAGTTTTGATTTTTTTCTTCTTCTTTTTTCCGTTCAAGTTTTGAGAGAGAGAGAAAGCGAGAAAAAAAAAGGAAGAAAAAAACTCACCTTTTTTTCGCTCTCTCTTTTTTCACCCCCCCCCCTCCAACCACCAACAGCGTCTCCAAGGCCATGCTCGAGTCGGTCGTCTTCGCGCACCAGGACGAGTCCCTCTGGCCGCTCGGCGACGCGCAGGGCCTCAAGAAGCGCTTCGACGACCTCTTCGCGTCGACGAAATACGCCAAGGCCCTCGACGCGCTGCGCAAGCTCCGCGTCGAGAAGACCGCCGCTTTCAAGCTCGGGAAGGCGAAGGCTGAGAGGCTGAAGGAGATCGCGAAGTCCGCGGCCCGCGAGCGCGCCGCGGCGAGCGCGGCGGAGAGCAGGCTCGCGGAGCTGGCGCGCATGACAGCAGCGACGCAGCGCGCTCTGGAACGAAACCACGAGAGGCTCCGCGCCGCGCGTGAGTCCGTGTCCGAGCTCTACCGCGCCGAGGCGGCAGCTAAGGCCGCGCAGGAGGAGGCTGCCAGGGCCGCCGGAGACGCCGAGGCAAAGAAGGCCGCGCTGCGCTCGCGCTACGATTTAGATGTCAACGCCGTCGACGTCGCCGGGGCGCGGCGCGGCGCGCGCGAGGCCGACGAGGCCGCGGCCGACGCGCACCGCGCCGCCGCCGCCGCGCAGCGCGAGGCTGCCACGGCCAGGCAGCGCGCGGCCGCGCAGAGGGAGCAGCTGGCGGCCGACGAGCGCAGGCTCGCGACGCTCGACGCGCAGGCCGGGGCGGCGAGGCGGGCCGCGGCGGCGCGCGACGAGGCCGCGAGGGGTGCCGAGGCAGAGCTCGCGAAGGCGGCGGCGTCGCTGCTGCGGGCTCTCCAAACGCAACAGCAGACGCAGCAACAGCAGACGCCGATGCAGACGCCGCTGCAGACGCCACTTTCTTCTGCTGACAACCCCCTCGTCGCGGTGCTGGCGTCGCTCCCCGCGGAGTCGGTGGCCGCCCTGACACGCCCGCTCAGGCCGCCGCTGCCCCAAGCGCCGGCGCAGCGGCGCTCTCCGACGCCCGGGGCGATGACTGCCGAAGACTCCTCCTCTTCTTCTGCTTCTGCCACGTCGTTCATCATCCCGGAGGCCGACATCGAGCGCCTCCTCGCGGCCCTGCGCTCCCGCGCAGACGCCTGCGCCCTGGCCGTGAAGGCCGCCCGCGACTCCGCGGCCGCTGCCGACGCCGCCGCGGCGGCCGAGGCCGACGCCGCCGCGGCGGCGCTCGCCGCGGCGCGCGAGGGCTCCAAGTCCAAGCGCGACGTCGCGTCCTCGGCGGACTCTCGCGCTCTCGAGCTCCGCGAGAGGGCCGCCAGGCTCGTCACGGGCGCTTCGGCCGCCGCGATCAAGGCGATGGAGGGGCACGTGTCTTCTTTCGAGGCCTCTGTCGAATCCGCCGAGCGAGCTCTGCGGGGCTCGTCGGCGGCGGCGGAGGCCGAGGACGCCGCCCGCCGCGGGAAAGAGGCCTCCGAGCGCGCCGCGGAGCTGCGAGCCGAGCGCTCCCGCGCGACGAAGAACGCAGACAGGGCGGCGCGCGCGAGGCTGCTGGAGGCCGCCGCGGGCGAGGCGGTCGAGAGGCTGTTCGCGGCGCTGCACTCGAGGGCGGCGAGGGCGAGACTGGCGCTGCTGTTTGGCGGCGGCGGCGGCGGCGAAGGAGGAGGCCCTTCCTCCATTTCTGCCTCCGACTTTTCGTCGTGGCCCCCGCCAGGGAAGATGCGCCCGCCCGCCGACGCCGCCGTCGCGAGGGCCCGCGCCGCGGAGGAGGCTGCGACGAAGGTCGCGCGCTCGGCGGCCGAAGAGGCCGCCTCGAAGCGCGCGCACCTGTCGGCCGCACGGGCCGCGGCGGCCTCGACCTCGGCCGGCGCGGCGGCGGAGCTGCAGCAGCTCGCCAAGGAGCTCTCGAGGGCGAGGGCCGCGCTGGGTCCTGACCTCTGCCGCGTCGTTGGGCTCGAGGGCGCGGCCGTGGACGTGCTGAGGGAGGCCGCTGACGCCGCCGCAGAGGTGACGGGGGTGCCCTCCGGCGGCAATGGCGGCGGCTTTGGCGGCGGCGGACCGACGAACCCTTCCGCGCTCCCCTCCCTCGCGACGCAAAGCCCCGCCTCGCTCCTCCCCCTTCAGCCCGCGACCCTCCCGGACGTCGCTACCATGCTCGACCAGGCCCTGCGCCTCCTCGACGAGCAGGCGACGAACGCCGCGAAGCTCGCGGTCTTCGCCACGCAGTCCAGGGCCGTCGCCGACTTTGCGCGCGAGAGCGGCAGCTGCCGGACTTGCGGCCAAGACCTCGCCCCGGAGGCGCGCGAGGAGCTCGTGCAGACTCAGGAGAGGTCGTGCCACAGTGCCGAGGTAGGGAGGTGGTGGTGGTGTTGCATTGGAGCTCTGCTCTGCTCTCTTTCGCGTCTCTTTCTTGGAGCGGTGAAAGAAGTCGAGCAAAAAACTCACTTTTTTTCCATCCTTTTACAAAAACCACTTTTTATTCAACAATTCGACACCAACAAACAGGACAAGAAAGCGGGATTCGACACGGCCTGCGTCCGCTTGAAATGCGGCACCGAGCATCTGAGGACCGCCGTGCTACTGCGGGACCGCTGCGAGGTCGCGACTGGCGGCGGCGCCGGCTCGTCCACCTCCGCCGCTGCCGCCGCCGCCGCCGCCGAGGAGGCCGCCGCCGGCTCCCAGAGGGAGCTCGAGGGGGCGACCGCGCGCCGCGCGGCGCTCGAGGAGGCCGCCCACGAGGGAGCCTGGAAGATAGACGGGGCGGCGGAGGAGTGGCTCGCTGCGAAGTTCGCCGCCGAGGCCGATGGAGTTGGCGCCGGAAGAGGGAACATTGCCGGCGGCGAGTCGGCGGCGGCGTTTTCGATCGACGCCTATGCTGAGGGGGAGCTCCTGCCCGTGAGCTTCTTCCTTGGCGCGCGCAACTTTGACGACTTCTGCGCCGCGCTCGAGGAGAAGGAGAAGCAGGAGAGGAGGGCCGCCGCTCTGACGCAGCTGGGGCACCACGGGACTCAGCAGCAGCAGCAGCAGGGAACCTTGCGCCGCCTCCAGGACGTCGAGGCCGACCTCGACGTCGCCGAGCGCGAGCGCGACGCCGCGGCCGACGCCGCCCGCGCTGCCTCGCGCGCGCTCGAGCAGCTGCGCGCCGACCTCGCCCAGGCGCAGGCCGACCTTGCACGGGCCCGCGACGCGCTGGCGCAGAAGCGGGCGCAGGCCAACGAGCGCGTGGCGCTCGAGAAGGCCGCCGAGGACGCCGAGGCGCAAGCCGCGGACCTGCGCACCGAGGCCGCCGCGGCGGCGCCGGCCGAGCAGTCGGCGGAGCGGGCGCTTGCCTCGGCGGCCGCGCAGCGCGAGAGGGTCAGGTCCGCGTCGAGGTCCGCCGAGGAGGGCGCCGCGGCGCTGGCGTCTTCGGCGCGCGCGCTCTGCGACAGCGTGGCGCTGCTGGCCAAGGCCGCGAGCGACGCCGGCGTCGCCGCGATTTCGGCGACTGCGGCGCCGGCCGCCGGCGCCGGAGCTCCCCCGACCAACCCCGAGCGCGACCGCGTCGTCGCCGCCCTCGTCTCGGGCCGCGAAGCTTTGTCCAAAGCCGAGTACGACGCCCGCGCCGCCGAGGCCCGCTCCGCCGCCGTCGAGAAGGCGACGACGACCCGCGAGATCAAGAAGCGCGAGCTCGAGGACGTGCTCGCCGCCAAGGAGGCCGAGGCCCGCGCCGCCGGCGCGCAGCGCGCCGCCGAGCGCGCCGAGCGCGCCGCAGCCGACCTCGCGGGACCGGACCGCGGCGAGTCGCTGACGAGGGCCGTCCGCGACGCCGAGGACCTGATCCGCAGGTCGCAGTCGAGCATCGACGTCGGCAGGGGGGCGCAGCAGGCCGCCGAGAAGCAGAAGGCGGACGCGGAGGAGGCAATCAGGGCCGCGGGCGAGGTGTGGCGCGACCCGGAGGCCGACTACCGAGCCGCCTCTGCCGAGGCCTCGGCGCTGTCCATGGCCGCCGCCGACGTCGAGCGGTACCACCGCGCTTTAGAAAAGGCCATCCTGCGCTTCCACGCCGCCAAGATGGAGGAGATCAACAAGGCGATCAAGGAGCTGTGGCAGCGGACATACAAGGGCGGCGACATCGAGAGCATCGCGCTGCGCGCCGACGCGGGGGACGGCGCCGAGGTCGGAGGCAGCAACGCGGGCTTCTTCGACGGGTCCTCTTCTGCTGCTTCCACCTCCTCCGCTGCTGCCGCCTCCGCCTCCGCGGCTGCGGCGGCGGCGACGGGCGCCCCGATCGGCGGCAAGGCCGCGCGGTCCTACAACTATAGGCTGGTGATGGCGACGGGGGGCGCTGAGCTCGAGATGCGCGGGCGCTGCTCCGCCGGCCAAAAGGTCCTGGCCTCCATCGTCGTGCGCCTGGCCCTGGCCGAGGTCCTCGCGGTCTCGTGCGGCATCCTCGCCCTGGACGAGCCGACGACCAACCTCGACGAGGCCAACGCCGCCGCGCTCGCCGACTCGCTGCACGAGCTCGTCCGCGACGCCGACGATCGCCGCACGAACCTGCAGCTGATCGTGATCACGCACGACGAGGCGTTCGCGCGCAGGCTCGGGGACTACTGCCCGTTCATGTGGAGGGTGGAGAAGGACGACAGGCAGTGCTCGACGATCAGGAAGGTGGCGGCGAGGGAGGGGTTTGGGAACGAGTAGGAGGAGAGTTAAGGTGAGGAGGAGGAGGAGGAGGAGGAAGTTTGATTTTTGTTTTTTTGTTTTGATTTGCAGGCTTGCTCCCTCCTCTTTCTTTTCTTCTTCTCCTTCTTCCTTGTCTGATGTTCACTTTTCGAAAACGCGCTCTCAGTTCCTTGTTTACCCCCCGATGTCAATACTTGCTTCCTTACACACTCTGAATGAAGAACAAAAAGAAAATTCGAAAATATAAAAAAACCTCCTCATAACTCTCGATTATCAACTCTTCACTCACGGCTCGGGCTCGGCGGTCGCCCCAGAGGCCCTCGCCGCGGCGCGCACCGCAGAGCACGCCTCGTTGACCTCGGTGCACGCGGAGGAGACCCTCGCCCTCGCCTCCTCGAGGAGGGCCGCCGCCGAGGAGGAGGAGGAGGAGCTGCTGCCGCCGCTCCCAATGCTCTCCGAGAGCGCCGCGGTGACGGAGGCCGCCAGAGCCTGAGCGGGGGCCTCGAGCGCGCAGGCGCAGCTCCCAATCTCTGCGGCGTCCTGAGGGGCGTAGAGCGAGGCGCCCGCGTCGGAAGCAGCGGCCCGCAGGCTCCTCGCCGCGGCGGCGGCTGCCCCCCAGTGGCGCGCCGCCGAGGCTTCACTGCTGCTGCTGCTGCCCTTGGACGAAGACGAAGCAGCAGCAGCAGAGGCCGTGGCAGCCGCCAGAGAGCCCTTCAGGAGTGCGGAACAGCCTCGGAGGGCCCTTGAGACGGCCGCTGCCGCGGCGCGCTCTCTCGCGGAGAGCGGGCCGGACACGAAGTCGACGTCGAACTCTTCTTCCGCATCGGCGGCGTCCTCAGGCGCGCTCCCTGCCGCAGCAGATGCATCAGCAGTGGCAGCGGCGTCGGCGGTCCCGTCTCGTTCTCCGCTCTCTTCCTCCTTTGCCAGCTCCTCGGCCTCCTCCGCGGCCCCCTCGATCTCGGCCGTCGCGGCCTCGAGCTGCGCCACGAGGAACCGGAACGGCGTCGGGGTCGCCTCGACGGCCCTGGCAGCGGAGACCGCCTGCCCCGCCGCCGCTCGCCGGGCGGCGGCGGGGAGCGCCCCCGCCGCTCCCGCGCTCCCGATCTCGTCGGCCCCCTCGGCGCTCTCCACCAGGGAGGCGAGGGCCCCCGCGAGGGCGCGGACGCGCGTTTCGATCTCCCTCGAGTAGAGCGCCGAGAGGACGCCCTCGCCGAGCGGCAGCGCCGCCAGCGCGGCGGCGCTCGCGGCGGCCCCCGCGGCCGCGGCGGCCTGCCCCGCGGCGGAGAGGGCATCGACGATGGCGATCGCGTCTGCGGAGCTCGCGGGAGGTGTCTGGTCGCCTCCAAGGATCAGGCCTGCGCGGGCCGCGGCGACGCGGGCGGAGGCCGCGGCGGCAGCGAGCGCCGCCGTCGCGGCCGGCAGAGAAAGAGTCTCTGCTCCTCCTCTTGCCTCTCCTCCTCCTTCTTCTCCAAGGGATTCGTCGGCCGCCGTCCCGGCAAGCCGGATCTTGGTCGCGGCCTCGATGACCGCGTCTCGCAGGGCCGTCATTTTCTCGAGTGCTGTTTATTCTCGCGCTTTACTTTTTGGCCGTCGGCGGCGTCGGGCTCGCGGCGACAGCTTGTTCAGTCGTCAACGGCGATGCTTCTTCCGTCTTCTTCTGCTGCTCTTGCTTCCCGCACGAGGACTTGAACGCGCTGATCAGGTGGGAGCACTTGGACGCGTCGCCGTCGTGCTCTTCGAGGCAGCGCTTGAGCTTCTCTGTGTCGCACTGGGAGAGAGAAGACTTCGCGTCCATTGAGAAGGGGGGAATTGGGAGGAAATAAATAGTGAAAGAAAAACGGGTCCCTCTTTTCTTTCAGAGAGGAAACAAAATCAACCTCCTCCTCCTCCTCTTTCGCCGCTTCGCCAATAGGCTTTCAGTCCTTGGTTCGTTTTGTGTCGTTACATCAGTCATTCGTTTCTTGC
>Ga0315274_10006270_pt1 | contig 17337 bp, 13 predicted proteins | sample YL17G02_20_MG_FD_203700 | JGI IMG/M metagenome (GOLD analysis project Ga0315274, IMG submission 203700) | Sediment microbial communities from Yellowstone Lake, YNP, Wyoming, USA - YL17G02_20 | ecosystem: Environmental > Aquatic > Freshwater > Lake > Sediment | place: USA: Wyoming | collected...
TGGTTGATCTGGAGCTGCCGCGAGAGTTTCGAGAACCAAGGTCCTCGAGTCGTCCTCTTCGACGCCCAAGGCCAGCGCGTCTGGAGCGCGCTGGTGGCGGGGCACATGGACACCGGCTGGGCCGCGCGCCTGGGGCCGAGCGGCGAACCCGTAGTCCTGGGCGTGAAGGTGGGCCAGAAAATTCGCACTGGCGAGGGTGAACGCCGCACGGGCGTGGTCGAGTACGCTTTCGAGGCGCGCTCGGGCAGACCGCTGGAACTGGGCTTCAAGGCCTACACCACCATCCCGATCGATCTCAATGGCGACGGCATCCACGAACTGGTTAAAGGCTACTTCGAAGGCGACGGCACGGTGATGGATCGCCAAGGCCGCGTTTTGGGCAAGACCGGCGGGCTCACCGCGCTCAATTCGAAGTTCACCGGTAAGCCGGGCGAACAAATGCTCAGCTACCATGCCGACGGCAAGGTGCGGATCTGGTTCGATCGGAACGCGGCGGACACCCCGGCCGCCACGGCGCGTTACCAGTCGCGCTTTTACCGGACCAACCAGAAACTCAGCGGCGTGGGCTATAACCTGTTCAACCTCGGAGGCATCTGATGGTCTTGTCACTGCTCCGTTTGGAGGCTGCCACCTGGCACCGCGAGGACGAACAGGTCGTGGCCTGCTTCCCGCTGTCCAAGAGGAATTCCCATTTGGAATGGTCATGACCGACTCGGCCTTGCCCGCTGGCGGTGGCGGTGCCGACGCAGGCACCGATGCCCGCGCCACTGCCGCCACCCGGCGCCTGCAGTCGCTGGACGCCTTTCGCGGGCTGATCATGCTCATGATGGGCTCGGCCGGGCTCGCCTTCGGCGAGGTCACCCGCCGCGTGCCCGGGCGCGCCTGGCACATCTTGGCGCTCCAGACCGATCACACACGCTGGGTCGGTTGCTCGGTCTGGGACTTCATCCAGCCGTGCTTCATGTTCATGGTGGGCGTGGCGGTTCCCTATTCCTACGCTCGGCGCGAGGCGTTGGGCCACACCCGCGCGCGGATCCTGGCCCACGCGGTCCAACGCGCCACGATTCTGGTTCTTCTGAGCCTGTTCTGCGTCTCGTTCTTCGACAACACGCTCACGCTGACTTTCCTGTTCACCAACGTGCTGGCCCAGATTGGCCTGGGATACGTGTTCGTCGTCTTGCTGTGCAACCACGGCATCCGCCCACAAGCGGCCGCGGTCGTCGCCATCCTCGCCGGCTATTGGGGATTGTTCTGGTTGTACCCCGCAACCTTGCCCGAAGCCTTCGACCGCGCCGCCTGCGGAGTCCGCCCGGACTGGCCTCTGCTCTCGGGCTTGGCCGCCCATTGGAACATCCACACCAACTTCGCCGCGTGGTTTGACCGCTGGTTCCTGAACCTCTTTCCGCGCGCCACACCTTTCCTCTTCGAGCCCGAGGGATACCAGACGCTCAACTTCGTGCCGTCGGTGGCCACGATGATCCTGGGGTTGATGGCGGGCGAACTGCTGCGATCGCCGCGGCCGCCCGGACGCAAGCTCGCGATCCTGGCCTGCGCGGGGACCGGGCTGATTGCCGTCGGACTCGGGGCCGGTCTCACCGTCTGCCCGATCATCAAGAAGATCTGGACCCCGTCGTGGACGCTGGTGAGCGGCGGGGCCGCCGTTTGGTTGTTGGCGGCGTTCTACGGCGTCATCGACGTGGCAGGCTGGCGTCGCTGGACCTTCCCCCTGGTCGTGGTGGGCACCAACTCGATCGCCGCCTACCTGCTCGTGGACGCGCTCTGGATGCCGCAATGGGGTCCGGCGGACCGGGCCCTCTATTTCCTGGGCCGCTGGGAGGAATTCAACCCCGTCTTGCTCCCGCTCGTGCCCCTGGCGGGATTGGTGGCGTTGTGGTTGATCTGTCGGTGGATGTATCGCTGGAAGATCTTCCTGCGGATTTAGCGCCGGACGCGCTCGGCGAACTGCATTCCGTGTTCGTGCGCGTGATGGGATGACCCGGCTATCACCTGCACGCTTTCCGGTTTGGCGGCGGCTTCAAGCAGGATGACGCGCCAGCGGCTTACAGCTTGACCTCTATGGGCCCGATTCCACACTGCTCCAGCAGTGAACGCGTTCCGCAGCATCAGCCGTTTTCCGGCGCCTCACCGGACGCGCACTTGCACCAATGCATAATCCATTTCACCGTCGGGACTTCCTCAAAACAACCGGCATGGTGTCCGTCGGCTCGCTGGCGTTGAGCTTGCGGGCGGGGGGACGAACCCGGGCAACGGCCTGCGGCCACGGACGCCAGGCTCCTTCCCGGATGCTGCGCCTATTCCTACGGCTCGTACCTGGGCAAGGGGAAAATGACCATGGAGCAATTCATAGCCAAAGCGGTGGAACTTGGCGTTTTGGGTGTGGATGTAACGACGTATTGGCTTAAATCGACCGAACCGACGTATCTCGCCAGCTTGCGCAACTTCGCCTATCGGCACGGTATGCCTTTTTCCGGGCTGGCGATTGGCGCCGACCTCTGCCAGCCAGAGCCGACAAAACGCAAGGAAGTGATTGAGACGATCAGGAAATGGGTAGACGTGACAGAATTGCTCGGGGCTTCCCATCTGCGGGTCTTCGGAGACAAGTTGCCCGCGGGGGCGAACGAGGAGCAAGGGATTCGATGGGTGGTGGAAACGATGAAAGCGGCTTGCGAATATGCCGCCGGCAAGGGGGTGATTCTCGGCTTGGAGACCCATTCCGGGCTCTCGACCAAGGCCGCCAACATCGTCTCGATACTTCGCGGGGTCGATTCGCCCTATGCCGGGTGCAACCTCGATATCAGCAACTTCCGCGAGAACCCCTATGAGCAGATTCAGACTTGCCTACCCTATGCGACGCACGCCCACATCCGCGACTTTTATGGCGAGCCCAAGAAAGCCCTGGATCTGGATCGCGTCTGGCAGATGTTCGCGCAGAGTGGGTATAAGGGCTACATGTCGGTCGAATACGAAGGTGAGGAAGATGCGATGGGCGGTGTGCCGAAACTGATCGACAAAATCAAACCCTTGTGCCGAAAATACTCCAGTGCCCCATGACCATGAACCCAATCATTCTGCTAACAGCTTAGGAGGTAATTCCATGTGCAATCGCCGGACATTTTTGCAGCAGACGATCGGCAGCGCCGCCTGGGTGGCGGCTTCGGGGCTAATCGCTCCGGGTCGTATCTTGGGCGCCAACGAACGGATTCGCATCGGGTTGATCGGCGCTGGCAGCCGCGGCCAGGAGATTTTCCGAGCGGCTCTTCGCTGTCCCGATGTCGAGGGCGTAGCGGTGGCGGATGTGTATACCCGCCGGCTGGAGGAGGCGAAGGCGATTACTCCCGCAGCCAAGATCTTCAGAGATTTTCGACGGTTGCTTGAGGACAAGTCGATTGATGCAATCCTGATTGCGACACCGCAGCACCAGCATGCGCTGAGCTTTGTGCCGGCCATCGAGGCCGGCAAAGATGTGTACCAGGAGAAGACCATGGCATTCAACCCGGACCACGCCAAGCGCATGCGCAAGGCCTTTCAAGGTTCGGGGCGGGTGGTCCAGATCGGCATGCAGATGAACAGCGGCCCGGGCATTCGGCAGGTTGTCGAGTGGACGACACCGGAGCGCATGGGCACGATCACCGCCCTTCAGACCTTTCACTTTCGCAACGCGCCGTACGGTGGGTGGCTGCGAGAAATCCCGTCCGACTGTGACGCACAGCATGTGGACTGGCCCGGATTTGAAGGCGAAGCCGCGCCGTGCCCGTTTGACCCTCAGCGCTACATGAATTGGCGGTTTTATTGGGATTACTCTGGAGGCAACGTGTTCGAGAACATGGTCCACCAGGTCGGATTCTGGTATGCCGCGCTGCGCCTGAACATTCCCGACACGGTCACGATGACCGGCGCCAATTATCTGTCCCCCAAGATGCAGGTGCCGGACGTGATGAATGTGGTCATGCAGCAGTCGGGAAAGATGCTCTTCACGTGGAATTCGGTCTTCTCCAATAGCTACTACGGAGAAGGCTGCGATTACTTGTTCGGCACCAAAGGGACCTTGACTCACAATGCCGCGGACAAGGTCCTTCACTTGCCCCAGGGCCAGAAGGCGGACGCCGGGGCCGGAACGCCGGGCCGAGCCTTGGAAGACGCAGGCTACTTCGATTCGACCGCCGCGCACATGCAGAACTTCTTCGATTGTGTGCGCAGCCGCAAAGAACCCGTCTGCCCCTTCGACCTCGGCTTCCGCTCCGCGGTGGCGTGCCAGATGGCGATCGCCTCTTATCGGCAGCAGCGGACGGTACGTTGGGACTCCCAGAAAGAAGAGATCGTATGACCCAGGAGCGCAAGAGACCTCCCGCCACAGCTGCCCGTGCGTTCGACCTCGTCTTTTGTGCCGGTGGCCTGCTCCTGACCGTGGGCCTGTCGTTGGCGCAAGATAATCCGCTCCGCGCCGGGACGTCTCGCATCGAGATCACCCCCACCCTTCCGGTCGCGCTGGCGGGCTACGAAAGCCGCAAGGAGCTGTCGCGGGGAGTCCACGATCCCCTCTCGGCCCGCGCGGTGGCGTTTGAACAGGGCAGCAACCATCTGGTGCTGGTGTCGATCGATAATCTCGGATTCTACAACGGAACGGCTGACCCGCTGCGCCAGGCGGTCCTCGATGCCTGTCGGCTCCGGCCGTCAGAGTTGTTCCTCTGCGCCATTCACACGCACAGCGCGCCCACGCTGACGCTCAATCCGGAGAAGGGCCACCCGAACAACGTGCAGTACACGAAATGGCTGCAAGGAAAGCTGGTCGAAGTCGTGCGCAACGCGCTGGAAGGACTGGCTCCCGTGCAAGTGGGCGTTGGCAGCGGCTCTTCGCCCGTGGGCGCGAACCGGCGCGAAGTGGTCCAGGACGATACCGGCAAAACGAAAATCGTGCTCGGCCGTAATCCGTCCCTGCTGACTGACCGTGAGGTGCAAGTGCTCAAACTGACGCGCGCGGACCGGGACGAGCTGCTGGGCGTGGTTTTCGCCTACGCCACGCACAGCACGTCGCTGGGGCCGGGGAACTATCTCATCAGCGGCGACGTTCACGGACTCGCGGAGCAGTTTCTCGAGCAGTATCTCGGCGCGAGGGTGGTGGCTCCAGGCTTTACGGGCGCGTCGGGCAATATCGATCCGTGGTTTCGCATCGCGCCTGGCTTCAACACCACCAACGGCTGGATTCCGGAGCCCGTCCTGCTCGGCACGATGCTCGGCGAGGAGGTGGCGCAGGTGCAAAGCGGCATCCGGAAGGGGTCCACGAACGGCCCGATCCGAACCGCGATCCAGACCCTTGAGTTGCCGAGGAAGACCAACCGTGAGGCGGAGGCAAGCGTTGCGGAATCGCCAGCGCTCTTCGTGATGACGGTCGGGTGTGTGGGCGACGTGGGCTTCGTGGGTCTCGGAGGCGAAGTGTTCAACGAGATCGGCCTCGCCATCAAGCGGGCCTCGCCTTTCCCGCACACGTTCGTCTTCACCCACTGCAACGGCGCGGCGGGCTACGTGCCAACGAGTCCGAGCTACCCCGAAGGCGGCTACGAGGTGCAAAGCAGCCCGTTCGGCCCGGGCGCGGACGAACGGTTGGCGGACGAGGCGAAGCGGATGCTGACGGATTTGCGGTCGGCGAAGGACTGACCGGCGGGGCGCGCACAACCTTTGGGACAAGACATGAACATCAATTCAAAGAGAAAACCAATCTGTCCCTTCCTCGCCTTGCTGTGGGTGTCGGCGCTGGCCGGTGTCGGTGTGGCCGCGCCGCCGCCTTACCGCGACGCCTCCCTGCTCATCGCGCAACGCATCGAAGATCTGCTGGGCCGCATGACCCTCGAGGAGAAGGTCGGGCAGATGAACATGCCCTGCGTTTACGAGGCCGGGCTGGGGGAGACGATCGCGGCCAAGACCGAGGCGGTGCAGAAGTTTACCGCCGGCACCTACCTCAAGGGCCTTGGGCCGGGAGGTGGGTTCTTCACTCTGCCCAACACGATCCTGCACGAAGGCCCGCGCCAGCAGGCGGGGTTCCTCAACAAGCTCCAGCACATTGCCCTCGAACAGACGCGGCTAGGGATTCCGCTCTTGCAGACCGAGGAAGGAACGCACGGTCTGATGTGTCCGGGCGGGACGATTTTTCCCGAAGGTCCGGCCCTGGGCAGCACTTGGAACATGGACCTGCTCTCGAAGGTTTACACCGCGATCGCCAGGGAAGCCCGGGCCATCGGCGTTCACCAGAATTCCACCTTGGTCGTTGAGCCGATCCGCGATCCGCGTCTCGGTCGGAACCAGGAAGCGCAGAGCGAGGATCCCTTCCTGTGTGCGCGCATCGCCGAAACGATTGTCCGCGCCATGCAGGGCAACGATGTTTCCGCCCAGGACAAGGTCGTTTCCGGCCTCTGCCATTACCCGGGGCAAAGCCAGCCGGTGAGCGGCTTTGAGCGCGGGGCGATGGAGGTTTCCGAGCGCCAGCTCCGCGAGGTCTTCCTGCCGTCGTGGCAGGCGGGCATCCAGCGGTGTGGCGCCTTGGGCGTCATGGCGACCTATCCCGCCATTGACGGCGTGCCCACCCACGCGTCGGCCAAGATCCTGACCCAGATTCTGCGGGAGCAATTCGGTTTTGATGGCCTGGTCCTGTCCGAAGGCGGCGGCATCGGCACGCTCGTGTATGAAGGTCTGGCGGCCACCCAGAAGGAAGCCGGTGCCCTGGCGCTGGCGGCGGGTTTGGACGTCGGCATTTCCTACGAGTCGGATTACATGCTCGATCTCATTGCCAGCGTGCGCGAGGGCAAGGTGTCCATGGACTTGGTGGACCGCGCGGTCCGGCGCATCCTCAAGCAGAAGTTCCGGCTCGGCTTGTTCGAGCGGCCGTACGTGGATGTCCCGCGCGCGGTCGAGATCGTGCATCAAGCCGCGCACCAGGAACTGGCCCTGGAGGTCGCGCGGGAGAACATCGTGCTCTTGAGGAACGAAGGGAACCTGCTGCCGCTCAAGAAGACTCTGCGCACGATCGCGGTGATTGGCCCCAACGCGGACGAGGTGCGGAATCAGCTCGGCGATTACGTACCGAACACAATCCCGCAGCATGTCGTCACACTGCTGGAGGGAATCAAACAAGCGGTGTCCCCGGACACCCAAGTGACCTCTGTCAAGGGCTGCAACGTGCTCGGAACCAATCTCAACGAAATCGTTCGGGCGCGGGACGCGGCGGCGAGCGCCGACGCAGCCGTGGTCGTGGTGGGAGAGAATGCCTGGCACCTGCCCGGACAAATGGCAACGGATGGCGAAGGTTACGATTCCGCCACGCTGGAGTTGACCGGCCTCCAGGAAGAGCTGGTGAGGGCAGTTCATGCCACGGGAACGCCCACGGTCGTGGTGCTGGTCAATGGCCGTCCGCTGGCCACGCGCTGGATCGCCGCACACGTACCCGCCGTCGTCGAAGCGTGGCTGCCGGGTGAGAAAGGCGGACAAGCCGTCGCCGAGGTGTTGTTCGGAGACGTGAATCCGAGCGGGCATCTTTCCGTGAGTGTTCCCCGGCACGCCGGTCAACTGCCAGTCTATTACAACATGAAGAAGTCCAAGCGCTATTGGACCCGGCAAGCCTGGGGTCGCGCCTACGTGGACCTGGAGCCGACGCCGCTGTATCCGTTTGGCTTCGGCCTGAGTTATACGCGGTTTGAGTATGGCGGTCTCGAACTCAGCTCCCCGGCCATCACGCCGTCCCAGAGCCTCGAAGTTCGGGTCAACGTGAAGAACACGGGCGACCGCGCGGGGGCGGAGGTGGTGCAGCTTTACCTCGAGGACGTCGTCAGCAGTGTGTCCACTCCCGTCAAAGAACTGCGTGGATTTGCCAAGGTGTTCCTGCAGCCGGGCGAGACGAAGCCCTGCGCCTTCAAACTGACGCCCGATGATCTCGCACTTTACGACGCCAACCTGCGGCGGGTGGTGGAACCGGGCCAGTTCCGGGTCATGGTGGGAGCGTCGTCAGACGACATCCGGCTCAGGACGGAGTTCCAGGTGACGGCCCCGTAGCGTGGAGGAGTTGCTCTTCAATGGCTGCGGCACAAAACCATCAACCACCGACTTTGAACCTGCCATGAAAATCAAATGGCCTGAACCCTATCCGGGCGCCTACTGGCTCGACGCGCATGAAGACCGAGCCGTTTTGGATGTGCTCCACCAGCGCGCGTTGTTCCGCTACTACGGCCTCCACAAGCCAAAACACGCCCTGACGTTGGAGAAAACGGCGCGTCGGTTCTACGGCGTGAAGCACGCCCTCGGCGTCAACAGCGGCACCGGCGCGCTCTTCACGGCGATGACAGCGCTCGGCATCGGGCCGGGCAGTGAAGTCATTGTGCCGGCGTTCTTGTGGGTCGCAACAGTCGGGGCCGTGGTTCAGGCCAACGCCATCCCCGTGCTGTGCGAGATTGACGGCAGTTTCTCTCTGGATCCTCACGACCTCGAGCGAAGGATCACCCCGCGCACCCGGCTGATTGTGGCGGTCCACATGGCGGGCGCGCCGTGCAATATGCGGGCCATCATGGCGGAGGCTCGCCGTCATCGCCTCCCCGTGCTCGAAGACTGCGCGCAGGCGAACGGGGGGAGTTTCCAGGGAAAGAAGCTCGGCACCTTCGGGACCCTCGGGATGTTCAGCTTCCAATGGAACAAGAACGCAACGGCAGGTGAAGGCGGCTTGCTGGTGACGAACGACCGCCCGCTTTACGAGCGCTGCCTCGCGGCCCACGACCTGGGCATCCCCTGGGTGAACGGGGCGCCTTGCGAAACGGGAACCGTGACCTGGGGCGCGGGCCGGCGCATGAGTGAACTCACGGGCGCCGTGGCCTCCATCCAACTCCGGAAGCTGCCGCGCATCACCCGGCACATGGTCGCCTCCAAGCGCCGCATCAAGGCCCGGCTCGAAGACACGCCCGGCCTGACTTTCCGCCGCTTGAACGACCCGGCCGGAGATTCGGGACCGTTTCTGATCTTCCTGCTGGAAAGCGCCCAGCGCGCGAAAGACGTGGTTCGGCGAATCCAGGCTGACGGGCTGCGGAGCGCCGTCCGATTGGCGGAATACGGCTTGCACGTTTACTCCAACATCCCGCAGTTGGTGAACAAGGTGCCGTTATCCCCAGCCGGCAACCCGTGGCATCTGCCGCAGAACAAGAAAAGTGCTTACGACTATGCCCGGGGCGCTTGCCCGTGCAGTGACAACCTTTTCGAGCGGGCTATCCTGTTGCCGATTCCTTCGCGGCTCACGTTAGCCCAGGAAAACCAAGCCGCAAGCATCCTTCGGGCGGCCCTCACTGGCTAATCGCACGCCCGTAGTGCCAACACAGCGAAGGCGGTGGCGGCGTCGCTGATGTAGTGCTCCTTCACGCCGTTGAGGGAAGGAGTGAACCAGCGGCCGGACGCCCGCTGGTGCGTACGCAGCCAGTTCACGCCCCTCTGTATGGCGGCGTCGTTTGCCGGCACGCCGGACTTCTGAAGGGGGGTGCCGCACTTTTCGACCGCCATCTCATCCGCCCCTCCCCGCCGCACTTTTCGACAGCGGCGTACACGGTCCTACTACCGAGAGTACGCATGAGTATTTCGACCATACGGGACTCATAGCAACCCGCCCGGGGCCGCAGTGCGAACCAGGGCCCAGCGGGCCCCGCCGATGCTCGTCACTTGTGTCGCGGGCTGAACGGATCGAGCCGTTCGTCGTACTTGCCGCCTTGGGCCAGCACCGGGTAAACCGCGGAGGGGAAGCAAAGGCTCTGATAGACGGTGAACTCGCTCCACTGGATGGACCCCAGATTGTCGATATACTTGCGTTCGCGGGCAAGTTCGTTGACGGCTGGGACCGACACGCCTCGGCCCGTTCCGCCCGGACCGAAGACCAGAATCCCGGGACGAGGACCCCACCCATGCTGCTTGGTATAGGCCGATTCGCGGTCGTGGGGATTGTGGACACGGTCGAAGCCGATCCCTGTCATGTAGCACTTGCCGACGGGATTGAGGCCTTGAACGTAGTCCATCAGTTGACTGGCAGCGTCGATGTACTTCTGTTCTCTGCTCAGGGACCACTGGAGCAGGCAGGGATAGGCATACTGGCCCTGGGCCGTGTTGCTGCCCCACCAGCGCAGATTCGCCGGGGTGCCCACCGGGTAGGCATTGGCGGCCAGGAAGCCGATTTCCTTGTCGGCGGCGGCTTTGAGGGCGGCCTTGAACTGATCCACCACCGCCGGGTCGGTGGGCCGATCCTTCGCGACGATGTAGGAATAGAAGTAGGAAGCGAGCCAGCCATTGCCGGCAAACGACTCCGGCGCGCCGTTAAAGCTGCTAGCGTACCCGCTGGCGTTGGTCGAGAGGTCTTTGACCATCTGATGGGCGGCCTCATCGCCGGTGAGTAGGTACTTCTGCACGGCGTGGTAGAGTTTGTGCGTCGAGCGGACGGCGTCGCCGGCAGCCGCAAACGCCATGTCCGCGTGCTTCTGCAGCTCTTGCGACCGAGCCCCGTTGTAAGGTTTGATCAAGCGCGCCAGGTGCATGAACATCCCGGACGCGAAGCTGGCCGACCGCGGATCGAGCACTTCGGTGCCGAAGCGTGTGGGGTCCTTCGCGTAGGTCGTGAAGGGCGAGTAGCCCTTGGTTTCGGTGCCCCAGTGGATCGCACCGTTCGTCTCCTGCATGTACTCCCAGAACATGGTGCCCCACATGGCTTCGTCGAGGATGTCGGGAATCCCGTTCCCCTTGCCCAGGATGTGGTACTTCTCGTCGAACTTGTCGGGGATATTGAACTGATCGTCCGTGAACAGTTGGGGGAACGCCTCGTAGGTCGTCATCAGCGTGACCGGCACGTCCATGTGGTAGCTGCGGCGATCCGCATCGCCGGCGTCATGATAGCCTCCGTAGGCGGTGAAGGTGGGTTCATTGCCCGTGACGATCAGGTTGGCTTCGCCGATGCGCCCATTGACCTGCCAGATTGTGGTGTGGCACGGGTCGGGTTTGATGTTCCAGGCGTACGGCTCGACGATCGAGCAGCCGCAGCGCTGGTGGTAGAGCGAACGGAACGAGACATGGCCCAGCCGGCGCGAGAAATCGCCACCAACGCCGAAGGGGTACGAACAGCCGTAGCCCTTGACGGCGATCTTGTAGGGGCCGCCTTCGGGGACCGCCGCCAGATCAATCCGGTATACGAAATCGCCCGACGATGCGTCCTCCCCGATCGACTGCAATATGCCTTGAGCGATGACTGCGCCGTCGGCCATCTTGAAGACCGTATAGGTGGGCAGGTCACCGTTGATTTGCCTGGGCCCACCGTCACCGAGCCAGATGGCGAAATTGGCGTAGCGCACCTTGGACAGGGCGCTGTACCCACTCTGGTTCGACTTGATCGACTCACAGAAGGTGGTCCGCTCGTCAAAGACGAAGCTCATCTCGCCGTGGGGCGTCTCCAGCGTGTTGGTCGAGCCGTTGACCAGCGTGGGCATCTGGAGGTAGATGTGGTGATCGCAGGCGTCGGCTTCGGTGACGAATTTGTGGATCGCCGTAACGGGCTGGCCGTTAAGCTTCCAGGACGCCAGATTGGTCGTGCTCACCTCGTTGGCGTCGATCTTCGTGCTCTTGAAATAGACCACCAGGATGTCTTTGGATGCCGTGCGGATCTCCTTGAGGGTAAGTTCCGCGTTCGCCGCCAGTGGCGAACAAAGGCAGAGGGCAATGGTCAGCAGATGTCTCATGGGATTCATGGGGAATTGGTTTCTGCTTGGAAGACGCGGAATGAATGGGCCGGAACCGTCACTTCGAAGACGGTGCCGCTGCTTCCAGCCAGGATGCCGCGCCCACCCCGGCCACCTCCCCGCCCGCCGACGTCGAAGGTGTCACTTCCGGTCTGGGCCGCGGCGATCGTCTGGCCGCCGAGCAAGTCATGCAGACGGGTGGCGCGGGTGACCGAGACGCGCACGCTCACGGGCTGTGGCTGGAAGTTCTGAACGATAAACGTCCGGTTGTCGTAGGCAAAGAGGCTGACGTGATGAGGGCCGTCGAGGCTGACGAACACATCACGGCCAAGGAGAGTGCGGATCTGATTGAGGACGCTCAGGGGCAGGCGGTAGAGGTCGGCGAAATCATCGGGGATGGCCAAAACAGAGAACGTGCCTTGGCCGTAGGCGGACGAGACGGCCATGGGATAGCCGGAGAGGGCGGTGTTGAAGTTGATAGACATGCGGTTGTCGTTCTCGAAGCGGCGGATTTGAGGAAGGAGCATGTTCAAGTCGGGTTCGGAAGCCGCGGCCGCTCCGCCACCGCGGCCCCCGCCGAAGCGCGTGGCGATGACGCGGCGGCCCGTGACCTGGATTTCGGCGATGTCTTGAAAACCTTTGTCGCCCAGTGCCTCAAGCAAACCCGTGGTGACGATGACCCGCCCGCCGGCTTGGACAAACTTCTTGGTCTTGGCGACGATGTCCCGGTCGTGCCTGGACGCCGCCGTGAGGAAGATTGTCGTGGCGTTGGTGGGGAATTCGGGAACCAGGTCGATGGGAACACCGATCATACCGAGGTAGTTGGGAAGATAGGGTTCGCCGACCGAGTTGCAGGGCTTGTACGTGGCGACGCCGATGGGCTTGCCGAGTTTACCGAGGAACCGGTCGAGCAACTCGGCGGAGTAGCCGGCGATTCGAGCAACCATGTTGGGGGTGTAGGCTGAGCCGTCGGGCTGCGGGATGGGGGCCATCAGATTGGCGATGTTCAGGCTGGCGTTGGGATCTGGATCGCCGCCCCGATTGCCGGCATTCAGGGCAGCCGCAATTTGCATGGAGTTGAAGAGGGTGATTTCGGGAACCTTCGCGAAGAACGTGTCCCACATCTGCTCGGCGTAACGTTCGACATCTCGCCCGCCGTCAATCCAGCCGCCCTGATTGCCGCCGGGCTTGATGTTGTTGAAGTAGTGGGTCTGGAGGTAGCTCTGGTAGGACTGGAGGCGCTGGCCGGAATTGGCGTCGCGCGTCTCCGTACCGGTGTAGATGGCATCGAAGAGCCTCGGTTCGACGGCGAGGTCGTAGCCCAGACCCTGGAAGCTCTCGTACCAGTTCGGATACTTGATGATGATCCTGGCCCTGGGGTTGAGCGCCTTGGCCGGGCCGATGATCAGGTCCCTCGACACGTCGTCCAACTGTTCGGTCCGGAACTGGGTCCAGCTCTTGTCGCCCTTGGCGGCGATGCATCGCTCGCATTTGCAGTTCGAAAAGAAGAAATCGTCCAGGATGATTTCGTCGAAGTTGCGAGCTGTGAATTCGGTCATCGCCTTCACCTTGTCGCGGTCGGCGGGCGTGCTGTAGCAGTAGGACTGGAAGCCGTTGGGTTCATTGGCGGTCAGGCCCAGGCCGGCGGAGGTCTTGATGCCCCGGTCGGCGAAAAACTTCTTCATCGCCGCCACGTCGGATTCGGTGACCAGTTGCCCGTTTCGCGTCGTTTCGAGATAAACCTTGTCCACCTTGACCTGCTTCTCCACGTTCATCCATTGGTTCGAGAATCGCTCAAGGTCGGCTGGAATCGAGTGCACCTCCTGGTAGCGGAAATAGACGGCGATGCTGAGGTTCGTATATCCACCGCCTTGCGCCGCCGGAACGAGCAGGAGCAGACAGGCAAACAACGGCTTTAGCTTCGGACAATTGAAGGTCTGGCTCATAAAGTATTCGTGCATTCAAGGTTGGTAGGGTTCGCGGAGCGGGCGGATCCAGAGGTTGCGGTAGCGAACGGGGCAGTCCGGGTTCTGACACGGTACTGAATATCGCGCTCCGCCAGGTCGGGTTGCAGGTTCGCACTCATCTCTCGAGTCATGTTCATGCCGGCCTCATGGCTCGAACCTAGCGGGGACGGAGAGATCGAAACGCGCCGCCTTCAACTGTTCGGCATTTCGGACCACGGCTCCATTGATCGTGACGTTCTTGAACAGGACCGGAGCGACTTGCTGTCCCATGATCAGGCCGGGCTTGCTCGGCTTATGGAAAGTGCAGTTCTCAAAAACGAAGTTGGTCAAGGGCAAGTTGCCGCCGTCAATATAGACAGCCCCACCGTCATTCTCGAACGTGCAGTTGACAAAACGGAAATCGTCCAAAACAGCGCTTCTGCTGGGTCGGGAGCCCGCGGAATACCCACGCCCGGTAAAATACGCCGGCGTCAATTGAATCCAGATGGCGAATTTGTTATGAGTCGAAACGAAGTGCACGTCCTCGAAGCGCAGGTGCTTGACCGGCGGGGCAGAGCCATACCCGACGGCCAGAGCGGCGGTATAGGTGTAATTCACAAATCCCCTCACGACCAGATCCTCGATGCCCCTGCCCCCGCCTCCGCCGCCGTAAAGAGCAAAAGTATCGTCCATGGTCATCGCGAACCCGTCTTCGACCAAGATATGGCTGCTGCCGGCGGTGAAATCATAGGCGTCGTCATGATACTGCTGCTTGCGGTTGACGATCTTGAGGTGGTGGCTGGAGAAATTCTCGCTGCCGCTGACAGTCACGGTCCAATAGGCGGACCGGAGGAGCAACAGGTCTTGAAAGCAGATGTTGCGGCTGTTGTTGACCACGTAGCCCCGGACTCCATTTCGAGGATCGATCACTTTTCCACTGGCCTCTCTGGCACGTCCGTCACCGGTGTCGGGTTGGAAATCGTGCCACAACCACGGGTAGCCTTCCATGTCAATGGTCCCCCGCCCCCTCAGGCCGGCATTCTCGACATTGTTAAAGATGAAAAAAGCTCTCGACTGCCTTCCACCGGCAGCCGAAGAAGCCGAGGTGTAATCCGCATTCTTGCGGGATCCACGAATCAGCGCGCCCGCGTCGACGTAGAGCGTGACGTTGCTCTGCATCAACACCGTGCCCGTCAAGTAAACGCCGGCGGGAAAGAAGAGCACGCCGCCCCCGGGCCTGGCGGAGACGTCAGTGATGGCCCGATTAATGTTCGTGGTTTCGAGCGTCTTACCCGTGCTGTCCACCTTGTAGTCTTGGATGTTGACCACGTTTGGATCGTTGAGTTTGGGAGGATTCTTCTCCGGCGGTTCTGCAAACAGCATCAGCCCGGTGTTGTTGAACGCTGGTTCGTCATTAAGAAACAAGACCAGATAACGCGGCCGATCCAGGTCGAAACTGACCGTGTTACCGCTGATCTGCGGCTGGATGCCGTAGGCGAGCGGCCGCACGTGGCAGGTGAGCACCTTCCCCTCGCTGACGAGCATGGTGACCTCGACATGGACCTTTCCGGTCATGGCGAAACTGGCATAATCCATCCAGTTGAACTGGTCGTACGTCAGAAAATTGTGCACAAATACAGGCTGACCGTTCACGGCCACCTTATAGGACGTGCTCGGCACGGCGCCGGGGTAAGGCGCGTAAGGGGTGACCTCGGCAGAGGTCACCATGGGCACGAGCATCAACAGCAATCCAATTGGACCTGCTGAGAACCCAGGCTTGGGTCCAGCAGCCGGGATCGCGACCAACCGCGGTGGTTTAATGAAGTCTTTCATGTTGAGTTTCATGACGCGGATCGTGGTTCACGGGAGAAGCCTCATCGGTAGCGGTACAACTTGACGCGCTGGATGCTGTAATCGTCGGAGCGGAATCGAAGGGCTTTCCACTCGGGCGTTTCATCGCCGTTCAACCGGCGACCGGGACGCCATCGGCCATTTTCATAAACACCTTCCTCGACTGTGCCCAGGCCCACGCTGTCGGATGGATTGTCGGCCGCGCTGAAATACACGTTCATCGAACGCCCCACGATGACGAAGTCATCGGGTCCGGTCGAAATGAACAAGCCCGCGACACGATCCGGCGGGGCGTTGCTGCCGCTGGCCGGTCCAAAGGAGCGCAACGAGGAACGGATCTCGATGTTGTAGTTTCCCAGTCGCACGGTCTGGGGCGAGCCGCCGCTTTCCAGCAGGAGTGCCGCCATCGTGCCTTTGCCTTGCGCACTGAGAATCAGCGGCGCCACTTGCGAGAGGACATCATAGCCGCGGGCCAGTTCGGTGTCGGCGCCCGCCGCGAGGCCGATCCCGAACGGTGAGTAGCCGATGGCGTCGTGCTGGCCGAAGGCCCAGATCGCGTGAGCGACGCCTTGAGCATCGCCGCGCGACTCAGGGATGAACAGCGGGTTGGCGGATTGGGTGTACCAGTCGCACCACTCGGTGAAGTTGGGCACGTAAATGTCCGGCGAAATCATGTCGATCGCGGGCGCGCCGGCACGCCAGATGTCCATCACCTGGGGAAGCGGGCCGCCGCTGGGATACATTCCAGGCAAGCCGGTGCCTTGCTGTTTCAGCCACGCGTTGACATACATCGGCAACGCGTATTGCGCCTTGCCCGCCGCGGCGACGTAACCGATGTAACGCGCGTAATTCCACGCCATGAAAACCTCCTCGGTGAAACAGGAGAACGCTTTCCAGTCGTCTTTGTTGGCGGTGCTCTTTCCAAACACTTCTTCCCAAGTTCCCGAGCTCCTGAACCCATTGGCCTCCCAAGCTTGTCGAAGCTGCGGGATGAGAGTGGCCTTGTGGGCCTGGAGGTAATCTATCAGTTCCGTGGGCACCGGGCCTGCAAAGGCGGCGTTCGCCGCCGGGCAGTAATCGCGCGGCGTATCCAGGGACCCAACTTCGTTCTCCACCTGCATCATGAGGACGGTGTGCTTCGCGCCGTCGAATTCGCGAAGATGCCGCATGAGCGCGGCGAAGGCGCGGGTGTCGGCATCGCGGTTGGCGTCGCTCAAGGTGGTCATCGTGGGCAGGTTCTTGCCTTGCTCATTTTGGATGAGAGGAAAGCGCGCCTGATTGGTTTTAACCCAAAGGGGCTGATAGGTGGATTTGCCGTTTTTCCAACTGCCGAACCATAGGAAGACCAGGTGCAGCCTGTTGGCCCGCGCTTCCTGGATCAAGCCGTCCACGAGCTTGAAGTCGAACTGGCCTTCCTGCGGTTCGATCAATTCCCAGCTCACCGTCGCGAGCACAGTGTTGATATGGCTGGCCGCCAGCCGAGGCCAGATCGGCTTCATGTAGGAGAGACTTGAGGCGCTGGAGTTGTTCAGCTCCGCCGCCAAGGCGAGGAACGGTTTGCCGTCCACGATCAATTGCGTGGCGGCGCCTTGCTTCCTCAGATGAGGAATGGTGGTTGCGGGCTCTGCCTGCGCGCTCGTCGTCAATCCGAGGCCAACGAAGGCTGCAGCCAGGAAATGCAGGCGTTGTTTCATATTGGTTGTTTGGTCATTCGATCTCGCCATTCCCGGCCAGGCTCGTGAAGCTCATGGCATCCACCGGCAATTGAACCGTGCCAAACAACCAAT
>Ga0315274_10006271_pt1 | contig 17335 bp, 8 predicted proteins | sample YL17G02_20_MG_FD_203700 | JGI IMG/M metagenome (GOLD analysis project Ga0315274, IMG submission 203700) | Sediment microbial communities from Yellowstone Lake, YNP, Wyoming, USA - YL17G02_20 | ecosystem: Environmental > Aquatic > Freshwater > Lake > Sediment | place: USA: Wyoming | collected...
GTGCCAGGGCCTCGCGGAGGCCAGCATGTGCCTGCCGTATCTCGTGGAGGAGCTGGAGGCCACGTGCGTGGAACTCCAGGAATCGCACCAGGAACTCGAGGCCACGCACCAACGCCTGGTTCAAAGCGAACGTATGGCGTCAATGGGTCAGCTTTCGGCCGGCGTGGCGCATGAGATCAACAATCCGCTCGGCACCGTGCTGATCTACTCGCACATGCTTTTGCGGCAGATTAAGGACGCGGATCCTGTCCGCGCCGACTTGCAGATGATTGCCAACGAGGCGCAGCGCTGCAAAGGCATCGTCCGTGGCCTGCTCGATTTCGCCCGCCAGTCGCGTGTCACCAAGACGCCGACGGAACTTGCCGCGCTCGCGAACGAAATTGCCGTGCTGATGACGCCCCGGGCGGAGGCCGCAGGAGTGCGCGTGTGGGTTGAGATGCCCGGCGACTTGCCCATCATGATGATTGACAGGGATCAAATAAAGCAGATGCTCCTGAACCTTGTGGGGAACGGGATCGATGCCATTGCCAACGGCGGCGACGTCTGCATTAAAGCTTACGTCATGCCTGCCAGGAACTCGGTTGCGATAGAGGTGAAGGACAACGGCGTTGGGATCCCCGAGGAAAACCTGTCAAAGCTTTTCACTCCGTTCTTCACAACGAAAGAGATGGGCAAGGGGACGGGGCTCGGGCTTGCCATCGCTTACGGCATCGTGAAAATGCATTCGGGCGACATAAACGCGCAGAGCCAGGAAGGACAAGGAACCACATTCACGGTGTGTCTCCCGGTGGGACAAGAGGCGAAGGCCGACGTCCAGTTTGTCAAATGAACGCCTTCTAGATTCTTGCTGCGCAATCTGAGAGAATCGACCTCAGATCGCAGCCAAATGTCAAGAATGCGGCCCTGAGGTTTCAAGTCTGCATGGCGGCGTTCCAGGCGTTCCTGCCTGGATCTCGGGGCAGCAGCGGAGAGGTGGTAATGGAATCACGGCAGCCCACGATCATGTTGGTGGACGATGATATTGATTTTCTGGATCTGAACAGGCATGTGCTCGAGCGAGCCGGCTATCGCGTTGTCTGTTCTGTCGCTCGCAGCGAAGCGTTAGCATCGTTGGCGAAGGAGAAGCCGGATCTCATTATCACGGACCTGATGATGGAGTCGCTTGACACGGGTTTCGCGTTTTCGCGCCAGATCCGAGAGGATCCCACGTTCCGGGACATTCCCATCATCATCGTGACAGCGGTGGGCAGCCAATTGGGTTTTGACTTCCGCCCGAAGACCCAGGATGACCTCCTGGCGATGCGGACAGACGCCTTTTTCGAGAAGCCAGTCGCGGCGAAGCGTTTGCTGGCGAAAATCGAGGAGCTGTTGGGGCCCCGTAAGCCGGAATAGGAGGGCCAGCGATGAATTCCAGCGGTTTGCGGATTCTCGTTGTCGACGACGAGTTGGGAATGCGCGAGGGATGCCGCAAGATCCTCACGTCGGAGGGTTACGACGTCGAGGTGGCGGAGGACGGAGTGGCCGGCCTTGATCTGTTCAAGGAACGCGGCAATTTCGCAGTTGCATTGATCGATTTGAAGATGCCGCGCATGGGCGGCATCGAGCTGATCGAGCACTTGCGCGCCCTTGACGAGGACGTGGTCATCTTCGTCATAACGGCGTATGCGACGATCGACACGGCGGTCGAGGCGACGCGCCGGGGCGCGTACGGCTACATCCCGAAGCCGTTCACGCCTGATGAACTGCTCCTGCCCGTCCGCAACGGGCTTGACCGCCGCACGCTTTCCATCGAGGCCAAACGTCTGCGGGAGGAACGAGAGCGGCGGCTCCTCGAACTCGCGGTCGAGCGCTCGAAATCCAGCACGATCATCAGTTGCATGACGGACGGAGTGCTGGTGATAAACCGCGATCGTCAGATTGTGCTGCAGAACGCGGCGGCAACGCGGATCCTTCCGGACTGCGCCGCGGCGCCGCTGCCCGCGCCGATGGAGAGACTTGGCTGCACAGGGCTGCAAGCGTTGATGGAGGACGCGCTCACGAGCGGGCCGGGGCCGATGATCGCATCCAGAGAGGTCGCTCTCGACAGGTGCACGTACATGGTGAACGCCAGTCCCGTGCGCGAGCCTACCGGCGAGGTCTCCGGCGCCGTGGTGGTTCTGCGGGACATAACGGCCCTGAAGAAACTCGAGGTCGCCAAGTCAATGTTCATCTCGATGGTGGCGCACGAGGTGAAGAGCCCATTGGCCGCCATCGAAGGTCAGTTGATGGCCGTGTTGAGCGGCGCCGCCAAGGACAGTCCTAATCAAGAGAAGGATATGATCGAGCGCTCGCTGCTTCGCGCCAGGACGCTGCGGACGATGGTGTCCGATCTGCTGAATCTAACCGCCATGGAGACGGGCAACTTCGTCATCAAGCGTTCGCCGCTCGACCTGAGGAAGGTGGTGGCCGAGGCCGTGGAATCGCACAGAGAGCGTGCTGAGGCCAAACATATCGAGCTGATTCTTGCGAAGGGGGAAGGGGGCGCTGACGGTCTGGTGCTCGCGGATCGCGATTCGATGTTCATGGTGTTCGCGAACCTGATCGACAACGCGGTCAAATACACGCCTGAACATGGACATGTAAACGTGCGTATCGAGCAGGAAGGCGTTTGCGTGCGCGTGTCCGTCAGGGACGACGGCATCGGGATGGCGCCCGAGGAGAAAGATTCGGCCTTCGATGAGTTCTTCCGAGCGAAGAACCAGTACACAGTTTACGTTCCGGGAACGGGCCTGGGCCTGACGCTCGTGAAGCGGCTGGTGGACATGCACCAGGGAAAGATCAGCGTCCAGAGCGAGCCGGGAAAAGGAAGCACGTTCACCATCAGCCTGCCAACGGCGGAGTAGCGCCGTCAAAACCCAACTCACGCGATAATGGTACGATTCATGACGCAGGATGGAAACATCCGCCCAGTGGCGCCGTCAAACGAGAGCGTTTTCCCTGTGCGATATGATTCAACCGCCATGGCTATGGCGACCATGCTCTGGTAGCCGATGTCCTCGTTGCAGACGCACTTCTTGCGCGAGCGGATGCAGTGCAGCCAGTTGGCGAGGTGGTCCTCACGCGGGATCGTTTCGCAACACATTTCGGTTGCGCGGTTCGAGGCCGTGACGCCGCGCGCGATCTTGATGAAGCGCCCGTGGAACTCGAGCGAAGCCTCTCGGCCGCGAATGACGGCCGGCAAACCGTATCGGTTCGCCATGGATGATGCAAGAACGATGGTGCGCCCACCTGAATACTCCGCCGTCATTACAAAAGAATCGGGGACTTCGCGCCCATCTCGAACATAAATGCCGCCGGCGGCCGACACGCGCTCCGGAAATGCGGGCCCTACCGCAATGAGCAGCGCGGCAAGCTTGTGATAAAAGACTTGCCCCGCGATGCCGTTCGAGTAATCCCAGTATTTCCGCCAGTTCAAGAATCGATCGGGATCGAAATGCCGTTCGGCGCTGCAACCGCGGAAGGCATCCCAGTCGAGGTCCGCGAAGCCGGCGTTCTTGTACAGGGGACGCTCCCATTGCGTCACTGCCGGGCTCGGCTCGTAGCTGCCCTGACACCAAACCGTGTCGCCAATCTCCCCTGAACGGATGATCTCACGCGCCAGGCGCCACTGAGGTTGCGAGGTCTGCTGTGCGCCAATCTGGACGGTGCGGCCTGTGCGGCGCGCCACGTCCCAAAACGCCGCGGCCTCGTCGAGCCGAAGCGCCATGGGCCTCTCACAATAGACGTCTTTGCCGGATTCCATGGCGGCTATGGACATGGCGGCGTGATGATGGTCAGGCGTGGCAACGACTATGGCATCGAGGTCCCGCCGCTGGACGAGATCCTGCCAATGCGGGACCGCATCGGCGCCGGTAAGGGAACTCGCGCGGGACCTGTGCGTCTCGCAGGCGTCGCATGCGACGACGACTCGATGAGGGGTTCGCCTCTTGCCTCTTGAGAGAAGGTCCCGCATCAGTTCAGTGCCGCGTGCGCCGCAGCCGATCACGCCGATACGAAGCGCCTCGTTCGCGCCGGCGATCCGCTGGGCGGATGCTGCTGTAAACGGCAAGAGAGCCGCCCCTGCCGCCATGGTAAGAAAGCCCCTGCGTGAAACAGATCCGTTCTTGCTCATAAAGATTCCTTTGCTGAATGCGACGCTGCCGGTATGATAGCCACCCCGTTGAATCACTTCAAAGCATCTGCGCGCGCTGTTCACGGCGCTCGTGGGAGTTACAAGTCGCCGAGGTAGAGCGCGAAGGTGCTCAGGGCGGCACAAGCGCGGGCGTCTTCGATTACGAGCCTGACTTTCTGTGCGGTGACGGCATCAAAGCGCTCCAGCTTTTTCTGGCCGATTGTGGTTCCTTGCGCGAATGTCTTCCATGCCGTTCCGTCGAGACACTCGAGATGGTATGAGGAGACTCGTTGACCGAGCGTAATCGCCTCCTGCAAACATGCGATGTTAAATTTTGCAGAAGCACCAAGATCAACCTCGAGCCAGCCTTGCACTGTGCCATCGTCCATCGCCCAGTATGTCTCCGCGTCGCCATCAAGGGCGCGGGCGGTCGAGAATGCTTGATCGTTGCCGCGAACGTTGCTTGCCGAGGCGCTCTTGTTGCGGACAAGATCCGTCTTGAAGATTTCATCAAGCTTCTTGCGGAAGCCGGCGAGCCGCTCTACGTCCGTATCGCAGAACAAACCATCGCGGTTGGGCGGCACGTTCAGCAGGAGCAGGCTATTCCTTCCGACCGATTTGAAGTAGAGATCAACGAGGTTGTCCACGCTGCGCACCTTCGCGTCTTCGGCAGCATGCCAGAACCATCCCGGGCGGATGGAGACGTCCGATTCGCCGGGCTGCCATACCAGGCCGCCGGGGGTGCCGTGTTGCAACTTCTTGATGCCGTCTTCAGCGGACTGGTCGGGCGACCCACACGGATCGAAGGTCGACCAGCACGGATCTCCCGCCACACCGGACTCGTTCCCGATCCAGCGGACATCCCCGCCGGAAAAAATGACCGCTTGCGGCTGATATCGGCGGATGATCGCAATATAGCGCGGCCAGTCATACTCCTGTTTCCTGCCATTGGGTCCTTCACCGCAGGCGCCGTCGAACCACACTTCCACGACCGGGCCGTAGTTGGTCATGAGTTCGGTAAGCTGGTTGCAGTAAAAGTCGTTGTATTTGGGCGAGTCGCCGTAGGTCTTCTCGTGACGGTCCCATGGAGAGAGATAGAATCCCACGTTCAAACCTTCGGCCCTGCACGCGTCCACGAATTCGCGAACCACGTCGCCATTGCCGTCGCGCCATGGGCTCTTCTTTACCGAATGCTCCGTGTACTTGCTGGGCCAGAGACAGAATCCGTCGTGATGTTTCGCGGTAAGGATCATCGTCTTGAAGCCGCCGGCCTTTGCTGCGCGCGCCCACTGTCGGGCATCGAGCTTCGACGGATTGAATATCTTCGGGTCCTCCGTGCCCTCGCCCCATTCCTTGTTCGTGAATGCGTTCACTGTGAAATGGACGAAGAGGTTCGTCTCCATGCGTTGCCAAGCCAACTGCTGAGACGTTGGCAGCGGCGGCAGGGGCGCGGGAGGAGGCACGGCGTTTGCCAGTGCGGCCCAACTCAACATAGGAATCGAAACGGTCAAGGCGGTTGCGATGTGAGACATGATGGATCTCCTCCTTTAACCTGTGAACTTCCAGGGGCACACATGATCTTAACCTATTCCGGCCGATGCTGCGTAGCCCGACGAGTCGGACAGGTGCGACAGGTCCGACGAGCGATGGATAATGGCGTCGCGCCGCGCTCGGGGATCAGTAGTTCTTCTTCCACTTGAGGCCGATGCCGGTTCTCGCGTTTCGGTCAAGGGTGCTTTCGAGTGAGAGATTGGGGGTGATGTTTACGTCGGTCTGGACTTTGCCGGTCTCCGAGCCAAGACCCTGTTGCACCTCCACATAAACGCCTTTCCGCAAGTATTTCCCGACGCGGACGGCTGAATCCTTGGTCCTTTCGTTGCGTTGAGGCGTGTCTTCGAGGCCACCCGATGCCTGGGTGACGCCGATCTGATCGACACGGAGGATGCGTCGCACGCGCTCAGTGATCTGAAGCGGTCCTTTCCCGCCCGCCAGGGCATCCGTGGCCTCGGCGAGCTGGAGCGCCTCGAAGGGCGAGATGTTTGCCAAGCCGCGGCCGAAAAGTATCCGCGCGAGAATCTCATCGCGGTTTGCGGGAGGATCGGACTCCAACTGAACGGAAGGCGCGGCGGTGGTCCCGGAGACCTTGAGGTAAGCCGTCATGTCTTTCAGTTGCGTTTCAGAATCCACTTCCAACGTCGGCGTCGGCGGCCAAGCCCCGTTGAACTGAACGTTTCCTCTCGAGAGTGTGAACCTGTTTCCGAGAAGGCTGAACTGTCCGCGCACGAGGGCGACGTTGCCCGTGATGAGAGGCTCGAGGGCGTTGCCCCCGACGTGGCAAGCCCCTTTCCATTCGGAATCGAGACCGCGGCCCCGGACGAAAACTCTGCCGGGCGCTTCGACATCCATATCCAGGGAGAGTCTTTTTTGCAGTCCCGCCGGCCTCGGCTTCGGAGAAGCCGGGCCTGCCGTTTCGGATTCCTTATTTGCTTTCGGCGCGCCCTTATCGATCACCTCGAGTGCCGACGCGGATTGAGCCGAGCGTTCCGGAATGCCTACCTCCGCATTCACCACTTGCACTTTCCCCGTGACCTTCGGCGATCCAAGCGTGCCGATGACCCTCATATTCCCGTTTACCGTGGCCGTCACGTCGTCGCGGCGGACAAACGCACTCTCCGTCAGCTTGACGTCGAGATCGAGCGGGAACGACTTCGCAGGCGAAAGCTCGATGGAACCCGATGCATCGATGCGCCCCTTGCCTCCATCCGAAGCCGTTGCATCTTCGATCCGCAACCGCGACCCGTCGCCAGACAGAGTTGCCCGCGCATCTTTGAGAACAGTGCCCAGCGCGAAATGCTCGTAGGACGCATTCTGTAGAGACCCCTTGCTCTGCAGCAGGCGCGGCTCAGCCACGGTGCCGCTCACGTCCAAAGTGAGGTCCAGCGTGCCGGCCAAACGCTGATCATCCAGGCGAAGCAGATCGCCCACACGCGAGAGATCGGCGTGCACGGCCAGTTTGCCCTTCAGCGCTCCACCCTTCGGAACGTCAAACATGAATGGAACGGCCGAAAATCGCAGCGGGACATCGAGATCCCCTTGCAGCGGTTTCCCGAGAAGTCCTCCAGTCTCCGCGAGATGCGTCCGCAGAAGCCCGTTTCGAAGCGTGGCTTCCAACGTGAGCGAAGCCGGGTCGATATGTTGCAGCGATGACGACACAAGCCGCAGATCCTGTAAATGAACCTGCGCTGAGCCTTCAGGCCGACTCGGAGCGCCGTTGAGATCGAGAGACCCTGAAACCGTTCCGGAGAGAACAGGCTTGCCATCAAGAAGAATCCGGTCAAGCGTAAGGCCATCAAGCGCGCACTTGACGTGCATTGCGCTCGCGTCAATTTCAACGCCGGCATCGAGTTCGCCGGGATCGAAGCCGAAGGCGATTTTGTCGGCGCGGAGGGCCTTGCCGTCGTACGCGGCAACAAACGGCTCTTTCAGCATTATCGGATATCCGAAGCACTGGGCCTCCGCCTTCGTGACTCGACATGACACGTTTTGACCGGAGCGTGTGAGCTTCCCGCTCGTTGAAATGGCGACAGGTTGGCGATACTTGCCTTTCAAACTTATGTCGAAGGTGCCTTGGGCCGAATCTCCCTCAATTTCCGCGGAAGCGTTGTCCACAATGAGAGGCCCGGCGCTGCTTTGTGAGACAGTCAAGCGGATGCGGCCGTAGGGTGTCTTGAATGCGTTCTTGAGATCAACTTCAGCGACAGCGCGGCCCATACTTGCGCGCCCCGCCTTCAGATCCTCAACGGTTACGCTGCCCCCGATGTTTTCCTCATCCTTTTCTACGCTCAGCTTGATGTCGGCCTTTGCCTTCCCTGCGAGGTCACGTCCTGTGAGCCGACCCACCCAAGAGAGATCGTCGAAAGAAGCATGCAGGGCGCCTTTCGCGTTTCTCCTGACGAGGTCCACTGCGATATCACCATCAGTTTGACCGCCGGGCACGGCAGATTTGAGCGCAGTCAGCTCAATCGTCTTCCCGCGCAGCACGAAATTGCTAAGAATCGTTCCTTCCTGGTCGTTTTTCCGGAAGATCGCGTTGAAATGCCCGTTCGGTCCCTCCGGAATGTCACGCATCTGAGCGGTGACGGCTATCGAGTCGGCTTGGACGCCGCCGATTGCCGGCTCTTTGACTTGAGCCGTTAATTTCGCCTCGAGCGCAGGCCACATGCCATGAAAACTACCCTCAAGCTCGATTGAACCCTTCGCGGGGCGCTTCGCAAGAGTTGATATGAAATCCGCGCGAGGGATCGCGGCCTTGTACGAGGCTTCTATCGACTTCTTCTTCGCATCAAAAGAACCATGGGCTTCAAGGGTTGCGTGAGGAGTCTTCACATGGAGATCCGCGAACTGGAACTGACCGCTTTCTTCCAGTTGGAGCGCACTCGAGAAGGTCAACGAGCCGTCTGTGACCTCCGCGGCGGGACTTGGCAGGCCCGTCACGTGGTCGAGGTCGCCTTCAACATGAATGACGCCAAGGGGCGCAAAGCGCGGGACGTCGAGATCGCCGTCAAGGTGGCATCTAACGGTGGTTGCCTTGATGCCGCGGTACTCGGCGGCAGCCGCTTGCAGGTCCAGCGCCACATGCGGCTGCAGGAGAGGGCCGTCCATCGTTCCCGTTGCCGCAAGGGGAGACGCACAAGAGAAACCGGTGGTCCCCGACATCAGCGCGGCATCTGTTACGGACACGGCATACTCGAGGTGCACGCTGCGCGCCGCCAAATCGAGTCCTCCCGAGAGGCCGACGTTCGCCTTTGAGGAGGCGACAGTGAGATCGCTGATGTTAAGCTTTTCCGCCGCATCGGCACTGGCTGCGAGCCGGAAGCTGTTCTCTTCTGCAAGCCACGCTGCAGCCCTTTCTGAAACAAGCTCCTTGGGAACGCGAAACGCGCCTTGCATCGTGGCTTCGAGGGGATGCCGCAGGCTCGTCCTGACCTTGGCATTAAGAAAGCCGTCCGTACCGCCACTCGCCGCCATGGCGCCGTGCCAATCCATCAGCGGGCCGTCTCCGTGCACGGAAAGGCTCACGGGCTGATCGCTCTTGAGCCGCAGCAGCCCCGCGACTATCCCGCCTGCGGCTTCCGAATAGCTGCCCTGCAGAGAAAGAGACGACAGGTCCGGTTTCAGCGATGCCTCGACCGATGCGGACGTCGCCGGACCCTCGAGTGGTTCAATTCGCAGCGAGGAGTGGATAACGTTGTCGGCGGCTTCGTGCGCAAGACTGCCCTCGACGGAAAAATCCGTATTGACCGGCGACCGCTGGTTTGCGATGCTCGCCCTGGATACATAGAAACGATCCACGCACAAATGTGAGAGCAAGCCGATCTCGCGGGGCGGCTTGGGGCTTTCGCGAGAAACGGGTCTGTGCGATTGAGGCAGACGGAATACTTGGAGTGTGGCCGCGCCCACTTCGCGGACGTGCAGGCGTCCCAAGAGCGCCTCCAGAGGTAACCAGACGAGCACGATGTCCTCCGCGCGGAGACACGGGCCTTTGTCATCCTCGACGACCAGTTCTGGGACACGGAGTCTCCCAGGGACCCAGCCCTCGATTGGCGCAAGGGTCACCCGGGCGCCGGAAGAGGAACTCAGCCTGGCAGACGCCATTCGCGTAAGGTACTGCTTTGCCCAGGCGGTCTGCATCAGGCCGAGAAGACCCGCGGCAAGAATGCCCGCGAGCAGCATGGCCGCAGTGAGCACTATGGCAAGACGCCGTAGATATCTTCGCAGTCGCATGAAGCTAGAAAGACTGTCCAAGGTTTACGTAGACCTGGAATGCGTCGTCAATACCTGCTCGACGTTCGACCGGGAAGGCCACGTCGAGGCGGATCGGGCCGATTCTCGAGTAGTACGCCACGCCTAGGCCGCTGCCGAACTTGAGGTCGCCGATGTCGGGCAGTTCCGTCGTATAGGCGTTGCCGGCGTCCACGAAAGCGATCAGATCTATCCTGTCCTGAACACGAACTCGGTATTCGCACGACAGGGCCAGCATCGATTTGCCGCCTACGGGTTTTTTGTCTTGCAGCGGACCGGCCAACTGATAACCATATCCGCGCACTGAGCCGCTCCCGCCCGCATAGAGGCGCTCATCGGCGGGGACGTCGTGTCGGGCGGAGCCGAGAATAGTCCCGACCGAGAGCCGTCCCGCTATGACAGTCAGGGGTTTCTCAAGGATATCGAAGTAGCGGCTGACATCCACCTGACTCTTGAGAAAGGTCGCATTGCCGTTCAGGACATCCGTCATCGGGGCAAGTTCGAGGTGCAGCCGCTCGCCGCGTATGGGCTCAATCGGATCATTGCTGGTCTCGTGATGAAGGTATGAAGGGAGCGACAACAGCCCGAAATGCTGAACGTTCCCAAACTGGTCTACCTTCGAGAACTTCAGGGCGGCTCCAAGCCCAACCTTCGTGTGGTCCGTCAGCTTTCGTTCCACGCCGGCCGAGAGCTTCTCGCTGACGCTCGTGTAAGCTTCGGGACGATCAAAGCCGAATCGGGAACGCAACACGAACGACTGGTCCGGCCGCAGGAAATCCGGTCTTGTATATGCGCCTTCAATGAAGTCGCTGAGATTGCTTATCCCGGCGGTCAACTCGAGTTTTTCCGCGTGGCCGAGGAGGTTGCGGTTCTCCCATCCTGCCCGCGCCCCGGCGCCTTCATCGGTCTTATACGAGATGCTGCCGCTTATTGTGCGGTGTTTCCGCTCGACGAGGTTGACATTCGTGGACACCGTCCCGTCAGAACCCAGCTCCGTCGCAGTGGAAACATTTACGAGGGAGAAGAGGCCGCTCTTTACAAGGTCCTGCTCGAGTTTCTTGAGTTTATCTCCATTGAAATCATCGCCCTCTTTCCAAGGGATGCGATTGCGAACGAATGACTCATCGAGGGACTGAAGCCCTTCGATGTGCGCGGGCCCAAAGCGTCCCTGCGGGCCGGGAGCGACATAGTATGTCAGCGCGGCCGACTTCTCGGCGCGGTCAAGCTCTACAGTGCGGTTTGTCACTTTCGGGAATGGGTAACCGTGCTTTCTGAGGATCTGTATCAGGTGCTTTTCGGCATCCAGGACCTGTTCAGTCCTGACGGGTTGGCCGGTCTTTAGCGGAAGCTGCGAAAACTCGGGGAGGCTGAGCGTCTGACCTTCCTGATCGGGGCGTACTTCAACACTCGCGATAGTGTACACCTTCCCCGGTTCAACCTGAAGGGTGATGCGAATCGGTTTGGCGTTGTCATCGATCTCCGCGGCGATCTTTGCATCGTAATACCCCAGCGATTTGAGCACTTCCGTAAGTCTTGCCGTGTCCCGCTCGACGCGCCGGTCGAGCAGATTCCTGGTGGCCGGCGGTTTCGCTTCCAGGGCAACAAGGTCTGATGCGGCGCGCAACGCAGGGCGCAGCTTCTCGCCTTCGGCACAGATGATCTGGACACGGTACGGTACGGACACATCCCCATACGCCGCGCGAAGAACGGCAAGCATTCCAGCAAGCAGGCAGACTGACAGTCTGCCCCACGGGATTCGGTGTCCGGAGCTCTTGAAGGGCCGAGACAATTTGCCGGGATCCTCAAGGGGTATTTCTGCGAAGCCGCGCCATGGCAAACTCTTGAAATAAAGTGTACCACAACGTCTGCTGCGATGTGCGAGGCGTTGTGTTCTGGAATATAAGGCGGCGCGCGGGGTATAATCCATTCAACACCCCTGTAAGGGTATTGCGTGTCTAAGAGGGTGTTCGAAAAGCTGCACGAGTGGAGGCTAGGTAGGGGCGGTTTCTCCGAAACCGGCCCCAAAAGCGCCGAGCCTGTCATCGAGCTTTGCGCTCCCGATCCGCGGGGGCCGGTTTCGGAGAAACCGCCCCTACTTCTCAAGCACGCTTTAAGCAAGGGCTGAACAACGATTTCGGAGGTTAGTAGGACATGGTTCGACACACACGAAGGGAGTTCTTGAAACGGACGGCCATGGCAGGGGGGGCATTAGCGGCAGGGCCGCTGATGTCGACAGTGCCGTTCGGCATAGCCAGTGCACAGGAAAGCGCGGCTCCGCCGGTCGCGCCTGGAAGAGACGGTAGCGCGCCGTTGCTGCAAATGTGCATTGCCCGATGGAAGGGGGCGTCGGCGGCGAGTCCCGATGAGATGAAGACGTTGGCAACGAAACTGACGGAACAAGCCGTCGCCACGCTGGGCGGCATGAATCGGTTCGTGAAGCGCGGCGACGTTGTGTGGGTAAAGCCTAATATGGCATGGGACCGGGCGCCTGAGTTCGCGGCAAACACGAACCCGGACGTGGTGGCAACGCTTGTGCGCCTATGCCTTGATGCAGGCGCGAAGGCCGTCAAGGTAGGAGACAAGACCTGCAACGAGGACAAGAAATCGTATCCCTCGAGCGGGATCGAGGCGGCTGTGAAGGCGGCTGGGGGCGAGATCGTGTATATCGACGACGGCAGATTCAAGGAAATGGCCATTAACGGGCAGCGTCTTGACAAATGGCTGGTATACCCGGACATCGTCGAGTCGGACCTCGTCATCAACGTGCCCATCGCCAAGCATCATTCGATTTCGAAGGTCACGGTTTGCATGAAGAACTATATGGGCGTTGCCGGCGGTCAGCGCGGACAATGGCATCAGGATCTGGCAACGTGCCTGTGCGATATTACGCGCTTTATGAAACCGCGGATCACGGTCGTCGACGCAATACGCATCCTGACGGGCAACGGTCCCACCGGAGGAAACATCGCCGATGTGAAGCGCCTGGATACCATCGCTGCCGGAACCGATGTGGTAGGCTTGGAAGCCTTCGGCACTGAGCTGCTGGGTTGCAGGCCGGAGGAGAGCAAGATGGTAACCGCCGCTCAAAAGGCGGAGCTAGGCCAGATGGATTACCGCAAGTCGGCCCTTCGGGAAATCGAGGTGGCGTGAGTCCGAAGCGGAGGGCAGTGAGGAGTGTGAACTCGAAGCGTAGGGCAACACTGATCGTGTGGGTGCGCCGTGTCGTGCAGGCGGCGTGCCTGTCTCTCTTCGTGGTTCTTCTCCATGCGGTCCACGTAAACGATAGTGCGCCCCCAAGTCCCTGGTTGAAGTTTTTCTTCGACCTCGACCCGCTCATCCCCATCGGGACATGGCTCTCTGTGCATTCATTGCCGTCGTTCCCGTGGCTTGCCTTGATCACGCTCATCGCGACAGTCCTACTGGGACGGGTGTTTTGCGGCTGGGTCTGCCCGTTGGGCGTCGTGCACAACGCGACAAGCTGGCTGCGAAAGTACGTCCGAAAAACGCCGCATCCGCGCGATAACTGGACGCGCTGGCAACGGGGGAAATACTACCTCCTTGCCGGGTTGTTGGTCATGGCTGTGTTCGGCTCGCACTGGATCGGTGTCTTCGACCCCATGTCACTGTTGTTCCGGGCCACGGCCGCGGCGGTCTACCCCGGGGCGCAGTATGTGGTGGAGGATGCGGCGACGGACGTTTACCAGTCGGACCCACACGTGGGCTCCTTGCACTTGAAGGCCGTGACGGAGCCGGTCTATCGTTTCATGCGCGACACTGTCTTCGGACGAAAGGGCCAGACGTTCGACGGGGGCGCCTTGATCCTCGTGCTCTTCGCAGGCATTGTGCTGCTCAACTTGTACAAGAACCGCTTCTGGTGCCGCTACGTCTGCCCCCTTGGCGGACTGTTGGGCGTGTGCTCGCCACGGCCCGTGATGCGCCTCGTCAATACGCCCGGATGCACGGGATGCGGGCTTTGCGCAATGAAGTGTCCGGCCGCCGCCAATCCCGACAAGCCGGGCGACTGGCGTTCCACGGAATGCTTCGGCTGCTGGAACTGCGTTGCGACATGCAACAAAGGCGTGATTGACTTCAAGTTCAAGTCTCCGCTGCCGGCGCCGTCATCGGCGAGACTGGACCTGTCGAAACGCGCGTTGCTATCGGCCGGAGCAGGCGGGTTGGCCGGCCTTGTCGCATTCCGCCTGTCGCCCCAATCGCAAGCGCGGAGCTATAACCCGGTGTTAGTCCGCCCGCCCGGCGCCCGTGACGAGCGCGCGTTCCTCCAGCGGTGTCTGCAATGCGGCGTCTGCATGAAGGCGTGTCCCACGAACGGCCTGCAGCCGACTCTGTTCGAGGCGGGGCTTGAGGGCATCTGGACCCCCGTGCTGGTGTCGCGCATCGGCTATTGCGAGTACAACTGCAACCTCTGTGGACAGGTGTGCCCGACGCAGGCAATCCAGCCATTGCCTTTGGGAGAAAAGCAGAAGATCAAGTTGGGCTTGGCCACGTTTGATACCGGGCGCTGCCTCCCTTACGCCTACAATCGCGAGTGCATGGTATGCGAGGAACACTGCCCGACGCCGAAGAAGGCGATCTACTTCATAATCCAGGACCTCAAGACGCGAGACGGTGAGACAATCACTCTCAAGCAGCCCTACGTTGACCCTGACCTCTGTATCGGTTGCGGGATCTGCGAGTATGTTTGCGTGTTCAAAGACCAAGCGGCGATACGCGTCACGAGCGCGAATGAGACGCGCCATTCCGGCAACCGACCCATCCTTCCAGGTCTTCCGGGCCTTGGCCCCGCGCCTGCGGAGTCTTCTCCGGAGCCTGCCGGCGATCCCTATGCACAGACGCAGAGCAACCCCTACGGTTCGCGGTAGTCTGCGCCACGTAAGTCCGAAATGATATCGGACCTGCTAACCGTCGTTGAACGGCTGCGAATTCGGGTCTGCGGCATCGATCCCCTTTTGGAGCTCATGAGCAAGCGTCTCAACATAGGGCTTGCGAAGGAGAACCGTGTGGTTGCCGGGGATAACATGAACGTCGATACCTTCTTTGGGCACATCCTTCCAGCCCAGTGTTGTGTCGTCTTCATAGAACTGCGTCACGCCGGATTCGGCTCGGAAGAGGCTGATGCGACCGGGGTACGGGGTCACCTTATAAGCGGCCATGGCGTGGCCCCGGGCCTGTGTCGTCCTAAACACGTGCCACACAAAGGGCTCATGAATGAGTGTCAATCGCGAGTGCTGGGCGCCGCGTTCCGCCAGCCCTGCGAGCGTGAGGTTGTGCTGAGTGCTGAGGTCGTGTTTTACCCATTGAAAGTAGTCCTTCGTTGTAAGGTGCGAGACGGCGGGATCTCTTTTCCCCAACATTGCGGCCAAGGCAAGGCGTGCAGCGTCGCGGAGATAACCCAAGATCGTGCCACGCATTACAAAGAGAAACCGGCCCCGTCGCAACGTCTTCTTCGCCAGTCCTCGCAACGTTTGACCCACGCCCTGAGAGACGGTCGCGCGGCTGACTGGCGCACCAGTGTCGATGAGTCCCAAAAAAGCGACCTTCTCCCCTTGTCGATGAAGCTGCAAGGCCATCTCAAACGCGACGATCCCGCCGAAAGACCACCCTCCCACGAGATAGGGACCTTTGGGTTGAACCGTGCGAATAGCTCGAATGAACCGGCCCGCCAGGTCCCCGACCGAAGGAAATGACTCGTCTTCGTCCAACCGGGGATCCTGCAGACCGTAGAAAGGGCGGCCACCGGCAAAACAGGAAGCCATCGGCCCGTAATATCCGGCGACGGAGCCGGCGCCTGTAGCGCAGAAAAAGGGTGTCTTGCCGCCCTCGGACTGGAGCGCAACAACACACGGGTCTCCTGCGCGGGATACTGCCTCACCGGGTTGTCCGGCGCTGCCCTCGGCGGCGAGCAAGGCGCCCACACGTTCGGCTAAGGTGGCTATGGTTTGCGTCTCAAAGAGCGTGCGCAGAGGAACAGTCACGCCGAGGCTGTCCCGTATCTGAGCGACGACCTGCGTGGCGAGGAGGGAATGCCCGCCAAGGTCGAAGAAGTTGTCGTGGATGCTGAGACGGTCGACTTTGAGGACCGCCCGCCAGATATCCGCCAGCGCACGTTGAATGCTTGTCCTGGGCTCCACCATGCCAGCGACATCTGGCAGGTCGTCACGTTTCGGTGCGGGCAATGCGCGCCGATCCACTTTCCCGTTCGCCGTCAAGGGAAAAGACCCCAACATTACAATTGCCGAAGGAACCATATAGTCCGGCAATTGCTCCTTCAGAAACGCTCTCACTGCGCTCGCATCAACGGTCTTTCCCGCACGCGCTACAACGTATGCCACCAGCCTCTTGTTTCCAGGAGCATCCTCACGCACCATCGCTACGGACTCTCCGACGTCATCGTGCCGGTCTAAGACTGACTCGATCTCGCCCAACTCGATGCGGAACCCGCGAAGCTTCACCTGGGAATCCAGCCGGCCGAGGAACTCCACGGACCCGTCTGAAAGATACCGGACGCGATCACCCGTCTTGTACAGTCGCGCCCCGCCCGCCTCGGCAAAGGGCGATGGAACAAAACGCGCCGCGGTCAATTCCGGGCTATGGAGGTATCCGCGGGCAAGGCCATCTCCGCCAATGTAAAGCTCGCCCGGCACGCCCGCGGGCACCGGCTGCAAGACGCGGTCGAGAACATACAACGTCGTATTGGCAATAGGCCGTCCGATGGGAACGGTCCCGGCCTCCTCTGGAACGTCCTTTACCCAATGCCATGTGGCGAAGGTCGTCGTCTCCGTGGGTCCATACACATGGAGAAGGCGTTCCGGAGGACCGGCCTTCAAGACCTCGCGCACCCACCTCGGGTCCACCTGTTCGCCACCGAACAAAACGCTACGGAGGCTACGGAAGGCGTCCGGCGCCTGCTGGGCTGCCTGGTTAAATAACGCGGTCGTCAAGAACATCGCCGTAATCCACTCGCTCCGAAGGAAAGCAGCCATCTCGCGCGCGTTGAGAGAAATGTCGCGAGGCATAATCACAATGCATCCGCCGGTCAGAAGCGGCCCCCAAATCTCGAAGGTCGCCGCGTCGAACGCGGTGTTGGCCGCCTGGGCGACCCGATCCTCGGGCCCCAGTTGGAGATAGTCCGTATTCAGGACAAGGCGCGCAATGGCTCTGTGCGGAATGCACACGCCTTTGGGCTGGCCCGTCGAACCCGAAGTATACATCACGTAAGCAAGGCTCGAAGCCGTCGCGCCGTTCTCCGGCTCATCGTCCGGGCAATTCGAGTACACGGATTCGTCGTCCAGGCAAACGTACCGCGCATCGCTCGGAGGAAGACGATCAAGCAACTTCCGTTGCACCAACACCACAGGCGCCCGC
>Ga0315274_10006272_pt1 | contig 17333 bp, 16 predicted proteins | sample YL17G02_20_MG_FD_203700 | JGI IMG/M metagenome (GOLD analysis project Ga0315274, IMG submission 203700) | Sediment microbial communities from Yellowstone Lake, YNP, Wyoming, USA - YL17G02_20 | ecosystem: Environmental > Aquatic > Freshwater > Lake > Sediment | place: USA: Wyoming | collected...
GGCCGTTGCCCACAGCATCTGCCTCCACCTCGGTGATCCCGCAGGGAGCAAATGAGTACATGGCCGGGCCGATGCGCCTTTGCCGCAGGATCAACTGCAGCAGGGCATTGTGCGTCCCGTGATGCGTGACGATCAACACCCGGCCCGCAGGGTGCCGCGACACAATCAGTTCCAATGATGCCCCAACCCGCCGGATCACGCGCGACCAGCGCTCACCGGCCACCGCATAGGCGGCGAAGCGCAGTACCTGCTTGACTTTGCCCATCGCAGGCACCCCCGGGCCATTGGATGACAGCATCCGTCGCCCTTCCATCCAGCCAAAGTCCATTTCGCGCAGCCCCTCGAGCACCACTGGCTCGTAACCAACCTCCCGGGCAATGGCCGCCGCGGTTTCCAGGGCGCGGCCGGCCGGGCTGGAGTAGAAGGCGTCAAAGCGCTCACCCATCAACGTGGCAGCGGTGGAATGTGCCTGGAGTCGCCCCAGCGCGCTCAGCGAGCTGTGGCGCACACCATGCACGATCCCCCGCTCCATCCATTCGGTTGTGCCGTGTCGAACTATGAGGATGTGTGTCATCTAGACGTGCCGCCCTTCCTGTATCGTCACTCTGCGGGAACGTGCGCATGACCGCAAACGAGCCGCGAAGGCCTCGCACGCGTGCTCCAGCGTGCTCTTGACAAAACCGACAATTCATCGTATAATTACGATGATGAGCGGGGAGGTCAGGGCGGTGTTCGATGCAGAACAGGGGAGAGTTCAACTCACCGAGGACGAGGGGCGCCTGGCTCGTATGTTGAAGGCTCTGGGCAACCCCATCCGCTTCCAGATCATGAGTACCTTGGCGGAGCGCCGGACCTGCATGTGCTGCGAAATCGTGGAGACTACGCCGTTGGCGCAGTCGACAGTGAGTCAGCACCTCAAGGTCCTCAAGAAAGCGGGCCTGATCGCACGCGAAGTGGATGGTCCAGCCACGTGCTACTGCATCGATGCAGCCGGAGTGCGCTGGCTGAAGGACAGGATCGAGGAGTGGCTTCCGCACTGCTGCTAGCGCAAACTGCGACAGCACAGCAACGCTTCTCCGCCTGCGCTGCACGGCTTCCGCGGCCGAGACCCGGCCGCATTCTTTCGCAGTAGTTAATCGTATATTTCCGATGAAGTTGCTTCAGGAGGCAAATCGAATGAGCATGACGGCAGCATCTTCCGCGTACTTTGAGAAAGTAGCACGCACATGGGATGACCTGCGCACCGGCTTCTTCACCGAGCAGGTGCGCGAAGCGGCCATCAGGAAGGCATACCTTCGGCCAGAGATAACCGTTGCGGACGTGGGCGCCGGCACGGGCTTCATGACTGCTGGGCTGGCTCCCCTGGTGCGCCAGGTGCATGTAGTGGATGGGTCTTCCGCGATGCTTGACATCGCGCGGCGCAACCTCAACCACTTCGCCAACGTGGCCTATCACCAAGCGGACGGGCTCACGCTGCCCCTGGAAGCTGGGAGCATGGATGCCGTGTTCGCCAACATGTACCTGCACCATTGTCCCGACCCCGTGGCGGCGCTGCGCGAAATGGTGCGGATACTGCGTCCCGGCGGGCGCTTGGTGGTGACCGACATGGACACGCACAAGTACGAGTGGCTCAAGGAAGAAATGGCTGATGCGTGGCTGGGCTTTGAACGCCCTCGCCTGCGCGACTGGATGCACGAGGCGGATTTGGTGAACGTGATCGTGGACGACACAGGACAAACATGCTGTGCCGACTGTGGCGGGCCCGGCACCGTGGACACGTCAGAATCCGCGCAGGGTCAGGCGAAGGAGGACAAGCCGCGCTCGGCTTGCGTCAGCGTCTTCGTCGCGGCCGGCACACGAAGGGTGGCCGGAGTCCGCGAGGCGGTGCAGGGTAGCTACGGCGCAATTGCAGTCGGCGCAAGCCGCAGCTGCTGCAGTCCATCGGACGTGGAGCAAGCCTGCTGCGCCCCGGCCACTGTAGCCGCGGTCGAGGATCCGGGCAATGTGCTTTCTTGCTCCTGTGAACCGGCGCAGGAGTGGGTGGACATACCTCCCGAGGCCGCCGAGCTGTCGCTCGGCTGCGGGAATCCGTCCGCCCTGGCGTCCCTGCAGCCTGGCGAGACCGTGCTGGACATCGGCAGCGGGGCGGGCCTGGACGTTTTTCAGGCCGCTCGCAAGGTCGGCAACAACGGCCGGGTGATCGGATTGGACATGACATCGGCAATGATAGACCGTGCCCGCCGGTCTGCCGTGGTGGCTGGCTTGCGCCAGGTGGAGTTTCGGCAGGGTAAGGCCGAAGAAATGCCGGTCGAAGATGGCAGCGTGGACGTCATCATGTCCAACTGCGTGGTCAATCTCTGCGAAGACAAGGGCAAGGTGTTCGAGGAAGCCTTCCGCGTCCTAAGAGAGGGCGGGCGCCTGGCGATCAGTGACATCGTTACTGACACCGGGCTGCCCATGGAACTGCGCAGCGACCCGCGCGAGTGGGCCGGCTGCGTCCACGGCGCCCTGCCGGAACAGGAGTACCTGGACCTGATGACCCAGGCTGGATTCCGGGAGATCCACACCACGCGCAGCAGTGCTCACGTCGAGACGCAAGGTGTGCGTATCTACAGCCTTTCAGTGACCGCGGTCAAGGGCGAGGGCGTGGTCGCCGCACCTGCTACCTGTGGGTGTGAATGCTGCGCCTGATTGGATGTGCTATCGCTCCGTCCGGCGCCTTTGCCAAGGAGTAGGGCGCCGGACGGCGGCAGCAGCCCGGATGCATCAAGACCGGTCGAGGCGGTCGGGGGCGCTACTTGAATTCCTCACCCAGGAAGTCGGCAATCAGGGCGTTGACTTTCAACGGCTCCTCATGGTGCACCCAGTGCGTCGCCTCCTCAATCAAGGCAACGCGGCCGTCGGCAGTCAGGTCTATGCTCGGCTTGACCATTTCGCGGCCAAGGAAGCGATCCCGCAGCCCCCAAATGAGAAGGGTTGGCACAGCAATAGGCCGTCTCGGGGGCGGGGAGGGAGGCCGTCGAAACATCGCGCGGTACCAGATAAGCATCGCGGTAAACGCGCCGGGCTGGGACCAGGCTTTGCGGTAGAGCTCAAGCTCCGAGTCGGTGAATGTCCCTGGCCTGGCACTGCCTTGCATCATGCGCGTGAGCATGCGCCATTGCGCGCGGCGGACAACCAGCTCCGGTATCCACGGTAGCTGAAAGAAGAACATGTACCAGCTGCGTCGTTGTTGAGTGCGATTCGTGCGCAGGTGCTTGCGCAAGACAGCGCCGTGGGGGCAATTGATCACAACGAGCCGCCCGAGACGCTCCGGGTACTTGGCAGCAAGCCACCAGGCGATGGCTCCACCCCAGTCGTGCCCCACGGCAAAGGCCCTGTCTCGGCCAGCAGCGTCGATCAACCCGAGCACATCCCTCGTTAGGATGTCGAGATTGTAGGCGTCCAGGCCGTGAGGCTTGGCGCTGAGATTGTAGCCGCGCAGGTCAGGCGCCCACACGCGGTAGCCGCAGTCCGCCAGATACTTGATCTGGTGCCGCCAGCCGTACCAGAACTCGGGGAACCCGTGCAGCAGGATGACCAACCGCCCGTCGGGCGGTCCGGCCACGACAACGTGCAGCCGAATTCCGTTCGTCAGGACCTCATGGTGCTCGCATTCCGGGGCGCTCAACTCCATCTCGCCGTTCACAGGAGTCCCTGCCACGTTCGAATACCCTCCGATGTGCCATAGCTTCGCAAGCTCAGTGCGTCCTTGACCCACCTTCTCGATGCCAGTTGCGTTGCATTCAGACAGACCCAGCATGCGAGCCGCGTTCCCACCCAAAATCGCCTCTTTCTCACTCCCGGCGAGGAGCAGCGCTTAAATGAGCTGCACGTCGCCCACTGGATCGACCCGGGGATCGTCGCTCCCGAACAGAATGCGCCGGGCTCCCACGGCGCGCCCCATGGCAATCGCCTCGGAATCGCCTTGCCAAGATTCGGAGCCGGTATCCTGGTCACACCGTGCAATGGCTGTGTCCAGCATCACCGTGGAATGGAGTCGACATACCTCCATCGTTGGACTGACGGAGATAAACGGGAAGGGCATCGAAGCGCCTGGCATGCTGGGCGAATCTAGGGGTCTCTCGGGTGAGGCCCTCACTTCTTCCGAATGGGCTGGCGCAGCACGGTCTTGAGCTTTTCGGGTGCGGTACGGCGCGGATCGCCCAGGTAGATCTCGTGATGCTTGCCGGCAGGCACGTAGCCGTTTTGCTCGATGAACTCATGCATGCGCGCAATGGTCGGACCTTCGTCGGCGTAGGGTCCAACGTACATGATTTGTGCTGAAAGCCCTTCGTGGAACTTCTCGAAGCGCACCTGGTCGAGCAGGGGCGACGGCCGTTTCTTGGCCACCTGCTTTCGGGCCTCTTCGACCATTCTCTTGGTGATGTGGTCGGGCTGCATCATCATCATGGTCCACAGCCAGCGACTCTTTTCGCCCGCGAGGAAGTCACTCATGTCCTCGGCCCACCACAGACCCTCGATCGCCATCACCGTGTAGTCAATTCCCAGTTGCAGCTTACTGGCGAATTTCAGCGTGAATGACATGCCGTACAGGGCCATCATGGCATTCTGGAAGTCGTCCGAGGTGTTCGGATCACCGCGGCCGTCGAGCATCAAGAAGTTCATGCGCGGCACGTCCACAATCACAAACTGTTTACTCGTTGGCTGGTACAGGTGCTTCAGTTCCTTCCTCAGGTCGAGCTTGGTCACTTTATTTCCTCCATGTGCTTGATGAACCCCTCGATCCATGCGAGCTCCGCGCGCAGCATGGCGAGGCTGTAGTCAAAGGTGGCCATGACAAAGTACGACAGAGGCCGTTGCGCAGCCTGCCGGCCGCCCACGTGCGCCAGACGCTCGGCCAGGGCATCTCGGTAGCGGCGCAGGGCCCCCACTGCCCGCCCGTACGGAACGCCCGGCAAACATGCCAGCCCCAGCAGCAACGATGGGTAGGCGCGGCGGGGCATCGAAAGCGCCTCGAGGACGCCCGCCTGAAAGGCGTCCACACCGGCTGGACTAGCCTCGTACACCTTGCGCGCCGGGCCGCGCCCGGTCGCGGGCTCCAAGTGCGCCCGAATCCTGCCCTGGCGTTCCAGTTTCCTCAGCAGGTAGTAGATCGATGAGAACCCGATCTCGGTCCATTCCCGCATGCCGCGCGTTTCGATCACGTTCTCAATCTCGTATCCGTAGCGCGGGTGCTCGACGACCAGGCTTAGAATCGCCAATTCAGCGTTCGTCATTCAATACTCTAGTCCTGTATTATTCTCATGCCATTATAGCAAATGCAGCAGCGTTTGTCAACGCGAACTCTGGGCGCCGGAACACGCCTCGCCCGCGTTTCTGAGCGCATCGCCCCCGGCTCAGAGCCGGAACTGAATGGAATATCACCTAGTGCGTGCGCCTGCCGCGCGCACGATTCTGGTCGGGTCGACCTCGATTCCCTCAAGGGACAAGACGCAACCACGTCAGGCAGGTGCTCATTCTCCACCCACCACCTAGTGGTTCGGTACGGCTCGATTCTGAGCTGCCTGAATCGATTGACTTGGTGGAGGTCGGGCATCCTGGCTGCGCACGAGAGAGGGAGAAAGGTGGTCGTGCGCAATGGCGCGCCGCCTGCTTGACACCTCTTGCCCGCGCTTGTATACTGGCGCCGTGGCTGCTGCGCCCGGGTGAGGGGAATGCTCAGCGCGGACACAACCCGGCACTGCGGCAACCGGCTCCGTGGTGGCGTAGTGCGTCCCTCTTTCTTCTGACCCGCCGCCCTGGTGGTCCGTGAGCGCGCTTCGAGCTCACGGCCTTTTGCTGCTGCAGCAGGCAGCTTTGGCCATGGCCCGGAGCCCCAGGGTACACTGTTTCCCGTCAGCCTTGCGCGAGGTGCCAAAATGCCCGCATCTCCCACGACAATCAGGGCCGTCATATTTGATTTCGGCGGTGTGCTGATGCGCACCGGGTCGCTGGAGCCGCGCAGGCGTCTGGCGAGCAATTCGGCCTCTCCCTGGACGAGCTCTACCGGCTGGTCTTCGATGGCGATGGCAGCCGTGAGGCGCAATTGGGCTCGATTGATCCTGACCAACGATGGGCGCAAATCGGCCAGTCAGTTCGCCTCAGCTCCCGTGACGAACAAATCGCTTTCCATCAAGCGATGTTTGCGACGGACGTGCTTGATGGGGAGCTGCTGGACTATATCCGTAGCCTCCGTCCTCGTCTCAAGACCGCCCTGCTGAGCAACGCCTCACTCCGCCTGGTGACCGTCCTGCGCGACGACCTGCACATCGAAGACTGTTTTGACGTGATCGTAATTTCCGCTCAAGTTGGCCTGATGAAGCCCGACCCGGCCATCTACCGCCTGACTCTCGAGCGGCTGGGCGTCGAGCCACAGGAGGCGGTATTCCTGGATGATGTGCTGGACAACGTTGAGGCAGCGTCCAGCCTGGGCATCCATACCGTGCACTTTGTGGGACGCGAGGAAGCAGTGTGCGAGCTCGAAGAGTTGCTGGGTCGGTCACCTCCGCGATGCTAGATGGCATTCTCCGGAACTCGGCGCGGGCCGGTGTCTAGGCACGCCATGGTTCGTCTGCCCTTTTAGTCGGCCTCCTTTGGCCTGGTCTACTTGGCACGCGTCCTGTGAGTGAGGCGATGCAGTGATTTGTAGGGAGGGAATCTTGCCCGTCTGCGTGATCCGGACCTTCCGCGATGAAGACCTGCAGCCGCTCGCAGCCCTGATCAATACTGCGGACCGTGTAGACGACGCCGGATTCACCACGACCGTGTTGGCACTGGCGCACCGGCTCCAGGAGCCACACGCGCTTCCCGCACAGAATATCTTCGTGGCCGAACAGGCAGGGCGTCTGGTTGGGTACGCGATCGTCAACGAACGCCGGGAGGAGGTACTCGACCGCATCGGCGTCGTCGGAATCGTGCACCCTGAGCAACGACTCCAAGGCATCGGCACCGGCTTAATGGAGCGCGCCGAGAGCCGCGCGCGCGAGCTGCGCCGGGACAAGCCCCTGTTCCTGGAGATGGTGGCGCGCCAGCCCGTGGCTGGGGCCGCGGAGCTGGCACTGTCGCTGGGCATGCAGCCCGTGCGCCATTTCTTCTACATGGAGTGTCGCGATCTTGCCGGTCTACAAGAACCGGTTTTTCCAGAAGGCATTCGTGTGCGTCGTTACGTGGTAGGCAGTGACCAAGACGCTTTTGTCGCCGCCTACAACGACGCGTTCTCCGACCATTGGGGCCACGTGCCGCACACTCGCGACAAAGAAGAGCATCGTGTTGGCAATCCTGCCTTTGTATGCGACGACACGCTCTTGGCGGTCGATTGCGGCGGTCGGATCGCGGGCCTGTGCCTTGTGCTGGTACCCCAGGTGGATCCGGATATGCGGAAAGCCAATCCGCCGATGATCGATGATCTGGCGGTGACGCACGCATACCGTCGTTGTGGACTTGGGCGAGGACTCTTGCTTGCCGGAATGCGCCACATCCGGGAGCGGGGCTTCTCCGCCGCGGCACTGGCCGTGGATGTCGACAACCCCAACCAGGCGTTGCGACTCTACGAATCGGCTGGGTTCGAGGTCGTGTCGCGCAGCACGGCGTTTCGGAAGGAGTTGAAGTGAGCTCGGAGTCTGGCGAGCCGTCCTCGGACGAACTGCACGTCCCCGGGAAGACGACCATCCGCAACTACCGCAGCGGAGATGAGTGGGGCTGGCTGGCGCTGCTCCAGGCTGCACCGGACTTCCCGTACTTGTTCTTGAACCGGAGCCCGTCCCTGGACGCCCTGCGCATGACCTTGGCGCATCCATGGATGGATGCCACCCATAACCTGTTCGTCGCCGAAGGCGACGGCCGCCTTGCCGGGTATTCAGAACTGTGGCACAGTGGAGGCCACAGCGCATTTCCGGGCGCGTGCTGGTCCATCCAACCCAGCGCCGCCGTGGTCTGGGCACGCGCCTCCTCCGCTGCATTGAGTCGCGCGCAAAAGCGCTCGGCAGCGCCTACCTTGATGTTCAACTCTGCGTGCAGGTGACTGCGGGTCGTGAGTTCCTGATCAGCCGTGGGTTCCGGCCAGTTCACTACCCGTGGCGAATGACCCTTCACGACGCAGGCTCCGCACCGCCAGCGCAGTAGCCGCCCGGCTACAGCACCCGGCGCTTCGTTGTCGGCCAGGACGAGCAAACATCTGTCCAGATCGAGAACGAGGCCCACCAAAACGAGTGGGAGTTCGTGCCGGTGACGGTTGGCGAGATCCGTGGCTTTGTGAACAGCCAGTCTTTCCGCCCTGATGGAGTCGTCTACGCGGTCCACGCGGGCGAGGTCGTCGGCGAGTGTTGGAGCTGGATCGAATCCGATCAACTGCTGGAGGGACGCGAAAGGCGGGGCGAGGTGTGGTGCCTGTGCGTGCACCCGCGGCACCGCGGTCGTGGTCTCGGTCGAGCCCTGTTACTGACGGGGGTGGAGCGGCTGCGCCAAGGAGGCATGCGTTCCGCCAGCCTGTGCGTGGACGGGGCAAACCCTCGCGCCAGGCGCCTCTACGAATCCGTGGGCTTGCAGCAGGACAACGAGCAGAAATGGTACCGGAAGGAATTGTGATGGAGATTGCTGTACGCAACTACAAGACGGGCGATGCTGAGGCAGTCTCGGCTCTGGTCAACGCCTGCCACGAAGCCGACCACGCGCGCCTTGCGGTGAGCACCGAGATGCTCTTGAAGCGGGCCTGGGATGAGGCCAGCAAACCTGAGGAGCAATTGCTCGTGGCCGTGTCGGAGGGCAGGACCGTTGCCTTCTGCGACCTGGTGCGCGAGGAAGGCACACGGCTGGTTTCGCGCCTGTGGATACTCCCGGAGTGGCGCACGTCGCAGACTGGACGCCTTCTGCTTGAACGCCGTGTTGCCCTGGCCGGCGCGTTCCCAGAACCGATGTTGGACGTTCCAGTGCGGCCCAGCCAGGCCGACCAGGCAAGCCTTCTCGGGTCAATGGGGTTTGTCCACGTGCGCACCTGGTGGCGCATGCGCGCCGACTTGCTTCGTGACCTTCCCGCACCTGCGTTGCCGGCCGGGTTCACTTTCCGCGACGCCAGCACCGGCGTCGGCACCGAGGCTCTGACCTCCCTGGTGAATGACACCTTCTCGGAGCACTGGGGCGAGGGCATCCATTCGATCGGCGAGGTTCAGCGCCACCTCGACAGTCCAGGGTTCGACCCGCACTTGCTCGTCTTCGCCGAGTCCTGCCAACGGCCTGTGGGCTACGTCTGGAGCTGGATATTCCGCGACCAGATCGAGCTGACTGGTGATGCCTGTGCCTTCATCGGCGACCTGGGGGTGACGACGGCGTATCGCCATCGCGGGCTAGGGCGAGCCCTGTTGCTGCACGCTCTCAATGCCGTCAAGGTTCACGGCATGCAGGCCGCCGAGCTCGAGGTCGACGGGCCGAATGCAAGTGCCCTGCACCTGTACAGGTCGGTGGGCTTTCAAGAGTCAGACGAGTTGCGCTGGTACCGAAGGGAGTTGCAGACGCCTTCACGCCCTATCCTACAGGCACAATCTCCCGAGCACTGAGCAATGGCAGTTGGAGGCAGAGTCATTCGCCTGGCGGTCCTCTCCGACGTACATGGTAATCTGCCCGCTCTGGAGGCGGTGCTTGAGGACGCCCAGTTGCGCGATGTCTATGGCATCATCGTGGCCGGCGATTTGAGCGGGGGACCCGAGGCAGATCAAACAGTGCGTCGCCTGCTCTCGTTCAGGCACTGGATGGTCCGCGGCAACAGCGACCTCAACCTGCTGCGCTATGCCGAGGACCTGGCGCCGCCCGAGTGGCGCACTAGCCGGCAGTACGCCCTGCTGCGCTGGGGCTACCAATTCAATCATTACGAGACGCTCCGGCTTCTTCGCACCCTACCAGAGCAGCTCGTGATCGTCATTCCCGGCACGGCATCCATCCGGGTCGTGCATGGTAGCCCGCGAGATGCATTCGAGGGCCTCTCTCCAGACGAGCCCGAGGCACTGGAAACCGCAATGGCTCAGGCCGACGAGCCGGTTCTCGTCTGCGGGCATACCCACATCCCCTGGCAGCAGGAGCGGAGTGGCCGTCTAGTGCTCAATCCGGGAGCAGTCTGCGGTCCATTGAACGGCGATGTGCGGGCGCAGTACGCACTCCTGACCTGGGACGGAAGCCACTGGCTCGCCGAGCATCATGCCCCTGCCTACGACCTGGCGTCCATCTCGGCGTCTTTCCACGACAGCGGCCTTCTGGAGCAGGGAGGAGCCTTGGCACGAGGTTCTCTGCTCAGCATCCAGACCGGACGGAATGTGGCCCTGGCCTTTCTGGACCACGCCTACGCCGTGGCAGCCGCAGCGGGCCACCTGCACTGCAAGGTGGTTCCGGACGAGTGCTGGGACGAGGCCGCGTTGACGTTTGACTGGGAGACTGCGGCGGAATAGGGTGGCCGCAGACCAGAGCTTGCTGCAAGGCCGCCACCTTCTCCACAGGGGGGGGTGTCAGGGCAACCGAGGGCCTGACTTTAGAGCTTGGTATGTGCGCTGAGAACCCAGTCCTGGTACAAGTCAGTCACATCCTGCCCGCCTGTGTCCTCAGCAAGGCGAAGCAAATCGGCTGAGGTGCTGAGCTTGTACTTGCGATCCTGCAGGTAGGCGCGCAGGAAGGCGAGCATGGCCTCGTCGCCCAGCTTCTCGCGCAGCCGGTAGAAAAACACTGCGCCCTTGCCATACACGATGTAGCCATAGTCTTCGGGGCTGAACGCCGCCACTGGCTGGTTGACGGCCGCATCGCGATCATGGTCCCGCGCGACCTGATAGCGACTCTGCACATAGTTCTTGAAGACCAGATCCGCGCGCCCGCGATCGTACGTGTTCTCGTAGTAGTACACCGTGGAGAAGTTGGTCAGGCTCTCGTCCAGCCACGGTTCGTTCACCTGATCGCTCCCGACCAGACCGTACCACCACTGGTGCGCCACCTCGTGTGCGGCAACGAACTCAAAATATTCCCCGCCCGTCTTGTAGTAGGGTTCGGCTATCATCACCAGCCCGGGATACTCCATGCCGCCGGCAGAAATGGGCGCCGCCACCACGTCAAGCTCCGCAAAGGGGTAATTGCCGAAGCTCTGCTGGTACGCGCGGAGCGCATCGCGGGCGTAGCCCAGAATCGCCTCCCCGGCCTCCTTGTTCTCCGGCAGGTAGTACGAGTTCACGCGGATGAATCCGACCGCCGTGGATGACGACGTGAAGCGATCGCTCGTCACCACCATCATGTCGCGCATCGGACCGCTGACGCAGGTCCAGGTCATTGTGCCGTCCTGGTTTTCGCGCTTGCCCGTGGTCGAGCCGGAGGTGACAACCGTCATAATCTGCGGTACGGTCAGCTCAAGGAAGCAAAGGCTGGTCTCGGCAAACACCGGGTCGCCATAGTCCGGCGCAAGCGAGAGGTTCCAGCCTCGTCCTTCCCAAACCGCAGCTATAGCGAAGAAGTTGGATAGCAGCAGCACACCATCCTGGCTGTTGAAGGTCCCGTAGCCGCGCGCGTTGGCTACGGGGACGGTCACATTGTATTCCATGTGCACCGTGACGGCCTGGCCGGCCTGCAGTGCCTGTGGCAGGTTCACCCCCACGGCGGTCCGCTCCTGCTGGAATTCCAGGTTTGCCTCCATCCCATCCACGGTAACCCGGCGGAAGGTGAGTTCGCTGCCGTAGCTCGGCTTGTTGGGAAACAGCCGGAAGAAGATGGACGACAACGCTGATTCTGAGCGGTTGGTGTAGCGAGTGTCCTGCACCGCGCTGATGCTCGGGCCGCCATCGTCTAGTGTCAGCCGGGCAACGATGTGATAGAGGGTGGGACGGTCCAGCGTCGCCAAGTCGCCGACCGCGCTCGCCAGCATGGCCGCGCGGTATGTGTTGAGCTCCTGCCACGGTGGCAACTGCGCAGCAGCGGCCGTGGGTTCCCGAGCTACTGCCCGGCGCACCACTCCCGGCAACGACTGGCATCCTGGCATTAGAGCGAGCGCTACCATCACGGCAAGGATTAGATAGGGCCACGCAGGCCGCAAGCATTTGAACATGGGCTCGATTATACACCTCGCCCTGGTTTCCGAAAAGGCGCCGGCGCCAACTCAGGTGTGGCAGGGTTTGGGGGCCGGCGCCGCGGCACGGTATAATGCCCAGGAACCTGCGGCCAAGGCTGAACGTCTTTGACGCAGATTCATCGCTTTACGGAGCCTCTTGGCCATCATGAGTCAGAACCTGACGAACCAAGCATCCAAACACGGGTCCCCGCAGCCGCCTGGAACCGGCGGGGAGTGGCGCTGGGCCTTTCTGAAGGGCCTGCTCGTCACTGTAGTCGTGGCTATCCTGTTCCTGTGCGTCGCCGCGGGCTTGGCGGCCGTCGCCTACGCCTACGTCGCCTCCAAGCTGCCTTCGCCCGCCGAGTTGACGATCCGCGCAAACACATTCGAAAGCACCAAGATCTATGACCGTAACGGCGCTCTGCTGTACGAGGTGTTTGACCCAACCGGCGGCCGCCGCACGGTGGTTCCCCTGGAGAGAATCCCCCTTCACCTGCGGCAAGCCCTGATCGCTACTGAAGATCCCACATTCTACGAGAACCCTGGTGTGAACCCGGTCAGCATCCTGCGCGCGTTCTGGCAGAACCTGCGCCAGGGCGATATCGTGTCCGGGGCAAGCACCATCACGCAGCAGCTGGTGAAGAACCTCTTCTTGTCGCCCGAGATCACCTACGACCGCAAGATCCGCGAGGCCATCCTGGCGACAGAGATCACGCGGCGCTTCTCCAAGGAACAGATACTGGAGATCTACCTCAACCGAGTGTACTACGGCAGCATGGCCTACGGGATCGGATCGGCGGCGGAGGTGTACTTTGCCAAGCCGGTGGAGGAGCTTACCCTGGCCGAGGGGACGCTTCTCGTCGGCATCCTGCAGGGGCCTGCCCTGTACGATCCGTACACCAACCTGGCGGGCGCCAAGATCCGCCAAGGCATTGTCCTCGACCTGATGGTCAAACGGGGCTACCTGGAGCTGGAGGAGGCGCGAGCCGCCCGGACCGAGGCACTGAGCTTTGCCCCTCGACGGATCGAGATGAAGGCACCGCATTTCGTAGTTTACGTGCGCGAGCAACTCGAAGCCCAGTACGGCACGGAATTGGTGGATCGGGGCGGCCTGCGCGTCTATACCTCGCTCGACCTGAAGCTGCAGGAGACTGCTGAACGCATCGTACGCGACAAGGTGGCGGAGATCAGGCAATTCGATGCAAGCAACGCCGCTCTGGTCGCGCTGGACTCGCGCAGTGGTCAGGTACTGGCCATGGTCGGCAGCGCAGACTTTTTCAATGAAGACATCGACGGACAGGTTAACGTGTGCCTGAGTCCCCGGCAGCCTGGCTCCTCCATCAAACCAGTCACATATGCCGCCGCCTTTGAACGCGGGTGGACTGCGGCGACTTTTATCATGGACATCAGAACCCAGTTCCCGGACGGGCTCAACCCGCCCTACGAACCCAAGAACTTTGACGACAAGGACCACGGGGCGGTTCTAGTGCGGGGTGCTCTGGCCCGGTCATTGAACGTCCCGGCTGTCAAGACGCTGCAGTTCGTGACCATCCCAGGCATGCTGGAGATGGCGCACCGGCTGGGCATACAATCCCTGAACCGGCCTGACTATGGCCTCTCCCTGACACTAGGCGGAGGCGACGTGACCCTGCTGGAAATGGCCTCCACCTATGCATCCTTCGCCAACGGCGGAAGGCGCACCAGACCCATGCCCATACTGCGCGTCGAGGATAGCCGCGGCCGACGAGTCTTTGAAGCCTCCGACACGCCAGGCCCTCAGGTACTGGACTCGCGCTACGCGTTCATGATCACCAGCATTCTGACGGACAAAGAGGCCCGCTTGCCCACCTACGGACCGGGCAACGCCCTAGAGTTGTCCCGACCAGCCGCGGCCAAGACGGGCACTACGGACGACTACCGCGACGCCTGGACCATCGGCTACACTCCCGATTTGGTCACCGGCGTGTGGGTCGGGAACAGCAGCGGCAAGCCGATGAAGCGCATCTATGGAGGACGGGCGGCGGCCCCCATCTGGCACGATTTCATGGAGGAGGCGTTAAAGGGAGAGCCCGTGCACGAGTTCCTCATGCCGGAAGGCATGGAGACGGCCGACATCTGCCCGGTTTCGGGCCGGCTGCACACGACCAAGTGTCCCGCCGCCGCGAGGGAGGTGTTCGTTGCGGGCGCGGCCCCGACAGCTCCCTGCGACGTGCACACGGATGTGCGGCTTTGCTCTGTTAGCGGGTGGAGGGCCAGCGAATTCTGCCCGGCCAACGTTGTGTACACTCAGTACTATGAGGTTTACCCACTGGAGTATCGTGCGTGGGCCGAGGCACAGGGCAAGCCGCAGCCGCCTGCAGAGGTATGTGCCGTGCATGCGCGTGCTCCACGTGTTGAGATCGCAGAACCAGCGGAGGGCAGCATTGTCGAAGGCATCGTGCCCATTCGCGGCAGTGCGCGCATCGACGACATGGATCACTACGAGGTTCAATTCGGAAGCGGCGACAATCCGCCCGGATGGGGACTGTTGGCCCAACAAGGGGTCGTACTCGAAGATGGCGTACTCGCCGCGTGGAACACGTGGGGGATTCTGAACGGAGTGTACTCGCTGCGCGTGGTCGCTTTCGACCACCGTGGCAACGGCGCTGCCTCCCCGGCGGTTCGCGTGACAGTCGCCAATCCGACGCCCACCGCGAGTCCGACAGCCACACCCACTGCGACGCCGACGCAGACGCCGCTGCCTACGCCGACGGCGCCAGTCACCGCTACACCCACGGCGGTGGCGACCGAGACTCCTACTGCCATCGCCGTGCCAACGGAGACGCCAACGCTGACTGCCACACTCGGCCTGCCACCTATTGTTGTCCTGCCCACAGAAGCGCCCAGCCCCGGCCCGGCGGAAACCCCGACCCCGACTTTAGCACAGGGCTTGGTGAACGGTCCGGACTGGTGAGGAGGTCAAGTATGGGACAAAGGGCCATCGCCGCGGTCTCGGAGGCGCTTCGAGACATACTTGCCGAGACGTTGCTTGTCGAGCCGGCACTGGTTGAGGCAACCGACAGGGTGTTGCTGGCTTCACCCAGCGATATGCCTCATGATCGGCACACCCGTCTGTGTGTGTTCCTGTATCGAATCCACGAGCATGCCCTGTCGCGAGCGGAGGCCATGCACATCCAGGGACCGCTGGGATTCGTTCTGTCGTACCTGATTGTCCCAGTAGGGCCCGACACGACCCAGTGCCAGCTCATTCTCGGCCGCGTTCTGCGCGCCCTGCATGAGCATTCGACACTGCAGGTGCCCGAGGCAGGCGGCGAGCTTCAGGTGATGCCCCTGCGGCATTCCCTCGAGGAGGCGGCCCAGTTGTGGCGTGCACTGGACGCGCCCTACCAGTGCGGTCTCTGCTATGAGGTCCGAATCGTCAAGGTCGGTGACTAGGCCAGTTCCTCGATCACCTTTGGCAGCGACCTGTAGCGCTCGATCCACAGAGCGACCAACCCCACCTTGAACACGTAGCGCTCCACGTCGCCGTGAACAGACTGTAGGATTTCGCGCGCGGCCAGGCTGCGCAGCGCGCTCGAGACCTCCCTGGAATCGACGGTCAATCCCTTCTCCGCCAGTAAGAGCACTACATCGCTGGCCGTTGCCCCCAGACTCGGCCAGGACGGCTGACCCAGGCGCGGCAGCAAACGCGTCAGGGCCAGGAGCACCGCGCGTTCATGTGCTGATGAGGTTTCCCACAAGAACGAAAAGTGCGCTCCGCCGAGTGTCAGGATCTCCTCCAGGGCTTGATCCACGTCGTCAATCGTTGTGTAGTTTCTTCCGCTGCGATTGTGAGCGTTGACGAGCGAATAGCACAGCAACTGCAGAAAGTACGGGTGACCCGCCGTCACCTGCAGCATGCGGTGCAGCGCCAGATCGTCGTAGACCATGTTGTACGCTTGCACCGGCTCAGTGATCAGGCTGCGCACAGAGTCTTCGTCCAAATGGCCGATGTTTCGGTACAGGGCGATATTGAAGAGCACCGACCAGTAGTCGGTGGTCATCTCCTCCAGGCGGTGCGTGCCGACGAACACGAATGCCACCTGGCGGGTGTGTTGCATCAGGTGCCTGAGATAAGGGAACACCGTTGGATCCAGGCGCCCCTGGCGCACGCGCATCTCCAGCTCTTCAAACTCGTCCATCACCAGTAGCAGGGTGCGGTCGCCCAGGGTATCCTGCAGAGGCCGAAGAAAGCCCTGCTCGAACACGTGCGCAGGCTGCTCCTCGAACGCAGCTATGGATGGCACGGGGACAGCGAGTTCGTACTCGGACAGCGCCTCAGCTATTGCCGTGGCCATGTCGTGCAGCCATGCTGCCAGGCCTGGAGTCAGGCCCAACGACTGGCAATCCAGGTAAGCAGCCACGTAGCGTTCGCCCAGGTGCAACGGGAGCTGAAGAAGCATGGATGTCTTGCCCGTGCGGCGCTGCCCGATAAGGATCAGGATGTTGTGCTGCAGCAGTCCACGCGCATTCCTGGCGATAAAGTCAAACACGTCTTCCCGGCCATAGAAGATCGGGCTCGCCGGCCTCAGCGGTCTGCCAGGCACATAGGGATTGGGAATCTCGCGAAACTCTGCTGGGGCAAGGACCTCCACCAGGTCCGCAAAGAGCTGCGATTTGCCCGGTGCCTCCCGGTCATCATAGCGCAGGACGAATTCGGCGCGGAAGTGCTCACCCGAAGGGAGCACACAGCGCAGCTTGGCCTCACGCGCGTGACCCGGAGGCACGGTTCCCAGGACGACCGGCGGTCCCAGGGCTTTGTAGGCGTCATCGCTGACGAGCTCGACCGTTGTTTGCAGGGCCGGGCTGCGGCCCTTGTTCTGAACCTCCAGCACCAACAGGGCTTCGCCAGAGGCGACAATGCGTCTGGTGCGCAGGCGGCAGCGCAGTTGGGCGCGGCCAAGCCAGTCCTCGCGCACTGCCGAAACCACACGCTGCCAGCTCGTCCCAATCTGCGCCACCACTTGCCCCTCGGGACTCCAGTGCCCTGGCTTGCCCTGCCCGGGCAGGGTGGACAGTCGCTCGAGGGCGTCGTAGGCCTCGCCGAGCAAAGCAAGCTTATCCTCCGGCGATTCCATACGATCGGCATTCCGCAGGAGGTGGGCGACACGCAGAAACTCCTCGAGTGCCTCCCGCGCTGTGTCCAAACCTGACTGCTCATACGCGTCCGTACCTGTCGCTTCTTCCA
>Ga0315274_10006275_pt1 | contig 17331 bp, 12 predicted proteins | sample YL17G02_20_MG_FD_203700 | JGI IMG/M metagenome (GOLD analysis project Ga0315274, IMG submission 203700) | Sediment microbial communities from Yellowstone Lake, YNP, Wyoming, USA - YL17G02_20 | ecosystem: Environmental > Aquatic > Freshwater > Lake > Sediment | place: USA: Wyoming | collected...
GGTCCGCCCCGCGGCCCCTCATACCGAATCACAATCACGTCACCTGTGCTGAACTCTTTTCTGAGTATGGCCTCAGTAGCCGCATCTTCCGAGTCAAACACCCTGGCTGGCCCACGGTAGACCCATTTGTCCTGGGGGATCGCCGCCGCCTTGATCACAGCGCCATCCAGAGCCAAGTTCCCAAACAGGATCGCCAGACCCCCGCTCGCAGAGTAAGGGGCAAGAGGCGAGCGGATGACCTCGCGGTTCACGACACGGGCCCTTGTCAAGCTCTCTCGCACCGTCCGCCCGGTGACAGTCATCGCCTCCTGGTCCAGCAGGCCCGCATCGGCCAGTTCCCGCATGACAGCCTGTATCCCTCCAGCCCGGTCCAGGTCCTCAATGTGGTGTCCTTCTACGACAGGGCTCATCCGACAAAGGTGCGGTGTCCGAGCGCTGATGGCATTCAGCTCAGCCAGGGGGAACTTGATATCAGCCTCATGCGCGATAGCCAGCAGGTGCAGAACCGTGTTGCTCGAGCCGCCCAAGGCCATATCCACGACGAAGGCGTTGCGGAAGGCATCCGAAGTGAGAATATCGAGGGGCTTAATCCCGCGGGAGAGAAGCGTCATCACTTGCCTTCCAGCGTCCTTGGCCAGTTGAATACGTCTGGACTCGACTGCCGGTATGGTTCCGTTCCCCGGCAGTCCCATCCCCAGTGCCTCGGTTAGACAGTTCATCGTATTCGCCGTGAACATGCCGGAACACGAGCCACATCCGGGACAGGCGGCAACCTCCAGTTCGGCCAGTTCCTCCTCCGACATGGTCCCCGCCACCACACTGCCAACACCCACAAACACCGAATTCAGGTCAACTATCCCTCCTCGCCAGTGGCCCACAAGCATCGGCCCCCCGCTCACCACAATCGCCGGGATATTCAGCCGCGCAGCGGCCATAAGCATGCCCGGGACGATCTTGTCGCAGTTGGGAATAAGCACCATAGCATCAAACCCATGCCCCTGAACCACCGTCTCAACCGAGTCAGCGATCAGCTCCCGGCTGGCCAGTGAATACTTCATCCCAGCGTGGTTCATGGCAATGCCATCGCACACCCCGATCGTGCCCATTTCGAAAGGTGTGCCTCCTGCGGACCGGATGCCGGCCTTGACCGCATCTGCGATGGTACGCAGGTGTGTGTGCCCTGGGATTACCTCACTATACGAGTTGATCACACCCACAAAGGGTTGGTCAATCTCCCACGCAGTGCACCCCAGTGCTCGGAGGAGTGACCGATGTGGCGCTCGTTCCACACCCTTTCTGACCATGTCGCTTCGCATTCTACTCTCCAGTCTAGCCCCAATAAGCAAAAGGCGCCTTCTGGACGACGTTACTCATGTCGGCCAGCCCAAGGCGCCATTGCACAGAGCCCCGAACGGTGGGGCCATCGCTCAGACTGCTCTTGTGATTCACAAGCGTAACGAAAAAAGCCTCCCGGTTGGGAGGCTCTCTGCGGCTTACCTGTTTCGCTTAGACTTTATCGTTCCGCTCTCCCAACCTCAAGAACCTCCCAAGCAGGAGGCTGATCAGAACAAGGACAATAAGAGAGAGCTCAGACAGATAGAACATCGACGGTCTCCACAGACTATGGGCCAGTGTATCACGTTCCTGTCATCCTGTCAAATCCTGCCTGGGCCCTTGAACATCAGCCCACGGCCAGGACCCTGACCTCGCAGGCCGCAGCATCAATGAACAGGACACGCCCTCGAAGTAGCTCGCCCTGGCCCAGCAAGATCTTGGCCGTCTCATGCACCTGCCAGGCGGCGACCATCATTGGAGAAGCGGCTGGACATCCCACTTCCGCCTCGGCGCCTTGCTCGGGCACCGGCCCGTCGCCATATAGAGCCCGCAGACCCACATCGCCAGGGAGGATCGTCATCACCTGTCCCATCCACCCTGCTATAGCTCCATGCACCATGGGCACGCCAAGCTGGGCTGCCACTTGCTGCAGCATCAGCCGGGTAGGAAGTCGGTCTACCGCATCCAGTAGCACGTCCACACCAGACAGGAGCTGCGGCAGGTTATCACGGGTGGCCAGCGTCGAATGGGCCACTACCTCAACAGCACTGTTGATCTGGCGCAGACGCTGGCCGGCGATCTCGGCCTTGCTGCGCCCCAGATGCTCCTCACTGCTCAACACCTGGCGATTCAGGTTGTGGTCGCAGAACACATCCCCATCGATCAAGACCATCCGCCCCACACCCATGCGAGCCAATCCCTCAAGAATATACCCTCCCAGTCCGCCCAGACCCACTATGCCAACAGAAGAGCGCAAGAGCACGAGTTGGCCGTGCAGTCCAATGGTACCATAGTTGCGCAGATAGCGCCGTGGCAGGATGCCCAGAGCCAGAACCGCTATCTCGGCCTGCCGGCGAGACAGGCCGTACTCGGCTTCCAGTATGCTCAGCCGCTCCAGAGCAATCACCCGGATCCCTTGGATCTCCTCAATGTGGGGGACAACCGCCTTAGCCAGGTCCACCAGGAGCCGATCCCACCTCTCTAGATGCTATCCTGTAGCCTTGATCCCGTCGTAGACACGCCCCTGACCCAGCACACGCAGGATTTTGGCGGGCGGCTGGTTGATTTTCAGGCCTAGCTCAACAGGAGTCAGAGGCGCATTGCCATTCGCCAGGAAGACCCTGAAAACCGCATCTGTCAAGGGAGTTGACTCGGTAATATAGCCCGGCTCTGAGCGGCAGTGTGCCCGCAAAGTGTGCCACAATCCGTCCACCGACTGCACTTCCGCTGTATCTGGATCGACCCAGTCCACGATCTCCGATCCCAGATGCGATGTGTAGAGCTCACGGCACTGCTTGCAGAGATGCTGATGAAGATGGACACGTAGATCCCGATGGTTCTCCTGCCACCAATCAAAGTCTATGTTGAACTTGGTGTCTAGTGTTGGCCTTTTCCAACGTGCCATGTCGAATCACCTCACTGGTCAACCGCGGCTGGTATGCTCAGTGGCCCACTTCGGCCACGGTCGCTAGCGCACGCTCACGCGTTCCTGAAACACCCAATAGCCATCGCTGGTTGTTGCAAACTGCGGGAGCCTCAACAGCGTGGTGAACACCGGTCCCGGGGGGCAGCGTTTGAGGACGTTCGCCGCCGTGTAGACCGTCTTAGAGTGCACCAATCCATTCGGGCTCGTTCGGGCCAGCTCCAGGAACACCGAGCTCACGACCTCCTCAAGAGACCGCTGCCGCTGCTCCTCTTGCGCCCATAGCTCATCCAGGGCAGATCGGTCGGCCTCGTCCATGACGCACAGTGGATCATATTCGCAGGACACAGGTCGCTTCTGCATCTGGAAGCCGAGTTCACCGTTCTCGTTCCGGAACGCCATGCGAAACCACTCCCTCTGCATGCGGCGCGGGATCACGTCGATCATCACCCGATATGGATCCTCTGTTCGCTCCAGCCTCACGTAAGCGCCCACAGGTATACCGCTGGCCTTGTACCACTCCTGCAACCCGTGCACAAACTGGTGCGCGTGCACCACCCAGCCCGGGAACTCGCTGCGGCTGGCCCTGTCCACAAAAGCTATCCGGGTGTGCTGCTCAGGCTTACCCCCAGGAAACATGACTCGGGTACGCGCAGTCAGAGGCAGAGTGCCCATGCGCCAGTGGGGATAGGTCAACAGCAAGGTCACAGACCGCGCGCTGGCCGCCGTGGGCGGCGCAACGAGCAGAGAGGCCTCATCATCGATCTCGCGCTCGATCTGCAGATGAGCCACATCCAGCTTGGTGCGGTCGTACGTTGCCGGTTCATACCGCAATCGGGCGGGAACCGAAAACAACTCGTCTGGTTCCCAGCGCGCCAGGCTCCACAGGATCCTCCGATCGTCCCCCACATCATCGAACCGCTCGTCCTGAGACAGGGCATAGTTTACCGAGAACTCCTTGATGGCCTGTGGGATCTCGTCTGGCAGGTCTAGTTCGGCCAGTAGCTCCTCTGCTCTGAGGGGCTGGCCTTTAACATCAATTGCTGCCTCCGCGATGTTCAGGTGGCCCACATGCAGATCGGCCAGCATCGCTCTGCTCAACCACTGGCCGCGAAACGCCACAAAACCGGACGACTGCAATCGGCTTTCCAGCTTCCCAGCGACCAGCCGGCCATACCGGGCACACAGGTCATCGATCGACAGCGCCCCTGGAGCATCACCCGGGACACCCTGGGAAGAGGCAAGCTTGTGCGGGATTCTGAGCTCGGCTGCAAAGGAGCGCGTTTTTCCTGGCTTGGCATCGTCAAACTGCACAGAGACGACCTTGAACTCGCCATACTCGGGATTGTGGCCGTCACGCTGACCTACAACGCTTCCGAGAGCGAACTGGAGATGCGGAAACACCAGCCTCTCGTCCACAGTAAAGGCAGCATCCGGGCGGTAGACTGTGCCTTGCGCAAGCTGGCGGCGGATCAGGTTCTGCTCGCGCTGCGACCGGCTCACCACCAAAGACCGACCCAACTCGGAAATGCCCATGGGGCGCTCGGCCTCCTTGAGAGACAGACCAAGATCCTCGACGTCCTGGTCTGTGACAGAGAAGTCGTCTCTCCAGTACGCCTCAGTCTGGACTCTTTGCTCTATCACAACAAGATCCTCCCACAGCGGCAGATTGCGTTGAGATAAGACTATGATATAATGACGGAACTCAAAGGAGGAACTATGTCCCCACAGCGTCGACCCCACTGGCAAGGGCTAATCGTAGTGGCAACTGTCTCCGGAATGCTGACGGCCGAGATACTCAGGTCGAAACTTGAATCTGCCGGCATCCCAGCGCTTCTGCGGTACGAAAGTGTCAGCCTTCTCTATGGCCTGACCACGCCCGGCTCGGATCTCAGCCAGGTCGATCTCCTCGTTGCCGAGCCAGACGCAGAACAGGCTCTGCAGATTCTCAGCACGGCACCCGCTCCCGGATGGGAGGAAGATGCTGTTGGAGATCAGGACGAATCTCAGCAGGAGGAGCAGCCTTCCTGCTGAGCCAACTCTGGTCGACAGGCCTGCCGTGCACCTGGCAGCCGCCTGGGTGGAACAGGCATTCCACTGCCAGAGGAACGCCTGCTCCTCCCTTGACCTGGCTGGTAGGCTCCGACACTCCCGCCCAGTGGGCGCGCTGCCCCCTACTCGCCGAGGCCCTGTTCGCCCAGCAGGAATCCCAGATCGTCCACGCTTCCCGCATCATCATCGGGATCGTCGCTGTCGTCAAGCTCATCGAGGTCCAGCATTTCGTCCTCCAGGGCATCCTCCAGATCGTCGGCGGCGACATCGATCTCCTCTAGCTCCAGGTCGATACCAGTCGGCAGTCCCGCTGCAAGGCCCTCTTCCAGGCTCAACTTGGGCGCCGGTGCCTGCAGCAGCTCCTCCCGATGGGCTTCCCAGAAGCCGGTGCCAGCGGGGATCAACTTCCCGATGATCACGTTCTCCTTCAGGCCCTTCAGGTCGTCCTGCTTGCCTTCGATGGCCGCACCGGCCAACACCTTGATCGTATGCTGGAATGAAGAGGCCGAAAGGAAGCTGTCTGTGCTCAGAGCAGTCTTCGTCACACCCAACAGCACGGGCTTGGCCGACGCAGGCTGGCCTCCGTCAGCGACGACCCTGGCGTTCAGATCGGCAAAGAACCGCCGGTCAACCAGATCTCCCGGTAACAGCTCGGTATCCCCCGAACGGATGACCAGTACTCTGGAGAGCATCTTGCTGACAATCACCTCAAAGTGCTTGTCATGGATGTTCACGCCCTGAGAACGGTAGACTTTCTGCACTTCCTGCAGCAGGTACAACTGCGTTGCTTCGCGACCCAGGATCGACAGGATCGTATGTGGGTTCTTGGACCCTTCGGTGACTGGCTGGCTGGCCTCAATGCGCTGCCCTTCCGCCACCAGGAGACGGGAAGAAGACGGGATCTCGTACTCACGCTCCTCACGCTCATCGTAGACGATCGTGATGGACTCTTCGGCGATGATCGGACGGCCACCTCTCTTGACCTGGATCTCCTTGTCTCCTCTAGTGGCGATGACGTCACCGTCCTTCACGGCTTCCTGTGCCTCATCGAGCACAACCTTCCAGCCTCGCTTGATCGGGTAGTTGTCCCGCACCACGCGGCTGTTGATGAGTTTCACTGTGCGGATGCCGTCCTCGTCGCGATGGACCTCCACGCGCCCGCCGATATCAGCCATGATTGCCTCGCCTTTGGGATGCTTGCGGGCCTCCAACAACTCATCCACGCGCGGCAAGCCATGCGTAATGTCCCCACCGTGCGCAATACCCCCGGTATGGAACGTCCGTAGGGTCAACTGCGTGCCCGGCTCGCCGATCGACTGAGCAGCGACGACGCCGACAGCAGCACCCAACTCAACGAGCTCACCCCGCCCCAGGTCGCGGCCATAGCACATCTGGCATAGCCCTTGGCCCAACTGGCAGGTCAGAGGTGATCGCACAAAGATCTCTTCCACACCAGCATCCATGATGCGGTTTGCAGCCGCTTCATCCAGCAACGCGCCGCGGTCCACGAGCACATCTCCTGTCTTGGGATCAGTCACCGGGCTGGCGAGTGCACGCCCCAAGACACGCTCCTTGAGCTGTGGTAGGTTCGGGTCAAACGCGTTGTCGGAAACCCGGATCCAGAGTCCAGCGCGCGTTCCGCAGTCCACCGCGTTGATGACCATGTCCTGGGCCACATCCACGAGGCGCCGAGTCAGATACCCGGCGTCCGCCGTGCGCAAGGCTGTATCCGCCAGTCCCTTACGGGCACCATGGGTCGAGATAAAGTACTCAAGGGCTGTGAGCCCCTCGCGGAAGTTGGACAGAATCGGCAGCGGGATGATCCGACCCGAAGGATCGGCCATTAGCCCGCGCATGCCAGCCAACTGAGAGATCGGGCCAAAACCGCCTTTGGTCGAGCCAGAGGTAGCCATAACTGTGATCGGGCCCTCAGGATCCATAGCCTTGCGGACCGCTTCGGTCACCTCATCCTTGGCCTCGCTCCATAGCTCGATGGTTCGCGAGTACTGCTCATCTGCGGTCAGCAGACCGCGCCGATACTGGCGTTCCACCTCGCTGACCGAATTGGCCGCTCTTGCCAGGATCTCGCCCTTTTCGCCTGGCACCACCAGATCGCTGACCGCAATACTGGTTCCGGATCGCGTGGCGTAAAAGAAGCCTATGTCCTTGATCTCGTCAGCCAAGTCAGCAGTCCGCAACTGACCCAGGGTATGGTAGGCATCGCCGATCAGCTTCTTGAGCGTTCCCTTGTCCTGGACCTCGTTCACGAACCGCAGTTCCTCTGGCAGCACGTCATTGAACAGAACACGGCCCGTGGTGGTGTCAATGGGCCCCCCCTTGCTCTGGGCAGGGTCCTGTGTCCACGATAGCAGACGGATCTTGGCGTGTATGTCGACCTTGCCGAGCTCGTAGGCCAGGATGACCTCATCCATGTCTACGAATGTTATCCCTTCGCCCTTCCGACCCTCACGCTCCATCGTCAGATAGTAGCAGCCAAGGACCATGTCCTTGGTGGGCCCAATGATCGGTTCGCCGTCCGCAGGCTTGAGCAGGTTGCGTGTCGACAGCATCAACTCGCGCGCCTCTTGCACAGCCTTCTCGGAAAGAGGCACATGAACAGCCATCTGGTCACCATCAAAGTCGGCGTTGAACGCAGCGCACACGAGAGGATGAAGCTGGATCGCCTTGCCTTCCACCAAGATCGGCTCAAAAGCCTGGATGCCCAGCCGGTGGAGCGTTGGCGCACGGTTCAGTAGCACAGGGCGCGCCTTGATCGCCTCTTCGAGCACCTCCCACACCTCTGGCCGCTCGCGCTCAATGATGCGGCGGGCCCCCTTGACGTTGCTCGCATAGTTGTACTCGACCAGCTTGGCGATGACAAAGGGACGGAACAGCTCCAGGGCCATCGTTTTGGGCAGCCCACACTGACGCATCTTGAGCCTGGGGCCGATCACGATCACGGAACGTCCCGAATAGTCGACGCGCTTTCCCAGCAGGTTGCGTCGGAACCGACCCTTCTTACCCTTGAGCATGTCGGACAGCGACTTGAGCTCACGCCGGCCGCGTCTGGACAAGGTCTTGCCTCGACGCGTGTTGTCAATCAGCGAGTCCACGGCCTCCTGGAGCATGCGCTTCTCGTTGCGCACGATGACATCCGGTGCACCGAGGTCCAGGAGACGCTTCAAACGGTTGTTGCGGTTGATCACCCGCCGGTAGAGATCGTTGAGATCGGAAGTGGCAAACCGACCGCCATCCAACTGGACCATGGGCCGCAGGTCAGGCGGGATCACAGGCAAGACGGTGAGCACCATCCACTCAGGACGGTTGGCGCTCTTTCGCAGGGCCTCCACCACGCGCAACCGTTTGGTCGCCCGCTGACGTCGCTGCTTGGAGCGGCTTGTTTTTACTTCGGTCCACAGCTCCGCAGCCAGCTTGTCCAGGTCCATCACTTGCAGACACTCGTAGAATGCTTCCGCGCCCATTCCGGCCCGGAACACATTTCCCCACTTGGTTTTGAGCTCCCGGTACCGGGCTTCGCCGAAGAATTGCATCGGGGCCAAGCTTTTCAGTTCGTCGACATCGCTGTCATGCCGCGCCTGCAACTGATCGGCTCGGCCGGCATACTCATCCTGCACCTGGCCCTTCTGCTCGCTCACCGAGCTGCGGATGCCGACATTAGTCACGTCAAGCCGCTGGACGGTGTCTTCGCGTTCATCTCCGATCTCCGCCTGTAACCGGCTCAACTGCCCCTGCACCAACTCGTTCAGGAGCACACTGTGATCCCGGGTGACGGTCTCGCCCTCGTGGACGATGACCTCGTCCGTGAACGACAGAACCAGATCCTCGCGAGCGGGTTTGCCCATCTGGTTATCCAGCGAAGCCGATAGCATCTTGGCTTCGCCCATGATCGCCTCAGTCTGAGTCGCCAGCCGCTCCTCAAGCTCCTTGCGCATGGCAAGCAGCTCCTGGGTCACCTCGGACATGCGAGATGAGAACCCTCCCTCGAGCTCGGCTAGCTCTCCCTGTGCCCCCTTATCCAGGCGCTCCTTCTCCCGCTGGAACTCCTCTTCCAACCGACGCAACGCGCGCTGGCGGGCGTCCTCATCCACTCGGACGATCATATACTGTGCAAAGTACAAGACCCGGTCCAGGTTACGCCTCGAGACGTCCAGGAGAAGCCCCAGATAGCTGGGCACCCTGCGTGTGTACCAGACGTGGGCCACAGGGGCCACAAGCTCAATGTGCCCCATTCGCTCCCGACGCACCGATGACCGCGTGACTTCGACCCCGCACTTGTCGCAGATCACACCTTTGTAGCGCACATTCTTGTACTTGCCACAATAGCACTGCCAGTCTTTTGTGGGCCCAAAGATCGCTTCGCAGAACAGCCCATCCTTTTCTGGGCGCAAACGGCGATAGTTGATAGTCTCCGGCTTGGTAACCTCACCATAGGACCATGATCGTATCTGCTCCGGCGAAGCCAAGCTAATCCGAATCGCCTTATAGTTTTGGTGTTCCAAGACAACGCCTCCTCGAATCTCAATAGTGCGCACTGAACCAAAGCACTGGCGAGCATGCCGTCCCAACACCACATCATCTGGCTGTCCGCAGGCCAGAGTGCGCAGTCAGCGCTCCAACCGAGAGATCACTCGCGATAGCGTCGCACGCCAGCGATGTCCCTTAGGCCCAGGGCTCGCGCTACCTCCGATGGGTCTTGGGTCTCTTCCAGAACATCATGCGCGAATGTGTGTCTCAACGAGTGTACCGACACGCCTTCCAGGCCGGCAGCCTGCGCGCAATCGGACACAAGCCGCTGCACACTCCGCACAGATAGTGGTTGCCCCAGCCGGCTCACGAACAAGTGGTCCACCCCAAAGGCAGGTGCCCTGACCCGCATACATGCGCGTAGAGCCGCGCAGGCTTCCGAGCCGATCGGCAGACAGCGTCCCCCCGACTCCATATCTTGTCCCACCAGCACATATCCGCTACCTGCCTGAAGCACCACATCCTCTACACGGAGGTCAACCAACTCGCTCGGTCTGAGCCCAGTCTCAAGGAGAAGGAGCAGGATGGCCCGATCGCGACGCGCCAGGCTATCCATGCCGTCGCCAACTGCCCGCAGCAGTTCGCCGGCTTCATCGGCGGTGAGGACGCGAGGAGGTGCCGCAGAATGCTCGCTCAGGCGCTCAACCTCACGCGCGGGATTGTAGGGGGAAAAGCCTGCCTGCACAGCAAAGTCATAGAACTTGCGCACGGCCTGCAAGCGGCGGTTGATGGTGGACACCGAGCGTCCTTGCCGGCGCAATGCCTGACAGTAGTGTCGGATGTGATTTGTGTCCGCGTTCAGCAGGGGGAGCCCTTGACCGCCAAGCCAGCTCGACAGATCGCGAATATCGACGAGATAGTTAGCAATCGTCGCCGGTGCCATACCCAAGCTGACCAGGTACTCTTCGAAACACGCCAGGAAATGACCTTCAGCCACAAGTCTCTCAATCGCACAAAAAGAGCGAGCAAGAGCCCTTGCTCCTGCATCGCTCTACCACCATGGTCGAGTGGAACAGCCCATCTTGCGTTATGCGACATAATTATACCACGATTGCGCGATTTGTCAAGATGCAAGTTTCTGTCTTGCTGTACGCAATCGAAAAGCCAAGAGAACAGACCTCCCTGCTCAACCAGCACTCTGGCTGCGGGCCAACGGGACACTGGTCCCGCAATAGGGGCACTTGACGGCTGCCATTCCTCTGACCGTCGTCACATCCAGGTTGGCACCGCAACTCGGACACCTGGACGGCACGACAGTTACGGCTTGCTGCGCCACCGCCTCGCCTGCCCCACCGCCCACCCGCTCGCGGTCAATGTCTCCGCTCACAACGCGGTTGATGAGCGCCCCCCACGCCTCGGAATCCGTTTCCAACTGCAGGAGCACCTCCCGCACCGGCGATGGATGCTTGAAGGCCAGTGCCAACTGTTCCTTCTTCAGGATCAGCGCCTGGCGCATCTCGGAGGCATGGGCCCCACTCAGTGCCCCAATGGGCGCCTCCCAGAGCAACTCCTTGACATCCTCAGAAGCTGTCGTTATAAAGAGCACCCTCTTGGTGGCAACCCTTTCTCGACGCTCAAACGCAAATCGCCGATCAGTCAGGAAAAGAATGCCCTTGGGGCCTTCTTTTCTGGCATCCTGCAGCCACTTGGCCCGGACAGCCGCGATCCCTGCCTCCCCGGGCTGGAAACCAAAGGAGGCCTGGTCCATCAGATCGAGCAATCCAATGCATTCATCGACCTGGGATCGCATCTCCTGCACGTGGGAGCGCACCGAGTCAAACATCCCTCGCACTGCCTCAAGTGCTGCCTCGACTCGACGCTCCACACTCGACAGCTCGCTCTCCACGGCAGAAATGGTTGGCTGGGCGCTGCTCAGCGATCGGCCCAGGTACGGCCGCAGACGGCGAACCGCGGGCTCTACCTGGCTTAGGTCACGCTCGAGATCGCGAGCGCGCCGCTCGATCTCGCGCTGCACGTTCGCTCGCATCCCTTGCCACTGCGATCTGAGCGCCTCGATCTGGGCCTCGAGGTAGCTTCGAAACACATAGCCCCTGGTGCGGGCTTCCTGCAGGCGCGTTGGCAAAAGGGACAGTGTGGCATCAATGTCCTCAACAGCGTCACGGGCATCAGTCAGAAGGCCCCCTGTCTGAACATCACTTGCTCTACGTTCCAGGCTTCTGATCCTGGGATCTGCTGTTTGTTCTTCCGTCACGGAAACGTTCCCCTTTCTAGTCGGGCGCTGGGCCTCAAGCCCGCACACATTTGGCTCGGACTGGCCAGCCTAGTTCGCTGACTCGCCCACCCACTCGCGCAGGTAAGCCTCCATGAAGCCATCCAAGTCCCCATCCAACACCGCTTCAGCGTTGCCGACTTCGTAGCTTGTGCGCAGGTCCTTCACCATCTTGTACGGGTGGAGCACGTAAGACCGGATCTGGTTCCCCCATCCGGCCTCTACATGCTTGCCCTTTAGTCTGCTCAACTCCTGTTCTTGCCGCTCCAGTTCTTGTTCATAGAGGCGTCCGCGCAGGACCTTTAGGGCCGTTTCGCGGTTCTGCGTCTGCGAGCGCTCGCCCTGGCAGGATGCAACCAGACCTGAGGGCTTGTGGGTGATACGCACCGCCGTGGCGTTCTTCTGCATGTGCTGCCCGCCTGGCCCCGAGGAGCTAAAGGTCTCTATCTCCAACTCCTCCGGCCTGATCTCGATCCTGATGTCACTCTGTACGTCTGGCCACAGCTCGACCAGAGCAAAGGAGGTGTGGCGCCGGTGGCTAGCGTCAAAGGGGGATAGGCGCACCAGACGGTGAACGCCTCGCTCCGACCGCAGACGCCCGAATGCATGGGTTCCCTGGATACCGACCATAGCGCGCTTGAAGCCCGCTTCGTCTCCCGCCAGCGAATCCAGTACTTCGGCCTTGAGGCCATGCGCTTCGGCCCAGCGCAGGTACATGCGGAGCAGCATTGCCGCCCAGTCCTGCGAATCCGTGCCCCCTGCTCCAGCGTGTACTGCCAGAATGGCGTCGCTTCGGTCATAGGGGCCAGAGAACATGAGATCGAACTCGAGATGGGCCAGCTCGGCGGAGATTTCCTCGGCATCCTGACGAATCTCCGAGATCAGTGCGTCATCCGCCTCGTCGACAGCGAGACCCAGCAGCTCGGAGGCATCTCGGACTCGTTTCTCGATGCTCCGCCAGAGCTCGACTGGCTCTCGAAGCGCCGACAACCGCTGCATGACCTCCTGCGCCCTGGCTTGGCCATCCCAAAAGCCAGAAGCGGAAGAGAGCGCCTCCAACTCGGCGATCTCCCGCTCTTTGTCTGCCAGTCAAAGCTGCTCCTCGATGCGCAAGATGCGAGCCAGCAACTCGTTGAGCCGGCTGTGCAATTCCGTGACTTCACGTCCTACTTCCACCACACCTTCTCCTGGCTGAGCATGTCCGACAATCGCCTCATCCACATCTAGGCGAATATGCCATCCAGAAATGCCTCAGCATCAAACTCGGCCAGGTCATCTACACCCTCACCCGTGCACACAAAGCGGATGGGCAGGCCGAGCTCTTGCCCAATGGCAAACACGATCCCCCCTCTGGACGTGCTGTCCAACTTGGCGATGACAAGCCCCGTGACCCCAGTCTCTTCCTCGAACCGCCGAGCCTGGGCCAGTGCGTTCTGGCCAGTCGTCGCATCCAGTACAAGCCACGTCTCATGGGGAGCACGATGAACGTTCTTGGCTGCCACGCTGCGGACCTTCTTGAGCTCCTGCATCAGGTTGTGCTTGGTGTGCAGGCGCCCTGCCGTGTCCACGATCAGGATATTGGCTTTGCGGGCCTGTGCAGCTTGGATCGCGTCATAGACCACGGCTCCAGGGTCAGAACCAGGACTGTGGGCAATCACGTCCACCCCCGTCCGCTCCCCCCACACCTTGAGTTGGTCGATCGCTGCCGCTCGGAACGTGTCGGCTGCGGCCAGCACCACGCGCTTGCCGTGTTGGCGATAGTACCCGGTCAGCTTGGCGATCGAGGTCGTCTTACCTGAGCCGTTCACTCCTACAATCAGGATCACGGTCAGCAGACGCTCTGCAAGGTCATTGCGGGGCACATCCGTGGGGAGCAGCGCCCCGAGCTCCTCACGGAGCATCTGCCGAACCCTGGTGGATTGGCGCACGTGCTCTTTGTCGACTCGCTCCCGCAGCCGCTCAACGATGGTGATCGTTGTATGTGCCCCAACATCGGCTCGGATCAGGAGCTCCTCAAGTTCCTCCCACATGGCTTCCGAGACGTCAGCAGCCCCGAACAACTGCATGACCTGCCCAAAGAACCCCTGCCTGGTCTTCGTCAGGCTGTCAGCAATCCTGCTCTTTCCTTTCCCGAATAGCACAGACCGCCCTCCGAGTCGCGTATAGGGGGCACATTATACTACAGCTCCGAGCGATGAGCAATCAGGGAGCAGTGTCCTGCTCAAGGGCTCGAGATCGCAGGTCGAGCCAGGCCTTCGGCGAGCGGCGACGCCAACAGACGCGGTCAGGATCTGTCGGGGTGAGGGATGGTCCAGGTACCACGACGGCGCGGGCTACAGGGATCATGACTTGGTGATCCTGGGCAGCACTACGTAGAAGGCACTCCCACGTCCCAGTTGGCTTTCTACCCAGACGTGCCCTCCGTGCCCCTCTACGATCCGCTTTACCTCGGCCAAGCTGATTGTGCTCGTCAGTTGGCGCTGCGGCCTGGGTTCCCAGATCCGCTGTATCTGGTGACCTGGAATACCCACACCCGGATCCTCTACCTTGAGGTACAGGATCTCGTCAGAGTCATCCAGGGACACGCGAATCTTGCCCCCACCCGGACTGTGCTTGACCGCGTTTTCCAGAAGCGCATCGACAACGGCCAACAACAGGTCCGGGTCGCCAGTGGTAACATACTGCTCGCCGCCAACAAACGCAAGCTCAATGTCCAGATTCTGACCAGCTTGCTCGATGGATCGCACCCACTTGTTCTGCATTCGGCGAACGGCATCAGCCAGGTTCACAGACTCGTAGCGCACGGCATCGGGTAGAAACTGCGATGGCGCGATCTGGTTCAGAGCATCAGCGATACCGCGCGTCTTTTCCACCAGCAGGCTGATCGTCGTCTGCTGGCTCTGGGAGACGGTGCCTAGCACCCCCTCCAGCAGCAATTCGCCATACCCCCGAATCACAGTCAAGGGCATACGCAGTGACGCGACGATCCGGGCGACCCGGTCCAATTCCTCCCGCGCCTCAGCGAGTTGGCGCCCGCGTTCCAAAAGCCGCTGGTTCAGTTCAGCATCTTCTATGGCCAGGACGATCGGCACAGCAAAAGCTGCCGCGACCTGGCCCTCCTGCTCGGAAAACGGCCGGTCCCGGCCGGCGACCAGGACAGCACCATGGACTCGTCCACTCACGCGCAGCACCGCCAGCATGGCCGCCAGCTTGTCTACGCGAGCAGAGGTGCGGGCAACACCGCTTGGCGCGTCATCGCCCTCGTTCAGCAGGATATAGTCCCTCTCTTCCAAGTCCTGCCAAAGGGAGGAGGGATCTCCCGGGTCGCCGATGTCGAGGGACAGCGCAGTCAGCTCGGCGCTACTGAGCCCAAAGGCCGGTAGTTGCGCCTCGAGGTGCCCGCTGCGCTCTCCCCAGCGGAATATGACACACTTTCTGGCGTCAAAGAGGTGAGCAATGTCCGCTGTGACCTGCTTGTGGAACGCACGCCGGTCGAACCAGCCACCCGCGATGTGGGCCACCCGCCGGAATCCGCGGATCTCGACCAGGCGCTTGAGCATCTCGGCCTCAGCCTTCTTGAGCTGAGTGATGTCAGTGATCACGAACGTGATCCCCAGGATCTCGCCGAGGCTGTCTTTCAGTGGGCTGGCCGCCATGGTATAGTTGCGCCACGGCCCCTGTCCTTCCCGGGCCATCTCGTCCAGGTGGATAGGGAACTTGCCCCCCAAGAGCATGGAGCATGCCTCGCTCCATCTCTTGCGTCGCGCCCCCTTGAGTAGACTCAGGATGGACGTCCCCAGAACGGCATCGCCGCACAAGGCCTCGCCAAAGTTGGCCTGGGCGAAATCGTCCCAGCGGCGGTTCACCCCAGTGATGCACAACTCACGATCCACTGTGCAGATCACCGACGCCACGGAATCGATGACGCTCTGGTAGTACTCTCGGGCGATGGCGGGGTCTGAATTCTCCGACCTGCTGGTCGCCGCCTGCTGAAGCAGCCTATCTCGCAGCCCTTTCACTATTCGCCTGTCCTCGCCGTCGTAGCTCGCCGATTGTGGACCTGCCCTGGCGGTATGCAGCAGGCCAGGGGCCATCGCTGACATTGTAACATCGGCGGCTGGACAATGTCAAGTTGAAACAACTGGTATCGACATGTAGGGAGGAGATACGAAGCCGCTTCTCCGCAGAACGGCTTTCAGAATCTCTTGGCCCGCGTTGGGTATGGCTGGAAGGGCGTACGCGGCTCGGAACTCAGCCAATCGGAGCTTCCCCCTCCTGGTGCGCAGATCCTGGACAGGGAGCGCAATAGGTCGAATGTGATCCACCGAGCGACCTGCGGCCGTGCTGCATAATCCCAGAATCCATAGGGGCCCTGCAGCCCAAGCACGAACGCAATCAGCCCAGACAGGCGCTCGTCGTCCTGAGATGCGCCGACCCGCCAGCACAGGTCGAGAACCAGCCCTAGATCGAAGCGGGCATGGTATGTGAAGAAACCACGCACTGGCTCAGCGCCCACGAGGCGGGCGACCTCGAAACCCAGAGTGTGCCTTTCCCGGGTCTCCCGCCCCAGGAGAAGGTCGAGAGCCCGGCGAGCTTCCTGGCTCATCCGTCGCTCAGGATGGAGGGCCAGACAGGTTAGAGCTGCAGTAGTATTGGAGCGGCACCCCCAACGCGAATGAGCCAACCGTCGGTAGCCAGCGACGTATCCATAGTTCCCGCCGGCCAGCCCCGTCGGCCAGGCACCATCGGGTAGCCGTTGAGCCAACAGCCACTCATAGGCACGTTCCACCCGGGGATCCATTGCATAGCCGCAGGCCGCCAGGCCCCGCAGCGGGATGGCCGTCTGCAGTGGGACCATCGAGTATCCCTCGGCCCGCTCCACCAGAGAGCCCTGGTCCAGGTCGCTCCGGCTTGGTAGGGGCCATGACCCGTCCGACTGCTGTGCCGAGAGTAGGTACCGGGCTCCCTCCTGCACCGCCCGGTGTTGTGGTCCGAAGCCCAGGTATCCGAGCCGTTGGAGGGCAGCCGAGGTGGCGTGCAGCCTCGAGACCCGCTCCACCCATGCGAGGCTGCTGCCGCTCCAGGACCCATCGTGGTCCTGGCTCCGCAGGACGTCCCCGGCGACCGGATCCAGCTCGCGCAATCCCTCCAGTTCACGTACTTCAGGGTCATCGGTGGATCGATTCAGCAGCTCACGCAAGACGAGCACCCGCAAACAAGCTGATGGATCTGCCAGCAACAGAGCTACCTGTGTCACAGCCCCGCCTCCAGGTTCAACTCGGCGCATGCGCCCGCTATGCCCGGGCTCAGCTCCTGGCAAGTATACCCAGAACCGTTCATAAGGCCAAACTGCAGTTGACAGGCGCATTTTCAGACGCTATAATGGCATCTGTCACAAGATATTCGACCTGCTCGCGAGGGATTGGCTGATGCCTCATCATGAGGAGAAGGTAGAGCGCATTCCATTCACCTGTACCCTTGACTGCGGAAGCCGCTGTGAGCTCGTGGCCTGCATCGACGGCGGGCG
>Ga0315274_10006276_pt1 | contig 17331 bp, 2 predicted proteins | sample YL17G02_20_MG_FD_203700 | JGI IMG/M metagenome (GOLD analysis project Ga0315274, IMG submission 203700) | Sediment microbial communities from Yellowstone Lake, YNP, Wyoming, USA - YL17G02_20 | ecosystem: Environmental > Aquatic > Freshwater > Lake > Sediment | place: USA: Wyoming | collected...
CCGGGGGCGCGCCTGTACCGGACAGGCGACCTGGCGCGCCACCTGCCTGACGGCAACATCGAGTTCCTGGGCCGCGCCGACCTGCAGGTGAAGGTCCGCGGCTTCCGCATCGAGCCCGGCGAGATCGAGGGCGCGCTCGGGCGGCACCCGGCCGTGCGCGAAGCGGTGGTCGTGGCCCGGGACTACGGCGCGGGCGACAAGCGGCTGGTCGCCTACGTCGTGCCGGCAGGGACGGCGGTCGAGCCGGCGGCGGGGCCGGATGGCGGCGGCGTGGGCGGCGACGCGGGCGACGCGTCTGGCGACATGGGCGACCTGCGCGACGCCCTGCGCCGCTTCCTCCAGGAGTGGCTCCCCGACTACATGGTGCCGTCGGCGTTTGTGACCCTGGACGAGCTGCCGCTCACGCCCAACGGCAAGGTCGACCGGCGCGCGCTGCCGGCGCCGGACATCGATGCGTTCGGCCTCGACCGGGCGCGGGTGCCGCCGCGGACCACGACCGAGGCGGGCCTCGCCGCGGTCTTCAGGGAGACCCTCGCCCTGGCCGAGGTCGGTATCCACGACGACTTCTTTGAGCTCGGCGGCCACTCGCTGCTGGCGACGCAGCTCGTCTCGCGCGTGCGCCAGGCCTTCCAGGTGGAGCTGCCGCTGCGCGACCTGTTCGCGGCGCCTACCGTGGCCGGGCTGGCCGAGTGCGTCGACGACCTGCGCCGCGCTGGGCGGGGCCCCGCCGCGCCGCCGATTGCGCCGGCGCCGCGGGACGAGGACCTGCCCCTGTCCTTCGCCCAGCAGCGGCTGTGGTTCCTTGATCAGTTCGAGCCGGGAAGCCCATCATACAACATCCCGGTGGCGGCGAGGCTTCTGGGTCCACTGCACGTGGACGCCCTCAGATACAGCCTTGGCGAGATCCTGCGGCGCCACGAGGCGCTGCGCACGATCTTCCCGTGCGTTGACGGGCAGCCGGTCCAGGTCATCGTCCCTGCCGCGGCGCCGGACCTGCCGGTGGTCGACCTCGCCGCCCGGCCCGGCCCGGAGCGCGAGGATGAAGCCACGCGGCTCCTGGCCGGCGAGGCGCGGCGACCGTTCGCCCTCGGCACGGGCCCCCTGCTGCGGGCGCTTCTCGTTCGCCTGGGCGAGCGCGACCACATTCTGCTGCTGGCGATGCACCACATCGTCGCCGATGGCTGGTCGATGGACATCCTGTTCCGCGAGATCGGCGCCCTGTACCGGACGTTTGCGGCCGGGCAGCCGTCGAATCTGCCCGAGCTGGCGGTCCAGTACGGCGATTTCGCGGCCTGGCAGCGGCAGTGGCTTTCGGGGGCTGTCCTCGACGAGCAGTTGTCCTATTGGAGGGCACGGCTGGGCGGCCCGTTGCCGGTTCTCGACCTGCCGGCCGACCGGCCGCGGCCGGCGGTCCAGACATCACACGGCGCCATCATCTCCTTTGCGTTGCCCGGCGAGCTTCACGGCGCGCTCACGGCCCTCGGCCACAGGGAGGGTGCCACCCTGTTCATGACCCTCCTGGCCGCCTTCAAGGTCTTGCTCTATCGCTACAGCGGCCAGGGGGACATCATCATCGGCACGCCCATCGCCAATCGCAATCGGGCGGAGGCCGAGGGCCTCATCGGGTTCTTCGTCAACATGCTCGCCCTGCGTTCCGACCTATCCAGCGACCCCACGTTCCGCGAGCTTCTGTGCCAGGTGCGGGAGGTCGCCCTCGGCGCCTATGACCACCAGGACATGCCCTTTGAGTTGCTGGCGGAGGCTCTGGCGCCGGCGCGGGACCCCGGCCGCACCCCGCTGTTCCAGGTCACGTTCAACCTGGAGACCGCCCGCTCCCCGCTGACCGGACTGCCGGACCTGGCCGCCCGGCCGCTGCCGGTGCACACGGCGACATCCAAGTTCGACCTCAGCCTGTTCATCAACGCCGACGCGGACGAACTCACGGCGACGCTGGAATACAACACCGACCTGTTCGACCGGGAGACCATGGCCCGCATGTTGCGGCACTTCGATCAGCTGCTGTGCGGGGTCGTCGCCGACCCCGACCGGCGCATCTCGTCCCTGCCGCTCTTGACGGCGGACGAGCGGCGGCAGGTGCTCTTCGATTTCAACGACACGCGCCGTGACTGCCCACGAGACACCTGCATCCACGAGCTTTTCGCGGCCCAGGCCGCACGGACCCCGGACGCAGTCGCCATCGCCTTCGCGGGTGGGGAACTGACCTACCACGAGCTCAACCAGCGCGCCAACCAGGTCGCCCACCACCTCAGGCGCCTGGGCATCGGTCCCGAGGCGCTGGTCGGCATCTGCGTCGAACGCTCACCGTCGATGGTCGTCGGCCTCCTGGGCATCCTCAAGGCCGGTGGCGCCTACGTCGCCCTTGACCCGGCCTATCCCAGGGAGCGCCTCAAGTTCATGATCGAGGACGCTCGGGCGCCGGTGCTGCTGACGGAGGAGCACCTGGCCCCGGCGCTTCCCGTCACAGACGCCCGCGTGGTGCGGCTGGACGCCGACTGGCCGGCCATCGCGGCCGAACGCGACGACGATCCGCCGGCGGCGGCGCGGCCCGGCAACCTGGCGTACCTCATATACACCTCGGGGTCCACGGGGCGGCCCAAGGGCGTGGCCATCGAGCACCGGAGCGCCGTCACGCTCTTGCACTGGGCGCGCGAGGTGTTTTCGCCCGGGGACATCGCCGGCGTGCTGGCCTCGACCTCCATCTGCTTCGACCTGTCGGTTTTTGAGCTATTCGTGCCGCTGTCCTGGGGCGGCACGGTCATCCTCGCCGCAAACGCCCTGCAGTTGCCGGCGCTGGCGGCGGCGGGCCGGGTGACGCTGATCAACACCGTCCCGACGGCGATGGCCGAGCTCCTGCGCTCCGGCGGCGTGCCGGCATCCGTGCGCACGGTGAACCTCGCCGGCGAGCCGCTGCCCGCCGCCCTGGCGGAGAGGATACACGAGGGCACGGTCGCGCGCCTGTTCAACCTTTACGGCCCGTCCGAGGACACCACGTACTCAACGTTCGCGCGGGTCGAGCGCGGCGGCGGGCGCAGCCCGGCCATCGGCCGGCCCATCGCCGACACCCGGGCGTACGTCCTCGACCGCCACCTCGCGCCGGTGCCGGTCGGCGTCCCGGGCGAGCTGTACCTCGCCGGGGCGGGGCTGGCGCGCGGCTATTTGAACCGTCCCGACCTCACGGCCAAGGCATTCATCCCTGACCCGTTCAGCGCGGAGCCGGGGGCGCGCCTGTACCGGACGGGCGACCTCGGCAGCTACCGCCCCACGGGTGAGATCGAGTTTCTGGGCCGCACCGACGGCCAGGTGAAGGTGCGCGGGTTCCGCATCGAGCTCGGCGAGGTCGAGGCGGCGCTGATCAAGCACCCGGCGGTGCGCGAGGCGGCGGTCGTGGCGCGCGAGGACGCCCCCGGCGAACGGCGGCTCGTCGCGTACGTCGTGCTGGCCGCGGACGCGCCCCCGGCGGACGCGCCCCTGGCGGTCGTCCGGGAGCTGCGCGACTTCCTCCGCGGCAAGCTCCCCGACTACATGGTGCCGGCGGCGTTTGTGACCCTGGACGAACTGCCGCTGACTCCCAGCGGCAAGGTCGACCGCCGGGCGCTGCCCGCCCCCGGGCGCACCCGGGCCGAGCTCGAGGGAGGCTTCGCCGCGCCGCGGGGGCCCGTCGAGGAGTCGCTGGCAAGGACATGGGCTGATCTCCTGGGAATCGACCGGGTGGGCCGGTACGACAACTTCTTTGAGCTTGGTGGCCATTCGCTCTTGGCCACCCGGGCCGTCTCCCGCGTCCGCGAGGCGCTGGGGGTCGATGTGCTCCTACGCACCCTGTTCGAGGAGCCCACCGTGGCCGCCCTCGCCGCCCATGTCGCGGCCGCTCGCCGGGCGGGATCCGGCGTGACCGCGCCGCCGATTACACCGGCGCCGCGGGACGAGGACCTGCCCCTGTCCTTCGCCCAGCAGCGGCTGTGGTTCCTGCATCAGCTCGAGCCGGAAGGTCCGGCATACAACATGCCTTTCGCCTACCGCCTCAAGGGCGCGCTCGACGCATCCGCCCTGGAGCAAAGCCTCAACGATATCGTCGGCCGCCACGAGGTCTTGCGCACGACGTTCCCCAGCGCCGGTGGGCGGCCAGTCCAGGTCATCGCCCCCCATTCAGCGATCGCCATTGACGTGACCGACCTGGGCGACCTGCCCGCCCCGGAACGGGAGGCCCGCGCCAGGGAACTGGCCGCCGGCGAGGCCCTCGAGCCCTTCGACCTCGGCCGGGGACCCCTGCTGCGGGCGACGCTCCTGCGGCTGGGCGAAAGGGAGCATGTCTTCCTGCTGACGCTGCACCACATCGTCTTTGACGGCTGGTCCATCGGCAACCTCGCCAGCGAGCTCTGTGCCCTGTATGCTGCCCACTCCGCCGGCGGGCCGGCGCCGCTGCCAGACCTCCCGGTCCAGTACGCGGACTTCGCGCACTGGCAGCGGCAGTGGCTGTCAGGCGAACTGCTGGCGAGGCAGCTGGCCTTCTGGCGGGAGCGCCTTGGCGGCAGCCCCCCGGCGCTGGATCTGCCCTTTGACCGGTCGCGCGCGCCAGTGCAGACGTTCCACGGCGACGAGCGCTCACTGCTGCTTTCCGATGAGCTGTCCCGCGCCGTCGAGGCGCTGGGTCGCCGTGAAGGGGCGACGCCGTTCATGACCCTGCTGGCGGCGTTCCAGGTGCTGCTCGCGCGCCTGTCGGGCCAGACGGACGTCTGCGTCGGCTCGCCCATCGCCAACCGCAATCGGGCGGAGATCGAGGGCCTCATCGGGTTCTTCGTCAACACACTGGTCTTGCGCACCGACCTCTCGGGCGACCCGGGCTTCCGCGAGCTCTTGGGACGGGTACGCGAGGCGGCCCTGGGCGCCTACGACCACCAGGACGTGCCCTTCGAGAAGCTGGTGGAGGTGCTGCAGCCCGAACGCAGTCTGAGCCACACACCCCTGTTCCAGGTGATGTTCAACTGGCTTGGTTTCTCGGAGGACCTGACCCTGCCCGGCCTCGACGTCGAGCGGCTCTCGACCGTCCAGATCGGGTCGAAGTTCGACATCACCCTGTACGCCGGGAGGCGGCATGACGGCATTCAGTTGTCGATGGTCTTCAATACCGACCTGTTTTCTGGCGCGCGGATCGGGTGCATGCTGGAGCAGCTGGAGCTCATCCTGAGCCAGGTCGCGGCCGACCCTGGGGTGCGGATCGGGGACCTGTCCCTGCTCCCCCCGGGCGCCGTGGCGGTCCTCCCCGGCCCGCGCGAGAGACTGGACGGCTCTTGGCCGGGGGCGATCCACGCCCGCTTCTGCGAGCACGCCCGCCGGGCACCGGAGCGGCCGGCGGTCGTGGACCGCGGCAGGGTGGAAAGCTATGGCGACCTCGACGCCTGGAGCACCGAGGTGGCCTGCCGCCTGGCGGCGACCGGGGTGCGCTCAGGGGACGTGGTGGCCGTGTATGGCCCTCACGGCGCGGCCCTGGTGTGCGCCCTGCTGGGCATCCTCAAGGCCAGGGCGGCGTTCGTCATCCTGGACCCCGCGTACCCTGAGCGGCACTTGGTGGAGTGCCTGCGCCAGGTGGCCCCGCGTGGCTTCATCCAGCTCGCGGGCGCCGGCCCTCTTCCCGCCGCCATCGAGGCGTTATTGGGCGCGTCACCCGACTGCTGCCGCCACATCGTGCCCGACCGCCCGGCCGGCCGGCCGGTGGCCCGCCCGGCCGCCGTCGCACGCCTCGACGCTGGCGCGGTGCCGGCGGTCGGCGCCGGCGAAGTGGCGTACGTAGCGTTCACCTCGGGCACGACCGGCGCCCCGAAGGGCATCGTGGGGAGCCACGGGCCGGTCGCGCACTTCATCGATTGGCAGTGCCGGACCTTCGGCCTCGGCGCGGGCGACCGCTTCAGCATGTTATCCGGGCTGTGCCACGACCCTCTGCTGCGGGACATCTTCACGCCGCTGTCCCTGGGCGCCACGCTCTATGTCCCCGAACTCGAGCGGCTGACGGTACCCGGCTGGCTGGCGTCCTGGATCCGGCGACACTTGATAACGGTCATGCACCTCACCCCGGCGATGGGGCAGCTCATCACCGAGTACGCGCCGACCGGCGCCGGCGAGGGCGCAAGGCTTGATGGCCTGCGCTACGCGTTCTTCGGCGGCGACCCCCTGGCCAGGCTCACCGTCGCCAGATTGCGCCGGCTGGCGCCGCACGTCACCTGCGTCAACCTCTACGGGGCTACTGAGACGCCCCAGGGGATGGGGTACTACATCGTCCCTGGCTGCGGCGACGGCTGCGGCGACAGCCGCGGCGACGGCCGCGGGGCGGCGGAGTCCGTCGGCGGCATGGCGGAGACACTGCCCGTGGGCCGGGGGATAGAGGGCGTCCAGCTCCTGGTCCTGAACGAGGCGGGGCGCCAGGCGGGCATTGGCGAGGTGGGCGAGATATGCGTGCGCACCCCGTACCTCTCACGGGGCTACCTCGGTGATGAGGCGCTCACCCGCTCCCGGTTCGTCAGGAACCCGTTCACGGCGGCGGCCACGGACCTCTTATACCGCACGGGGGACACCGGGCGTTACCGCCCGGACGGGACCGTCGACATTCTCGGCCGCGTGGACGACCAGGTGAAGGTCCGCGGCTTCCGCATCGAGCCGGGGGGGATTGAGGCCATGCTGGGCCGGCACCCCGCGGTCAAGGCGGCTGCGGTCATCGCCAGGGAGGATGCGCCGGGCGACCGGCGACTGGTGGCGTACGTCGTCCCGGAGGCCGGCCGGGATGACGTCTTGGGCGAACTCGCCTCCTTCCTGCGGGAGAACCTGCCCGGCTACATGATGCCATCCGCCATCGTGACGCTCGACGCTATTCCACTGACGAGAAACGGCAAGGTCGACCGCGCCGCCCTGCCTGCCTCGGAGGGCCACCGGCCGGGAGGGGGCGGGCCCTGCGCCCCGCCCCGGACGAAGCTGGAGCGGGCCGTGGCCCGCATCTGGCGCGAGGTGCTCAAATTGGACAGGGTGGGCGTGGATGACAATTTCTTTGACCTCGGCGGCCATTCGCTGCTCCTGGTACAGGTGAACGCCAGGCTGCGCGAGGTCCTGGGATGTGACCTGCCGGTGGTCGACATGTTCAGGTACTCGACGGTCAGGGCCCTGGCCTCGTGCCTGGGCCAGTCCGCCGCGGACGGCGCGCGGGGGGACCGGCAGCCGGCGGCCGGTCCGCGGCGGCCGGCAATCAGGCCCGACAGGGCGCGGGCAAGGGGCGGCCAGGAGAGAATGGAGCACATGCGGCGGCTGCGGCAGGGGGGCCGGGCACGCAAACGGGACTAGACCTCCCCTGCACCCGCTCGCCCCTAATCGAGGTTTGACGAGGTATTCCGCCTGGGAGGCACGTGAACATGACGGCGCACAAGCGGTTAGGCGGGCTTGGGGTAGCGGTAATCGGCATGGCCGGGCGGTTCCCGGGCGCGCGATCCGTGGCCGAGCTCTGGGACAACGTGTGCCGGGGCGTGGAGTCGATCTCCTTCTTCTCGGACGAGGAGCTTCTGGGGGCGGGCGTCAGCCCGGAACTGCTGAAGGACCCGCGGTACGTGAAGGCCTACGGCTTCCTCGACGGGTTTGACATGTTCGACGCCGCCTTCTTCGGCTACACGCCCCGGGAGGCCGAGCTCATGGACCCGCAGCAGCGCCTTTTCCTGGAGTGCGCCTGGGAGGCGCTGGAGAACGCGGGCTACGCCCCGAACGGCTGCCACTTCCCGGTCGGGGTGTTCGCCGGGCAGTCCTTCCCCCTGTACTTCCTCGCGCACGTTTACCCGGCGACCGGGCCACAGGGCTTCGTGGAGGCCATGCAGTTGCTGCTGGTCAACGACAAGGACTACCTCACCAGCCGCGTCGCATACAAGTTGAACCTGCGCGGCCCGGTCGTCACCGTGCAGACGGCGTGCTCGACATCGCTGGTAGCGGCGCACCTGGCGTGCCAGAGCCTGCTCGCCGGCGAGTGCGACATGGCCCTGGCTGGCGGCGTCACGGTGTCCAGCTTCCGCAGGGAGGGGTACCTCTATGAAGAGGGCGGCGTCCTCTCCGCCGACGGTCACTGCCGGGCGTTTGACGCCGGCGCGTCGGGGACCGCCGGCGGCAATGGCGTGGCCATCGTGGTGTTGAAGCGGCTCGCCGACGCCGTGGCGGACGGGGATACCATATACGCCGTGATCCGGGGCTCAGCCGTCAACAACGACGGCTCCGACAAGGTCGGCTTCACCGCCCCCAGCGTGGATGCGCAGGCCGCCGTGATCAGGGAGGCCCTGACCGTGGCCGGGGTCAGGCCGGACACGGTCGGCTACGTGGAAGCCCACGGGACGGGGACCCTCCTCGGCGACCCGGTCGAGATCGCCGCCCTCAAGCAGGCCTTCGGGCGCACCGCGAGGCGGGGGTACTGCGCCGTGGGTTCGGTGAAGACGAACGTCGGCCACCTGTACGCCGCCGCCGGTGCCGCAGGGCTGATAGAGGCGGCGCTGGCCCTGGCGAACAAGACGCTGCCGCCGAGCCTGCACTTCAGGCGGCCCAATCCCAACATTGACCTTGACGGAAGCCCGTTCTACGTGATCACGCAGCTCGCCGGGTGGAAGGCGGGGCGGACCCCGCGCCGGGCGGGCGTCACCTCGCTGGGCATAGGCGGCACGAACGCTCACGTCGTGCTGGAAGAGGCGCCCAGCGGCGAGGGCTCCGGCCGGTCGCGGCCCTGGCACCTGCTCTCGCTATCAGCCAAGACCGAGGCGGCACTGGAGGCGGCCACCGCCGACCTCGCCCGGCACCTGGAGCGCCACGCCGACCTGAAGCTGGCCGACGTCGCGTACACCCTCCACGTCGGGCGCAGCGCGTTCGACTGCCGCCGCGCGGTGGTCGTGCGCGACACGCGGGACGCTGTCACCGCGCTGTCGGCGCCGCGGGTGGGGCTCGCCTTGACGGGGCGCGCCAGCGCCGAGGAGCGGCCCCTGGCGTTCCTGTTCCCCGGACAGGGCACCCAGTATGTCAACATGTCACTCGGCCTGTACCAGGCCGAGCCGGCTTTCCGCGCCACCATCGACCGCTGTTCGGCGATCCTGGCCGCGCTCGGCCTCGACCTGCGCGCCTGCCTCTACCCCGATCAGGCGCAGATGGACGAGGCGGAGCGGCGGCTCAGCCGGACCGATGTCGCCCAGCCGGCGCTGTTCGCCGTCGAGTATGCCCTGGCGAGCATGTTGATGGAATGGGGGGTCCGCCCCACCGCGATGCTCGGCCACAGCATCGGCGAGTACGTCGCGGCTTGCCTGGCCGGGGTGTTTAGCCTCGAGGACGCCCTGGCGCTTGTCGCCGCGCGCGGTCGCCTCATCCAGGCGGCCCCCGGCGGGGCGATGCTGGCGGTCCACCTTCCCGCCGGCGAGGTGGTCGGCCGCATCGGCCCCGACCTGTCACTGGCGGCGGTCAACGCCCCTTCGGTGTGCACCGTGGCCGGCCCGGTCGCGGCCGTACAGGCACTTGCCGAGCATCTTGCGGCGCAGGGCGTCGAATGCCGCCGGCTGCACACCTCCCATGCGTTCCACTCGTGGATGATGGACCCGCTCCTGGAGCCGCTCGCCCGGGAGGTAGAGAAGGTCAAGCTCAACGCCCCGCGACTCCCTTACCTGTCCAACGTTACGGGCACGTGGATCACGCGCGAGGAGGCGCGGGACCCCACCTACTGGGCGCGACACCTGCGCCAGACAGTGCGCTTCTGCGAAGGCGTCCAGGAGCTCCAGGCGGAGCCCGACACAGTGTTCATCGAGGTGGGCCCGGGCCGCGCCCTCACGACACTGGTCAGGCCCGGGACGCGCGACCCTCGGGTCGCAGCCGTGTCCACGCTGCCGCACCCGCGGAGCGGCGACCCGGAAGTCGCTTTCCTGCTGGGGGCACTGGGCCGCCTGTGGCTCCTGGGGGTGGCCGTCGACTGGGGACGGTTTTACGGCGGCGAGCGGCGCCGCCGCGTGCCGCTGCCGACCTACCCGTTCCAGCGGCAGCGTTTCTGGGTCGAGGCGCCGGCGCCGGTCACGGGGGCGCCGCCAGCCGCCGGCACACCGCGGCAGGTGGCGGCGGAGACCGCCGGCACGGATGCCGGCGCGGTTGCTGGCGCGGACGCCGGCTCACCGCCCGCTGGCCGGGCGCGGCCGGATCTGCCCACCCCCTACGCCCCGCCCCAAACCGGGCTGCAGCGGGCCATCACCGCCGTCTGGGAAGAGGTACTGGGTTTCAGGGGCGTGGGCATTCACGACGACCTGTTCGAGCTGGGCGGGTACTCCCTCGTCGCCGCCCAGGTCGTCGTCCGGTTGCGGGAGGTTCTCTCCCTGGACATCCCGTTGCGCAGCGTCTTTGAAGGCCCGACGATCGCCCGGTTGGCCGAGGTCGCCGAGGCGCTCTTCATCCAGAAGCTCGAGCAGTCGCCCCCAGGGGCTTGGCGGCACGAGGATGGACCCTAGGAGGTATGGTCATGTCTGAGTCGAACGAACTGGCCGCCCGCCGCGCTGGCCTGTCGCCGGACAAGCTGGCGCGGCTCGAGCAGTGGCTTGGCGGGGACTTTGCGCCGGCCGGGGGGAGAATCCCCCATCGTCCCGGAGCGGGTCCCGCGCCCCTGTCATACAACCAGCAGCGGCTGTGGTTCATCGACCAGTTGCTGCCGAACAAGGCCACGTACAACATGCCCGGCGCCGTCAGGTTCCACGGCCCGCTGCACGTGGCGGCCATGGAGCGCGCGCTCGCCGAGATAGTGCGGCGCCACGAGGTCCTGCGCACGACTTTCAGGCTCGTGGACGACGAGCCAGTGCAGGTCATTGGCCCGGCGCAGGGATTCGCCCTGGCCGTCGTCGACCTGCGGGATGAGCCGGCCGGCGAGCGCGAGGCCGCCGCCGCGCGGCTGGTGCGCGAGGAGGCCGAGACGCCGTTTGACCTGGAGCGCGACCCGCTCTTCCGGGCACGACTCCTGCGGGTGGCCGATGATGAGCACATCCTCTTGATCGTCATGCACCACATCGTGTGCGACGGCTGGTCCTTGGGCGTGTTCACCCGCGAGCTGGCGGCGCTCTATGCGGCGTATGCCGCCGGCCGCCCCTCGCCGCTCCCCGGGCTGCCGGTCCAGTATGCCGACTTCGCCGTCTGGCAGCGCGAGCGGCTGCAGGGGCCGGCGCTCGATGAGCACCTGGCGTACTGGAAGCAGAAGCTCGGCGGCGACCTGCCGGTCCTGGAGCTGCCGGCCGACCGGCCCCGTCCGCCCGTGCAGAGCTACCGGGGCGGGCGCGCGGGCCGCAAGCTGCCCGCGGCGCTCGGCGCCGGGCTGAAGGCCCTGGCCCGGCGCGAGGGGGCGACGCCCTTCCTTACCCTGCTCGCCGCGTTCCAGGCCCTCCTCTTCCGCTACACCGGCCAGGCTGACATCGTGGTCGGCTCGCCGGTGGCCAACCGCAGGCGCGTCGAGCTTGAGGGGCTCATCGGATTTTTCGTCGACACGGTGGCGCTGCGGTCGGACCTGTCCGGGAACCCGACCTTCCGCGAGCTCCTGCACAAGGTGCGCGAGGTCGCCCTGGAGGCGTACGCCCACCAGGACGTGCCGTTTGAGCGGCTGGTGGCCGAGCTTGCGCCCACCCGCGATATGAGCCGCAGCCCCATATTCCAGGTCATGTTCGTCCTCCAGCCGCCCCCCGCCGATGACGTCTCCTTTCCGGGGCTTGAGACGAGCCTGGTCGAGGCGTGGAGCGGGACGGCGAAGTTCGACCTGTGGCTTTCGGTGCGCGAGGACCCGGACGGCCTCGCCCTGACCGTCGAGTACAGCGCCGACCTGTTCGACGCCCCCACCATCGAGCGCCTGCTGGGGCATTACCAGCAGCTTCTGGAGGAGGTCGTCGCCGACCCCGGCCGCCGCCTGCTGGACCTGCCCCTGCTGACGGCGACCGAGGAGCGACAGCTGGCGGTGTGGAACCGGACCGCCGTGGACTACCAGGCTCGCGAACGCCTGCTTTACGAGCTCATCGCCGACCAGGTCGAGCGGACGCCCGACGCCGTGGCCGTCGTCTTTGCCCACCAGCGCCTGACGTACCGCGAGCTTGACGGGCGGGCAAGCCGCCTGGCCGCCGCCTTGCGCGAACTCGGGGTCGGCCCGGACACGCCGGTCGCCATCTGCGCCGAACGGTCACTGGAGATGGTGGTCGGCCTGGTGGCGGTCCTCAAGGCGGGCGGGGCGTACCTGCCGCTGGACCCCGACTACCCCAAGGAGCGCCTGGCCTTCATGCTCGAAGACTCGCGGGTCGGCGTGCTGCTGACCCAGCGGCGCCTCCAGGAGCAGATCCCCGCCCACGCTTGCCGGGTGGTCTACCTCGACGATGATCGCGCCGGTGACGTCGATCGCGCCGAGGACCTCACGCCGCCCGCCCGGTCGCCGCGCGAGACGCCGCCGCCGGAGTCCCGCCCGGACAACCTCGCCTACGTGATCTACACCTCCGGCTCAACCGGCAGGCCCAAGGGAGTGGCCAACACCCATCGCGGCATCGTGAACCGGCTTCTGTGGATGCAGGACGCCTACCGGCTGACGGCGGACGACCGGGTGCTGCAAAAGACCCCGTTCAGCTTCGACGTCTCGGCGTGGGAGTTCTTCTGGCCGCTCATCACCGGGGCGCGGCTGGTCCTCGCCGAGCCGGGCGGGCACCGGGACGCGTCGTACCTGGTGCGGCTCATCAAGGAGCAGGGGATCAGCACCATGCACTTCGTCCCGTCCATGCTCGACGCGTTCCTGGAGGCGGACGGGGTGGAGGGGTGCTCGAGCCTGAAGCGGGTCATATGCAGTGGCGAGGCGCTGCCGGTTGAGTTCCAGAAGCGGTTCTACCAGCGCCTGGCGGCCGACCTGCATAACCTCTACGGCCCCACCGAGGCCGCCGTGGACGTCACGTCGTGGGCGTGCCCGCGGCAGGACGAGCGGCGGACGGTGCCCATCGGCCGCCCCATCGCCAACATCAGGATCCACATCCTCGACCCGCACCTGCGGCCGGTGCCCGTCGGCGTGCCGGGGGAGCTCCACATCGCCGGCGTCGGGCTGGCGCGGGGCTACCTCGCCCGCCCCGCGCTGACGGCCGAGATGTTCATCCCCGACCCGGTCGCGCCTGGGCCGGGGGGCCGTCTGTACCGGACGGGCGACCTGGCGCGGTACCTCAATGATGGCAGCATCGAGTTCCTGGGCCGGCTGGACCACCAGGTCAAGCTGCGCGGCTTCCGCATTGAGCTGGGCGAGATCGAGGCGACGCTGCGGGAGTACCCGGACGTGCGCGACGCCGTCGTCGTTGCCCGCGAGGACGCGCCCGGCCGGCGGCGCCTGGCGGCGTATGTCGTCGCCCGCGGCCGCGCGGAGGTGACGACGGCAGAGGCGGCGGCGGAAGCGGCGACCGACGTGATAGCAGGGCCGGCGGCGGAGGCGACGGCGGAGGCGGAGACGGCGGGGCTTGTGACCGAGCACGTGTCGCAGTGGGAGCACGTGTTTGATGCCACGTACAGCCTGCCGGCCACCGGGGACGACCCATCGTTCAATATCGTCGGCTGGAACAGCAGCTTCTCGGGTTTTCCCATCCCCGACGCGGAGATGCGCGAATGGGTCGAAGGCACCGTCGACCGCGTGCTCGCCCTGCGCCCGCGACGCGTGCTGGAGATCGGCTGTGGCACCGGGCTGCTCTTGCTGCGCATCGCGCCCCACTGCGACTACTATTGTGGCACGGACTTCTCGCGCCAGGCACTGGACCACGTCGGCCGGGAGGTGGCGCGACGGGGATGGCCGGGCGTGGCGCTTGCCCAGCGGCGGGCGGATGACCTGTCGTGGGTCGAGGCAGGGACATTCGACGTCGTCATCTTGAACTCTGTCATCCAGTACTTCCCCGACCTTGACTACCTGGTGCGGACGCTGGCCGGCGCGATCCGCGCCGTCCGGCCGGGAGGCGCCGTGTTTTTGGGCGATGTGCGCAGCCTGCCGCTCCTGGAGCCGTTCCACGCCGCGGTGCAGGCCTACCAGGCGTCCTTCCTGCTCTCCCTGGAGACGTTCTGGCGGCGCGTGGCGTGGAATGTGGCGCAGGAGAACGAGCTCGCCGTCGACCCGGCGTTCTTCCTCGATCTTGGCGCGCGATTCCCGCGGGTCGATCACGTCGACGTCCTTCTCAAGCGCGGGCGGCACGCGAACGAGCTGACGCGGTACCGCTACGACGTCATCCTGCGCGTGGGCCCGGGCCGTCAGCGGCCCCTCGCGCCAACATGGCTGGACTGGGACGAGCGGGGGCTGACCCTCGCCGCCTTGCGCCGTCTCCTCGCCGGGAAGCGGCCCGCCCTCCTCGCCGTCGCCCGGGTGCCCAACGCGCGCCTTGTGCCGGAGTTCGAGGCCTTGAAGCTCCTGCGGGCGGCGGGCGCGACGGAGTCTTTGGGCGAGGTCCTAAAGGCCCTGGATGAGAGCCCCCCCGCCGCCGGCATCGACCCCGAGGACGCGTGGGGGCTCGGCGAGAAGCTGCCCTACGCCGTGGGCGTGCGCTGGTCCGGCCCGGGCGCGGACGGGCGCTTCGATGTCGTCTTCGCGCGGGTGGACTGCGCGGGCGGCGCCGCGGCCGGGGAGCTGATCGCGCCGGTGATGACGCCCGCCGCCGCGCCGCATGCGGCCGGGCGGCCGGGCGCATACGCCAACGACCCGCTGCGGGCGCGGCTGGAGCGCCTGCTGGTGCCGGCCCTGCGCAACCACCTCAAGGCCAGCCTGCCCGAGCACATGGTCCCGACGCAGTTCATGGTCATGGACGCGCTTCCGCTCTCGCCCAACGGAAAGGTCGACCGCCGGGCGCTCCCGCGCATCATCCAGCCTGAGGTCAGCGGCGACGAGAAGCTTGTCGCCCCGCGCAACGAGGTCGAGGCGACCCTGGCCGGGATATGGGCCGAGGTGCTCGAGCTGGAGCGGGTAGGCGTGGAAAGCAACTTCTTTGAGCTGGGGGGCGACTCCATTATCAGCCTCCAGGTGGTGTCCCGCGCCGTGCACGCCGGGCTGCCGCTCACCATCAGGGACATGTTCCTGCACCAGACCATCGCCGAGCTGGCCAAGGCGCTGGGGGTGCGTCCCGGCGACGTGGCGCATCCAGCGGCGGGCGCGGACCGGGTCGCCGCCGCGACCGCCAGTGGGTACGACTTTCCCCTGGCCCACCTCAACCGGGCGGACATCGAGCGCCTGCTCGGCCCCGGCCACGCCGCCGTGGAGGACGTGTACCCGCTGACCGGACTGCAGGACAACGGCCTCGTCTGCCGCACATCCGGCGGCATCCGCGGCCTGTACCACACGCGGCAGCTCTACAACCTGCACGGCGACCTCGACGTCGACGCCTTCCGCCGCGCCTGGCAGCGGGTGATGGACCGCTACGCCGTCGCGCGCACGTCCTTCCTGTGGGATGGCGTCCCCCAGCCCCTCCAGGTGGTGCACACGGGGCTGGAGGTACGGCTGGAGTACCAAGACTGGCGCCGCCTCTCCCCCGACGAGCAGCGGCGGCGGCTCGAAGCCGATGTCGCGGCGGGGTGGCAGCGCGGCTTTGACCCGCGCGACCCCAGGCAGTGGCGCCTGGCCCTGTTCCGCTTCGGCGACGACATGCACGTCCTGCACAAGAGCTTCACCTACACGCTGCGGGATGGCTGGAGCCTGCCGATCATCTTCAAGGAGGGGTTCTCCCTGTACGAGGCGTTCCGGCGGGGCGAGGACCTGGATCTCATGGAGGGCCGCCCGTACCGCGACTACATCGCCTGGCTCGTGCGGCAGGACATGGCCCGCGCCGAGGCGTACTGGCGCCGGACGCTGGCGGGGTTCGCCGGCCCCACCCCCCTCGTCGCCCGGGCGGCCGCGGGCAACCTGGAGCAGGCGCGCGACAACTACGTCTTCTACCCGTCCAGCCTGCCCCGGACACTGAAGGCAGCGATCATGTCAGTGGCCCGCCAGTATCGCCTGACCCCCAACACCCTGGTCCAGGCGGCGTGGGCGGCGATCCTCAGCCAGTACACGGGCGAGCGGGACGTGCTGTTCGGCATGGTGGTGACCGGTCGCCCCGCCACCCTGCCGGGCATCGAGTACATGGTGGGGCAGTGCAACAACTTCCTGCCCCTGCGCCTGCGGGTGCGGCCGGACGCCGCGATCACGTCGTGGCTGGCGGACATCCAGGCGCTGGCCGTAGAGATGCGTGAATACCAGTACACGCCGATCAGGAGGATCCAGGAGTGGGCCGGGACGGGCCGCGACAACCCCCTGTTCGAGAGCTACCTGGTGTATGAGAACTTTCCCATGGACCCGCACCTGCCGGCTACCCTGCCCATAGAGAGCGTCATGTCGCGGCGGCGGCTGGCGACCCACCGGGGCCAAGCGGTGTCGCTGCGGGTCGACGCGCGGGGCGGCGAGATCCGGACGGAGTACCCGCTGCGCATAGTGGCCTGGCCACGGGAGGATTGCCTGGACATCAACTTCTTCTACTACACGTGCTACTTCGACCGTGAGACGGTGGCAGGCATAGCCAGAAACTTCCAGGCCGTGCTTGAGGGGCTCGTGGCGGCGCCGGACCAGCGCGTGTCCCACCTGCTCAGCCGCGTCACGCCGCCGGGGCGGCCGGGTTAACGGCTGGGCGGGCTAGCTCACGCCGGGCCAGAAGCGGTGCTGCACCAGGGCCGCGGCCTCGATGGCCCGCTCCCAGTGCGGATACCCCCCGCCGCCCGCCGGCAGCGGGTACGGGTCCAGGAGCTGCAGGCCCAGGCCGCCAAGCTCGTTGGCGATGGCCACCAGGGCGGCGGATGCGGCGCCGAGGTGGTAGCCGCCCTCAAGGCAGGCGACGATGCGGCCGCCGCAGCACGAGCGGGCGAGGGCCGCCACCGCCGCGGCCAGGCGCCCGTACCCGGCGCAGGTGAGGTTGAGCCCGCCGATGGTGTCCGCCCAGTGGCCGTCCTGGCCGGCGGAGATGAGCACGAGGTCCGGGCGGAACTCCTGCGCCGCAGGGACGAGGATGCGCCGCACGGCGGCCAGGAACGCGTCATCGCCGCTTGACGCGGGCACGGGCACGTTGATGGTGAACCCCACGCCCGCCCCCTGCCCCACGTCCTCCACCCACCCCGTCCCCGGGTACGCCGGGCTCTGGTGCACGGAGAAGTACAGGACCGACGGGTCGGCGTAGAAGGCGTGCTCGGTGCCGTTGCCGTGGTGCAGGTCCCAGTCCACGATGAGCACGCGCTTGAAGCCGCGCGCCTGCGCGGCGCGGGCGGCGATGGCGACGTTGTTGAACACGCAGA
>Ga0315274_10006277_pt1 | contig 17330 bp, 25 predicted proteins | sample YL17G02_20_MG_FD_203700 | JGI IMG/M metagenome (GOLD analysis project Ga0315274, IMG submission 203700) | Sediment microbial communities from Yellowstone Lake, YNP, Wyoming, USA - YL17G02_20 | ecosystem: Environmental > Aquatic > Freshwater > Lake > Sediment | place: USA: Wyoming | collected...
GCTCGTCCGGAGCGAGAGGGTCATCGAAGCGACGCGCTTTCTCGACCCTTTCGCTTACGTCGCCCATCTGGGATCTGCGCCCGCTCCAGGTCTGGCGGAATGGGTCGAGCGTGCAGCGTCGGCTCTCACCCGCCTGGGTGCCCTGGCGGGCGGGCTGGATCGGCTTGCCGTCGAGAACTCCGGCGAGACTCAGACTGGCATGGCCGCGGTGTTAGCACTCGCCCCCGCCAGTCGCTGCGTCGATGTCGGACACCTTTGGGTCGCGGGGGAAGATCCGATACCGCAGCTGGTCCAGGATCGGCCCCGATTGCGCCTGGTCCATCTGCACGGCGTCGCCCAGCGGGACCACCAATCGCTGGCCCGCGTCCCACCTTCCGAGCTCCGGCGCGTACTACGCTGGTTGTTGCAGAAGGCTTTCGGCGGGGTGGTCACCCTTGAGGTCTTCAACCAGGACGACTTCTGGAGTTCGTATCACGCCGTCCTTGAGGTGCTGGAGGAGCCATGGGAACAAGTCTGACCCTTGTGCTCGGGGGGGTGCGCAGCGGGAAGAGCGCGTACGCTCAGCAACGGGCCGCCGATGCCGGCGGGCGCGTCCTTTTCGTGGCGACGGCCGAGCCGAGCGACGAAGAGATGGCTGCTCGCATCCAGGTGCATCGCGCCGTGCGACCGGCGAGCTGGCACACGCTGGAGGTTCAGCGCAACGTTGGTCAATCCATCGAGGGTGTCTCGCCTGCGCCCGGGGTCATCCTGCTGGATTGTATGACGATGCTCGCCGGTCGCACACTGATCGACCTGCCCGAGCCCATCACCTCCCCACGGGCGTGCGCAGCCTTGGGAAATGAGATCGACGGCCTCCTTGTGGCTTACGAGCGAAGCGCCGCACGGTGGATCATCGTCTCGAACGAAGTCGGGATGGGGATCGTGCCGGAGACGCCGCTCGGCCGGGCATATCGGGATATGCTGGGCTGGGCCAACCAGCGATTGGCGAGGGATGCCGACGAGGTTGTCTGGATGGTAGCGGGATTGCCAACCTGGTTGAAGGGGCAGGAATAGCTCCCCCAGGAAGGATGTCACCGATCCCCGGCATCCTCGGCCAAGTCCTAGCAGCCCGCTTGTGCGGACCTCAATGTGGTTACAGGACTCCCAGCACGGTGACGGTCATTCCGGAAGGAGCGCCCTACCCCACAGCCAGATCGACCTGCCTGTCCTGCTGTCTTCGGCAGCATAGCGCCGCGGATTGCGTGCGCACGAGTCAATGACGCGGGGGGAAGTCTCAAATCGGAGTCTTTCCCCGCCACTGACGTTTCACCCAAACCGGATGAACGTCTCCACCCCCGCGTAGGTGGCGACACGCCCGACACTCACAGACTATGTCATCGACGCACACGTCACTTGGGAGTCGACGGCTCCGCAAGCGAGCTTTGGCGACTCCGGATGCGCTCTCCCATTCAGGGGAGGCCACATTGTTGACCTGGGGGTTAATCGCACCGTTAACCGTTCCTGGACCAACACAGAGACTGCTACAAAGAGCGGGGACAGGCCACCGCCCGCGACAACTTCCCACACACCTGCGTAAGGCAGGCGTCCCGTCTCAGAGCTCATGAGCGCGCTTCTCCCTCCCTATTGAGAATCCCCATCATCAGCAGGGATGCGTCGCCTGAGCCTCGATGACTGTGTTCACCACAGATAGGCAGTACGCACGAGTCTGTCTGCGGAAGCCCCCAGATAGTGATCACACCTGGGTACGGGCTTGAGGCTAGGAGTAGCGTGCCATTCCTTGATAAAGCCTGGGAGCCAAGGGGGAGCGAACCCGTAAGATCTGATTCGACGGCTAGCATCAGAACAAGTCTGCGCCCATCGCTTTAGATCCACCATTCGCTTCCACGTCGCTTACCCACGCGTGCTCCAAGCACTCCGTTCTTCCATGCGCCTAGCGATGCCCACACCTGGCGCTCCCCCCTTGACTTCGGCGCGAGACACACGTTACACTCCTGTCCAGATAGGCACTGCACACGCGAGCCGACCCCGTGTGATCGGCTCCCCCCGGCCCTCCGGCGCTCCCCCGGCACCAGTTGCCGCACCGCCCCAGGCCGTAGGTGATTTCCCCCTCCAACTGAACCTACAAGCTGGGTCGTAACCGGAGGTCCTCATGACCATGGGTCCGTGCTTTTTGCATTCCATTTGCGCGCCATACCTGTCGCCCCACTTTAGCCCCCTGCCCTTGCGCGAGCGTTTGGCCAGCTACGCCCTCCCACCCGACGACGACGAAGGCCCCTCTCCAGAGATCGACACCTTTCCACATCCCGACCTAGTCGAACTCTACTTCGAGGACGCGATCCGTAATCGGGACACTGCCCTCCTTGCTGTCTGCCCCGGAGTGCGCCCCGATCCTGGCGCGCATTGCTTTCTGGCCCACATTGCGATAGTCCGTGACTCGGCGCGGCAATCTCATCAGGGGTGGGTTGTTCGGCCTCACACCTGCCCCACGTCCCAGGCGCGGCCCCCCGCGTCCGCGACGCAGCAATCCAAGTCCGCTGTCCTCCGACCATCACCACCGCGCCCCATGGACCGAGCACGCACAGAGCCACCCGGCGCTGGCTTTCGGGAACACGTTCCTATACAAAGCGACCTCGTTCGCGCGCGTGATGTACCAACCACGCGTGGACGAGCGAGGGCATGACAAGCCGCGCAAAGACGGCTACATGGTCTCGCCTTCAGGGTGTTCCCTACGCGGCTATGCGCAACGCCCGCCACCGGCGCGCTTGGTGCGCTTGGGATTGGCGTTGCGCACCTCGCGCCCGAGGTAGCTGACGAACCAGGCCAGAAGGTTGACGTCTTCGGGAGCGGATCCCAGTCGGCGGAGCGAGCGCGCCGCGGGTTCGATGCCGGCCAGCGACAGCGGCTGGGCCGTGCGGGAGCCTTCCAGGAAGGCGTAGAAGTGCCGGACGGCGTAGGTGTAGGTGCGGAGGGTGCCCGGGCTGAGGTTGGACTGCTCGAGGAAGCGCTCGAAGGCCTCGCCGAGGGTGGCGGGGTGCGCCATGGGATCTCCGCGGCCATTCTAGCAGGCTTTCGGTGTCAGTGCAACTTAAGAGGCATTTAGTTGCATTAGCTCGCCGATGCGAAATGGCCTCGGATCACGAGAAACCGCACCACCCCAGCTGGGCCCGCCTCGGCTGGCGCTGACCGCCTCTAGCCTCCTGGCAACAGACACAAGCCCGCGACTACGAAGTGTTGATTGAAAGCAATGGCCTCCTCGATCTCCCGCTGAATCCCCCGCTCCTCTATGACCGCAAGGCTGACAGCGTCACTTAGGCTGAAGTCCTGATCTGCAGACATCCCCAGCATGTTCTCCCCTTTGCCCTCAAGTCCCGCATCTGAATGGATTCTCCTTGGGCCAGCGGGATCATGTGTGGTCGCTGAAGCCCAGCGCATGCGGCACCTAGCCGAACATCTGCCCCTGACTTTGGAGCACCTCCGCTTCGCGCACCTCATCGACGGTCTGTTCGGTGGCGTAGACCCGCTTCGCCGTGCCAGCCTCCCTCCGTCGTCCACAATGCTTGTTCTCGCCCAGTTACCACCGATGATCGGGACCAAGATTCGCGGCGCAGGCCATTGGTCCTGGACCCGTGTCAACTCGCTCCTCCTATGCGAGAGGATCAGAAACTCCATCTCTCCCTGCTCCACTGAAAGCAACAGAGCGCCGCCAGATGTGGCCCTGTGCGCGTAGCCTTTCATGCTTTCTGTGAGAAGCGGTTGGTGGATGGCTAGGCGTTGGCAGTGGCTATGCGCAATTGGACCGCAATGGGGTTAACGAAGTGGCGGGCATGCGGCCGGCGGGACTGTTCCTGATAGCCATTGGCCCAACTCCTCGAAGCGGGCAATCCACTTGTGCGCCGTCTTCCTCGAGATCCCGAACCGTTCGGCTAGCTCGGAGACCGAGTAGTAGTTCAGCCTGTAGTCTTCGAGGAACCTCTGTCTCTCTTCGGTCACGGTAACACCTCTCCAAGGCATAGGCGGCACCTCCCGCTAAGAAAGTGTTACCTATGTCCCCGAACGGTTCACTTTCCGGGCCTACCCAGGGCTAGGGCATCCATGCAATGGGGCCAAAGGCTTCAACTCCAAGCGTGATGTGAGCTTTGCCCTCTACGTCAACGAATGAAAGGAAGCCATCCGAAGAGTAGGCGATCAGAGTTCCATCGGGAGACCAGACCGGCCATTGATCACTAGCCGGGTTCTGGGACAAGTTCTCATGGGTGATGAGGGCGTCAGGACCCAGATACGCGACGTAGATCTCGGCGTTGAAGTCGCGGTTCGTGACATAGGCGATCATTCTGCCATCGGGCGACCAAGAGTAACTGAATGCGTCTGCCTCTTCAGAGGTGAGCCGCTCGAGATGAGAGCCATCGGAGCGCACTACGCAGATCGCGCTATGGTGGTTTGCAGAGCAGCCGAAGGCGATTTGATCACCCATGGGAGACCAGCGTGGTTCGACGCCAACGGGGGCGAGATTCACGATGTCTGTGCCGTCCACATTCATGACCCAGGGAGCCGTCTGAGAGCCTCGCGTCAACTGGTAAGCTATCTGGTGGCCATCGGGTGACCACTGGGGGTAGTCCTCTTGGTATGGGGAATCTGTGAGCCGGCGGAGGGCCATGGTGGCTAAGTCAAGGACAAAGATGTCGCGACTGCCAGAGCGATCTGAAGCGAACGCGATCTGCTGTCCGTCCGGCGACCATGTAGGATGCCAGTCCTCCGAGGGATCTTCCGTCAAGTTATAGAGGGCTGATCCGTCTGGATTGACCACGAAGATTTCCATATCACTCGTGCATTCGACGTCAGCATCGGGGCACGCGTGGAAAACCAATCTGGTTCCATCAGGTGACCATGAAGGGCTGAACACTAGGGCTATGTCACCTGAGACGCCCCTCAAACCAGATCCATCGGCGTTTGCGACTTGCAGGGTGGAGCGGCCGTCTGAATACGAAAGGAGGGCAACTTGGCGTGATGCGAGGTTGGACAGGGAGGGAGGAGCTTCTGGACCTACAGATCGCGGCGTGCAGCAAGTAACGACGGTGCACGAGAGAAGACTCCAGAGTGCTACGCGGTTGACCACGGGACTGTGCTCCACAGATGCTTCGCAAGCTCCATGTGAGGGGGCAGCATAACGGCTGCGAGCTGAGCGGCGCTCCCCGCTCGACTCAATCATGGACTCGATCCCCGCGCCCCGTACCACCCACTACAAAGCCCGCAAGGTCGGCGTCCGCTCCAGCGAGGTGTTAGATGGCCCGTCGCGTGGCCGCGTTCATTCACTCGAACGAATCCGCCATACGGATCAGGTCCCTCGAAGGGATGTAATCGCCCGTTGTCTCGAGCTGATAGAACACGTTGTCCTCGACCCACACCAGCGTCAAGCCCAGTGTGTCGTCCCACCGTTGGATTGAAGGCTGCACCGACGGCAGAGTGACTTCGCTGGCCGAGGGAGGGGGGAATGCGCCACAGACGAGGACTGCGGGGTGCCCATGGATGGTCACTTGACGCCAAGAGCCTCGCGGCCCACTCACCTGCCCTGCATAGTCTCCCTCAAAACGGCGGGCGACGAGTAAGATGGAATCCCCTTCTGGGTTCGCCCAATAGAAGAAGATGGTGCGATACGGGGGCCCGGATGGTGCGATGACTTGGTTATTGCTGTAGATTTCGAAAGTGTCAGGCGTCCAGGCTGGGAGTTGGAGCGGGAAGTCCAGCATCGCCAGAGCGTCCGAGAGGGGGATGCGCGTGGGAGCTTCGGCGGTCGCGGGGTGCCCAGAGAGCAACGGGGGGACATACCGGACGGAGATCTCGTACACCCATATGTCTCCGACGTTCCGGTAGGTAGGCCTGAGAACGTGGTAAGCGCAAGCGGCGATTATCGCCAAACCTAGCGCGAGCAACCCCATGAACCGCAGGGCCGTGGATCTTGAACGAATCTTGGCCAGGGGTCGGGGGAGGGAGGTGCGGGGTCTGGTAAGCTCTGCGTACAGGCTGTCCGCGAACTCGTCTCGGATCTTCGGCCGTGCTTGGTAGAGGAAACGGTCGTTCATCCCTCAGTCTCCCACTCCGCGCGGAGCTTGTTGACAGCCCGATACAGGATCGTGCCCACGTTCGTTTCGCTTAGGCCGACGAAATGCGCTATCTGACGGTTGGTGAGGTCGGCCCCGTACTTGAGGGAGATGAGTTCGCGCTCCTGGTTGGCGAGGCGCAATAACAGAACGGAAAGCCGCTCAAAGTCACTTGCTCGCTGTACGGCCTCTTCAACCGGCGGATCCGAGGCCTTCTCGACCACGGCATCCAGGGGCAGGTCCTCCTTGCGCAGGCGAAAGTAGTCGGCGGCCACGTGGCGGGCAATGCCGAACAACCAGCTTGAGAAGCCGGCCCTATCCTTACGATAGCGCTTCCGTCCACGCCAGGCTTTCTCAAATGTCGTCGCAGTGAGATCCTCTGCCAGGCAGTCGTCACCAACGCGGTAGCAGAAGAAATAGTAGACCCGAGGGAGCATTTGCTCGTATACCGAGCGCCAATCGTCCTCTTCGCCGGGGTGGTCCGAGCTATTCCTCAAGCTCCGGCTCGGCGTCATGTTATCTATATCTTCGGGATTCGAGAGAAAGTATCACACAGCAGGCTGCCGATCGGTGGCAGGGTGCCGTTCTGCCAGGGACTGAGTTCCAGTTCAGAAGCCGTGATGGGGCAGATAGTCATGTTGGAGAGACGATCTGTGACGGCCTCCGTGCCAGCGCGCCTGTACGACGCAATGGACTTCAGTGATTGGCGCGAGAGGAGGGCCATCTACCGGCTGCGAGCTGAGCGGCGCTCCCCGCTCGACTCAATCATAGACTCGATTCCCGCTCTCCGTACCACCCAATGCAAAGCCCGCACGGTCGGCGTCCGCTCCAGCGAGGTGTCAGGCCGCCCCAGTGAGCAGCCCGGAAGGCGCGGGGTGTGGGGTTCGGGTGATAGTAACATGAGTGTGATACAAGCTGTCTGTTCCCCGAATTAATCATTGAGAGGGTCCTCACAAGCCGATGGATCACATAGGCCTGGCCCCGGGGGAAAGTGGCACTGATTGGGATGAGCGCATCCGCGTGCTAGTCCCGAGAGTATACCGATACTTCTGCTACAGGGTCGGCGATGGGAGGATGGCGGAGGACTTAACAGGAGACACCTTCGAGAGAGCTTGGCGGAGCAGAGACCGTTACCGGACAGATCGAGGAGACTGGGGGCAGTGGGTCCTGGGGATTGCACGCCACGTGGCGGCTGACTTCTTCCGAAGACGCAAGAGGACTGATGAGACTGCTGTCTCCAGCGAGGGCCCTCTGGGGCGACCGACTGAGGACGACTGCGACCGGCGTTCGGACTTCGCGCGGATAGGCACTCTGGTTTCGCGGCTTGCAGAGCGCGATAGAGAGCTTGTTGCGCTGAAGTACGGAGCGGAGCTTACCAACCGCACAATTGCCGAGATGACTGGTCTGACCGAGAGCAATGTGGGGACTATCCTTCACCGCATTGTGTCGGCGCTGAGGCGGGAATGGGAGGAAGAGCCGTGAACGACGATTTCCTGTACATGGCCCAACCGGCGATTCCTGAGGGCCTTGAGGATAGGATCCGGGAAAGGATTATGACCTTGAAGGTCAGGCCTGGGGGAGGCCGGGGTAGTCGTGGGGTGCTTCGGGGGGCGATGGCATGGTGTAGTCAGCATAGGGTGCTAGCGGCTGCAGGAGTGGTGCTCTTGCTGGCGGCTTGCGCGGCGGGAATTGCCAGGGGGATCGGCGGGTTCGCGTTCCTGCAAAGCGCCCAACCACCGGAGGCAGCTCCTGAAGGCGTGGAGCCGGTGCCGCAGAGGGGGGTTTCTCGGGCGGAGGCCCTTGCGGCACTCTCCTTTGAGGTGCGGATGCCTACATGGGTGCCTGAAGGCTACGAACTGAGTGATCAGGCGATGGTGACGCTGCCTGCAGAGGGATCTCCCTTATCCGAGGCATGGCAGGTCTGGCTCTACTGGGAAACGCGGGAGGCATCGTACATCCTTCTCCTGGCGTTCCCCTCAGTGTACTACCGGGGGGACGCACTGCGGTTTGGGCCTGAATCCGTGGAGGAGATCGACTTGGGAGGAAGATCCGGCGCGGCTGTGAGAGGCAACTGGAGTAGGAATTGGACGGTCTGGAACGAGTCGGCAGGCGGGAATGTCCTGTGGGTACAAGGAGATACTGCATACTGGCTGCAATCCGCGTGGGTGGATTTGGAGGACCTGGCGCGTATGGCGCGGTCAGTTCAGTAAAGCATGCGTGAAGAGCCCGCGACTGGACCACGCGTTCCGCCCAAGGGGCGGCCTAACGGCCTCGAGCTTCGCAACACCTGCACCTGCGGCGCACCGCAGGTGCGGTGCAGGTGAGCAGCCCTGTGGGCCAGCGGCCCGGCGGCTCGGGTATCGGTCGACTCATTCTCGCGCAACTCGGCGGGCAAGGCACACTCCAACTTCCCGCACGCCAGCCGGGTCCGCTCCAGCGAGAGGCTGTGTGAAAACCCCGAATTCGCCAATCGCGTTCCCACTTCGACCCCAAGAGCCTGGGGAGCACACGCGGACCCCCCCCACTTCTTGCTTCCCCCAATGCCATTCTTGGGGCTGGCGCCCCACAGGCCCGAGTTTTCACACAGTCTGGCGAGTTGTTATGCGGCCTCCCGGTACATTCCCAGGACATAGGTAACACTCGGCTGGCCAGGTCCACCTGCCTTCGACTGACGCCTACCCTTGAGACAATGTCGTGGATCTTGTTGGAGTGCAACTGGTAGCGGCCGATGTGGTAGAAGCAGAAGAACAGGTCGTAGACTCCGTCGCCCACCTCCTCTAAGCCCACGTAGTCCTCGTTCAACGTCTGGCTCACAAGGACCTGCTTGCGAAGCACCCGGATGGTGCCGCAGCGGCTGACCCGGCGGACCAGGTAGTGGGAGGCGTAGTCGTAGGGCTCGATGCGCTTGGGCATGGATCGAGTGGAGGGGTGGTAGTGCTGGCCCGGCCGCTTCATGTCTAGGGCTTGGTGAGGACGGAGCTCGTTGAACTCCCGGCGAAAGTGGTCGAACTTCTGCTGTTGGGCCCGCAGGCTGCTGGCGGGAGGTATGGTGGCCTCCTGTTTGAGCGTGCGGTCCATCCGCTCGTGGACCCCTTGCCCTCAATCCAGATGCCGATAACAGCGGCCAACGCCGTGGATGCAACAGCCTCGTAGGTGTGGGTCATGGCCAATAAGCTCCTCACCTCGCCCTTGTGGCAATCGCCGCCCAGTTCTACCTTTGCCGAGCGGCATTCCCAGAACGTATCATCAAATGGGGCTCCCCACGCGAGTTATCGAAGACTGGGCCCGTGAACTCGCGAGGACTGATCGCCCCTTGAGAAGCAGCTACCTGGCCGCTTCCCAAGGGGCGATCGTTTCTGGGATGACATCTGGTCCCGGACCCTAACGTCGGGGCGCCTATTGCTGTTGTCCTAGCGAGGGCCCTCGATGCGCGGCATCGACTCTGCGATAGCGATCAGCTGGTCGAGCGAGTGCGAGTAGCTGTAGATGTTCACGACGAGGCCATACTCCCACCACGTGACGCTCGCCGGGTACTCGTTCTCTCCATGGCCTTCGATCTGCTGGACCCCAGCCTCCTTCCCCAGCCCGGACGCCCCGCGGACGTTCACGAGCTTGAAGGGGGGTTCAACGGCGGCCGCATAGTCGGGCGCAAGGCTCTGCGGCCAGATCGAGATCTCGATCCCGTTGGAGTAGACCAGGTAAACCTGCCGGTCGCGCTGATTCCAGTCAGCAGGGGATGCCCACACCTCCGCCAGCTGTGCTTGCCCAAGGGTCTCTGCGGGGAGTGGGACGCTCCAGGACAAGCGGGCTTGCGCGGCGGCCAATGTGAGCAGGTCACCAACGATCGGGCCCTCCCCCAATGGCGGTGCGGGTTCCCCAAGGATTCCCTCAGAAGCTGGCGCCTCGACCTCCGAGGCCCACGGCCCGACTCCGACGACTCCAAGGACACCTACCCCCAGAAGAAGTAGTGCCAAAGCCCCAAGTAGGAACAGTCGTGTCTTCATGCGTCACCTCGTGCAAGGCCATCTGGCAAGCTACGGCTCTCGACAGAGCCAGGGCCTAGCTGCTGATGTCGCAGGAGGCGTGGCCCGTCCTGCGTGTATAGAAGTCGGTATTCGAGACTTTGTCCATGCAGTAGTCCGGGTCGTTGTCGTTTCTGCTGCCCAGGCTTGTCCAGGAGCCGAAGTTCGCCCCCGAATCTGCCCTCGCCAAGTTGTACCAATGCGAACTGTCTGGGGTGTCGCATGCGTAGTACCGTTCCTGCTGTGCCCCCGCCGTCCCCTTGTTCCACCCAAGGCCCCTGTTGGTGAGCTGTGTGCTGTCGCCGTAGAACACCCACGTCGTCGTTCCCGGAAGCGCATTCGTCCGGTACGTATGGGCGCTGCTGACGGTCACCTCGCTGTAGTGCGCGTGGAACACGCTCCCTGCCTTGTTGGAAGTGACGAACATCCTGGGAGTGCTCCACCCCCCGTGCCAGGTCCACCCCACCTCAGCATAGTTGTAGGAGTCCTTCCACACGAAAGTCGAGTTGACGAAGAAGTTGTTTTCCGATCCCGTGACCTGGGCGTTAACCGTGAGGCTCACGCCTCGGGAGCCGTAATAGGTTCCCGAGTTTTCCTGGGTCGCCGCCCAGAAGTGGTTGACGCACGACCCTGCGGCCGTCGGCGCAGGAGGTGGCATCAATGCGAGCAGAAGGATCTCCAGAAGCACAACGTTCGCCAGAATGCGTGCAGCCCTGAGTTTCATGGCGTCCCTCCGTCTGTGGATTCCTAGAGACATGAAACGGCGGTGCTCGACACCGAGGCGGGAGGGTGCTGGGGAGTTGAGGGGGTGTACGCGGAAAGGTGAAGCTGGTGTGTTAGTTAGGCTGGGCTCTTGCGGCGAGGCCCCCCAGTGGACATCTTGCTCCGCCACGGCCTGACAGTCATCCTAGCAGGCTGTTCACGTCTTGTCAAGTTGTTGTACTCATTCAATACATGTGAGACAGTTACACTCCCGGGACCATCTTGGGGAAGCTCTCTCGAAGACACCGCGCCAGCGGTTTCCTGCCAAGGGATTGGTGTGGACGGATCGTGTTGTAGACCCGCTCCCACCTGCGCAGCGCCTTGTCTAGGCTCACTAGGTCCAAGGCACTGTCGTAGTAGGCGTAGAACTCTACCTTGTGCGTTCGCTGCGCCCGCTCCACATGACCGTTGAGCTTCGGGGAGTGGGGTGGCAACACGAGTAGCTGGATACCCCACGCCCGACAGGCCTGCTCGGACTCCGCCTGGAACTCGCTCGCCCCCGTCGACCTGGATTGCCTTCACCGGAAACGGCATGCGCTCCAGCAGGCAGCCCAGAAACCGACTGGCTGTCCCAGCCGTCGCCCGGCTATGGGCTTCCACCACGTCCCACCTCGAGACCACGTCTCGAGCGGTGGACTGCTTGATCATCACACCCGGCATGGGACGAACCTCCACCGTGTCGACTTGCACCAAGTCTCCCGGCTCGGCCACACCATACTCCTTCGGCTTGCGCACGGCGTCCGGCCGCTCTGCCCGCCGACGACACACCTACACATCGCTGCGCACTGGCTCCCACAACTCCCGCCGGGCCTTCAAGCGCCTCAGGATCCGCCCCACCGTCGAGACCGATACCCTCTCCCCGTCCTCCCACAGCAACGGCGCCAATTCGCCTTTGCCCCAGCCATGGCGAAGGCCGGGCGTCGCACCACCCGTTCCGTTCCGCCGCTTCCCCGCAGACGGTTGAGGATACGTGCTTCGAGGCGAAATCGAGGCCAATTCCACCCTACCTCATGGGAGTCAACGGATTCTCAACTCGCCAGATCGCCCTTTCCACCCAGCTGGGTCGTCATATCAGGAATGGAACGATGTGAATTGGGAACCCTTCCAGAAACCGCATGGGCACTACGCCGACGGCGGATCAACCGCGGCTTGAGTCCGCGGTAGAATAGCCTTGCCTCGGTTCTCCGGGGCACGCCCCCAGCCGGCCCCCCTCCGGTTGGGGGCGATCTCATTCGGGAAACTGCAAGGTAGCTGTAAGGTCGTGGACGGCGATTGAGGCGGGTATCATGGAGTCATCCTAATGGACCCCGGCAAGAAGGGGGCGAGATGTCTCAAGCCACTGTTCTCGTGATCGACGACGAAGAGGGATACGTAGATGTCTTGCGGGAGATACTCGCGTCCTACGGCCTGAAAGTTTCCGTCGCCCACTCCGGGGCGGAGGCCCTGAGGGCGATCGAGGCGGACAGCCCGAGCCTCATGATCGTCGACGTCATGATGCCGGAGATCGATGGCCTCAGCCTGATCCGATGGATCAGGAGCCGGCCTGGATCAGCAAAGACACCGATCGTCGTCGCCAGTGCACGCGTGATGCCCGACGAGCAGGCGGCTGCGCTTGAGGCTGGAGCCGACGCCTTCCTGCCCAAGCCATTCACCACCCATGAGCTTCGGGCCGCGATCCGCCCGTACGTCTCGCTTCCCCAAACGGGGGAGTTGACAACCTAGGGCACTGCTAGCCCGCGCGAAGGTCGCCCGCCGCCCGCCGGCGATGCTTTCGGCGCGCAGGGAGGTAGAACTGCTGCGGGTGCCCGGGCACGAACACGGTCCCGCATGCGCACGCGCACTCCCGGCTGCTGGGGATCAGGAGTGCTCCGGGCCTGATGTCGACGTCGGATGCGGGGGTCGTTTCGACAGGAACGGGAAGGCCGAGACGCGGGTGTGGTGCTCTTCTTGCACTCAACCGGGCATCAGCCCTATCATGTGGTCCGCTCCACCATCGGTCGCGCCCCTCCCTTGGGGTGCGCCGCCAAGTCAGGATGCCCTCGGAGATCCATGGCAGATCAGACGCCCACTAAGAAGCCGAGCCTTTTCCTGCGGGTCGTTCGCCTGCTCGATCTGTTAGTCGGCGGTGCGGCCCTGCAGCTGATCTACTACGAGTGGCTGGCGGGGGCCATCATCCTGTCCGGCCACCTTCCCTCGGCCCGAGCCGTTGAAACTGCCATGACCGCAGGCGTGGCGACGATGATGTTTTCTATGGTAGGGGTCGTGCCCGCCATCGGGCAGATTCTCTGGGAACGATTCGCCGATCGGGCAATCGCCTGGTCCGTCGGCGGGGCAGACAACCCCCTCCTCCACGTCGATTGGTCTACTCCTGAGATCAACGCCACGCTCCTCGGCCTGCGCCTCCACTTCGCGCCCCTCTCCGGGACCTTTCTCTCCTTTCTTCACGATGCCGGCCTGGCCCTCACGATCTTCCTCTCGGCCGGCACAGCACTCACCTTTGTCCTGCGCCACTTCGGCAAGTCCCACCCCCAGCTGTTCGCCAGGAGAGGTCCCCTCAGCCCAGAGGCCGCCAACAACCTCTTCGCTCGGCTGGACCGCCGCGGGGCGAAGCTCATCAATCCGATTCTGGCCCTCGAGTCGGTTGGGGCCTGTGTCATTCTGTGGGGCCACTTCTCGGCGCCGGTTGTGATCCTGTTGGCGTTGGCAAGTGTAGCCACGGCCACCACAATCGGAATCCTCTTCCTTCCCATGCAGTTCCCGCCCTTCGCCGGGATGGTTGTCTATCTTCTCATCGCCTCCCGAAGCTACACCGCCACGACCAGTCCACTGCCCGAGATTGCACGAATCCATTGGACTCTTCCAGCGGGCCTCGGCCAGTTCCTGACGCAGACCCTCCACCTGCCCTCGCCCGACATTTCGTTCATCACCTACCTGGTGGCCGTCGGGATTACCCTGCCGGTGATGATCTACGATGGCATTCTGCTCACCTGGTTGGCGCGGCGGTTCCCGCACCTTTTGCCGGATCCCCACTTCGATCCAGCCTCGCTGGCGCCCAAGCCACCCATGGCGGCGCGTTGGAGCAAGCGCAAACAATGGGCCGTCGTGGGTGGCTCCACCCTGATCATCACTGTGGCCACTCTGGGGGCCGTGTTCTGGCTTGCCAGCCGAGAATCTCACCTCAATCCGATGGTCGGGGGCTTTGGATCCCTGGCAGGCACGGCCACCTGCCGAACGTTCTGCGACGAGGTCGGGGGAACCGGCGCCCTGCTGCCGGGCATGCTGCCGCCGGGGGAAGTCCGTACCGCCCAAGTCAGCCTGGCGGGCAGCCCTGAGCTCCGCTACCTCTGGATCGAGCCGAGCATGCACCCGGGCGAGGGTTTCCCGGATATCGCCCTGGATGTGCAGCTTCTCGACCCCTCCGGCAGCGTTCTGGCCGAACTGAGCTCAGCCGAGCCCCTGACGGGCTGCATGGCCTCGGAGAGCTGCTTCTATCGCAGGGTGGTCCCTTTCACCGCCGCCCAGGACGGGATCTACCGGCTGAGATTGACCCCGCAGACGTGGGGCATCTCGACTATCAGGGTCACCCTCCGGGGTTGGACGGAGTAGAAACGCCGCCCGCCGAGTTGGCTTACCCTGGAGAACCCCGCTCCCGCCCCCTCTGGGGCTGCCTGCCCCCCGCCGGCTGCGTCCCCCTTCTCACCCACCCTGCCGAGGCCAAGGTCATGATGGGCAACGCCGAGAGGGCATTCATCCTGCATGGCCTGTGGAGAATGAGCGGAGCCAGACGAACGCGGAGATCACATTCCTCCAGAAGGGCTGGGACGGAGAGTAGTACCTCGAAAGGCCGATGAACTTGATAGCGGCAGCAGGTAGGCGCCAGAATTGACCGTCCCTGTCCGCAAGGAGCAGCTCCAGTCCGTTAAGGAAGTGTTACCCATGTCCTTAGACAATGTGTTACCTATGTCCCTGAACGGTTCAATCAGGTACCTCATTGTTCGTCCGGGAGCGCGACGGTGAAATCGAATTCCCATGGGCCGGCGATGACTTCGCCTGCGAGATCGTCGACAAAGTAGGCTGCCTCTAGGTCGGTCATACCTTGCGGTCGCTCTAGCAGACCATATGAGAAGGAGCCTCCTGGATCTTCCATGCACTCGATCCTGATGCCGGGGGCTTCGGCCTCAAGCCTCCTCTGCACTTCGGGGCAATCTGATGAGGTTGCCGTTTCTCCCGCCATGTGCGCGATGGTGAGCCGGAAGACCTGAGCCCGAGGTTGGGAGAGGACGTCGAATGCGAGGCGATCGCAGCGGTAGGTGACGGCGCTTTCGGGTGAGGCGCGGAAGCCGACAAGCTCAAGGTAGGACATGACGTAGGTCGTTCCAGCGACTGTAATAGTGGCATCGTCCGGGTGCCTACCTGGAACCCAGTTGGCACCACTCGGTTGCTGATAGCAAAGCGTCACGAGGAGGTCGTGTCCATCAGCGTACGCCGCGACGAGCTGGATCTCAAGGCCGTTGTGGGACTGCGTGAGGCTGGTGGCTGTGGGAGTTGTGGATTCTTCTCGGACTCTGGCGCACGCCGCGGCAGCCAAGATCGCGATCGAAATGAGAACGACACGACACGTAGCTTCCATGTGGTCCCCATTTCGAACGCTGGCGCATTGGCCGCCGAACGGCCTCGAGCTCAGATTGGAATGAGAAGGCCGGTCCCTCGATCAACGTGCTTCATCGTGTACGATGAGCACAATCTTGAAGCGCACTCAAAGGTGCAAGAAGGAGGAACCAGCCATGGTTAAGAATAGCACGGCTTTCGTAGGAATAGACCTGGGAGATAAGCGCTCCAACCTATATGTTCTGGATCCCGAGGGCGAACTCATCGAAGAAACCCGCATCCCCACCACCGAACCTGCCTTCCGGCGCAAGTTCGCCAGCCTGCCACCCTGCCGGGTAGCCATGGAGGCCGGCACCCACTCGCGTTGGGCCAGCCGCCTGCTCGAGCAGCTTGGGCATGAGGTCCTGGTTGCCAACCCCCGCAAGCTGCGTCTGATCTACGGCAACCCCCGCAAGGCAGACGAAGCCGACGCCGAGCACTTGGCCCGTCTCGCCCACCTCGATCCCCAGCTCCTCTCTCCCATTCGCCATCGAGGCCCAGAAGCGCAGGCCCACCTGACGGTCATCCGCTCCCGCGACAGCCTGGTCCGGGCACGCACCCTGCTCATCAACCACGTCCGGGGTTCAGTCAAGAGCTCGGGGGCTCGCCTGCTCCGCCGATAGCTTCCACCACCGGGTCGAGCCCTCCATCCCTGCCGAACTCCAACCCGCGCTCCTCCCCATCGTCCAGACCATCGCCTCCCTCACCGCCCAGATCCACGCCTACAACCGCCAGGTCGAACAGCTCTGCCAGGAGCAGTACCCGGAAACCCAGGGGCTACGCGCCGTGGGCGGCGTGGGACCCATTACCTCTCTGGCCTATGTCCTCACCCTCGATGACCCTGACCGCTTCCGCAAGTCGCGTGAGGTGGCGCCCGCGCTGGGTCTCGTCCCCAAGCAGGACCAATCCGGGGACCGCGATCCCCAATTGCGGATCACTAAGACCGGTGACAGCTACCTGCGTCGCCTGCTCGTCGGCAGCGCCCAATACATCCTCGGACCCTTCGGACCCGATTGTGACTTGCGCCGCTGGGGTCTCAAGCTCGCCCAACGCGGAGGCAAGAACGCCAAGAGGAGAGCGGTGGTGGCGGTGGCCCGCAAGCTGGCCGTCCTCCTTCATCGCCTGTGGGTCACTGGCGAAGTCTACGACCCCTTCTACCATTCCCATCCGGATCAGACATCGCTAACCCAAAACAATCTGCTGGTTCGTCAGCCGGAAGCTGTCTGCGCTTGAGATGATGAGAGGGAGGACTGTTGTTCTATCCTGCTAAGGGGAGGATCTAAGACACCGACCTATCCTGATCTCTTTCCCAGGCTACGCCTCGTTCGGGGTGACTGCGACGGGCAGCTGGGCCAACGGCAAACCGCTGGATACCGCAGCTCAGATGGCAGCACCCCCCTACGCGAACCCCAACGAGCACCGGGCTCCAATGAAGAGCCCATCAGAGTGCGGATGGAAGCTGGGCGATACGGAGGCATTACGGGATGAGAGACAGCTCGGTCGCCATCAGTGAAGCCACCCTGTGGGCGTCGACCTATTGACAAACACGGCCTTCTCATGGAAGCTGCCCGGCGGCTCGGGCAACGGTCCACCCATTCTCGCGCATTCTGGCAGGCAAGTCACGCTCCAACTTTCCGCATGCCAGCCGGGTCAGCTGCAGCGAGTTGTTCGGCGGCTTAGTGCCCGCTTGACGCGTCGATACCCCTGCCCAAATACCAGGCCCGGTCCTTGATGAGCAGCAGCAACGGCATGACGGCAATTACTAGAACGACAAGATCCGCAAGCCCGACTTCATCGGCTATTG
>Ga0315274_10006279_pt1 | contig 17330 bp, 20 predicted proteins | sample YL17G02_20_MG_FD_203700 | JGI IMG/M metagenome (GOLD analysis project Ga0315274, IMG submission 203700) | Sediment microbial communities from Yellowstone Lake, YNP, Wyoming, USA - YL17G02_20 | ecosystem: Environmental > Aquatic > Freshwater > Lake > Sediment | place: USA: Wyoming | collected...
AGAACAGATGATTTAAAAAGAAGAATCGCGGAGCACCGGCAAGGTAAAAATATCTCCACTTCCAAACGCTTACCACTCAAATTAATCTTTTATGAAGCTTATCCAACAAAATCTGACGCGAAAAGAAGAGAAAGCTATTTTAAAACAGCCAAAGGAAAAACTACTTTAAGACAAATGTTAAAAGCTTTTTTGAAGACGATTTGAGCTGAAGCTTTGCAACAAAAAAGAGCAAAGGCTTACTCGCTCTTTACTCTTTGCTAAAACTTCAACTTTTTCTACTTTGGCGTTTTACCAGACGCAACCAGTCAAAAAAATAACCCCTTGGCTGCGTAAACATCGCCTTGCACCGAAGAGGCCCTTTGGGCTATCCTAGAATCAGCAAGGAGAAAACTTTGAACGCTGACCCAGCCTTATACACTTTAAAAAAGGAGGAGCTTTTTGATCGCTTTTCCACCCAAGAAACCGGCTTAAGCGATGAAGAAGCAAAGGCTCGCTTAGAAAAATACGGCCCAAATAAACTTTCGGAAAAGAAAAGGGTCTCCGCCTTCGAGATTTATCTTTCCCAATTCAAAAGTATTCTGGTTTTAATTTTAATTGTCGCCGCTGCTCTCACCTACACCGTTTATTTCTTTGGTGAGAAAGAACGCTCTGATCTTATTGAGGGGAGCCTCATCCTGGCTATCGTTTTCCTGATCACAGCTCTTGGTTTTATTCAAGAGTACCGAGCCGAACGGGCGATTGCCGCCCTCAAGAAACTTTTAGCCTTCAAGGCGATTGTTCTGCGCGACGGTAAGCAAAAAGAAATCGATACCACCTTTTTGGTACCTGGGGACCTAGTAATTTTGGAGGAAGGAATCAAAATACCGGCGGATATTCGCCTTATCGAAGCTGCGAGCTTGCATACCAATGAGAGCTCCCTAACCGGCGAATCTGTCCCTGTCCAAAAGGTCGCCGCGCCGCTTGGTGGTTCATTACCGATCGCCGACCAAAAAAATATGGTTTTTGCCGGCACGGTCGTTACTCGGGGACGGGGTTTTGGAATTGTGGTAGAAACTGGCGACGATACTCAGATTGGGAAAATAGCCCGCTTTGTTGCGGAAACGAAAAAAGAAGAAACCCCGATTCAAAAAAGGCTCAATCGGTTGGGTCAAATCTTAGGTTGGGGGACAATTGCCGTCTCCGTCCTGGTTTTTGTTTTTATCGTCTTCTTCGCCGAAGGCTTTTCCCAATTAAGCCTACTGCAGCGGGTTTTGCACTCCTTCATCGTGGCGGTTGCCTTAGCGGTGGCGGCGATACCGGAAGGTCTGCCAGCGGTGGTAACTATCTCCCTTGCTTTTGGCACGCAGCGGATACTAAAAAGAAACGCCCTGGTCCGGCAACTTTCTTCCGTAGAAACCCTGGGTTCGGTAGATGTTATCTGTGCTGATAAAACCGGCACTTTAACCGCTGGCGAGATGACGGTCCGCGAAATTTATTACGACGGGGCTACCTATATGGTCTCGGGGGTCGGTCACAGTTTATCGGGCGATTTTTTCCTGGCTGGCGAAAAAATAAAACCCGCTACTTTAAATCTCATCCTCAAAGCTGGTCTTGCCTGCAATAACGCTCGGTTGGAAAAGAACGAAGCGGTCCTTGGCGACCCAACCGAAGAAGCTTTGATTATTTCTGCCTACAAAGCCGGGCTGGAAACGATCGGCAAACGAATTCACGAAGTCCCGTTTAGTTCGGAAAGAAAGATGATGAGTGTTGTGGTTTCCGAAGAAAGTGGGCGGGTGGTGTACACCAAGGGCGCACCAGAAATGATTTTAGCCAGGTGTACTAAAATAATTGACGGTGGTCGGATTGTTCCTTTGAACGCGGCGGTTAAAAAGAACATCCTGGACAAAAATGACGCCCTGGCAAACGCCGCTTTAAGGGTCTTGGGTTTTGCTTACAGGGATGTTAACGATTTAGATCAAAACAATCTGGAAAGCGACCTTGTTTTTATCGGTCTCCAAGCGATGATGGACTCCCCGAGAAAGGAAGTCGCTGACTTAGTTGACCGGTGCGTCGGAAGCGGAATTCGGGTCGTGATGATCACCGGCGATCATCTGGCAACCGCTAAAGCGGTGGCCAGCGAAATTGGTATCAGGGGCGAAGCGATAACCGGAGCCGATCTTGCTATCTTGTCGGAAGCGGAATTTGAGAAAAGAGTCGAGACCATTAATGTCTATGCCCGCGTAGATCCGGAGCACAAGCTTCGGATTGTAGAGGCTTTAAAAAAAGCTGGCCACTTGGTGGCGATGACGGGTGACGGGGTTAATGATGCGCCGGCCTTGAAACGGGCTGATATCGGCGTAGCGATGGGGATCACCGGCACCGACGTGGCCAAGGAAGCGGCTGATATGGTCTTGCTTGATGACCAATTTGGCACGATTGTAGCGGCGATTGAAGAAGGCCGAGGAATTTTTGATAATATCCGCAAGTTTGTTGATTATCTGCTGTCCTGCAATGTTGGTGAGGTCTTAGTCGTTTTCTTCGGTCTGCTTATATTCAAAGACCTTCCTTTAACCGCAGTGATGCTGCTTTGGATAAATGTCATCACCGATGGTTTGCCCGCAATCGCCCTGGGGCTGGATCCGGCAGAAAAAGGAATACTCTCCTTTCCTCCGAAAAAATTCCAAGGGCAGATAATCAACGCTCGGATCTGGGCAGAGATTGCTTTCTTTGGTTTTGCCCTGACCGTCGCCACTTTAGGAATCTTTTTCTTTAATCTCCCCGAAGGCTTGGGTGAGGCCCGGGCGGCGGCCTTTATGGCGATCATTATTTTTGAGCTCGTTCGGATCGCCAACATCCGCTCCGGTTATAAAATCCCGCTAAAAGGAAATCTCTGGCTCTTGGTGGCAGTTGCCGCTTCCATCCTTTTGCAAATGGCAATTGTCTATATCCCGTCTCTTGCTTCCCTATTTAAAGTTTCGCCCATCGATGCCTTTGACTGGTTTTACATCGCCACGGTCAGTCTTCTTTTATTCTTTATCTTCAAGTTGGTTGATCAGATTTTAGATCGATTGTCTGCCTTTGCGTTTCCAAAGCTGACCAATAAATAAAGGTCCTGAACTTTTGCAATAAAAAGTTGTTTTGATTATAATTTAGATAATGGCTTTTTGGTCAAACTTCTTTGGTCAAACAGAAAACAAGTACGAATTACTCAAAGATAGGCTTTCATTCCATGAGGCAACCTCTCAAGCAAATCTTCATGAATCGCACCCCCATCTCCAGGGTCTTTTTGATAAGCATCAAATCGACTTAAAAAAGATCCGTAAACATGGGGTCCGGGTAGCTGCAGCCGCGGCTGTGTTGGGCGCCTTTTTGGCAATTCCCTACTTAATCGGTCACCCAATAGTTACGCCTCCAAAACAACCGTCAGTAACAGGCGGAGCGGCGGGGCAATTGGTGCCTAATCAGCCTCCTACTTTCCACGGATCTGCGCAGGAGAATGTGGGCCAACAAGCTCCAGGAACGGGCGGGGTATCCCCACCTTCGACGCCAGAGCAGCCGCCAGGCGACCAACCGAAAACACCCGGCCACCAGGGCCATACTCATGGTCGCAGTTACCTAGCCCCGCCAAAAGAACATGGTTTTCATGATCTCGGTCTTCACAAAGGGGCGGCGAAAAATCCTCAGGTACCAAAGGTTGGTCCTCATCCAAGCGATCTAGATGTCAATAAAGGAGGCGGCAGCTCATGAGCGTCTTTTACGACCACCTAATCGGCCTTGATGAGATTCATAATGAACTGCTTGACTTCAATTTACCGACTAGAGAGCACTATCATCTTTTGGAAATTGTTGATTCCACCCTCCATCATGAAATCTTAAACATAATTTTGGTCGAAATACCACAAGAGATCCATGAGTATTTTCTGGTCGAGTTTCACAACCGCCCAGATGATCCGGCGCACCTTGAGTTTCTGAGGCAATATAGCCCCAAGATTGAGGATAAAATTAGCTCTACAGCAAACGTGGTAAGATCTAAAATCCTCGAAGAAGTAAGGCGGGAGAAGTAAAGATTAGGTGTGGCGATCAGCAACTTTTGTGGCGCCAAAGCTTTCTGGTTTTATTTTATACTTAAAACCGCTCCCCAAAACCATCCCAGTTACCCAGCGAATCATATCCCGAGTCAGTCCTTCCTCACCAACATCAAGATGGACTTCCGGCTCGTAGCCCGACAGACCGTTGTGACGAAAAGTATCACGCAGTTTCCAAGCTAATTCGATGGAAAGTTGGGTTTCCCTAGCAATCCGATCAGCCACTACTACGACATTCGGAAGGGAGGACCGTCGCCAAAAGTAAATCCCGCCCTTACCAATTCGGTGAACAATAATTGCCGTCGCGAAATCGGCCACCCCATTCCGATTCTCCGAATCAGTCCCGACAATTACTTTGTAGCGGAAGTTGGTGTCTTCTTTGATATAATTGGCAGCTTTTTCAATTACGCCCTCGTAATCAAGGGTGCCGTAAGTTGGTGAATTAAATTTTTCCATATTTTTTAATACATCGTGCTTTAGCAGGATATATTTATCCTATAAATACGTCACGCGAACAGCGGGACATAGACAGGCCATTGTACTGCAAATCGGCCCAAAAAGCAAAAATGAAGGAAGATTAAAAATTTCCAACGAGGCGATCACTCGAGGTAGTCTTTTAATTTCTTGCTCCGTGTCGGATGGCGCAGTTTCCGCAGTGCCTTAGCTTCAATCTGGCGGATGCGCTCGCGGGTGACACCAAACTCCCGACCCACCTCTTCTAATGTTCTCTGCCGACCATCCTCAAGACCAAAACGCAGCCGCAAAACCTTTTTCTCCCGATCATTAAGAGTGTCAAGGACTTCGGCGAGGTGGGATTTAAGCAGCTCAGCGCTAGCCTGATCTTCGGGTCGGATTTCTTCGTCAGGGATAAAATCACCTAAAGTTGAGTCTTTTTCTTCGCCGACGGGGGCTTCCAGTGAGGTTGGCTCTTGGGAGACTTTGATAATCTCCCGCACTTTTTCCGGATCGATACCCATTTCTTTGGCCACCTCTTCGGGTGCTGGTTCGCGACCAAGCTCCTGCATCAGCTTACGAGAGGTGCGGATGAAGCGATTGATAGTCTCAACCATATGGACCGGGATCCGAATTGTTCTGGCTTGATCGGCGATTGCCCGGGTGATTGCCTGGCGTATCCACCAAGTCGCGTAAGTCGAAAATTTGTAGCCTTTTCGCCAGTCAAATTTTTCGACTGCCCGCATCAAACCAATATTACCCTCTTCAATTAGATCCAGCAGGGAAAGGCCACGACCGACATATTTTTTCGCAATTGAGACCACCAAGCGAAGGTTAGAATTGATTAGTCTTTCTTTGGCGGCGGCGCCTCCCTTTTCGGCTTTTTTGGCAAGGTCCACCTCTTCAGCGGCGGTCAAAAGTGATATCTGGCCAATTTCTCTTAGATACATCCTTACCGGATCGGTTATCTGCCCACCAGCCAAAGCGGTTAAAACTTCAAGCTCTTTCTCAAAATCGCCTCCTTTTATTTCTTCCTCCGCCCCGACCTCAAGGACATCGACTCCCTCCTCGACTAGGCGGGTGTAGAGATTATCCAGCTCCTCGACATGAGCCTCGGCCTCGGGAAAAACAGCCAAAATATCGTCTTGGGTAACAAAGCCTACATCCTTACCTTTTTTTATCAACTCGATTGCGGCTTCTTCGCCAGTTTTTGTTGTCATACTATTCCTCTAAACTTGTCAGAGTTTTTGATAAATCCCGGAATCGGCGGCTTAAGGAGGCTACTTCGTCCTTCTCTCCGGTCGCCTCTGATTGCTTAATCGAGAGGGAAAGTTCTTTCAGTTTCACTCGTAAGTTTAACTGTTTCAATCGACGGACGCAATTGTTAGTCTCTTTGGTCGCCTTTTCGCTGTCAGCTAAAATTTCTTCATCAATTTCTAAGAGCAAAAGTTCGTCGAAAGCTGGCAGTAAAGCCGCTGGGATCGCCTTGGCTAATGTTTTTATCTTTAGTCGGCCTTCCTTCTTCTTAAAGCCGTCAAGAGTTTTGAAGATTTCGCGGTTTTGCGGCAGGCCAAAAATTTTCTCCTCCGCGGTTTCTGGCAACTGGCCGCTTTGAATAAAAAGGGATAACAAATATTTTTCTAGCAACTCTATTCCTTTTTCGCCCAAAGGCCGCTCAAGGATTTCCTCTAGACTTAAAGGCTCTCTTTGGTTTGTTGCGTATTTTTTTAACGCCGATCGCAGGGTCGCCTCTTCAATCCCTAGTTTCGCGCCAAGGCTCTGAAGATAGTGGGCCCGCAGAATCTCATCGTCAAGGGAAGCTATTTGGGGCAGCACTTCGGCGGCAATTTTTCTCTCGCTTTCCGCGCCGCCCAAACCATACTTCCTGATCGCCGAATCAATAAAATAATCGTAGATCGGCACCGCTTCTTTGATCGCCTTCTTCCAAACTGCGGCGTCCTTGCGGATCAACTCATCAGGGTCTTTGCTTCCAGAAAGTTGGACAACTCTTATATTCAAACCAGAATTTTCGGCTATTTCTATCCCTCTTTTTGCTGCCGAATCACCAGCGAGGTCGGTGTCAAAGGCAAAAAGCAGGTTTTCAGCAAACCTTTTTAAAATTCCAATCTGCTCTGCCGACACGGCCGTGCCAAGCGGTGCAACCGTATTGGTTACTCCCACCTGGTGGGACGAGATCACATCCAGATTGCCTTCAACCAAAACTGCCGCTCCTTCTTTCCTCACCGCCGTCTTGGCTAGATTTATCCCGTACAAAGCTTTACTTTTGTGAAAAAGGGGCGTCTCGGGGCTATTTAAATATTTTGGCTCCTCGGTTCCCAAATTTCGGCCGGAAAAGGCAACACAGCGGCTGGCGGCATCAAAAATCGGGAAGATAATCCGATTCCGGAATCGATCGATCACCCCGTCGCTAGTCGTAATGGTTAAACCGGCTAGGTTGATATCCGCTGGGGAAAATCCTTTTTTGGCTAAAAACTGGAATAAAAAATTCCGCTGTCCTCCCGCAAATCCCAATTTAAAATCGCTAATTGACTGGCTGGTAACGCCTCTTTTCTTTAAATACGCTCGGGCGCTCTCTCCCGAGGGGTGCTTGGTCAGAAGATAATGATAAACCTCACCAGCCACCTCAGAAATTTTTAACAGGGCTTCTTTCTTTTCTTCGGCCGGAGAAGGTTTGTATTCTTTTAATTTAACACCGACCCGGGCCGCCAAGAAACGCAGGGCCTCGCCAAATTCCATTCCTTCCATTCGCTTCAGGAAAGCAAAGGCGTCGCCACCTTCGTTGCAGCCGAAGCATTTAAAAATCTGCCGATCGGAGTTAACCATAAAGGAGGGGGTTTTTTCGGCGTGGAATGGGCAAAGTGCTTTGTAGTTTCTGCCGGCTTTTTTCAGCGGGATATACTCGTTTATCAAACCGACAATATCAACCCTGCTTTTTACCTCATCAACTTGGCTTTCCATTTTTCTATCATATACTAGCCAATTACGCCAGAGAAAACAAGGTTTCTCCACTAGAGGTCTTCACAATTTTGAAAGGATAAAGGTGGTCAAAAAACCAAACAAGGTAAGCAATCCAATTGCTAAACCGCCTTCCTCATAAGCTTCCGGCATCATGCTATCGGCCAGCATCGCTAAAATTGCTCCGGCGGCAAATGATTCGATCGCTCCCAAAGTATTCGGCTTCAAATCTTTAAGAAATACAAAGCTGGCAATTGTCGTTAGAGTAACGGCAGTGGCAACAATAAACCAAATTAAAAAAGCTTGTCTTTTGGAAATTCCTTCTTTCATGAAACCGTTGGTTGACGAAATAGCCTCCGGAATATTGGAGAGAAAGATTGCTGACACCATGATTAAACCGATTCCTTTTGGATTTAAGAGGGTAACGCCTAAAGCGATTGACTCGGGAATCCCATCCAAAATTGTGCCCAGAGCAATGACTTGCCCGCTAGTTTCTTTTTCGCTTTTAACAATCTGGTGCCTTCGGTGACTGCGACCGCCGACCCGGTGAATCCAAAAATCGCCGGCAATAAAGGTAATCCCCCCAAGAAGAAAGCCAAAGACAATGGCATCAAAACCGCCATGCCGAAAGGCTTCTTCCATCAGGCCAAAGGTAAGGGCGCAGATTAGGGCGCCGGCGCCAAAAGCCATTATTGCCGCTACCACTTTTTGGCGGAAATTAAAGACAAAAGCGGCAATTGCCCCGATAAGAAGCGAAAATCCGGTTAGTAAAGCGTAAGAAATGACGGTCTCCATCTTTGACCCCATTATGGCATAATTTTAAGGTCTTGACCAAATCAAAATCTGGCCTTAGTATTATACTTTGAGCCTATGAATGCAATCCGCGTCCAAAACTTAAAAAAATATTTCGGTAAAACCAAAGCTGTGGATGGGATTTCATTTGATGTTAATGAAGGGGAGATCCTGGGATTCTTGGGCCCGAATGGCGCTGGAAAAACAACCACGATTCGCTGCATGATGGATTTTATCCGCCCAACGCAAGGCAAGATTGAAATTCTTGGCCAGGATGCCCAGAAAAATACCACTAAAATAAAATCTGATATCGGCTATTTATCAAGCGAGACCAATCTTTACAAGTCTTGGACGGGTGCCGAGCACATCCATTTCTTAGAAAAAATCCGCGGCATCAGTCAGTTTGACGAAAAACTAATCGAAGAGTTGAAGTTCGATCCCAGAAAAAAAGCGGGCGCGCTATCTACCGGTAACCGACAAAAATTGGGGATAATTTTAGCTTTGATGCACCAACCAAAAATTTTGATCCTCGATGAGCCAACTGTCGGGCTAGATCCGCTGCTGCAGAATTACATCTACGAAATCCTGAGAGCCCAAGCCGCTAAAGGCAACACCGTCTTTATGTCTTCTCATAACTTGGCTGAAGTGGAAAAAATTTGTGATCGAGTGATTATTCTAAAAGAAGGGAGGATAGTTGCCACCGAATCTATCAGCGATATCAGGAGAAAAAGAATCTATACGATCCATGCTTATTTTGAAGGGGAAATACCAAAAAAGGATGTTGTTACCGACGGTATCGAACTAATCGAGGAGCTTTCTAATGGTCTTGTTCTAAGAATTAAAGCCGACATCCGACCCCTCTTGCATAAATTGAGTGAGTACAACAATCTGAAAGACTTGGAAGTTACTCATGCGACTTTAGAAGAAGTGTTCATGGAGTTTTATAAGTAGCTATGCTGATAATATTTGCCAAAACGCTTAAGAAAAACCTAATCACCCTGCTAGTTTATTCAGCAATAAGTGCTTCTTTTGTCTGGATGTATGTTGCGATGTGGCCTTCTATGGCTAAGGAAAGCGAGAAATTTTTGGAAATAGTTGACGCTTACCCGGAAGCGATGATGAAAGCTTTTAACATTGATGTTGCAGGTATGTTTGGCTCTCTAGAAGGATTTATTTCCGGAGAACATTTTAGTATTATTTGGCCAATCGTTCTAATTATTCTTGTTTTAGCCTATGCCTCATCGGCAATTGCTGGCGAGATCGATAAAGGTACAATTGAACTGCTGCTTGCTCAACCAATTTCCCGATTGAAGATTTTCTTTGCTAAATATTTTTCTGGTTTAGCCATAATCACCGCCTTCATTCTCCTTTCTAATTTTTCGGTTGTTCCCTTTTCTATCCTTCACAACGTAGACATTCAAATCCAAAATTTCTTAACAATTTCTATTATTGGCTTTCTTTTTGCCTTTGCTATCTTTGGCATTTGTATGATGCTCTCCTCCGTTTCATCTTCGCGAGGCCAGCCGATGGCAGTCACTGGCGGCGTATTAATCATCATGTATGCTCTGAATGTATTTTCAACATTTAAAGAGTCGCTAGAAAATCTAAAATACGCCTCTTTCTTCCATTACTACGACTTCGCTGCTGCGGTAGTAAAAAATAATATCGATCCTCTAAACGCTGCTGTATTTCTGGCCGTTGGAATAATCTGCACAATAATTGGGGCAGTTGCTTTTGTCAAAAGGGATATTGCTACTACTTAAAACTTTCAAAAACGGAGAAAGCCCCAACCATCGCTAGCTGCGAGGTGGGGCTTTGCCACTGACAAACTGCCTATCCCCCAGATGGCATTTCTGCAAAACGACCACCCAAGTACGGATGGACATGGGAAGGGGGCAAGCCGTAGTCGACGCGGGGGTGACCGCTCGAGTAGAAGCTCGCAAAGATCACTCGGCCGTTGCAGGACGAGCCCAACAACCTTACCCAGGTCTCCAGATCCGGGTAACAGCCGTAGGTAGCTTTGCAGTACTCCCCGAAAATTAGGTAGTCTGCCTCGGTCTGCCCCTTCCAACCGTTGATCTTGGCGATCTCCTCAAGCTGGTACTGGTCGGTCTTGCGGAAAGTCGCTTCAAGCGCTGCCTCCACAAAGAGCCAGCCAGATAGCCCGTAATTGTTGGCCGTTCCCGAACCTGGCGTGAGAGACCAGTGGCCCCACATCGCGGGAAACAGATCGTTAAACATGGGTAGGGCGAGCTTGGGGTGCACGTATATCGGAACTCGTGGTTCCTCTAGATTCTTCCTCGACACAATGAACTGTCGAGAAAAGTTGGGTCTTGGGACAACTAGCTCCTTTGGCATCCCCCAACGTTTGTATAGCTTGACCCATCGCTGATGGATCACGCCGGGGTCGAACTCGTCCGTACCGGCGGAGGGCATGCTGAATCCACCCCTTTCCTTGAAAGCCCCTCGATTCCTCTAAGGTGGCTTCCCTTTGTCTGGGATTGTATTACAAATTATCGACTAATGCAACTATAGGGCGGTTAGAATCAAGCGGTGTTGCAGAACCGGGCTTAAAAACTTTTTCTGCTGACTTTTAAAACGCCTTCCGGATTAACGAGTGAAGGTGAAACTATTGACAATCTTCAACAAGGTTTTTTCGTGTGGTGGGTAAATTGTTGGGTCAGTTCCTCCCCAAGTAAGGCGGTAGATCGTATCGTTATGTTTTAAGTAGATCAAGCCGCCCGTGTCCATCGGGTGGGTGTGTCTTTCCAACTTCACACCGGCTTCTCCAGATAAAGTCACCGCAGTTTTGCTATAACCGTCAGCTACTAGGCTGGCAATTTCCTCATAATTATCCAGGGTTCTTCCCATCGATGGATCAACAATGACATGGAACGTAACATATTCGGTGTTAATTTTATCCTCGGGAACATTCGAAATTGTTATTGCGGTTGGAGGCGGGGGGCAACAAGCGTTGGGGTGAAAATACCAATCTTTCGGATATTTGACCTGGTAACCGTACTTGTCGTTGTCGTGTGTTTGCCATCCGACAGTTGCGCTATCCACCTTCTTGGCTGAGCTTGTTGAAGCTCCGGTAGATACTTTGGGCTCTTTAGAATTTTTGTTGATCAGATAAAATGTTGCTACGCCACCAGCGGCTGCGGCGGCTGAAATTAAGACGATGATTAAAATCACGATTGCCGCAATGCCTTTCTGTTTCTGAACCATATTTTATCCTTTATTAGCTAGTCGCTTTAAATGATTTTACAACTTCGATAAAAACATCTTTGACCGACTGGTCATCAAAAAAGGAAATAAGAGCGTAAGGTGTTGTTTTACCATTTTTATCTTTTCCATCGGCTGTTGCCTCTGCACATTTTTGGCTTGAACCTGGTTGGGTATAGATGGCGACTTTAGTACTACCAGCCGATTCGTAAGCAACTGAACCAGCTCCCATGCAAGATGCTTGGCGCAAGTTTATCGAAATCTGGTTAGAAGTGGCGTTTGCCGAATCGCTTTTTCTGCCTAAAATAATCGTTGGCACAGTTGCCTTTTCACCGGCAGCCGTTTCGTAAAAATACTCCTGCTTTATTTCCCAATCTGATGGGTAGTCAAAGGAAATATCAACCTCGTCGTTGGTATAAGTTTGATCTCCTGAACCGCCGGCGCCTCCGTTGCTAGAGTCTCGCGAATTTTCTGAAGGCTTAGACGATTCCCGAAAAGGTGACGAAGATGAAAAAGCCCAATATACCAATCCAATCACCACTAACACACCCACACCAACTGCTACCAAAAGGGCGATTTTTTTACTCGCTAGAAGTTCTTTAATCTTCATTATTAATCTTTTTACTTTAGCAGTTCTGGCAAATTAGTACAGTCACTCTTAGTTTTTGTCTCTTCGGTGTAAGTCTTACAGCAACCAACATTTTCGTATTTATAATCGCCAAAATTGCACCACGGCCTAGAATAAGGGCAGTAATAAACCAATTTCTTAGTTTCTTTATTGATAATTTGCTGCGGCCAACTCCACTCACAGTAGTATTCAATATCTTTAGAATCTTTTTTATCGCTGTCCTTGCTACTAGTTTTTTCGGTAGTTGTTGTTTTACTTTCCGGTTCTGGATTGTAATTATGAATTTGGGCACATTTTGCTTTACAGGCCGGAATATCTGATTCCAAAATCATCAATTCTGGGCACTCTTTGGCACATTTTTCGTATTTTTGTTTAGGGGTAAAACCGACGGTGTAATAGTATAAGGCAACACCACCAAGGACAATAGTTACTAATAAAATAATTCCGATGATGAGCAGAATTTTCTTCATCTTTGCCCTCTGACTTGAAGGTAATTTAACTATACCACAAACTTTGCGAGTCTAAAATTGCCTCCTGTTGACTTTTGAGACAAGTGGTACGAAAATAGTTATAGAAGGCTAAATGAAAAAAGCTGCCATTATTATCGTCGTCGTCTTAGTTGTAATTGCTGCCGCTGGAGTCGGGGGTTGGTATTTCTTTTTAAAGAAGTCTGCTGAGGGCGGCTCTTGCCGCAGCGACACCAAGTGCGAAACCAACCTAAAATGTATTTCCAATGTTTGTTCCTCGGGAAACAAAGGCTCAAAATGTGTTGCTAAAGCCGATTGCAAAACCGGTTTTTGTGTAAGCGAGCGGTGCACCGAAGGTAAAGCCGGTCAAGCTTGCGGTACCTACAAAGATTGCCAAGCCGGTCTTTTGTGTAAAAGCAAACTCTGCACGGAAAAACCTTCCTACACCAAGTATTTTGATAAAATCGATATTGGCAAAATAAAGCCTGGCTCGCCCCCGGGACCAAATAATGTTCCTGTTGCGACAACCCAGTTTAATGCGGTCACAGATTCGATAGAAGTTGATATTACTAACAGCAAAAAAACTAGTGGGGAATTTTACATCGAAATAATTGACCCGATTAGCGGTGAAAAGGTTTTTACGACTGATAAACAGCAGATTTCAGATTCTCGTGGCACTGGATTTGGCATGCCAATGAATACAGTAGCCGGCGAATATGAGCTAGATGTCTATTTCAACAACGAATTGATCTACTCAGTAAATATTACACTTACTACCTAAAGACGTTCCTTTTTAACTTTGTCAGAACAGACTTACTAGTGTGCTGTCTTTTTCCTATTTTTCTGCTATTATTTTTCCAGTTTTTAATTTTAACTTTTTACTTTTGACTTTTAACTTAAAATGGCAATTTTAGTTGTTTATGATTCGCTTTATGGGAATACGGAAAAAATTGCCAAGGCGATCGGCGATGGCATTTCCGGTGAGGTGAAAGTGCTCCCTGCAAGCAAAGTAAATCTTTCCGAATTGAAAGGCCTTGGCCTGCTCATCGCTGGTTCTCCTACTCATGGCGGCCGACCATCACCAGCAATGCAAGAATTTTTAAACAAAATTCCCGCCAACGGACTAGAAGGTATTAAAGTTGTCGCGTTCGATACGCGATTTGCTTATAAAGACCACGGGTTCGGGCTGAAAATCTTAATGACTGTTTTAAACTTCGCCGCCGGCAAAATCGCTGACGCCTTGAAGAAAAAAGGTGGTAGCTTAGTAGCTGAACCCGAAGGCTTCTTCGTCGAAGGCAAAGAAGGCCCGCTAAAAGAAGGCGAACTCTCCCGCGCCACCACTTGGGCTAAAGGAATCCTACAGAGCAAAAATTTCTAATGCTATGTTTTCCTCCTCCACGCAAGAACTATCAAAATCAGACCCGCTGCCTCCAATATAATACCTATTATCCCCATAATGCTTGCAGTCGTAGCCCAACTGGCGGCCTCATCCAAATACCAAGTTCTATTTAGCTCTATACCAGCCCAAAACCATCTGACCATCTCGATCCTGTAAAGGGCATAGTTAAAGAAGAAAACCAACGCCACCGATGCCAGAGTAAGTCCAAGTAAAGCCTTGCTATGGTTTAGATCAAGTCTACCAAATAGCGGCTTAGATATTCCTGACCCTGCGGTTTCTTTGTTTTTACGGAGCATCACAAAGCTTGCTACCAGCAATATCAAAGCTACAATGAAGGCAATGCCTGCGCCCCGGATCCAATTCCAGCCCACCTGCGCATAGGCGTCCAGCTGCTCTTCTTTGTAGGCAGACAGCCAGCCAATCCCTTCGTTTAAATAAACTGCAGCAAAACAAAGCAAGCTTATGCCGATAGAAATGAGAACAACACTTATCCAACCGCTTTTTTTGTTAAAGTCAAAACGCTTAAGGTAGCTCATTTATTTAATAATATCACACGCGCCACCACCTGGGCTAAAGGGATTTCAGAGAGCGAGAAGTAATTTCCTCGGAAAGCAAACCCGCCTTCGCCGAGGCTTCGGCGGACAAGTTTTTGGGGATAGATGTTGAAGAGCCAGGGCTTGCGCTCTGGCTCTTGTTGGTACAGCAGCTTGGTGGCTAGCGACGACGGGAGGCGAGTCTGGCAAGACCTCGGTCAACGTACGCGCTTTCGGCGCTCGCGAAGTCTTCATCCGTGCACTCCTCGTCTTCCCGTGGTCCAGAGACCTTGACGTTAAGGCGTAGGCTGGATCCGTTCATGCTCATGAGTGCCAGTTCCTGCCAGCCTTCGTCGTACTTGCTGACGACACCGTCGCAGATCTCGCACGATCCCACTTCGACCCTATCGGTCGCCCTGTGGACAGCGCCGGCGAAATCCAGGTTGGACTCGCCATCGGTGCCCTTGATGTAGGCTTCCAGGTCGATCCCATCACCGCCGTTTTCCACGAGGGTGCCGTGCCGCTGCTGCAGTTCCTGTGCCGCATCAAAGATGCTAAGCACTTTGTGCCCACAAGTTGTCATCGAAAAACCTCCTTAACTGCTGTGGGAATACGCTGATTATAGCAAGAATAGGTTGACAAGTCAAGTACTATGGGTTTTCCTTCCTCTGAAGGCAGGTCTGGGTCTTAGAAAGGTTGAGAGCCAGGGCTTTCCGCTCTGGCTCTTGTTGGGTATCCAAACCGTTCGGTTAACTGAGCACGTGGTAGTCGGTCCGGTCAAACGGTGGGAAGGTAAAGACGTAAAACCAGGCGCGAGCAAGAGTGCTGGCTATTGCTTGGTGACCCTGTCGAGGATGTATTACCAGGGATGTCCCAACGCTGACACACTGGTTGGGCTTCCGCCATACAGGAAACTCGAGCCAGGTGATGTCGGCAAGTCTCACTTCAAGCTCACCCCACACCACTACGTATACCTCCCCTGTCTTTTCGTGGAAGTGGGCTTCGTTCCAACCACCTTCGATGCATACGAGGGCGAGACCGAAACTGAAACCTTCCTCCCTCCTGATGATCTCGTAAATAGTTTCGCTACCCTTGACGATTGGTTCACCTCTGAAACCGAGACGCTTTGGGTCCGGCTCGGATAGCATGTCCATCTCCTCCTCGGAAAATGATTGCACTATTCTACTTTTTCCTTACTCGGAAAGCAAACCCGCTGGCTGGCGGACAGGTTTGGGCTTAGAAGAACAGTAGTTTTATGCTGGAGATAATTACAAAGAGGACAAACAAATGCTTTAGCAAGCCTTGACCCAATTAACAGCTATTTCGTACCTTGACCCCGCGGATTGGAAGTTGACATTTGTTTCCACCAACCGACAGCAAGGGGGAGGACAAAAGTCAAAGCATAATATAAGTATATATCCATCTTGTAATATCCATCCTCCGGTTTAAAAGCTTTGACTAAGAAAAGGTAATCAAAAACGACGGCGATAAGTACCCAGGCAACAGCAAGAATGACGTAATAGCCAAACTTATCACTTTTTATTTTCTTAAATAACAACCAAAGAGCGATAATTATTCCGATTGGCATAATAATCCAGCCAATCAGAGAAAGTGGGACAAAAGCAAAAAGCATTATGCCAAGCCCGTAGCCAATAAGCCACAAAACAAATCCCCAACCCAGCGCATCTTTAAGCAATTGTTTATTCATACTTTAATTTTAACTTTTCCCCTCCTAGAAAAGCAAATCCGCTGGCTGGAGCGTAAGTTTGGGGATTTTGACTCCTGGGGCTTTATTATTTAAAGTTAGGAACTACGCTCGTGTAAGTACTGCTCCCAAGCTTATACTGTATAATTTTCCCGGACTTTGCACTGCCAAAATCCAAAAGCGGATCAATTGAAGCATGATGATAAACTCTACTGCCGGTTTCGACACCAATATCAAAACTAATATCGCTGCCTGGCAGAACATGAAGGTTTGCGAGCGGAAATGCCGCCATCAAAAAATCTTTGCCAACTCCACCGTATACCTTTCCCTTATCACTCCCAAGAGAATAAATTGTTTCACCATGTTTATCTATTTCGCTTGTCGGCGAAGCGATACTGGTGACGCCAAGACGTGGCGTGATGACATTGTATCCTGCTGATTCATCTTTTGAATCTTTACCTTTTGATTCAACATAAGTTAGCCCAATCTGCCACATCCCCTCATTTGTTTTTCCATCTGTCGATTTGAATTTTGAGATACCCACATTGCCACCGATACCTCTAATATCATCCCCCTCTGTAGTGACCATTGAATTTGGAAGTATTCCGTAAAAATCATAACGGATGTAAATATTTTCGTTATCTGCTCCAAAAGTGACTTTTTTTAAATCGTTCCAGCCCAAAGAATATGGTTTTTGGTTGTCCGATTTGCCGTCAGCATCAACGCCAACCGGTGGGATCACAAAATCATTTTCTGGATCATCAATAGAAACGCCATTTTTTAAGGCCAGACTCGCCTTTGCGAGTTCCGCTTCTGTCATTGTCGGTTCGATATATTTGTAGCCCTGATTTTCTTGCTGATTCTTCATTTGTTCTTGCTTTGCCTTCTCTTTCTCCTCGTCCTTTTTCGTTTGGGCTTGTTTGGAATATACAAAAAATCCGACAAAAGATAAAAAGGTAATGATAATCACAACAAAAACCCACCAAAAGCGCTTGAAAAATACTTTCTTTGGTTTTTGTTGTTCTTGCTCCATATCTTTATTGTATTAGACTATTTGGCGAAACATCATCGAACAAGAATCGCTATAA